>Ga0222637_1000306_pt1 | contig 23543 bp, 28 predicted proteins | sample AntAcemetagen143_FD_181149 | JGI IMG/M metagenome (GOLD analysis project Ga0222637, IMG submission 181149) | Saline water microbial communities from Ace Lake, Antarctica - #143 | ecosystem: Environmental > Aquatic > Non-marine Saline and Alkaline > Saline | place: Antarctica: Ace Lake...
GTGGTAAATGGGGATTATCAGGCTCAACTTCACTTGATAGAAAAACAGAATTAGAAGCGTGGGAAGCGTGGTATGATTATTGTAAAGATAAAGGAGTAGCTTAAACTTAATTCATATACTATAAACAATTCATAATCCATGCTTTATGAAATATCAAAAATACAAAAACTACTACTGGAGAATAGTAGGAAACAGAACCTTTGCTAGAGTAGAAGTAAAGAAATGTTTTAGCAGAACAGTTATTAAAAAGATTACTAAAGTAGGAGCAGACCATAAAGATATGGCTAGAAGGTTGATTAAATACTTATCCACAAAGTAGTTCTACTCCCCCCTTTTCAATACCATAATAATAATGTAAGATACAGGTAGTTAATTAAATAGATTGACTGTTGAATATTTTACATCTGGTATGGCTCAAGAAGATATTTTAAAGCTGGTTACGACTGGCTTAATGAATAAATGACTGAGTTGGGTGTAAAGTATTTAGAGACAAGATAAGTTCTCGTAATGTCAGAACTATGAGAAATAAACTAAGAGAAAAACTTTTATAAGAGGCTATATTTTAGCTCTCTTTTTTTAATATTTTATTCCAGGGTAAATTTATCAGGACAAATTATAAAGTTAGACAATGTGATTTTCTAACCGATACAGGACTAACAGGCTAAGGCTCGTTTTACCCTTAAATTAAGTTGAGATTTCATCTAACACAAAACTGTGATAAATCTGCCTTGAACTAAGTGATTAATAAAATGGAAGAATACAAAGTAAAACTTAACTACGAAGAAGACCCAATCAGGGTAGCAGTTAAATATGTTCGCTGTCCTAAGTGTGATAAAGTTCTTAATAATAACTGGGAATGTATCCCGTGTAATATCTATATAACTTTTCAACAAACAACAAAATATAAATTTAGTAAACTAAAATAAGGGATATGAAAGTAATTTTAACAAGCGAGGAAGCTCGTAAAAAACTTAAAAAAGGAGTTGATACAGTAGCTGATATTGTAAAAACAACACTAGGAAATGGTGGTAGAAATGTAATTTTTGAAAAAAGTGAGAATTTAAACATAACTACTAATGACGGAATAACTATCGCTAATCAGATTTTTTTAGAAGATGAGATTGAAAATATGGGTGCTAATCTGATTAAAGAGGCTGGTTTTAAAACAAACTTAGATGTTGGAGACGGGACAACAACGACTATTTTACTAACACAAGAGATACTAAACAAAGGTTTTAAAATGTTAAATGAAAATACCCTTGTAAGTAAAGTAAGCCCAATTAAAATAAAGAAACAATTTCAAAAAGATTTAATAGAAGTTCTTTACCAATTAGACAAAGCTAGTAAGAAAATTAAAACAAAAGAAGAACGAGAACAGGTAGCAATGACAAGTGTTGAAGATGAGAAACTGGCTAAAATGATAAGTGAGATATTAGGAAAAGTTGGAGATAAAGCCCACATAAGCATTGAAAGAACAGAATTACCTGATACAAGTTACGAGATTACAGAAGGTATTGAGGTAAATATGGGTTGGTTTGTACCTTTTATGGTAAACACCCCCAAAGGAGAATGTAAGCTAAACGACCCCTATGTACTTGTAATGGATAGCCCACTAGAAGACCCTCAATTACTAGGTAAGTTTACAGAATACGCTGTAAGCAAGAACAAACCCCTTGTAGTTATAGCTGATAATTTCTCCCCGAATGTTATAGGTTCAATAGCTTTCACAAAACAAAAAACAGGCTATGAAATTCTAGCTATTAAAAGCCCAGAGTTCCAGAAGGAAGAAAGATTAAAAGATGTTGCTTTAATTACTGGTGCAACTTTCCTTGATAGTCGCAACGATATGAAGCTGGAAGACCAAGATGTTAGCATACTAGGTCAATCAAAAGAAGTAGTAGCTGATAGAGATATAACTCATATTACAGGAGGTTATATCAAACCAGAAGCATTAAAAGAAAGACTAGCTATTTGTAAAGACGAGTTAAAAAATGCTATTGCCAATAATCAAAAAGCTGTTAAAGAAAGTTTTGAAAAAAAGATAACACAACTAACAACTGGAAGTGTTATCATAAATGTTGGTGCTGACTCAAAACAAGAAAGAGAGTACAAGTATCATAAAGTTGAAGACGCTGTAAACGCAACAAGAGTTGCAATGCAAGAGGGTATTATAAGAGGTGGTGGAGTTGAATTGTTAGAAATTGCCAAACTCTTAAATGATAATATTTTAAAAGATATAATCACAAAGCCAAACGAACAGATTTTAAAAAATAACAACAACGAAAAGATACCAAAGACTGTTATAGACCCAACTAAGGTGGTTAAAACTGCCCTTAAAACGGCTGTAAGTGTTGCTAGTACCCTTTTAACTACTGAAGCAACCATAGCAATCAAAAAAGAAAACATAGAGGATAGTCTTAAAAAATTAATAAAATAATATGGCAATAATATTCAGATGTGCACATTGTGGGGTTGAAAAAGAATACAACCCAAACCAAACTAATAAAATATCAACAGACGCTAAAGAATTAAGAGATAAAACAGTTTGTGCTGGTTGTTATGCTCAATATTCTAAAATAGATGCAGAAGTTAAAGAATTTGCTGAAGAAAAACGATTAGAATTAGAAAAAGACTTTTTCAAGTCTGATGATGAAGTAGTAAAAGATGATAAAATAGAAGAAAAAGAACTAGATATATTACTGGACGAAAAAGAGCTAACCGAATAGATTAGCCCTTTGTACTTTGACAATTTATTTTCCTGATACAAGTTTACAGGCTATATTCCAGATACGAACTTGGCTCTCCAAGATTAGATATTTACCATTAATCTTTGGTATATCCATACTCTTACGCATTACTTTTAAACACTTATAAGCCCCTAAAATGGTTTTATATGGTTTACCTGTTTGTGGTGATAGTAAAGTTTGAGAATGAAACAGTTTATATATAGTATTTGGCATATTTATTTAGTTAATAGTTACCTCTACGGACACGTTATCGCCACGTTTAGAGATATGTTTAATTAAGTCTAGTTCTTCAAAAAAACCGTATAGCTTATGAAATTCTTTTCTTTCAGACATATTACGCTCAGCATAGGTTATTTTATTGGTTTCGTCGGTTATGGAAAAACCGTATTTACCATAGTCTAATGTAAGTTTAGCCATATAATTAAAATATTGATATAGACAATTCTCTAAATGTTTTGGAGAATAGTATTCCGTGTGAATTAGTTAAGTAGATAGATAGCATTTTAAGGCATTTGCCGTTAGTTAGCTTTCTATTGGTGTAACATGGTCTTTTCATATAATTAAATGATTAAATTCTTATACCCTATAAATGTTATTACAGGGGTAAGATATAGTTATTTACAGTTAATAAAATCTTTGAATACTGGTAAATCGTATTTATAATTGGTTACTTTTTCCAAATTAGAAATGCAGTATCTAAGATATTTGATGTATTTGATAGGATGTAAGATTTTTAATAGCATATAGTTATATATTAATCGTGATATTGTATAAGATTTCATACGATTATACTTATAAATGGTTAAGTCCATTCTATCCTATCCACTAATATTTAATGAATAGGTATAACGGATTTACTTATCTAAATGATTTATTGAGTTTGTTTATAGGATAGTTTGTTGGCGAATGCTAGGGCTTCAACGCTCCATTCTCCCCATCTATCCGTTTGTTCCTTGCAAGTTTTGATTATATAAGCGATTTTGTCTTTAACTTCTTGTTCTGAATGAAACACTATGCGACTGTTAGAGCTAAACGGGAAAACTTCCCCAATGTTCCAACCTCCGCCAAAATGAAAAGCTGTTAAAAATCCTTGACGCTTTGAGTGAGTAATAGAATACTCCATATAGTTATAAATTAGATTAGTTAAATGATTGTTCTGTACTGATATAATTATACTACAATACTAATACTACGTCAATAGCTATACAGTAGAGTTATCCACAGAAGAAATACCTAAGATTAGCCAAGAATAACAAGCCTATTAAAACCCCATAAAAAAAGAATAAAAAACAATACTATTATAAAACCCTATAAAAGGATAGTATGATAAAATAACAAGGCTTAAAATTGACTTGTAAGCAATTTAAAAAACATAAATGATATAACACTAAAGGATAATATAAATAAACTGGTAGCAATTACAAAACATAAAACACAATAGATAAGTAAAACATAAACTAAACATAAAAGATAAATACTTATTAAAGGGTAAAAGAATAACTAAACATAGAGTTAAATACTATGGTAAAGAAAACAGAAAAACAAAAAGCACTAGCAAAAGAGTTAATAGCTAACACTAAAAGAGCTAAACCAAAGAACAAGAGAGATATGTTGGTTAGTATTGGATATACAAAGAATACAGCAGAGCATACACCTGATAAGATTATTAATGGTAAAGGAGTACAAGAAGAGTTATCACCACTAATTAAAAGGCTTATCATTGAAAGAGATAGAGCAGTTAAGCATATGAAATTGAAGATTAAAGACGCTAAGTACAGGGATTGTACAGACGCAACAGATAAACTCACTAAGAATATAGAGTTATTACAAGGAAATGCAACAGAGAGAGTTCAAAGCATTGATATAACAGAAGAGCAGAGAGCAAGGATATTAGCAGAAGAGAACAACAGAGCTTAATAAGAGCCTATATAAGAGCCTACTAATCATAAGTGGTATGATTGTATAACTATTACCCTAAAGCTTGTTACATAGATGATTAGATGGTAAATGGTGTAGATTAAAAAGGGGGAAGGGGGTAGTGAATTAAATATATATAATCTATGCCCAAAATATTTTATTAAATTCTGATAAAAAGATTGACTCTAGAAATATTTTTTATAAATATAACAAAAAGGTAAAAGCACTCTGTTAAGCCATTCCAATATATTTTTTATAAAATCTGGGGTAAATCGGAGTAAGACTATGCATACTCTAGAAGTAAGTAAGTGAAACCTAATTAGCTAACATAAAGGGATATATGGATGACTTTCAAAAATTAGTTATACAAAACAGCAGAGACCATTTAATTGATTTCTGTCTAACATACGATAAACATTATACTGTTAATTGGCATCATAGAGAGATTGCTAATGCTTTAGAGGAAGTTGAGAAAGGCGAAGTAAACCTGCTTATTATTGAGATGCCACCTAGACACGGAAAGCTGTTAACTGATTCTACACCGATATTGACTAAAAAAGGTTGGAAAACACACGGAGATTTGGTTATTGGTGATTGTGTGTTTAGTCCTAGTGGTGAATCAGTTAAAGTTGAGGCTATTTCTAAGAGTGATAGTGCAGATATGGAAGTAGAGTTTAGCAACGGAGAAGTAATTAAATGTCATAAAAAGCACGAATGGGTAGTTTATGATAGAAGTACAGACAGTGAAAGAGTTTTAGAAACAGAACAATTATTAAATAACAAGTTTTATAGTGGTGGTAGAAGTAGATTTCAATTAAATAACATAAAAGCTGTTGAATTTAATGAAGTGGAGCAACCACTAGACCCATATTTCTTTGGGGCTTGGTTGGGTGATGGAACTTCAACTAAACCAGCTATAACTAGTGAAGTAAAGGATAAAGCATTAATTGACAGAATACCTTATGAAGTGATTGGTACTTATGTGCATAAAGATACAGGTGTTCCAACATATTATTATAGCCACCAAAATATAATCCAAACGATTAGAGGATTAGGTTGTTATAATAATAAACACATTCCTGATATTTATAAATATGCAAGTAGAGGACAAAGATTAGATTTATTAGCAGGACTTATCGATACAGATGGAAGTACAGATAAAAATAGTAGAGTAAGAATAGTTACTGTTAGTAAGAAATTAGCTAAAGATATTGAAGAATTAGTTAGAGGTTTAGGTATGCGACCATATATAATTGAGCAAAAACCTACTCTAAGTACAAGTGGAATACAAGGCAAGAGAGTAGTTTATTCTATTGGTTTTCAACCTACAATGAAAATACCTGTAGCTTTAAAAAGAAAAAGAATAAAAAGAATAGTTAAACAAGATAGAATCGGAATAGTTGATATTAGAGAAAGTAAAAAGAAAGAAGTAGGTAGATGCATACAAGTAGAAGGTGGGGAATATCTAGCTGGAACAATGCTAGTTCCAACACACAACAGTACACTAGCTAGTATCTATTTCCCTGCTTGGTTTTTAGGTAGGAATCCTGATAAAGAGATAATTACTGCCTCTTATTCAGGTGATTTAGCACAAGATTTTGGTGCTAAGACACGTGATGTAGTAGGTTCTAATCAATATAAGGCAATATTTGAAACAAAACTAAAGAAAGATACACAGGCTAAGGATAAATGGAAGACAACGAAAGGTGGTTCTTATACCTCTGTTGGTAGAGGTGGAGCAACTACAGGTCGTGGTGCTAACTGTTTGATAATTGATGACATTTTAAAAGATAGAGAAGAGGCTGAAAGTATGACTATTAGAGAGAAATGCTGGAATTGGTACACTTCTGTAGCCTATACTCGTCTTGAAAAGGATGGTGCTGTCATTATTATTATGACAAGATGGCACATAGATGATTTGGTTGGTAGGGTAATCGCTAAAGCTGAGTCAATGGGTAAGAAGTATAAGAGAATTAGATACCCTGCTGTTTCAGTTGATGATGAAGAACATAGAAAAGAGGGGGAAGCCCTATGGATAGACAAATATGATATTGATAGGTTAGATGATATTAAGAATGTAGTTGGTCCATACGATTGGCACGCCTTGTATCAACAAAATCCGATAGCTACAGAACTACAAGAGTTTAAAAGAGAGTGGTTTCGGTACTATGATGATAAGGATTTAGAGGGAAAAGACCTCTATTACTACGGATTAGTAGATTTAGCCATAGGAAAGACAGAAACTGCCGATGATACTGCCAATATCTTGATAGCTAAAGAGAAGAATAGACCTGAAATCTATATAATAGATATTTATTCAGGACATTTAGACCCTGGAGAGACTATTGATTACTGGTTTGCAATGAATGCCAAGTATGGTTCTAAATTCGTAAAGGTAGGTATAGAATCAGTAGCTTATCAGAAAGCCTTATCCTATTTCATAATACAAGAACAAAAAAAGAAAGGAATTTACTTTGATGTAGTAGAACTTAAAGCCAGTTCAAAGAAAGAACTAAGAATTAGAGGGTTAATCCCTATGTACAGGGCTGGAGTTATACATCATAGACCCACTTATAATAAATTAGAAGACCAATTACTTACCTTTCCTGGGTGCATCCACGATGACCAAATAGATGCCCTAGCATATCTGCCACAGATTTTAGATAAGGAAGGAAGAAGAGGTCATAAAGTATATAAACGTAAACAATTTTAATTATGTTAGTAGTAAATCCAATATTTGAGGGCAAGGACATCAAAGATGAAACCAGCTCTTATAATCCAAATCAAAAAACAAGGGATACACTTGCAATGATTAGACGTTATTGTGAGGTTGGTGAAGAAATAATGACTAAACCCTATGAAGAATTTGGTAGAGTTAATGCTCAAAGTGGTTTACTAGATATGGTTGGTAGACAAGATGCCAATAATAGGAAGTTTAATAACTATATAGCACCTGCTTCTACTGACCCAGACCTTAGTTGGCACGCAGATACTATCAGACCTCTTACAAGGAACAAGGTTATCTCAATCGTAGCTCACGTTACAGCTAATGTTCTTTTCCCAAATATCGTTGCTCAAAATGATAATGATGAAGAAGACGAAGAAATGGCTGTTGTTATGAGAGATGCTGTTGAATGGGCTTGTGAACAATCTAAGTATGAGGACACCTTTATTGAAGCTGTCCAAGATATGTGTGTTAATCCTGCTATTATTTTATATCAGGATTTTGCTGATGTTAAACGTAAAATTAAAACAAGTAAAAAGAAAGATGGTTCTTGGAATTATAAAAAAATTGTAGATGAAATCTATTCTGGTTTTATTTCTGCAATCGTTCCTAATGAAGAACTTTATATTTCAAATATCTATGAACCTAATATTCAAAAACAAACTTTCCTTATTAGAAGACAAATAATTGAATACGATATTGCAAAACAAAAATACGGAGACCACAAAGATTTTAAATATATTGAAGCTGGTCTACGAGTATTTTATATGGATAGTACAAATACTTTCTATAGACAATATGACAATAGCCAACAAGATAGATTAGTTGAAAAACTTACTATTTATATAAAAGGGCTAGACTTAGAACTTGTAGTAATAAATGGTGTAATGGTATCAGACCCAGAAGATGCTATGAGACGTGATGATAAGAACTATCCTTTTGCTAAATCAGGATATGAAACTTATAACTCTAGGTTCTTCTATTATATGGCTCTTGTTCAAAAGATTGAACCAGACCAAAATGTAATCAACACACTTTATAATTATGTAATAGATGGTGCTTACTTAAACCTAGCTCCACCTATAAATGTTTATGGTGTTGAAGATGTAGATGGTTCTAACTTTGCTCCTCGCGAAATAAATGTATTTGATGACCCTGATACAAAAGTAGAATCAATGAAGATGGGTAGTGATGTTGGTACAGGACTTGTAGCCTTGAACAAAGTTGAATCAAGTGCTAGTGAAAGTTCTCAAGACCCTCGTGGTGCAGGGCTACAAACTCCAGGTGAACAAACTAAATATGAAGTACAAAGACTTGAAAGCAATGCTCAAACTATCCTTGGTAGAACAGGTAAGATGGTTGCTGGTCTTGTAAGAGATTATGGAAACCTTGTAGTTGGTTCAATCGTTCAAAATATGCCAGTAGCTGAAGTTGGAGAAACAACTGACGGAGAAGTAAGACTTACTTTCCCTAGACTGTTCTTAGAAAATAGAGAAGTAAATGGTAAGCAAAAAAGTAGAAAGATAGAATTTACTACTGATATGCCTACATCTGATACTCAAGAAGGGTTGGATGAAAAAGTTAGAGAAGAAAGTTTCAAAAACAAAGCACTAGAACAAAAACTTGGTATGTCTATAATGAAAGTTAGACCTGAATCATTTAGAAGAATGAAATACCTAGTAAAAGTTAGCCCTGAATTTATTAGCAATAGTTCTATGTTTGCTAGAAGAATGGCTTTATACGACAGAGGAATTAGTAACCCAATCATTAACCAAGAAACTCTAGTAAAAGAAACTATGCTTAAAGAGTTAGTACCTGGTAAAGAAGATAAATTCATTAATAAAAAACAAGAACCTGTCACACAGGAACTTAATAAATCAAAACAGCCATCTGTCACAGATACAGAGGCTAGTATAACTTAAAAAATATGTCATATATGGAAAAATGGGGAGAATTATCTCTCGCAAAAAAGGAACAACTGATTTCTAAGTATGGAGTGACTGCTGTTGGAAATCCACCAGAGCCACTTAGTGCTAAAGAATACTTTAAAATTCCTGAAGAAGAATTTGGACCTGCAAAAGAGAAGAAAGTTAAGAAGGTGTCTAAACCTAAAAAGGTTAAAGAAGTAGCTAAGAAGCCCAAATCTAAAGAAATAAAGGTATCTAAAACTACTAAGAGGATTAAGAAAGTCTTAAAAAGGAAGAAGAAATAATTATTAACCAAAGGGATATGTTTGAACATAAATTACTAGACCAAATGAACGAGGTAGAGCAACAAGGTTTTAAATCTGATGCTCAAGCTATTATAGGGTTTGAATACTTTAAATGGTTAATGGAAGACCTTGAATTATTTGCTGAAAGGAAAATGTATACTGGTAATCCTGATGATATTAAATGGGGTAAAGGTGCATTAGATATTATTGATAAGATGCACGGAGATATTAAAAAGATGTCTATAAGTAAATTACCTATACGAGATAATAAGATTAAAAAATTAATGAGAAAATTCCTATAGTGCAGAAATGTGCTTATGAAATAGGTTTGCTATCCCTTTCCTACTTTATAAGTACAACTCTGCTCTAATAGGTAGAAAATTAATTAATGGTCTGCCAATGACCTTAAATGCGAAATATATGGTTGAAGAAACCAAACAGGAGTCTAAGAAGGAAGAAGAAACTTCCACTCAGAAAAGCTCCGCTGAGGAAAAAAACTCTGATAATTCAAAGGTCGAGGAAGACGACTCTAAAAAACCAGAGGTATCTGAGGAGAAACCTAAAGAAAAATCAGGTGTTGATTACGAAGAGCAATTACGGATTGCTCAGGAGAGTTTAAGCAAAGCCGAAAAGAAAATCGTCAAAATGAAGAAAGACAAAAAAGACGATGACTTTGAGGAAGAAGAGGAAGAAGAAGATGACCGCTTTTCTCAATTAGAGAATAAGTTGGATACAGTTCTAACTACTCTTACTAAAGGTTCTTCTAAAGATGTAATCGATAAATATGCTTCAAGTGAAGCAGAAAGCAAGTTAATACAGTTTCATTTAGATAACTCTATTAAACTTTCAGGTGATTTAGAAGCCGATGTGCGTCGAGCTAAGGCTATCGCCAATGAAAGTAGACTTATCGAAACTAACAAAGAACTTGCAAACGCCGTACAACAAAAATCAAATGTAAGCACAGGAGAAAGTTCTAGCCATAAAACAGAAAAACAAAAAACTGTTTCAGGGTTATCAGAACGTGATATTAATCACTTAAAATCTCGTGGCTTATGGGAGAAATATGTTGAAGAACACGGTGAATAATTAACTTTAATTGAAAAATTATGTCTAAAGGTGATATAGAAATTATAGAACCAAAAGTCCTTTCAACTAAGCAATTTCAAGTAGCTGCTGGTGCTGATGGCACTATCAAAGCTGGAGAACCTGTAGTTTGTACTCCTGGTACTGCTACTGTAGCTTTAGCTGCTGATGCAACTCCAAGTGTTGGTACTGATTATTTAATCGGTATTGCTACTACAAATTCTACTGATACAACAGCAGCCGCTGGTGTGGTAGATGTTTATGTATTGCAAGGTGGAGAAATTATATCAATGAAAGCAAAAGTTGCAGCTAATGCTGATACTGCTGCTGAAATCTTAGCAATCGAAAATGATTTCTTATTGATGGACTTAACAAGTGAAGTGTGGACTGTAGATGTTTCTGCTGGACACGCAATCGCAAGTGGTTTAAGAGCCACAGGACAAGGTGAACCAGAAAATAGTCGTGTATATCTGGCTGTACGTAGTGCTGCAACTTTGACAGGTAGTGACATTGCCGCTTAAATATAAATAAAATTTTATGTCTTTAAATAGTGGATTAAATCCAAACGTGGTTCTGTAAAATTGGCCACCTTAGCTAGAAATAGCTATGATAAATTCTCTCTGATTTACGGGAACACCCAGAACGGGCAATCCGAGGCAAGCTAACTAGAAATAGTTATTGCAGCCGCAGAGACTAAGTGAGAGACCCTTAACAGATAATGCTGAAGGAGAAGCGATAGTCCGACCTCTATGGGAACATAGAGAACTAGGCAGAAATGTCCTAGTCGTAAGCTCATTACAATTTGACTAAAACACGACATTGGGGTATAATCATACTATGTATAAACATAGTGAAAAAATTAAACAAAAATTGAGTTTAATAAAAATGAACAACCCTGATGCTGTTAATCACATACAGGAATTTTGTGAATTATATGAAAGTGGCTTAACTTCTTATGAGATAGCTGATAGATTTAACGTTAGCAGAAGTTATATAACAAACAAAATAAAGCAAAGTGGTATTAAACTCCGTAAAGGCGGTAATAAAAAAGGATATGTTCCTTGGAATAAAGGTAAACCTTATTATGCGATAAGAGGAGAAAAAAATCCAAGATGGAAAGGTGGTATTACTTCTCTCAACCAACAAATAAGACATTGCATAGAATATAAAAACTGGGTAAGGACTATATTCAAAAGAGATGACTGGACTTGCAAATGTTGCAAGAAAAGAGGTGGAGATTTAGAAGTAGACCATTATCCTAAAATGTTTTATAAAATTATTTCTGATAATAAAATTAAAAATTACCAAGAAGCTATATTATGTGATGAACTGTGGGATTTAGATAATGGTAGAACATTATGTAAAAAATGCCACAATAAAACAAAGTCAAATTGAGTTTATAGTAACAATGTGTAAAACTGACCTGGACGATATATTCGTACAAGAATACAACGGACAAGATATGAACGACTATGCTAATGCTGCAACTCCGTCTATCTTTAAACAAGATACAGCTACTAATGCTGCTGTTCAAATGGAAATTATGAAAGGAACAGGCAAATGGGGTAACAGACAAGAAGAGCAAGATGTTCAATCTTCAACTCCTCGTTTTGATAACAAGGTAACTTACAGCATTAAGAATTTTGCTGATAGCGTAGATATTCCAAAGAATTTCTTTGATGATAATATGCACGGAGCATATTCAAGTGCTATCAAAGAATTTGCTGATATGGCTGGTGTTACTCGTGATAGTTTTGCAATGAACTTCTATGTAGATGGATTTGCAACAAACACAACTGCTGATAGTTCTTACATCTTTGCTAATGACCACACTACTTTAAGTGGTGCAACAGTTGATAATCTAGCAACAGCTGCTTTAGTTCCAACTTCTCTTAATGCTGCAATCGTAGCTTTAGGTGAACAAAAGAACCAAGCTGGTTTTGTTAGAGGTTCAATCGCAAAAACATTGTTAGTTCCTTTGACTAACTATAAGAACGCTGTTGAATTAACAGAAGCAATGCTTAGACCAAACACTGCTAACAATGAGCCAAATATGTTCTCTGCTAAGTATAACTTGCAAGTTGCAACTTCTCCTTATCTAGGTGCAACTGACTCTGGTGTATCTGGTGCAGATGCTTACTGGTATCTATTAGCAAACAACCACGGAATGACACGTTATGTACGTCAATCAGTTGAAACTGATTTGGTTGATTACAAATTCCAACGCAACAATGTTTACATCTATAAAGGTGAATTTAGAGAAATCATCGGATGTCCTGATTATGTTGGAACATACGGTTCAAATGGAACAACTTGATAACTAATTAATTTATTCTAAAAATTTATGATTACTAAGAAAAAACTCGTAATGAAAAATAGAATACTATTTAGTCTAGTTGGTTTATTGTGTATCGGTGGATTAGTAACTGGAGTTATGGCTTACAGTGGAACTGCTGGTGGTGTTGTTGAAAATGCAAATAATGTATATTTTAATACACCTGTAGAACCTATAGGTATGATTGGTGGAAGTTTAACTGCAGAACCCACTTACTTAACTTATTCAGATGATTATCAAAATGTTAATTCTCTTTATGAGTATGGTGATATTGAAATAGCTGGTACACAGTATAATACTGGTGCTATTCAGTTAGATGGTGATTTAACATCATCTGGTGATGCTCGTATTGATAGTCTTGTTCAAACAGGTGCTATTGCTACTTTTACAACTACATCAACTGCAACTGCAGCTAATGTGTGTGATAATCCTTTATGGACTGTTACTCCTGTGGCTGGCACTCCAACAATTACACTTCCTGCAACAACGACTTTATTTGCAGATTGTTTAACTACAAATGGAGATTCGCTTTTATTTAATGTCAAAACAATTACTACATCAACTATCCTTGCGGTAGGTGGTGGAGGTAATCTTGACTTAGATGCTACAGCAACAATTACAGCTGACAAATCAGCTAAGGTAACTATCATTCGTGATAGTGCTACAACTTATCTTATGCAAATAGATAATTATAATAGCTAAATAGTTTTTGATGAGTGAGAATTAATTTTCTCACTCTCAACAAGATTATTTATTTAATTAATAATATATGAAGAAATTATTGTTAGGGATAGCAGGATTACTTATAGCCCTAGCTGGGGGTTATCAAGCAACCAATATGATTGGTGCTGGTGTTTACACTGGCGAAAGAACAGTTATGAATGAAGTAGCAACTACAACAGTTGGTACAGAATTTTTAACTAATGATTATACAACTGTAATTTTTACAGTATCTAATACTTCTGCAAGTGGAACACATAAATTTGCTTGTTCAGACCAAGAAGACGTAGATTTTGCTACAGCAGCTTCTGCTACGAATAGGTGGGATTACATAGAAACAATCAATAGAGAAGATGGTTCTTCTTTTGACGGTGATACAGGTTGGGTAGCAACGAATAATTCAGAGGTTCGTAGTTTTAGAGCCAACATAGATGGTGCTTATTATTGTACTGCTATGTGGACTAGAACATCTGGTACATCATCAGTCTATATGCGTCCATACAATAACCAATAGTTTAAAATATAAATATAATATATGAAAAAAATACTCTCATTATTATCAGTCTTCGTTCTCATTCTAATAATGGGAGCAGGTTGTGATACAAACCCAGATGATGTCGGAAGAGCAACAGAAAACTCTGGCTTTAAAAAGAAAGACATAGCAGGAGTAATTACATCTCAAGCACAAGACGATATAGAAGTCGTTGATTTAAACAATGCTTCTTTATCAGTAGGTGAATTTACTGCAACTACTGGTACTATCGGAACTCTCAATGTAACCGTAGCAGGAGAAGTAAGTGATTATCTAACAGTAAACACTTCAACTCAATACAATGGAGATTATGCCTTAACAGTAGATGGTGACGCATATATTTCTAATACGACTACTGTACAAGATTTAGTAGTAAATGGCTCATCTGATTTTGGAGTAATTACAGTTTCTTCAACAGTTATTGCTGGTGCTTGTAGTACATCTTCTCCTAACTTTACAGGATTAGATACTGATACTGGTTTTTGTATAGGAACAGACGAAATCGCAATAATAACTTCAAGTACAGCTAATATCTTTATTAACAATTTAGGTTATATGGGTATTGGTACAAGCAACCCACAAGTACCTTTGCATTTTGTAGATGGGGCAGGAGTAGTACCTACTCTTTTCGGTGGAGTACAATTCCTATTACAGAATAATACAGACTCCTATGATAATTCAAGAATGAATTTGTTATCTGGTGCGAATGGAGAAGGTATATTTAACTTTGGTGATACAAATGACTCTGATATTGGTGGTTTATCTTATAATCACGCTACTGATAGTTTTGGAATTAGAACAAATAATGTAAATAATAGAATAACTATTGCGAGTGATGGTAAAGTAGGTATTGGAACATCAACACCTATGGTAAAAACTCATATTTATATGACGGATGTTGTAGATGGTTTATTCTTACAAAATCCCAACCACGAAACAAGACTATGGCTTGGAGAAGATGGAGGACCAACTGGACATATAGGTGAGTTGAGATGGGACAATGATATTAATGCTTTAAAAATATTAACAACAAATGGAGTTGAGTACGAGAACACAATGGTTTTAAGAGATGGTAATGTAGGTATAGGAACAATTAGTCCTTCAACAACTTTACATCTTGATGGAACTTTAGGTTATGTACCATCTACAGACACAGCAATAACAGCAGCTGGAGGAATTACAATTACTAAAGCAGTTCAAAGAGTTGCTGGTAATGGTGGAGCGATTGATATTACTGCTGACCCTCAAATTGCTGATGGAGCAGATGGTCAAATTGTTACCATACAAGGCACAAACGACACCAACACTGTAAAACTAGATGATGGTACTGGTTTATCACTCAATGGAGGCGTGAGCTTTACAATGGGTGCAAATGATACAATTTCTCTTATGTATGATAGTGGTGAAGATTTATGGGTAGAAGTTTATGGTAGGAATGATAATTCATAATTAATAAAAAAATATGTTTATAAAAAAAATATTCACAAAAAAAACACTCTCACTTTCTATATTAATTGTTGGTGCTTTAGGTTTAATAATTTTAGGCAATAATATAGTTAAAGCAATAACAGAGGGTGGAGCAGGAAATACAAATGAAATTACGATACCACAAGATTTAGCAGTAACTAGATTTATTGCAGATTCAAATTCTGCTACTGGGACAGTAGACCAAGTTTTAACTGCAAAAGCTGGTGGAGTAGAATGGTCTGATGCAAGTAGTGGAGGTCAAACACTTTATGATTTTACAGTTTGTGCGAGTGGTTGTGATTATACTTCAATTTATACAGCTTTTAATTCAAATAGCACAACTCCTAGTAGTTATTGGGTTTCTAAAGGAACTTATAGCGAAACTGTCAATGTAGTAGTACCAAGTACATCCTCTATCCATTTTGAACAAGCAACCATAGATTTTAGTACAAACAGTGCTTACTTTGATGCTTCTACAGCAAATAATACAACAATAAATGGTAATTTAATATTACAAGGAGATGGTGGGACGAGCAATGCTCAATTATGGTATTCAGCAGGTAGTGGTAATGATTATAGTAGTTTAACAACGCAAATTGTTTTAGAAAGTGCAGGTACAAACAGTACATTACCAGTTCGTATCAGTGGTTCAAATAATGATGTCGGACATATTATAGTTAGAGATATTACTTTAGCTGGTACTGGTCCAGTAATTATGATATGGCCGCTTGAAGTTACTAGAACAAAAGGCAACTTTACTGTTAAAAATATAAATATAAGTACATCAGGTCAATTAAACGGAATAAGATTTCAAACAAATTCAATATATAATGTATTTAATGTATTAGTAGAAGATGTTGTTAATGCAACTGCTGCTGAAAAAGGAATAGAGCTAGATGCTGGTAGTAATTATAATTCTATCTTTGGTGTTGTCTATAATGTTGCTACAAATTTAGATGATAATGCTACTGGTAATAATACAGCTGCATTAGTAATTTAATCAATCAACTCTGCCTAGATTTGCAATAACTTGCATAGATTTAGGCAGGAATTGGGGGATTAATCGTTCTTTGAAAGGTGGTATAAATTGAAAAAGAAAAAGAAGAAACGAAATCATTTCAAGAACAAAAAAAGCCGTCATCACATTAATCCATCTTCGAGAGGTGGGAAAATTGATGACAATATTGTTACTTGGGATATGCTATTCCATAGACATTGGCACGAGCTATTCAACAATCTCACAATGGACGAGATACACGAGTTCATAGACCTAATCACAAAGCCGAATATGGCTTGGACGAGTCAAGAACTCGCAAGATTGAGGGAGAAAATAAGATGTGGTTGATAAAATTCAAAAGGATAGGAATATTCTTTGAAGAAATGCTTTTGCTGGAGGTAATAAGATGAACATACCGATAGATTGGAGTGTAAAATGCCCTTACTGCAAAGTGATTACAGATTACAAGACAGTAAGACTGTTGCCCTTCAAGTCGCTCACAATCAAATGTGAAATATGTGGTACAGAACTTGACATCAGACCAACCCAAGAAGAATGGGAGGATTGGTGGCAAGAAATATCACAAAAAATCTAGCCGAATACCTACCAAATACCCCACCTAAGGTTTAGCAGTACCTATCTTTAAAACTGCTAACTTTCAAGACAAACATAATTAATTTTTAAAAAAATATGCAAGACCAACTAGAACAAAAATTAAAAGACCATATCATATACGACAAAGAAAAGTTTGGTGGTATTGCTAGTGATATAAAAGACATAAAAGGCAACCATCTATTTCATATAGAAAAAGATATTAATACATTACAGACTGATGTTAGTATTTTAAAAACAGATACAAGCTGGATAAAAAAAATACAATGGTTTTTAATTACTTCTAGTATAGGTATTTTAATAACATTATTAACAGGTTTAATAGTTATAGTAGTAAAAAAATAATATGAAAAAAGAATTAACATTTATAATTATTGGAGGATTAATTGTATCTAGTTTATTAGGTATAGTTTTGTTTAAATTATCTCAATCTAACTCTCAAGCTATTGAGAATTTAGGAAAAGTTGAGAAAGTAGAAAAAGTAAAGTTTCAAAAAACAAGAGTAGAGAATGGTAAAACTCTATCAGTAAAAAAATGGAATGAGAAGAAAGCTAAAGCTACAAAAGATATTAAAAAGTTTTTTAAATCAGATTTATTAGGAGCAACAGAATCACCAAATGCTCAAAATTATAAAATAGAAATAAATAATTGGTTGGATGTATCAGTTCAAGAGGGTTGCTGGCAAGGAGTAAAGGCAGAGAATGGTGTTACTTGGGAACTAATTGAAAGTATAAATATTAAATTAGAAAATAACCAATGTTAATATGTATATAAAAGATAGTAAACTAAAACAAGATTGGGTATTTGGTAGTAAAGTAAAAAGACTACTAAATATTATACTTAGTGTAATACAGAGAAAGCATATCGGAGCTAGTGTAATTAATCCTAGTGGCGATTGGACTCCTTATTTGCCTACAAGAGAATACCAGAAGCATAGGAAGTATGATGATTATGGATGTGTAAGTCATTCTGCACAAAATGCACTAGAAACAATGGCTTATTTCAAAATAGTAAATGGAGATGTAGATTTAGAAACAGTGTTAAGAAAGTTTGATTGTATAGATGATGAAGGCAGACCTAATTTTGATGATTGGTTTACAGTTTTAATGAGTGGAACTATCCCTTGGAGAGGGAATAACCAAAGAAATGTTTGGGAAAGTCTAAGAAAAGATGGAGTTATTGGAGAACAGTTTGATTTTAATGACCTCACAACTCAATCAATGTATAATGATAAAAGCAAAATAACCCCTGAAATGGAACAAAAAGCAAAAGAGATACTTACTTATTTAGATATTAACTGGGAACATATTGAAAGAATGCACAAGTTTGGTGGTAGTTTCCCTTATTCAGCAGATGCAGTTTTAAAAGATGCAATGAAAAGAAGCCCATTACAAGTAGTAGTATTAAATAATACTCATTGTGAAATGGCTTATAAAGTAATGGGACATCACACTTTCAATTCTTACAAAGGTACAGAACTAAAAACATATTCAGACTGTACTAAATGGGCTTATCCTATTGGTTGCCACATAGGAGTTAAAAAAGAAAAGTTAAAAGAGATACAAAAAATCTCTAAATATATGACTTATAAGATACACGAAAATGCTACTATCTGTGTAAAGGTAGAAGGAGAAGATGCTTACCTTGCTTTTGCAAGTGGTGTTTTAGAAGGTGGCAAACTCTTTAAATCAATCTATGGAGTAGAATTTAAAGCAGTACCACGAACTTATGTAGAAGAATGGCAACACCCTATTAAATACGAAATAACAACAACTAAATCTTAATTTAAAATATATGGAATATTTAAAGAAACTAATTCGCTCGAAGACTATATGGATGGGTGTAATCCAAGTTCTAACAGGTCTTTCGCTTTACTTTACAGGAGAGCAAAACTTACACGAAGTAATCTTAGGTGCAAATGGTATCTTAATGATTATTTTCCGACTAATTTCTCACGACAGTGTAAACGATAAATAGTTTATTTCCTTAGGATATTCTGGGGAGAGTATCCTAGGATAAATATAATTAAAAAAATATGAGTTTTACATATAGTGATTTAGAAAATGATTTAAAGGGTAACCTTCGTAACAGCTGGGGTAGTATTACGAATACAAAAACTTTAATTAATTCAAGTATCCGTAGAGAATTATCTTCTTTTGATTATTCTTCTACAAAAAGAGCAACAAAAACAGAACGTTCTTTGCACGATGATATTTATCGTTATGCACTCCCTTCTGATATGAAAAAAGAAGCATTGATTGATATTGTTAAGTATAAGAACTACACACAAGGAAGTAATGTTAATCCTCGTAAAGTTAATATCAGAGTATTTAACTCCAATTTTGGTAGTGATACTTTAGCCTTTGATTATTCAGATGGTTTGTCTTGGCTTAAAGCTAATCTATCTAATGCTAATTCTTCTGTACCTATCAACACAATGGAGAGTTTAACTGATAATGGTACTTGGACAGCTAGTGATAATGGAGAAAACATTTCTTTAAATGATACTAATTATGTATCAGGTAGTTATTCTATTGAAGTTGATTTAGCTAGTGGTGGAACTACACTTGCAATAGAAAATTCTACTCTTACAGCAGTAGATTTAGACAATGTGACTAAACTGTTCTACTGGGTTTATCTACCTACAACAAGCAATATAACAGCTCTAGGGTTATTATATGGTTCTTCTGCTAGTGCTTATAACACAACAACGACTACTACTCCTTTTAATGTAGATAGCCTACAACAAGGTTGGAACTTAATTGGCTTTGACACAGGTACAGCAACTGGTAGTCCTGATATGGAGAATGTGGATTATGTTAAACCTTACATTACATTTAGTTCAACTCCTTCTACAAGAACAGGGTTTATATTTGATAACATTACAGCTAGTAAAGGTGAACCTTATGAGATAAATTACTACTCAAAGTATCCTTGGAGGAACAGTGCTGGTACTTGGATAGAGAACTCAACTGTAGTAGCTGATACATTAAATGCTCAATCAGAAGAATATGCTGTGCTACTAGCTAGAGTATCTTGGGATTTAGCAAAGGCAGTACCAATGAGTGATTCAGACCTAATAATATTTGAAAAAGATTATTACACAGCTAAGAAAGAATACAAACACAAGTATCCTAGTAGTCGTAAAAAATTAAGATTAAATTGGTAATATGCAAGAAAAAGATTTAAAAAATTTCTATATAGTAGATAACTTTTCTGCAGGTTTTAAAGATAAGAAAGATGTTGTTAAAGAAGGAAAAGGTGTAGCTGTATCAGGAAGTCAAAACATTATTACAGTAGATGGTGAAAAGATTGGTGTTCGCCCTGGTTTTAGTTATAGAGGAACACGTTCTACTGATAGATATGGAATACAAGGTGGTGGTAATTGGAAAACATCTTCTAATACTGAAATAGAGTGGAGGTCTTTTCTAAGTGATACAACTGATGGAAACATACAAGCCTATATAGGTGGTGCTTATGAAACAGTAATTGACAGTCTAACTTATGGAAAGTTTAGAAGTGCTATCTGGTGGAGTGCTACAGAAACTAAAGACTTACTCATTCTTGTAAATGGTCAAGATAAAATATGGTCTTGGAGTGGTGCTAATACAACTTACTTATCTGATACATCTAACACACTAACAAAACAAGGAACTACTACTTGGGCTGAGAGTAGATTTCTAGTAGCAGGTACTCGTAAAGTTAGAATCAAAGATGATAGTGATGTATGGCAAGAGTTTACTTATACAGGTGGAGAAGGAACTACAACTTTAACAGGTGTAACTCCAGACCCTACTGCTTTAAGTTTAACTGCTGGTGCAAAGTGTATTCAATCTCTAACAGAGAATGATAACAAACCTGCTGATGGATTAGCTAATGACTTTGTAGCAGTCTACAAGAACTACTTATTTGTATTTGATGAAGAGAATATGGTAGTTGAGATGAGTAAGAATACAGACTTTACAGACTTTACTTCTCCTACAAGTCCACGATTACCAGGTGAAGCAGCTGACTTTAACCTTGATGAAGTACCAACTGCCTTTGCACTGCAACCAGATGGGTCATCTCTTTATATTTCAACAAAAAATCAATGGTATCAATTTACATTTACAGCTAGTGCTGACCTTACAAAGGAAGCTATTACTATTGAACCTCTTAAAACAAGTCCTTTAGAGGGTGCTACTAATTCGCTTGCTACTACTAATGCTAAGAATAATGTAGTAACTGTTAGTGGAGAACCTACGATAGATACTTTAGGTAGAGTTGAAAGTATAGACACAGAGCAATCTACTGCCTTCTCAGACCCTATTAAGAACTATATGGATAGTGCTGGTGTTGCTAGTGCTATGACATTTTATTATAAAAACAATCAATACACTGCTTTAAAAGAAGATACTGATGATGGTGTTAATAACAGAATACTTACTAGAAACTTCTCACAAGGAAGTTGGGAAACTCCTTGGACTTTACCTGCATCTGTTATCTATGAAGCAGGTGGTAAACTATATTCACTAGACCCTGCTACTACAAACACTTACCAATTATTAGATGGATATTCAGATGGTTGGCAAAAAGATGCTGCTGGAGGTACTGCTGTTGCAGGTGCTCCTATCGCTGCTAAATGGTTCTCTGCTCATCTTGATTATGGTAAACCACACAATCAAAAGGTATTTGATACAATGTGGGTAGAAGGATATATCAGAGCTGGTACTAAATTAGAAATTGCAATAAACTATGACTTTGGAAGTGAGATACTAAAGTTTAGCTTACTTGGTACAAAAGATGATGTAGTTCTTTCTCCTGATGGTGGTGGTCTTGGATACTACTCACTAGGTACTCGTAACTTAGGTGGTAGTTCTGAAACTTTAGCTGCAACTGGTTTAAAAAGATTTAGGGGATTTATAAAACTACCAGAAAGACCTTTCTATGAAATGCAAACTGCTTTTGCTTCAACTGGTGTAGATTATAGATGGGAAGTAAACTCTTACGGACAAAACATTAGAATAATAAACGGACAAAATAATAATTTATTAATAAATTAGAAAATATGAAGAAAAAACTTTTCACATTCCTCGTAGCCTTTGGGTTAATGATAGCAGGTACTGCTTCTGCTACACTTTATAATTACTATAATGAGCAAGGCTTAAATTTGCCCTCTGTGGCAGAAAGGGTAGAAGATGCTACAATGTGTAACATTACTAACTATAGTGGTACAGAAGCCCAAAATATAGCCTTAGAGGAATGTATGACAGGACACTACGATACAATGCTTGGTGCTACACCAACACCAACTTCAAGTGCTAACAGAATGTATGTTGAAGCTCCTGATATAACTTTATATGGTGGTGCTATTATAGGTGATACAACTATCACACTAGATAATGCAGTTGATATTTATAATAATGATTTATCAATGGATTATTTTGGAGATAAAGGATACTTTCGTATTAATCCGAATGGAGATAATATTTCAGAAGCTGGTACTTTTACAGGAATGACAGCTAATAGTGATGGTACTTTTACTCTTACAGGAGTTAAAACTGCTTTGGCTAAGTATCCTTACACAGAAACATCTGGTCTTGTTCGTTCTCACGCAATAGGCTCAATAGTTAGATTTACAAATACAGCAGGATTTTATAATGACCTAGCTAATAAAGAAAATGATGAAATTATAGATGGTACTTGGGATTTTTCAACTTACCTACCAACTGTAATTACTACTGCACCAACTACTGATGACCAAGTTGCTAGTAAGAAATATGTTGATGACACAGCTTTGTCTGGTGCTCCTGATGCAACTTTAACAGTTAAAGGTATTTCAGAATTAGCTACTCAAGCTGAAATGGTGGCAGGAACTGCAACTGGTGGAACAAGTGCTAATCTAGTTGTATGGAATAGTTATGTAAGTTCAACTTCGGCTACTGGTACAATCCCTGTTAGCTCTCTTACTAATGCTTATTTAGATAGTTCTTGGGGTGGTTCTGCAAACTCTTTAGCAACTCTTGATTCAAATACTCTAGTAGTAGAAAATCCTGCTAATGCAACCTCAACCCCAACAGCTGATAAAATACCTATTGCTGATGGGAGTGGTAAAATAGATGATGATTGGATTAGTGATAATTTAAAAAGCCAGATTAAATTTACAACTACAGCTGATGAAACTATAAGTGCAAATGACCTTGTTACTTTACTTTCT
>Ga0222637_1000309_pt1 | contig 23256 bp, 19 predicted proteins | sample AntAcemetagen143_FD_181149 | JGI IMG/M metagenome (GOLD analysis project Ga0222637, IMG submission 181149) | Saline water microbial communities from Ace Lake, Antarctica - #143 | ecosystem: Environmental > Aquatic > Non-marine Saline and Alkaline > Saline | place: Antarctica: Ace Lake...
AACAGGTCATACAAAATCTTGCGGTTGTTTAAAAAGTTGTTTAAAAATCGGATTACTAAAAAAACATGGAATGAAGCCTGATCCAATCTATGCTTGTTGGAGAGACATGAAACAAAGATGTTTTAATAAAAACCATAAAAATTATAATATTTATGGAGGAAGGGGAATAACTGTTTGCAAACGCTGGATGAAGTTCGAAAATTTTTATAAAGATATGGGAAAAAGACCCAAGAAGAAAAGTATAGATAGGATAGATACAAACGGGAATTATTGCTTTAAAAATTGTAAGTGGTCAACAAGTCTAGAGCAGAATAGGAATAGAAGAAATAATGTTAACTTAACTTACAAAGGAGAGACCAAAATAATAGCTGAATGGGCCAGAACTATAGGCGTGACAAGGGCAGCTATAACGGCTAGACTAAAACTAGGTTGGAGTGTGGAAAAAGCTGTATCCACAAAAAGTAAAGGAAATTAGAGAACAGCTAAATAAATTTGAACAGACATTATCGAGATCCGCTTATAGACAGAAACCGACTAACTAATTAAAACTTACACATTAAACGAGAACAACTGATTATGGTAATTATAGGAATTTTTCTTACAATTATTATGTTATTTTTCGCGGAGGAAGTGAACAGCGTGGCATTGCAACCTAGATTTTGTCAAGATAGTATTTGCCATAGATATGAACAAATAACCAAAGAAACAGGCGTTGAATTTAAGTGGACGGGTCATAATTGGGTAATAGATAAATAAAATGAAAACATTAAAGACAGAAATAGATGCTTATGAGAACGCAGTATGTTCGATTACTTATCTTTTCTTAGATAAATATTTCGAAGATAGGGAAGTTTATTGGATAGGAGGAGAAGTAGGAGGAGTGTTAAGCGTTAATGACTACTTTTTCAATTTTACTGACATGCTTGATTTCCTTAAAAATGATTATTCTAACAAGCAGTTATTTGAATATTACGATTATGCGTTAGGTGAATATATGAAAGAAAAAGACCCAATAAATATAAGAAATTATCTTAAGCTAAAAAAAACTAAATATAAAAAGCCCTTGACAAAAAGAAAGTAAGCTGTCAAGGTTAATTTATAGAATTAATAGTAAGCCAATGTCAAAACCGATAAAAAAAAATTTTTCCCTAAAGGAATTTGAAAAATATGTAAAAGCAAAGGATTTTGGAGAATTGCCTCCTACTTTCATAGTAATACATCACACTTGGAAACCTACTGTAGATGACTGGAATGGAAAAAAGACAATGGACGCTCTAGATAATTATTATAGAGGATTAGGTTGGGGCGGAAATGGGCCTCATTTGTTTATTGCAGAAGATGGTATCTGGCTATTTACTGATATGTATGATGTTGGAATTCATGCTGGGGCCGGAAATGGAACATTAAAATCGGGTTATTCTATTGGTATTGAGGTAGTTGGAAATTATGATAATGCTGTTTGGGAAGGAGAAACTTATGATAATACCGTAGGAGTAATTAAAATACTACAAGAAAAGCTAGGAATACCCGATAAGGAGATAGCATTCCACCGGGATTTCTCCAGCAAATCATGCCCGGGATGGGCAATAACAAAAGATTGGGTTCTTAATCAATTAAATGAAAACGAAATGAGCAATCCTAAGTATCATACAGCTTCTTCATTGACCAAAGAAAATGTAAAAATTTGGCCAGATTTTAAAGCGGATGTTGAAGAAAGTCATAAAAAAATGGCTGGTAAACTCAATGCTTTTATAGATGAAGGAGAAAAAAATAAAGTCAAGATCGACAATTATGAAACACAAGTAAAGGATTTGACCAAAGAAGTTTCGAATCAAAAAGTGAAAGTAGGTGAAGAAAAAAATAAAGGAATAAAAAACGTAGAAGAACTTAAAAAGGTGTATGCCGAAGATAAAGTGATAGCCTTATCCAAACAAAAGGATGAAGTGGAAAAAACTTGCAAAGAAGAAGTTAGTAAAGTTGAGCAAGGATATAAAACTATTATCAAAGAATTGAACAAAGCTCATGATAAAGATTTGTTGGCCGCAAAGGAAAAAAATAAGGAAACACCCCTAGTAGTAATTCCAGAAGAAGACTCCCCAGTAGAAGAAACTACTAACAAAAATACAGTAACCAACTGGCCGGAATGGTTCAAATGGGCTTTTAGAAAAGTAGGAATTAAAACAACAGATCATGAAGGAATGTAAACATCCAGAAATTGACGCGTGGGAGAGTTTCCCTCAAAGCAATAAAAATTACAATGGCCTAGGTAGATGCAGAAAATGTAATAAAGTTATTTTTATAGATGAATATTTTAAATATATCTTTAATGTCGCTAATGGTGTTTGGCCTCCAGGTGGAGCCCCGCTGCTAGACGAATTTATGAAAAAATATGGATAAAATTATAGCAGGATTGGATCTGTCCCTGACTGGGACCGGATACACAGTTATGAGGAGCAATGGAGAAATATTGGGTAGAGGAGTGATTAAATCAAAGCCCCAAGGTAAATTGCCTCTAGACGAGATAAAAAGAATAAATGGAATAGTGGTAGAGATAAGGGACAGATTAACCAAATCACTTCCTGTATCTAGTGTTAATGATGTTAAACTTGACCTAGTTGTCATAGAAGGGTTGGCCTTTATGGCAAAAGGGACTTCTTTGGTCCAACTGGGTGGATTGAACTACTTATTGAGAATGGACTTTTTACACGCGCAGGTCCCCTTCGTAATTGTAGCTCCTTCTTCTCTAAAGAAATTCGTAACAGGTAGTGGAAGGGGAGATAAAGAATTAATAATGATGACTATCTTCAAGAAATACGGATTTGAAGCTAAAGATAATAATGAAGCGGATTCATTTGCATTAGCTGCCATCGGGGCATCTCTATTGGGGTATCCGTTAGTCAAAACATTAAAGCCGCAGGAAGAAGTTCTTAAACTATTAGAAAAGCAAGTATGCAAAGCGACGAAATAAAATCCATTATTCCAATAGAATGCCCTCATTGCGGGAAACAAGTAATAGTGGAATTCAATACACCTGGTCCTCAGCTCACTTCAGTTCTAACTCAGGAGACAATGGAAAAAGCAAAAACTGATGCCATCGCACAGATCGCTAACCTGTCTATCCCAGTAGAAGCGAAAAAACAAGCTGTTGATTGGTTAAACGAAGCAGAGACGGTTGTTACTCCAGACGGGATAGAAACAATTATTAAAAATTTAGAAGAGGAATATAAAAATTTATAATGATATACATATATGATATTGATAAAAAAGATAAAATTAACTGATTTCCTTAGTCACAAAGAAACGGCTATTGAATTTGGAGATAAAGAACAAATCTTATTAGATGGGTCATCTGGAGCTGGAAAGAGCTCTATTTTTGATGCCATCATTTTTGCATTGTATGGTCAAGGCAGGGTAGACAATAGGAACCTAGTCCGTAGGGGGACAGATAGTGCATCCGTGAGTCTTAAATTAGCCCGGGACGAGGATTTAGTGGAAATAACGAGGAAAGTTACCATTAAGGGTAAGCACACGCTCTCAGCGACGATAAAGAAGCCTAATGGGAAAAAAATAGGGCACCCCTTAACCGGTGTTAAAGAGTTACAAAATTGGATTGATAAAGAATTGATAGGCTCATCATATCTACTTTTCATAAACTCGATAGCTTACATCCAAGGAAATGAAGATAGCTTCGTTTCTCAATCAGCGACCAAAAGGAAAGAGTTATTATTAGAAATAGTAAAAGCTGATGATTATGATAAATATTATGATAAGGCCAGGAAGATGCTTTCTACCCTGGAAAATGATTATAGTAGCGCCTCCGGTAAATTATTGGAATTAGAAAGTAGATTGGGATATCTTGAAGAAAATAAGGGAGACAAAAAAGAAATTCTTAAACTGATATCCGAGAGTAAGTATACTGAGAAAGAACTTAAATTGATTATTAATGAATTAGTGAAGAAAATTGATTCTATATCTATTAGGGAAAATGCTGCATCATTTCTAGCTTCCAAAATAGAAAACAAAGAGGATGAATTATCTAGGCTAGAAAATGATTTGGGAATAAAGGAAGGGAGAATAGCATTTATAGACGAATTTACAGCTAAAATAATAGATCTTCCAGAGGAGGAAAAAAATATAGTTAATCTGAATTCAGCAAGGAGGTTATTGAAGGACGAATTAGAAAATGTTGGAAAGATTGAATCAACTCGAAAAGATTTTTTAAATTCAGAACCGGTCATAAAGGAATATTCAACAGAGATAGATGCTTTAAATAAAAAGATTAATATTGTAAGATTACAGCCAATATGTCCAAGTGGAGATGATTGTCCTTATTCTGGTGATCATTCTAGCCAAATTGTAAAAATGAATGATGAAATTAAAGAGTACAGAAACAAAACCAGTAAAGAAGTGTTAGAATATGTAGCATGGTCAGAAGGATTAAGTGAGTTACCCGATGAGGTTAATTTTAGTTTAATTTTACATAAATTAGAAGATATAGATGCTCAAATAAGAATAAATAAAGATAAAATAGAAGAAGATAGTGTTGCTCAGAAGGAAATAAGGATAATCAGGGAGATTGAAAAAGGAATTCCTGATTTAGAATTCAAGATAACATGTGCTGAAAACCACATAAGAATGTTTAAAAAAGAAAAAGAGGATACACTTAATGAAAACAAAGAAACAGGGACTGTTGATGAATTGTCTAGAGAAAAAGTGAGCCACGAATTTAAATTAGCAGAAACAAATCATGTTACTACGAATGCTTTAATAACTTTGAATTCCATAAATGAGGCTGAGAAAGAAAAGAAAACCATAGAGAAAAGAATAGCCTTAATCAAAAAGGATGAAACAGACGTGATTAAAGTAAAACTAGAAAAAGTCAGACTGGTCAAAGAGGCCTTTAGTCAGAAGGGATTAAAAACCATAGTAGTTGATTTCGTATTAAGCTCATTAGAAGAGAAGGTAAACGAGATCCTTTCTCAACTATCTGATTTCAGAATACATTTAGACACTCAGAAAAAAGGATCAGACGGAGAGAGCATTGTGGAGGGGTTGTTCATAACTGTTATAAACGAAGTTAATGAAGAGATGCCATTCGAGTCTTATTCAGGTGGGGAGAAAGTAAGAATTATTTTTTCTATATCAGAAGCTCTTGCCTCTCTTGGTAAAAGTAAAATTGGATTTAGGCTCTTAGATGAAGCCGTTTTAGCATTAGACGATAATTCACTTGAGTCATTCATGGATGTAGTTACTTCTTTATTGAATGATTTCGATCAAGTTTTATTTATTTCTCACGTTCAAGGAATAAAAGATTTATTCGAGAAGAAAATCGAAGTTACAAAACATAATGGAATCTCTAAAATTAAGAGTTGACAAACAGTTAATAATGTACCAGAATAAAAGCAATAATAATTAACGAAACAAAATGGAGGATATCCTAGAAATTGAAGTAGATGAAGAGGTAGCTTTGAAGGACGTGCCACCCGGTACTCCGAAAGCCCTTAACGACGAAAAACTTCCCAAAGAAGAAAAGGAGAAGAGACAGAAGATTATAAATGAGTATTCTAGATTGCAAGGAAGGTATTGTTCCCCCCATACAAAGATGGCGAGATGGATCAAAGCAACCGATGTCGGAAGAGTGATGAAAGAGGGGTTGGACATGGTAACTATGTGCGGTCTCCCTAGGGGGAAATATAGCGGGATAGCTGCCTTAGCTCATCCGCAAATAGAAGAGAAGGATCCACTTAGATTCTTCGTTCTGCCAACTGGACTTATTGTGATAAATCCTATTATTTTTAACCATACAAAAACCGAGATAGGGAAGGCAGAGGGGTCAATGAGCCATCCAGATAAATCGGTAAAAAAAGATGTTCCTAGATATAATAAGATAATGGTGGTTTATCAAAGTTTAACAAAAAAGAATGCTGAGGCTGAACCTACTCTGTCTAAACCGATAACTGAAAGTATAAATGGATGGAGATGTCATGTTTTTCAACATGAAATTTCTCAATTACATGGAGCCGATATATATGATGAAAAATTTAAAGCATCTTCTTGTGAAGGAATTGGCAAAGGTCCGATGACTGAAGAAGAAGCAAGAAAACTTTTTGTATAATTTTTTAATATAATATTATGGATCAATTCGATTACGTTGAGGATTACGAAGTCTTCATGAATAACTTCAAGCGGACAGAGATCACCGGAGCAGAAGTAGGAGAAATGGTGGTAAGGATGGCTGCTCATTTCGCTGTATACAATATCAGTAAGGGAATTTCCATCGAAGCATTGTCCAAGGTCAAATCAGCTTTCCAAAGCAATCCTGATCCGAGCACTGGAAAACCAATAAGCGCAGCTAAGGCGAACACGTTATCGGATGCAACCAAGGAAGCAGCCACTTATGAAATGAACAAGATACATGTAGAAAATATCGAGCAGTATATAAATGCGTTAAAATCTCTCCAGAAAGGTATCCTCATTGAATATAGCCATACGAGCTAGATAAGCAGTATCAAGAAAAAATATGCGTATTAAGCGATCATGCAAAATATGTGGAAAAATCTTTTTTGCCATAAAAACAAATCAATTTTTTTGCAGTAGAAAATGTTTCAAGAAAGATTATTACGTCAGAATAAAGACGAAGAAAGAAGATGAAAAAAATAGCTTAAACTTCCCCATTAAAAAATGTATTTTTTGTGGGGAAACGCATAAATTAACTTTTGACCCGATAAAAGAACCCGGGCTTTTTAATGATGCACCATGCCCTAAATGTGGAGTCAGCAATAAGCTTGTGTGGGAGAATCAACATAAAAGCGATTCCAGGAGAGTTATAAATAAATTCATTGATTCACATACAATAGTAACGATAAAAGAAGTAGAAAATAAAAACTACAAGATACCAATAAGAAGGATCGGAGAGTACGAGCCTTCTATATTGTTTTTATCTTGTAAGACAGTAAGGATAACTGATGTTCAGAGAGGGGATAGGAGAAAGATAATCTTTTCTTAATCCTATAGAAATCTAGACATTCTATCAACATGCGCTTCTGCGTTCCTGAGACGTTCAGCCCACCTTGGGCTATATCTATCGTTGTAAGCAGCCGGACCCATGTAGTAAGCCTTTACTTGCTCAGTAAAGTTATTAGATCCGATCCTTTTCCCTACATCTTGCAAATACCAAGCCATGGCATCTAGCGCTTCTGATGGATTTAATCGATCAAAATCTTTATAATTCTTTTTTATATATTCATACGTTCCATCTACTATTTGACCAAAACCGGTAGCTGAACTTTCAGGGTTAGTGGCGTTGGGATTCCATGAACTTTCAGTTTGCACCATAGCCGCTAACCCGTTCTCGTCTACTCCGTGCCTCCTGGCTGCATTGGATAACGGTTCAGCGTATTGAGGAGGAACGAACTGGTTAACCTCTTCGGTCCTTCTTTCGGGAGCGTTAAATACTCCTTTTTTAATTTCTTTATAGCCACCAGGGAAGTTAGAATCAGGGCTGGTATCTACTCCTGATTTTGCCCCTTCTACTACTGGATCCCTCTGTACCGGGTTAACAAATTTTCCTATTCTTTTTTTAATCTCATCTCTCCTAGCGGTAGGCTTAATAGGATTATAGCTAGGGCCTTTGGGTTCGCCTGTATCAGTCCTAGTAACAGGGTTTTTGTATTTGCTAGTCCGAGGCTTGTTATCACTTGGATATACAGCAAAAGAAGTTGGTTCACCTAATTTTTTCCATTTTTTTGATAAGGCAGTTTTAGCAGACCCTACTTTGGATTTAAGCCAGTCCCACTTCGGACCACCTGCTCCATCATAAAGACCTGGACCTCCGCCTCCATCTTGGATAGCTTTCTTCAAAGTGCTTTTTAGCTTACTCACTTCATTTTTCATCGTATTTATGTTAGATGTTAAAAATTCATCCGTTTCCCAATTAGACCTTTCTTGGGGCTCGACTTGAAGCCGTTCCTCTGCTTTCTTTATATCATTTTCTAACTTAGCAATGTTTTTTTCAACAGGAACTACTTTAGCCTCACTGGTTTCGAATTTCTTTTTATACTTTTTAAATATATCATCGAAATAAGTATTGGTTTTATCGGTCACTTCGGCTTTCTTTTCCTTCGATAGATTTGCCCATCGGCCGGTGAAGCCTCTTTCTGGCATCAAAGAGATATATTGATTCATTCTTGTCTCTTTACCGGCAGCAGGTTTCTTTCCAGCAGCTACATATTTACTATGACTACTGACAAGGAATTGCATGACATTTCTAGCATCTTCCACCCCTTTTCTGATCGCACCAGAGCCAGTGTTTTTAGAACCACCCAACAATATAGAAGTCAAACCTGGCATGAATTTTTGATCCCCTCTTGACATGTTCTTAATTTTGTCCTCTAGCATTATGTTCTCTACTTTGAATCCCTTGAATCCGCCTCCCTCTACTCCTGCTTCTAACCCTAACTCGCTGATTTCAGCATCAGTTAATTTTGCATCAGCATCTTTTCCCGCTTTTATCAAAGCTTTTTTCTCTCTCGCTATAACTGCCTCACGGGCTTTTTTATTACCAGTGGCTATGGTATTTAAATAATCCTTAGTCCATTCATAAGGTTCGAAAGCCTTCTTAGCATTCCCTAGTTCTCCTAGCCCTTTTATTTTTCTTCCAGCACTCCCGGTCGCTCCCATAGCTCGACCTATCATCTCCTTTATCTGATCGGCCTTTGCATACCTCTTACCAAACTGGGAAGAAAGCAAAGTATCAAGAGTATGTTTGAAGGCATGTTCATATGTACCTGGCTCTGCTTTTTTGATACCGGCTGCTATTTCGCTCTCGCTTAATCCATCCTTACTTCTCCCTGATTTTATCCAGTTCAAGAATTCTGATCCAGATGCTCTTCTTTCCATTACAAGTCTGTCATATTCGCTCTTGCCGGTTCCTGATTTTTTATCGAAGAAAAGTTTACTCTGCATTTCAGGAGAAAGTTTTATTTTTTCTTTTTTAGGTTTGCCTTTCACTTGACCGCTGATAATTTTGTCCATTATCTTCTCTACTTCCTTAAGAGGGATTTGGAAACTTTCACTTACTCTTAAATTGATATCTCCTATAAGACGAGGTTCTATAGTTTCTTTTATTTGCTTAGCCTGTTTAGCTGTAACTCCAGATGGCTCGAGTCTTCTGACAGTCGCAAGTAACTCTTTCATTTCTACTCTAGCGCCGGTATCGTCTGGTTCGTACTTTGCTGGTTTGCCTGCTTTCTTCCTTTCAATCGCTTCTTTCGCCTCTTTAGCTATCTCTTTTTTGCTTTTTATTTTTTTAAATTTTTCAACATATGGACTTCCTCCTTTCGGCATAAAGGCTGCTATTCGCTCTTTGGCCATCAAATAAAGATCATTAGCCGAGGTTGCCAACGCACCTGTTTCTAGTTCTTTTGCATTTTCAACTTTTACGGGAACTTGCTTAGTAATACCTTCCGTAGTTTCTCTGCCTCTACCTCTAGACACCAATGGCACTTCTACGGTAGGAGCTTCACCCCTGTGAGCGGCTTTAGCCGTAACAATGGCTTCTACCATAGGGCTGACTGCATTCGTCCCTTCTGCTACTACAGGTGCCGCTTTTGCCTCTGGTATTCCGAAGGCTTTTCGTTTGGCCGCTGTTATGGCACCGCTAAACTGACTACCGCTACCTACTATTGGAAGTTTGAATAAAGCTTTACCTATTCCATGGTATTCAACAAATCCGCTATCTAGATATTTATTAGTCGCATTTAGTTTTAATAAAGAAACTCCATCCATATTCCCCTTTTTAGCTAGTTTATTGAGGATAGCTACCCCCTCTTCAGTATTTAATTTAGTTCTATTGTTGAAAAAATAATTTGCCTGAGAGTCATTTAATTTGCTCCCAAAGTTATGTTCAAAAGCCGCTTTGACTTCTGCTGGAGAAGTAACGTTAAGTGAATTCTCCATGGTCTTCAAAACAACCCGGGTGGATTCCTGAGGTACTGCTACTGATTCTGTAACTGGTTGCTTGTTAGTCCCCGGTTTTGGTATATAGTCTGCGGCTGGTTTTACTACACTTTTCTTTATCTTCGAAATTGAAGAAGAGACTTCCTTCGCGCTTTTAGCTGCATTGAAATCTGCGATATCCACAGAAGCAGGGTTAGACACTTCTTGCTTAGTTATCCGTTGTTGTAATTGTTTGCTTTGAATCCAGTTAGCATCATTAACATTAAGTGGCATGAACGGTCTTCCACTTCTAATAGTTTCTGCAGTAAACCTAGGATCTAGATTGGTAATTAGGAAATCCATATCATTATCTTTCATGGATTTACTTATCGGGTCCTTGCTATATTTAAGAGGTTTCTGATTTTCCGTGAGATTTTTATTGAAAGCTTGTTTACCAATATTTGTTCTATGTTCGCTGGCTACAAAACCAGGGATAGGAACAGTGGTAATTTCTCCTGTTTTGGCATTCTTTATAATGCCGAATGCTTGCAATATGTTTTCTGGGAAAGGATCGACTCCGTAGTCTTTCCCTTCTTTCGCTTCTTTATTCTTAACAGAAACCATTTCATTCTGCATTTTCATAATAGGAGCCAAGTCTGGCCTTCTGACTATTATTATATTCCTTGATGCTTCACCAGTTGCTACCTTATTCATAAAATCGGTAGTGGCTTTTATGTTTACATCATTCAGCCCAACCCCAGTCACAGCAAAATCTCCATTAGGATATTTACTATTAGGATTCATACCTTTATTGTTCAAAGTATTTTTGAAGAAAGAATCATCAATATTCTCAACTACTTTTTTAACTTTACTAGGATTTAAAAATTCTTCTTGTTCCCTGAACCTCTTATTAACATCCTTGGTAGAGAAAGATAATAAATCGTCAAGGTCAGCCTTCTCACGCATGAGTTTGCTTAATCCCCCCTTATAAAGTTGTCTTCCTGCTACTTTGATTCTCTTTATTTCAGTAAGTGCTGCTTGTATGTCTGATATCATTTCTTCCGGTAAAGCCGTTTCTTGTTTCTTTATTTTATTCTGGTAATCTTTCCCGAATTGTTCCACTACTGTTTTGTCTGCCGCCTTCACCTTATTGGCTCTGTCTCTTCTGGCTGAAATAGAAAATCTATCCATACCTGTTAATTCAGGTATTTCGTTCAAGGCTAGATCTTTGTCTATTTGTTTCGAACGTTCGCTAAGCTCTTTTTTAACTTGTTTCACTGTATTTTTTGACATGTCCTTACCAAAGAAAAGTCTTTCCCAGACTTTGGCTTCAGCGGAGTCAACAATTTTTTGTATTTCTGCAGGGGAAGTCTTTTTAGCGAAAGCAGTTCCTGCCCCGGGTTTTAATTTAGGGAGTTCAGGATTGTAATATCTTAAAGATTTATAAACGGAATCGTTCATTGCATTCTCCAATGCTATGTCTACTTTCGGTGAAGTTACTTTCCCTTTCTTCCCTCCAAATATTTTTACGTTATTGAAACCCAACGTTTTATAGCTACCCATTGCATGCATTGATCCGAAAACAGCAGCGTCAGTTAACGCGCCAACTGGGTCCTCAGGATCGTTTATGTATCCCATAGTGAAACCTAAACCTGCAGATTGAGCAACTCCTTTCAGAGTTGGTGAAGGCAATCCTGTGACTGCGCCGAAAGCGAAGTCTCCCATTAAATTCTTGATTACACTTTCTTGTTTCTTTTCAAATTCTTTTCCACCTAAAATAGCCAAACTTGCGTGATTATCAACAAATCTGTGTACTTGACCGACAAAAGCGGCATCCATCCCTATCTTGGCTGCTCTTTGGGCCGTACTCACAACTTTTTCTGTTCTTGCTAGTTTCGCTGCTTTATTAAGAAATCCTAGATTATTCAATGAAGTTACCTTTTTAGCTCCGGCTGCGGTCTTCCCTAGGCTCGCCATAAATTGTGCATCTTTATATGCTTTTACTCCCTTTATCCCTTTCATTCCCTTGTATCCAAGTTTTGATGCAGATAAAAGAGCAGCTCCTTTGTAGCCTCTTAACGCAATCTTAGCTCCAAGTCCAAGAGCAGCACTTCCCAACATAAAGCTTCCGACTGTTCCAAGTATAGTTCCTACATGACCTGCTGTCTTGCTCCCCTTGGAAACATCATCATCAAGTTCATAAGGAAGAAAACCGAATGAAAATCCAGAAATAGCTCCTTTGACAAGTTCCCTGACAGGATCCGGTAGCCATCCCTCCCCTAAATTTTTCATAGTATCAGGAATTTCAGCTAATACCTCCTTAATCCCGACTTTAGGATTTTTCCATCTATCTTGAACCTCTCGTGCTATTTCAATCCCGCTTTTACCATCAGTATCAGAAAGATACCCAGTAGAATTGTTGGGTTGAGGAATATCGTTCATATCCCTATCTTGCCATTGCATTGCCATTGAACGCGCTTCGTTCAAGGTTATATCACCATATCCGTAAAGGGTATAAGCTACAGCTTGCGCTCTAGTTTTAACATCATTCACTCCACTTGATAAAAGCTGTCTGTTCTCATCAGTATCGGCTCCACCTAGAGTTAAGGGCATAATATGGTCAATTTGCCACATTTGGCCTGATCTCCCGGCTCTGATTGCATCATCTCTGGATAAATTTTTTCCCCGGATTGATTTGACTAGCAAATTTTTGTCGTCGGTATCCTGAACATATTGACCCGTCACTCCACCAGAGGTTATATTTCGTATCACAGGCTTGTTAGGGGTCCCCCACGAGACTTTACTATCAGAAAAGGACATTGGCTCCATAAAGGGACCATAGTCCGCTGGTAAGGGAACAGGGGCTCCTAAATCACCGGAAGGCGATAAGAAGTTTTTCCCAGGTTGACTGCCAGTAGTAGCCATCAATTCCCTACCGTACTTAGTTATTTCAGCTTTTTTAATATCTTCAGTATAACCAGGATCGCTCGGACTCTTTCCTTTAAAAGTTCCCTCTCTAACTGGTCCAGAATAAGACCTTGGAACGTATCTAAAGTTTTTCAGTGAAGAAAAAGCTCCTTCTTTTTGATAAGAATCATTTTGCTTAATACTCATTCAGTTCTTTTAAGATTACTTGTACGAATTGATCAGAAATAATACCTCCTAACAGATAAGCGAATTCAGCTGGGGTTCTTTTTTCTTTACTAGCTCTATCTCCAGTAGAACTCATAGGGTAAAGAAGACTATTAACAGCATCTTGCGGCGCTGATACGTTGTCTCCTCCGGCTTCTGAAGCTAGTCGGAAGGCTGCATAAATTGCCTTGGCCACTGCATCATCTAATGTTCCTCCCGTTTTTTCTTTAACTGCATCAATAAATTCTTCTTCTTCCTGCGGAGTCCCATGTCCCATACCTAATTTATACCAAGGGCCACCTGGCGCCAAGTCCTCAACTGCTTCCATTATTTTACTAGCAGTTTCATCATCGATATTTTCTGCAATTGATTTACCATAAGAATTAGCTATGTCTTGCACCATGTACTCAATACTGTTAAATATTCCAGCCATGGAATCATCATCCTTAATAGCATTTTGTAATCCTAATAATTGCTTGATAGAAGTTTTAGCTAATTCTGCTTTATATTCCCTGCTTATTACATCCCCTGGTCCCACATCAGCTTTTTCCTGGGCATTCAGAGTTTTTATAACTGAATCCATATATGTTTGTAAGATGAATCCGCTCTTAAGTTCAGAATTAGCATCTTGATCATTATTTATGATGACTGATTGGATGTCTGCTTCCGGAAGAGTATATCCGTTAATATCCGTGATAATTTCCATATCTTGTATTTTTTTCTTTTGAACAGGGTAACTTAAATCTTCATCCTTTTTTATTCCGGCGTCTATTGCTAATTTCTCTTTTATTATAACATCAGCTTGCAGCTCCCTTATTCTCAAAGCTAATTCAGGTGCTTCTTTCATCTCTGTATACATACTGGAAAGAGATTCTGACATTCTTTCGTAATCAGCAGTACCATCATCTATTTCTTCTTGCGCATATTTTAAATCAATATCTTTTTGAGCTACTAAGCCATCCAATTGAGCTTGGTGCTGATTCACAGCATCATTAAGATACCCAACATAAGTTTGGTTTTGTCTGGCTCTCAATGTATATAAATATCCAAGTTGCGCTTTAGCTTTTGCTGCATTTCCAGGATCTGACATATCCATATTTTCCATAATGTCAGTAGTGTATTCCTTAATATCTCTATCTATGTCAGCTAAAGCTGAATCACTAGTTTTTATGAACGTAGTAACATTAGCTGGTAAAGTAGCCCCGGCTGTTTGCATTTTGGTGATTAGAGACTCTGTTTCCTTTATACCGTAGCTGTCATAAACAGACTCTCGTAAATCTTTCCCGACTGGGAGTTGATTAGCTTGTTGCGCAAAACCTTTTGCCCCCATATTACCTGCTACGGCTGATTCTACTGATAAGGGTCCACTAGTAGCACCTCCGCTTGAACCGCCTCCTTCTTGTATATACATTTGTCCAATAATAGCTGTTTTTTGTTCGACTGATAAGTTGGGCCAGTCTGTGTTATTGGCTCCTTGAATTTTATCAGTATATCCCCATCTGTTGCCATGGGGGGCATCAGTTTGTTTGAAACCAAGCTCATCTATCAGTTTGATTGTAATAGCAACAGGATCTCCGAGTAATTTAGGTGTAAATTGATTTGGATTATCTGGCCAGACATCGCCGGTATCGATATAATCAACTCCCTCTACTAAGCTTGATTGCCTTGCTACATCTAATGAAAAAGCGGTTGGATTATTGTTTCTATCCATTCTATTCCCGCTTTGACCTATCTGGAATACTCCAGCAGTCTCTGGTTTATATCCGATATTCCCTGGATTTCCCGCTGCATCCACCGTGCCTCTTTCTTCAGGCGAGTCCTGCCCTGCCTCTGGCGGAGTAAATACTCCCCTTTTAGTGGTCGGTAATTTATTTAATGATTCGAAGTCTCCCTCTTTTATTCTGTCGGTGCCGGGGACAAAGGTTTTTTGCTTTGGCTTATTAGTAGGAGTAACGTAGCTTTTTTCTGGTTTATATCCGATATCCCATGGTCTCTTCGGAGAAGGATCTCCATGAACTCCGACTCCAGCTACATTTTTATCTTTATCTAGGCCAGATAAATCAAAGTTATAGTTTGCAAGTTTGGGATCTCTTAAAAGTTCCCCCATATTTGGTCTGATATTAGATAAATTCTGGTTATTGCCCTGGTTAAATTTGCTTAAGGTAGCGGGATCTCCACCGGAAGTGGGGTAAACGCCACTAAAACTGAGCTTGTTGCTAGGAGTATTAAAAGTCGGTAGATTAACCGTATTTCCCCGACTATATGAATTTGCATTAGTAGCGGTCTTTAAAGGCATTGGATCAGGTGAAGCCACACCACTTCTTAGTTGATTTAAAAGCTGTGTGTTTTGGTCAGCCGTTCCAGCATAACCTTGTATTCCATGGTTAGCCGCTAAAACTGCTCTAGCTGAATAAGAAGGGTCTTTGCCAACACTCGACAAGTAACTAGAAATAGAAGGCCCTGAATAAGATTCTCTCCCATCTCCTGGTCCGCCGACTCCATCCTCGATTACAATAGTGGGCTTGATTGTGTAATTTATCTTAGACTTAGGTATTCTGTTAAAAACCACCATGCCCTTAGTTGGCTTTGGTTTATCAATAGATTGAAATTGCTCCGTATCATTTTTATAACCCATTTGCCCCAACACGTCTCCAGGGCCACCGGCGCCGTCATTCTTATCATTCAATTTAGACATTATGCTAAAAATATTCTTCGCTTTTGATCGAGAAGTGCTACCCATCGGAGAGGATAAAGCCCTTTTAATTAATTTCTTTGTCTCAGGTCGTTCCATCATAGATCTAAGTATGGCTCCCTTTGATGTTTTGAATGAAAATTCTTGCATATATTTATATTAAAAAAGTCTAATTAGTATAGAAACCGTATATAAATCTTCGATTTTCTATAGATCCCGTATATATGGAGTTGGATCAATATATTTTGAATAGGCATCGACAATCCTATAATCCAAATTTGCTCCATCTCCTAATCCACTTTTGCTATAAGTAGCTCCTGTATTTCCAAGCGTAGCCACGGATTGCCCTTTCTGTACCTGTTGCCCCGGTCTCACCCCTATCTTATGTAAATGGTGGAATTGATGAACATTCCCGTTCCTGTCTTTTATCTCAACCGTGTTACCATAATTGTTTTCTCCCTGGACATGTCCGTTATCAACCTTAGAGACAACTCCGTCTGCAGTGGCAGATATTGGAGTTCCTATCTTATTGGCAATATCTATGGCTGGGTGAAAATCCTCCTGTGTAGTTTTTCCTCCGAAAGGAACAGTCACATTCCCCAATCCTATAGTTTTAAAGCGTTCTCTTGGTTTGATTGGTCTCATAGTTTTTTTATAATAATGATCCATCAGGTAATCTTATTTGTCCAGTATTATAATCTAGTGTACCACCTGCCTGTTGTGCCTTAAACTCCCTTTTCGACAATCCACCTCTATCATTACCTGATGAGCTTTTTTTACTTGACGAGTCCTCGCTCTCTTTTGATAGAGATTCAGAAATTTTAGCTGCAGAATCAGCTAAGGCAGCAGCATTGGCGTCTGGTGTTCCTGTTTTATCAAACTGTGTACCAGAGGCAGTAGCAGAATCAGCTCCTTCTGTTGGCTGTATCGCCCCTAACTTTCGTAATGCTTCATAGTTAGCTTGTTGCGCAACTAACGGAGTATTCTGGGCCTGGTATAAATCTTTTGCCCGGGCAATATCTAATTGGCCATAATCAGAAGGTTTTACTGGGATAGCAGTTGGATTTCCATATTGGTCATAAACGATGTTATTCGTATCGACATTACCTTGATTTGCACCAACATCGCTACCGACCATATGTTTTTGGTACAGATTGCTCCTATAATTTCCATTCTCGTCTAGTACTGAAGCTATGCTCCTATTTATATCATCATCTGACATAGATGGATACTTAGCTTTTAAAGCAGTAGCAGTCATAGAATTCCTTATTTCGTCAGAAGGAACTAATCCATATTCCGCTGCTTTACTTGGATTTGTCGCTATCAATTCTTTAATTTGGTCGGGGGTGGCGAAGCTTGTGAAATATTCCATATTTGATTGGTCTTCCTTGCTCAATGATTCCTTTCTTGCATTAGCATCTGCTCGCCTTGTCTTATTCAAATAAGAATCAATCGATTCAGCTTCCATCCCACTTCCACTAAGACCTCGTTCTCCCATTTGACCAGTGACTGTCTGTATTTGATCCCAAGCAGCAAAAGCATCTTCGGAAAGCGTTATATTGAGGTTGGACTCGATTGTGCTTTTCAATGTCTTCCAATTATAATCAGCTGCTGATTTTTCTTGTTCAGTCTGCGCATTCATTTGTTGTTGCATGACATCGAAGTAGGCTGTACTCAATTTCTCCATAGCTTCTTCATATTCAGGAGTTCCAGGCATTAAAGAGGGTACCAGAGTCTTGAAATTTTCAGGAGATAAGTTTGCTATTGTTTTGTTCTGCATGTGTTCCGGTAACATTCCGCTTAATAGAGCTGATCCCTGCGATTTGTTTATTGCATCAGCTTCGATCCATTTGTTGTTATATTTCTCCACCTCATCCTCTCTGAGAGTTCCTCCAAAGTCTTGATCCAAAATATAGTCCCGGGCATCTTGCCCAAGTTTGAGCAATTCCCTTTCAGCATCGGATGTTATCTCCTTACCTGTCTTCCCTATTGTTTTGTTATCAGAAGAATCGCCTCCTATCGGGACTCTTTCTATACCTAATCTCTTAGCCTCTGAGCGGCTGACATTATATTTCATGCTCTTTTATTTAGTATTATCGAAACTGTGTTTTATGTCAGAGAATATCTTTTCCATCGTGTATTCTCCATATGCCAGGGCTGATATATAAAACGCCATTAACTTATCATCTTCCTTTATATCGTTTATGAAATCAACTGGGACCCCTGTTTCCCCAGCATTCTTTTTAAGTATGTTTAATAACCCTTCTAGTACTTCTGACGCCATGTTTTCTGATTTCTGATCGATCGGCTTTCCATATCTTCCTTTGAGTTGTCTTGGACTGAAATGTAGCGCCTTGGCTGATCCATCGTTCTTGATGGAATATTCTGGGCTAAGTATTGTGAAATCGGATAGAACCCCCTCTGTTATGTCTCCTTCTGCATCTATTTTAGGAGTGGTTACTTTCACCGCATTTCTTATAGCTTCTGGAGTATCCTCGCCAAAAACAGCAGTAAGTGATTCGTTCGTCTCGAAAGGACGAATAGTATGGTCCTTCTTGTTCACTAGCCAATAGTTAGCTACGCCATTTCCTACATCAGAAAAAGAAACCAAAGCTTCGTCTCCTAGGAAGTAAGGATTGCCATCTTGCACCGGTGATTGTTCTTCTTGCATAGGTTTATTGTTAATAATTTTATTATATTATAGTGCTAAAGAAATTATGCTTTTGAAAATGCTTCAGAAACAGTGACTCCATCAGTAACACTAATGAAAATAGAAAATTTCAGACTAACATTCTCGGAGAGGACAATCGAATCATAAAAATTAGCTGGTCTCAATAACAAGATCGAAGAGTCAAAAATTAACTGGCTTCCTTGATATGCTTTCAATATACCAGTTGTTATATCTTGATCAAACATCAATCTATATTTAGTATCTTCTACCATACCTAAAAAGCTCTGTGACAGAGAATCTCTATTTTTTGCTACGATCGCTTCTGCAATAGTAACGCTTTCTGATACTGATACATCCATAGTTTTATTGTGATTTTTCTATACTATTTTGAACAAATCTAATTGCTGCTTGATTAAGTCTGCAGAGTTGCTTCGACGAATCCCTCCACGATACTTTAATTTCCCTTGCCAAAGGGGGAGATGTCATATTGGCTTTATCTCTTGATCCTACCTTAAGTATTGATACCCCTTTTTCTACTGTTCCTTGAACTTCGTAGAAATCCAAATCATCATCTAGGGCCACATAGCATTTTACCATACTTCCTCTTTTACTTCTGGTAACAATGGCCATCGGGCTGGCAAACTTTTCGAATGATGCATTAAGAAGTAGCTGTTGTGTATCTGCCCGGAAAAAAATAGGCTTACCATCATCAGTATTACCTGTAAGGAATTCTTTAACGGCTTTCCTCTCAGATGTTGATTCTTGCTCTATCTCTTTAATACTAACATTGTCAACACTAAGAGTCGCTCCTACACTCTCGCATACAAATTCTATTATGTCTCCTGTTCCATCTGCGATAAAATCAACTATTTGTGTTGCCATAAAAAATATTAAGAAGTAAATACCACTTTCCCTCCTGAATAAGCCCATCCATCACCCAATTCCCAATTATCTGCATCACCGATAAAACTGCCATTAGTAACTAGCTCATCTCCTAGCTCTATATTTTGAGCTGCTATTGTGGAATTCATTGTAAGTCTTTGTCCTCCTCCATCCTTCAAGTAAGTAGTAAATCTGGTAGAAGATACATTGGTGTGAACATACCAATTCTGGTCAGCTGTGTTCAACTCTAAGCAAACATCGTTAATCGTCTTCCATGTTGATCCGTCATCTCTGTATAAAGTAACATCTCCTATTGTACAAAAAATACTTAATCCCTTTATTCCCATTGCTCCTGCTTCTAAGCCTTCTTTTGTAGCCCCGCTAATATATCTTTCTACTTTCCTAGATAATAATTCAGGCTGATCTCCATTGGAAGAATAAATTCCATCGTAACCTAAGAAGTATAATGTCTTATATTTGACATATCCATTCTTTGAACAACACCCGATATTGGAATCTAGACTTCTTAGGGTGTAATCGTCCCATGTCATTATTGAATTCTTGTTCCCTATTATCAAATAATTACCAACTGTTTCAAATAATGTTATAGCTGATTCATCACCCCCTGACATCTTGAAGGTATCATACTCTTTCACATCTCTGCCAGTAGCTGAAGAATTTCTTTCCCATCTATATTGTTTCACTCCATCGAAAGTTCCCTTTATCCAAATTTCATCAGAAGAAAGGAAAGAATCGAATCCAGGCTCAAAGGTCATATCCGGACCAGAGACAAAAACTGAAGTTTCCGAGAAGGAACTTATCTCGAAGGTAGCTATTTTATCATTACCTCGATAAACTTCATATTCATTCATTCCTGAATCAGTATAAAAATATCTAGTAGTAGTAAGCTCTAATGTCCACCCTGTTTGTCCTGAGATATAAGAAAAGTCTCCATTTAGAAGGGCTATTATTCCTAACGGATAAGAGGATCTTAAAACAGTTGTTTTGAGTTCGTTACCATCATTATCAAAATAATCAGCTAAGTATATTCTACTTTTATAAAAAATAGACTTGTTGGCGATTGGGCTATTAAATAAAGAACCTGCTGTGTCTGAATCAACAATCTCAGTATTTTCTGATATTTCTCCTATTATTAATCTATTGTTATCTTCTCCGTTTACTATTACTAAACCATCTCCTATTTTAGTGAAACTACACTCTGATAATGATAAATTTTTTGCAAATGAAGAATCTATTATAGTCCATTTTTCATCGTCATCTAAGTAATAGATATCAGATGTTGACCCGTTCTTCGAAGAAACTCTTAAAAGACCTTGACTCAAATCACCACCATCAGCGTAATAAACTAGACCAGTATCGTTAGTAGACATAAAGTTATCTCCGACTAAATCTGTTCCTATCTCTTCTTGACCTTCTCTTTTCTCTAATGATCCTATTTTTTTTGATCTTGCATTCTCAGCATGAGACAGCTCACTTTTTAAAGAGATAGCTTGTTGCACAGTAGAATTAACACCCTCAAAATAGGGTATTGAAATTCTATCTTCAGTTGTTTCGGTTACTCCGGCCATATTGTTTAGTTATTTGAACTATTACTTATTCCGAATGAATCTAAATTAGCATCTCTTTTGTGAGCTGCTTGAATAAACAAATCAACAGCATTTTTAAATGATTGGTAATAAACACTTGCTAATGGGTCTTTAAACTTCATTGAAGCTTTATATTGCATGTAATCAGTAAGGCTGTAAAAAGCATTATCAGGAAGATCCAAATAAGTACTAAGACTGGTAACTCGAGTCGACTTAGAACGGTATGTATAATTAAATTCATCTCCAGTAGAAGTAGGGGTTGGAGTTAATCCGAAATATCTCCCCCTCAAATAATAACTAGTAACAGATGGATTATCTCCATTGTTAGCTAAGACAGTAGAAACGGGGACATGATTGATTGTATTTCCTTCATCGTCAGTTATCTCAACTAACTCAGAGAAATCCGATGGGAGGATGTATTCTGCCGTGTCAGCTATAGTTGTAACAGTCTGAGGAGTTGAAACAGTATATTCGACATTGCATAGATTCAATTTATTCGTCCACACTGACAAAGCTTCATTTAACCAGGCGAATCTCTCTCTATTGGAGATCAATGTCAATTCGTTGATATTTAATCCGCTGTCGAAGTCATTAAAGATTTGTCTAACCGTATTGGAACTAAATCCTGCATATGGGATAGGGTTAGATTCTCTTGACGTTTCCCCTGATATTGCGTTCTTATATTGGAACCAACCGAAACCATCTGAATGGTCAGCATCCTCATAAGTAGTATAGAACGAAGTTGGATCCATATCAGTCCAATCTGTCAGTGGCTCTGAATCGCTAAATGTTGGATTCTCATCAGCTATTGTGCCAAGGGCAGCCGTCCAGAAGAATCTGATCTGATCATATTGAACGGCTACTATCTTAGTGCTCTCACTATGAGCGTAATTAGTGGTAGTAGCTACATTATTCTTATCTCCTAATGTTATTTCCTCTCCATCTATAGTGAGAACCTTCAGGAACTCAGCTTCTGGTTGTCCCATCTCCCCAGCTAGGATTGGAGTCCCAACAATATAAGGCTCAGTATTCGATAACTGAAAAGAACTTACGTTTCTGGCGTAGTTTTGAATCAAATAAGCAAACTTACTATTTTCTACTAAAACTCTATTATTGGCTTTTAAAGTTATCACAAATTTATTTTATGAATTATTCCGATGGATTAATCTTACCAAAGTGCCATTGTTTCTTGCCTTAATAAGATTAAACATCACCGCCAGTATCGAACAGACTACTGTGGTCGATCGAACCTCCATTGAACCTAGACTCGTTTTGAGACATGTCTCCTTCATCGAGGAAGTCGAAATCTATCTCACCTCTTGGTCTATACTCTGGCAATTCTTGACCGTATTTCTTAAGGATGAAATCATATATATCTATAACGGTCGCTTGGTCATTGGTATTAAAAACATAGTTTCCTATTATCCCATTGAATTCATCAGTGACTGTAACTAAATCAGATTCAGAAACTAAGAGATTTCCTAACAATAAAGCGACTTCTTCTGAGATAACCACTTCATCAGTTACTGATAAAAGGAAATTCCAAAGACAGATACAGAAAAATATTTCTATCGAAACAACATCGCTTACTGATATATATAGTTCAGTTATATATTGATTTATATCGTCTTCGACACTAACTAATTCCTCTATTTCCAAAAATAAGAAGGTCTTAATAATGACAAAATCAGACACCGTTATAGAGTCACTAACATCTACAGCTATATATGGAATCCTGATCTCTACTTGTTCAGCTATTGATATAGAGTCATTAACAGCTATTTCATTAACTGACGTTATTAGAGGGATGTCAATTACCGATATATCATCGGTTGCTGACAGGAAGAATTCAGTTATATAAAGACTCACATCTTCGCTAACTATCGTGCTGTCAACTATATCACCTTCTACGTTTGGGTAAAGAGAAGGAACATCTGATACAGAAACAGAATCACTCACGTCTATATATAAAATCGGTATTAATAGAGTCACTGATTCAGTTATAGAAACTAAATCATTGACTGATATTTCTGTGTCTATTGATACAGAAACAGAATCAGTAACCGAAACGTTATCATTTACAGATATAATTAATTCAGCGATAGAAATATTGGCATCATCACTTACAATAACGCTGTCAACAATGTCACCTTCTACAGTAGGGTATAGAGAAGGAACATCTGATACAGTCACATCCTCATCAACATTAATATGGATTGTCGGAATGAATAGAGTGATTACATCTTCTGCTATTGGACAATCATTAACAAATACATATCTCCTATTCTCGACTAGGAATAAATCTGCAGTAAAAACATTGTCTTCTACTGATATGA
>Ga0222637_1000313_pt1 | contig 23084 bp, 36 predicted proteins | sample AntAcemetagen143_FD_181149 | JGI IMG/M metagenome (GOLD analysis project Ga0222637, IMG submission 181149) | Saline water microbial communities from Ace Lake, Antarctica - #143 | ecosystem: Environmental > Aquatic > Non-marine Saline and Alkaline > Saline | place: Antarctica: Ace Lake...
AGTTGATTCTATTGGTAGAGTCGGCATCGGGACGACGAGTCCTCAATCATTATTACATGTTTATAATAATACTTCTCTTGCAGTTCCACAAGAAACTTTAAGAGCCCAAGGTATTTGGGCAGGAGCTGGGTCTGGTCCATTGTTGAGATTTACAAATTATCATGGTTCTGGAGATAATCCGAATTCTTTAGAATATAATTTGGCTGGAATTGCAGGAAGAGATTTTGCTGGAAACTGGGCAGGAGGATTAGTATTTATGACACCAAATTCAGGAGATGCTGGGGGTTCTGCATTAGTTGATAGGATGGTTATTAGAGAAGACGGCAACGTCGGCATCGGGACAGCGAGTCCAGGGGAGAGACTTACTGTTTTAACAACTGGCACTCATACTTATATGGAACTGGATACTGACGCTGTAGATAAAGAGGCAATTTATAGAGTATCTGACCAAGGAACCGCTAAATGGAGTTTTGGAAAAAGAACTGATGACAAATTTGGCATATATGGTCATACCGCAACAGCAGGCTGGAAACTGGTTATTGAAGAAAACACAGGCAACGTCGGCATCGGGACGACGAATCCGGGTTATAAATTAGAGATGGCGGGAACTGGAACAAACGCAGGTATACATTTAATCAAAACCGACGCGGTCACAGCTTCTTGGTATTTGCATATAGGTCGATTAGGAACAGGCGAGTTTTCTATTGGGGATGACACAGCTTACAGACTTGTGATTTTGCCAACGAGCGGCAACGTCGGCATCGGAACGACGAGTCCATCTGAGAAATTACAAATTGATGGTAATTTTACATCAGAAACAAATGCAACAGATTCTATTGGAACTTTAGCAATACAATGGCTTAATGGTTTTTTTGTAGATTTATTTGTTTCAAATGATTTAGAAGTTGGTGGAGATGTTAATGTAACTGGTTATATTGGTGGGAAAAATTATGTTACTCAATATCATAGAAATGCAATTATAGATACAACTTCAGCAGATACTTGGGTAAATATATCTTGGGATTTAACTATTGATGAAGAAACAACTTCAGGTTATTCTTTAGCTGATTCAAATATTTCAATTACAATAGAAAATACTGGGATTTATAGGGTTCAAGGTTGTCTTCATCCAAAAAATAATGGTGTAGGAAATCAAGAAGCAAGTCTTTATTCAAGAGTTTTAATTAATGGGGTGGAAGCTAAATGTTTACAATTTGCGAATAGTAAAGAATTTAAAACAACTGGAATAGATACAATGCCTTTTACAGGAACACTTTATGCAGAAACAGGACAAAAAGTTCAATTACAATATTATGTAACAAGTACAAATATAGATTTTGAAGGGGCTTCTGTTTTTGATGATGGTGTTGCAGGAAGTATAAATTTTGAAAGGATAAGCAAATGAATAACAAAATCAAAATGGAGATTTTAGTATGAAAAAACTATTAATTTTAATCTTTGGAATTTGTTTGATTAGTTTTGCTTCTGCTGGACAAGTTTTGTGGGATAACGACACAGAAATAGAAGTTTATGATACTTGGGAAGATGTTGATGGAACTCCCTTAACTGGAGCAACTTGTACTTGGTATGTGTATAACCCGATAGGTACTATAAATGATTCAGGAATACCAGATGAATTTGCAGAAGGAATTATAAATTTTACTGTTAATCAATTAATTGTTGTTGATACTTATCCTATGCTTATAAATTGTACTTTGGGAATTTTCAATGGAACTTCATCACTTAGAGAAATCAAAATAGTAGACGAATTATCTGAAGAATACAAAGACAGATTAATTGAAATAAATCAAACAACACATGATATTTATGATTTGCTCGTCGATGATTTAAATGTTACTCTAACAAGTATTTTAAACACAACAAACTTAACTTATATTAAAGTCGTTGATATTGAAACAAACATAACTAATTTAGATAATGATTTGACTTCTTTAACAGATTATTTAGAAGATAAATGGGGAAACGAAGATGCAGATGAAATAGTTGATAGATTAAAAGATATTCGTAGTGATGTAACTTATTTAAGGTCAAGATATTATTCTTTGTCTGAAGAAGAAAGAGGAAATTTATTAATTGCTATAAGGGAAGATAGTAGGACTATTCTTGATTCAATTTATAGTGATAAAAAGTTTTCTGAAAAAATATGGATATGGGTTTTTCCTATTATTTTTATTTTATTAGTAATCATTTTTGCAATTTTTTTAAGTAAAAGAAAGAAAAAACAAATTGAAGATTTTGGAGGAAATATGAATGAACCAAGATAATAGATTATATAAATATATCCCAGTTAGTATAATTCCAACAATAATAATTACTTTAATAATTTTAGGTTCTTTATTTTTTGAAGTTGAAGGAGGGTACCCTTCACAAAATCCAGTAATCTTCTTTATGTTTCCTTTGTTAATATTTATTACATTTCTTACGATTGAAACTCCAAAAACAATTATGATGGCTGTAGGAATGTGGTTTCCAGATTTAAGAACAAAAATAGTTGCAGGAGTTACAGCAGTATTAGGTATTGGTATTGGTTGGGCTTTAGTTAATTTTTCACAAGTAGCACCAAATATTTTACCCATCGCTACTTATCCTTTTGCTATAAGTTCTTTCGCAACAGCAGGATTACAACCTCTTTTATCTTTATCTTCTAATGTAAGTTTTGTTTTATACTTTTTTGTTGCTACTGGAGAAGAGTTCATGTGCCTGTTAATGGGTAAAAATATTGCAAATTGGTTATATAAAAAGTTCAATGTAAAAAATCCTGTTTTTATTATCTTAATTGCATTACTACTTGCCCGTATTATTTGGAGTTTATGGCATATCTGGAGTTATAATTTTTCAGCTAATCCAATGCTTTATGTATCAGCAATAATGTTGGGAAGTGCATTTACAATCTGTGCAATAATGGCTGGAATGTTGGCTAAAGGGTATTTATTTGGAAAGGATGTTTCTAATATGAAAGTAATTCCAATATTATTACCTATAGCTATAACTGCACACTGGTTTTTCGATTATTTTTTGGGAATGTTAATGATTATTCCATAACTAATTCCGTTTGAAAATTTGGGATTATTTGTAATTTTCCTTTAGAAGAATATTTACAATTCATAACATTAAGAACTAATGGGGCAACAACTTCATCACTTAACATAAAATCACTATCCAAAATTATCATTCCATTTGGAGATTCTTTTTGTAAATTTTTTAATATATTTTTCCTACCATTTAAATTAGAAAATAAAATTACAAAACAAGTCTTAGAATATTTTTCGTAACCCCTATTAAACTTTTTCCTAATTTCTTCATATAAATTTTTTAAATCTGAATTGCTCACAACCACATCCCAAGAAATCTTATAATTATTTTCTAAAGTAGTTATAAAATCTGGTCTATTTCCATTCTCAATGCCTTTTTCTTCTTCAAGTTTAATAAATTTATGGTGTCTTTCCAAATATCTCTTTAGTGTTTTTTTTGCTTGATTGTGTCTCATATTCACATATTCTAAAACACAATAATCCACATATTTTTTAAATTCTTTTTGACCCATATGTTTTCTTAAAGAATATTCAAGGGTTGCTCTTTTGACATTTAATTCTTTTTCTAAATCAAAGATTGTATATCCTTTCTTTCTTAATTTAATTGCTTTTTTTAATATTTCTTTTGTGATTACATCGCTAATTCTTTTATAATTTTTACCTAATTTTTCAACCAATAATCTATGGACTGTTCTTGAAGAGATTGGTACTTCTTCCGCAATTTTAAAAATATTTAATCTTTTTTTTCTAAGTTCTAATATTTTATTAACTATTTTGGGGGTTACTTTTATATTGTTTTTTATAGTTATCTCCCCATAATCTTCCATATTGTTTATTAAATTATTTCTAATTGTTCCACAACTAAGATTATATCTTCTAGCAATCTTATTATTAGACCAACCTTTTCTTTTTAATTCAATTGATTCTTTTATTATTTTATTGAACTCAACATTATGAATTCCTTGAATATGCTTACTCAAATTTACAAAATATTTTTCGCAAAAAGAACATTTTATTTTACATTGATTCCTTTTTATCAATCCAATTTTCGTAGCTTTCGCAGTTATTGCGTTTACTCCCTTATTTAAAGTATAGTTAATTTCTGTATTATTTAATCTATAATAATTTTCTTTCAAAAATTCAATCTCTTGTTTTGTCCATAATCTACTTGCTTCCTTTACAACTTTAAGTTTAGAGGCTCTATGATTTATAGCATAATGAGATTTATTAAGAATTTTCGCTATTTCTTTAGTTGGAATCTTACCATAATTCTTTTTCACAAATTCTTCTTGTTCACTTGCCCATTTCACCATTTCATAAATCCACCAATTTTTTCATATCCTTCATAAATGCTTCCCACATTTCTTGGTCAAAATTCAAAGCCGCAAAAGGTGTACTTAAATAAAATATTCCTTCATCTCTCCAAACATTTAAAAATTCTCCATCAAATATATCTTTAATTTCTGTTTTTTGTTTCATTTTTCACCTCCTTTTGAATTAATTCTATTATTGCCTGGTTAATTGATTTTCTTCTTGGAATTTTAATTACAAATTCTTCCCATTCTTTTTCTGGGATATCTTTTAATAAGAATGTCTTACTCATAATTAGAAGTAGTAATAAAGACTATATAAACCTTTCTATTCCTTAAAAATAAAATAACTAATTAAGCCTCCAAGAAATCCGAATACAATATCAAAGAATGAATCTTGCCATAACTCTTTTAAAATAAAAGGCATTCCTGTAAAAAAATCCCAACAATAAGATAAACCAAATTCAAAAAATTCAAAGAGGATTAATAATCCTAACAAAAGTAATAAAGGTTTTTCTTCTTTTCTAATTAAATAAAAAATTCCAATACCAAATAAAAAATGTACAACTACCCAAATCTGTATATGTGGGATTATTGGTGTTGCTAAAAACTCAAAAAAAGAAATGATAAATTGGGGGAGCATTTGTTCTATGATTGTCATTTTACACCTCTCTTGCTAACTCTTTTCTAAAAAAATAGATTATTGTGATAATTGTTAAAAGAATAAAAAAACCTGTTATTGGAAAAGCCCACCCTATTTTTCCTCCTTCAAATAAAGATAATGTTCCCTGGGGAATTGCTTTTGGTTTAGAAATAAAAGAAATTAATGCAAGACCCATACTAAATATCATTGCTGAAAAGGATATAGTTTCTTTCTGAATCTTTTTCTTTAATAATTTTCTTTTATCTATTAAAATAATTATAAATATAACTGCTAAAAGTGCTACTAAGATTACCCATAAATTATTTATTAAAAATTCCTTTAACATTTTCAATAATTCCTTATTTAATTAAATGATTTAACTGAAGATTGCAATTATCCAATTCCAAACTCTACCAAAAAAAGCACCTATTGTACTCAATAAACCTGGTGTTCCTGGTTCTCCTGCTACAATGATTTTAAAGGCTTCTTGTTCAATTACTTCTTCACTGATTGTAACCCATTCTGTTCCCCTAAATTCTTGCTTAACTTCAATCATTGCTGGAGCATAATAATAAACACCTCCATTCTCAAAGGTATGCTTTATTTCTCCACGATAAACATTTGTATTCCCTAAATCTACTGCTTCTGGTATCTGTGCAATAATATTTCCTGAATCATCTAAAATAGCCCATACTCCAAAAAACCAAGAATATTTTAAATCACTAAAATCCTTATCTGGAAAATAAGGTACTGATATTTCAAAATCGTGATTAGAATATCCTCCAACAGCAATAACATCTACTCCTGTAATGGATAGAAATGGGAATACTGGAACTCTTAAATCAGGGTCAATCATTGTTAAATCTCCTACTAAATTTGGTCTACTTGGTCTTGCTACTGCTGAAACAATTGATAACATACTTACTACTAACAAAAGCCCGATACACACACTTAAAATTTTTTTCATTCTTTTAACCTCCTTGTAATTATATTAATCATTTAACTAAACACTCCTTTTATCCAATCCCATAAATTATCAAACCATTGAAGTAATGTTGGTTTAGGTTGTGGTGGGGGTGTGATAGTTATTTTAGATTTACATTCAGTTAAAGTTTTATAATCATTTATTGTTTTTTCAGAAGGGAAAATATTTACTATTGAACATAAATTATTTTCTAATCTATAAAATGTTTCTTCAACTTCAGCCATATTTTCTTTACATTCAATTAATGTCTCATAATCATTACTTGTTTTAGCATTTTCCATTATTGTTATCGGAACACATAAATTATTCTCTAATCTATAAAATGTTTTTTGTTGTGCCAATTCAAAAATAACTTTTGGATTACTAACTGCTATAATTCCAACAGATTGTAATGTATCCCTTGAAGGAATCATAATCTGTGGAAATGTGCTATATAATTCATTTTGGTCTATTGAACAATAATATCCTGTTCCAATTGTTCTAACGACCCCCTGAATATCATAAGGTTGATTATGTGGTGTACAATGTGTTGAAATTATTTGATTTCCTTCACATAATTGAGTTACTGTTCCTGTAACAGAACAAGTTAATTTAGGAATGTGTGAATTTAAATTTGTTTGTGTTATTGTTCCAAGCCCTTCCCAACAAGCATGTTCACTTGTAGGAACAAATTTTATAAATGCCTGACAACAACGATTTGAATATTTATCACATCCATATGTTTGACATTCTGGACATGGAAATCCACAAACACTACGATAATCCCCTACATATGTCCAATACCCTTCTGTCTTTTGATAATATTTAAATCCTAAACTTTCTAATTCATTTTTATAAATTGGTGTTTCTATTAAATTCTTTGGACTAAATGCACAAATATCTAAATGACCCCCTAAACTAAATTGTGTTGAATCAATTCCATTTAATTGTATAAAATAAAGATAATATGGAGATGAGTGGTCATACATATGACATCCTCCTGCTAAATCACATTCCCCTGATAAATAATGATTTGTTCTAAACCCATCATATTTCCAAAAATTTGAAAGTGTTAATGTTTTTCCATCAGGAGAAATTGCATAAGAACCATATGCAGTTCCACTTGGAAGAATGGATAAAAAACCAAACAAATTAAGAATTAAAATAATTGCAATTAAAAAAACTAAAACACTTCCTAAAATTATAAATAAACTTTTTTTTTTCATTTTTTAAATTTCCTATAATCTCTTCTTGTTTTCTCTACTCTTCCTTTTGATAAGATATTAAAAAGAAATAAAAGCAAAGGGATTCCTCCTAAAAATAATATTAAAATAATAGCACCAGTGCTACCTAAAATTGTGATTAAAAATATCATAAGCCAATTACTCATTATCCAATATAAAATTAAACCAATTACTAATCCAATTCCACCTCCAATAACAAAATCAAACCAATGATAATTTCCAGTTTTATCTTTCCCTCTCCATCCAAATATTCCTGCTAAACCTAATGTTAATAAAATAATAAGTAAATAAAGATTATTCCATTGAAAGCCTGGTTTAATTATCTTACAAACATTTCCTTTACATTCTAATCCAGAACAACAATCCTTATCTGCAGCACAAGTATCTTTTTCTTTCTTACAAGATGGGTCTTCAGCACATTTTGCTCCTTCATTACTATCATAAATACAATTAAGTGAACAAAAATTTTCACCATAACCTGTCCCCCCATCATTACAAATTAAAAGATATTGTTTATCTGTTGAACATTTTCTATCACCTGGTAAACATACTGCTCTTGGTTTTGTATCATAACTAAAACTACACTCATCCCTAATCTCTGGTTTTATCAAAGAATAAGCAAGGAATGTGCAAGTGTCTGTTTTATCTTGTTCTGAAGTTCCCTTCACTGTTCCTCTAATTGTTTGACTTGCTCCAGAAATTAATGAAACTCTATCTGGACTTATTGTTTCTGATAATATTCCACAATTTAATGACATAGAAAATACCCCACTACCATCTCCAATATTTGTAACTCCTAAATCAAACTGTCTTGTCTCACCACTAAATCCTTCTTGGTCATTTGGACAATTTACTTTTGGTTTTCCAATTACATATTTTATTCCTAACCACTCTGCATTAATATCAAAAGTAAATCTTGGATAACTTGTTGAGTATGGTTCTAAATTAACAACTAAATCTCCTTGGTCTATATCCCAACTTGCTCCAGTAACAAAATCAATAGAATTAGTATAAGAACTTATTTTGTTAGATAATAATTCATCTGCTTTACTTTGATATTCATTAATACATCTTTTTACATCAGAATAAAGAATTGTATTTTTTATACAATTATCAATAGAATCTAATCTAAAATAACCTGGATTCCCTGAATTATCCACATAAACTCTTGTTGATTCAAAAGCATAATTACTTGTTGTTGTTAAAGAATAAGAATTTCCTTCTCTAAAAGGTATATAAGTTGGAGTATTTAATAATCTTGTTCCTAACAAACTTCCTTGCCATCGAAATGATGCTTGGTCTCCAAAACTAACACTTTGTATTTCATCACTAATTGTTTTACTACCCAACCCATCAATAGAAATTGTTGCGTTAAAATGTCTTTCCCCAGCACCACTAAATGGGGCAAAGTTTCCTCTTTCTGTTGTATAAGAACAAAGACAATCATATATTCCAGCACCTTTATTAGAATCAACTATTCTTCTTTCACCACTTATTGAATTAGCACAATCAGAATCTCTACAATAAAAAGAAGAAATTTCTTTAGAAACATAATTTTCAACTAATTGTGTTGATTCTTCTCTTGTATGAAAAGTATTTGTTTGAGAATTAATTACAATATCTCCAAAAATTCCTTTTTCTGAATCACCTCCTTCGGCTAAATAATTTTCTACATCTTCTTCTGTCCAAGCAATTTTAAAACATTCCCCTCCTCCATTTGCTGTAGCCTCACCATGAAAAAAATTCTGTCCTGGTAAATGTGATGCTTGAGAGATTAAAATATTTAATCCGCCATAACATGAATTAGTTATTGATAATAAAGTGTTTGGACTAAATAAAGCTAAAGAACCTACGATAAGTAAAACTATTATTATAAAAATTCCTAAGGTAATAAATAGGTTTTTTGTTTTCATCTTTTATTTAAATCTATGATATTTAATTTTATAAATGGTTTGTGAATTTTTTTTTCACAAAGAATCCTTTTTTCTATCCTTTCAATTATCTTTATCATTTGAACAACTCCTTTATCCAATCCCAAATCCCACTGAAAAAATTTGCAATAGAGGATAAAATAGGTATTGGTGGTTTACTAAATCCACATTCTTCTGCATATTGTTTTTCTCTAAAATTAGTACATTCTCCCCCAATACATTTTCCTTCATAATAAAATGTATTTCCTTCATCTGAACAATAATCATCACAAACTATTCCAATACATTGGTCAGAAGCACATTTATCCTCTTTACATCCAAAATTACAATCTTGTTTTAAATAATTACAAGTTCCTGTTGAAGGACTACAAATTCCCCCACTATGAAAAATACTATCTACACAATAATCATTACAAAGTACTCCTAAACAAGGGTCTTGTTTACAAAGTTTTCCTGAACAACCATAATCACAATTTTCAGTCTGATAATTACATTCTCCGTTAGAACAATAACCATCAGAATATTTTATTGAATTTTGGCATTTATCTTCACAAGTAACATATTTACATTGGTCTACTTTACAATTCCAAGTTGTCCAATCCCCAGATTTATCACATATTTCCCCAGATGAACAATCAGTATTTTCAGAACATCCAACAACTTTTATATTTAAACAATTTCCACTACCAACCCAACCATATCCTGTTGTTACCCACGCCCAATCTCCATTTGACGCTCTCTTAAAACTTGCTTCTGCTATTGCTATACAATCTGAAAATTTTTCTCCTTTATTAGCAATTTTAACTCTTTCATTAAAAAAGAAAAAATCTGTTGAGGTTCCACTAATTGAACATCCATTTGAATCACAATCATATGAACTCCATATAGAATCCCACTGCCTATTTAAAAATCCTTCAGATAAATCATAACTTTTAACATATAAATTTCCTATAGCATAATTTAAATTTTGTAAGGTCCCTTTATCATCTTCAAATCTCCATGCTACTTTTGCTGTAGCAGTAGCATCCCCATAACTATTTGAATTTTCCCAACAATAAGTATAACCTGGAACACTACAACTTCCAGCACTACTAAAAGATATTAAAAAAATTGAAATAAAAAGAAAAATAAAAAGTTTTTTCATCCTAACCCTCCACCAGATGTTCCTGAAACAGAAGGAGAATTAAATATATTTAACCCAGAAATATTTAATAAATCAAAATATTGTAATGAAAACAAAATCCCGATTATTAAAACTATCGCTACCACTAATAAAACTTTCCATCCTTCCATTTTCTTAAACATTATATGCTCTCCTTAATACTTATAGCCACATCAATTACTAATGCTCCAATAAACATTGAAACAAACGCACTAAATCCCACTATCAAAGAACCAACAATTGCTGCCATAAACCCTGTAGTTGTAAGTCCCGCAGTGATACTTAATGGTAACCATGCTAATAAAGTTGCTAAAGTTGTTGCTCCAAAAAACAATACTAAAAAAGAGATTACTAATGTAATCCCTCCCCAAACTCCAGCAATTGCTGCTAAGTCTTTATAACTTTCTTCCCAACTCTCTCTTTTTGATTTGCCATAAGCTCTTAAGATTGCTCCTAAGGCTGTTCCACTAATTCCAAACATTTGATTTTTCCTCCTTTTTAATTATATTAAACATTTTGTTTTTTCTCCTATTTGATTATGAGTAGTCCATAGTCTTATAGACTACTTTTTTTTATAGTTTTAACTATAAAACCTTCCTACTGAAAAATTTAAAAATAAAAAAAAATTAATGATTTATCTCTTCCTTATGTTCAATCCTAACAACACTACTCCACCAATAACAATCAAACTTCCTAAACCAATAAGCATCCATAGCCCTACTTGTTTTGAAGTTGTTGGAACTACTGAAACTGCTGCACTTGGTGTTCCTCCACTACTTGAACTTATTACTGGACCATCATATGTAATACTTAATGTTTCATATCCTGAACCATAATGCAACATATTAAAAGTTGCACCATCTAAAACCAAATCAGTCCAACATTCTATGTCTGAATAATTTGCAGAATATCCTGAAGTAGTTAATGAAGTCGCATTAAAAGTAACAGTTGTTGGTACCCCAATTCTATTGTAAAAGTACGATGGACTTACAACCAAACTCGAATTACTTACAGTCATATTCGAATTCGCACTTGTTATATTCCATGTCTCAGTATATGCTCTACCTGCTAAAGCAGACGCAATCTTTGTAGAGGCAATTGGTGCACTTGATATCCAAGTAAGATTCCAAACTGTTTGGTTTGCTGTACCATTAGCATCATTACTCATTCCTGAAAATCCACTTATCCCTTGAAACGATACATAACCATATTGTGCTGCTGCTTGACCAATAGTATACACAGGTGCTGTTTCATTACCAATCCCTCCAGCAGTTGCATTTGTTAATGTAATTGATGAAGCAAGTGGATATGTATTATTATCTGGCATATTAATTGTAAAATTTGTCAGATTAAAATGCGTAGCTCCTGCTATTCCAGTACTTATATTAATTTTCGTAATATAAGTTACATTCTCACCGATACCTGGATTAGTTGTATTCTGAACAGTATCAAATGTAAAATACAAGGGGGTTAAATTCCCTGTCACATTTGTAATACTATATTGTCCTCCAGCCCATGTTGCAGACATTGATGGAAGAGAGAATAATACTAGCATTAATCCAATCATAGTTACTAAACTTATCTTTCTCATTTTACCATTGAAAAGATTAATTAATCTTCTAGTGTTATTCTTGCTGCATCAACATCTCCGTCTGTTGTTAAGTCAAGGTCTATCAACATTATGTTATCTCCAGTAGCAAACATAGGAATTACTAATTGTGTCTTCAAAACTACATGTAAAACATAGTCATCTCCAGCCAAAACTCCTGTATTTCCTTCGAATTCATCATTTTCATTGTCAATAGGAATTGGATAAACTAAAACTGATTCATCTGAATCACCATAAGTCCATAATTCTGCTGCGACAATAGTCATATCATCTGCTGCTTGTCCTGTTCCTGTATTTTGAAGAGTTCCTTCAATTTCTAAATCTTCAACATCATTATCAATGTCAATAACCAAGTTAAGTTGATATTCTGTTGAATTAGATACATTCACACTTGTCAATGTTGTATAAATACAAGCAGTATATGCTGCTCCACCAAGAACATCTGATGTAATATTACAATCTGTTCCTTCACTAAAATCTGAATAGAAATTTCCTTCAGTTGCTAAGTAAGCATCGTCAAATTCACCATCATAATCCACTGCTACTACTGCAGTAGGTGTAACTGATAATGATACTCCGTAACCAATTCCTCCAGCAATCATAAGACCCAAAACACCCAACATTACCATAACCCATGTTGCCATACCTTTCTTATTTAATTTCATCTTTTTTATCCTCCTTTTATGTTATATATTCACTCTCTTAGGAGAGTTCAAAAGCGATTTTACTCGCTTAATTGATGTTATTTATAGGAAAAAGAAGTATATAAAGGGTTAGTTGTTTCTACCGATAAAACTAATTAGTTACCCCATACTAACTACTTTTCGTTTTCTTTTTTTTCTTCTATTTTTGTCATTTTTGGGTTTTTATAGACGATAACTTTATCTTCCTTGATATATGCTTGATAAAAAATAAACAAAAGAGGCAATAGGATTCCTATCCCACTTCCAATAAATAAAAAGGGTTTTTTTAAAATATTCGATAAAATTATTGAACTTATAAAAGTAAAAGATGTTATAAAAAAATAGGTTAAATAGAACCTATGAGTTTTCTCTATTTTAATCCTATTAAGATTTATTGAAATTTCTACTTTTCTGGCATCCTTAGTATATTCATGATTTTTTTTCACTAAATCTTGATTTTTCATTCGTTCTATTGTTTTACTAATTGTTGGTTTGGCTCTTTTTAATTTCTCTGAAATACCAGTAACAGAATTAGGTTTTTTATAAAGAATTAAGATTATATTCTTTTCTAATTGGTCTGATTCTTCCCACATTTTAGGCACCGATTGTAATAATAACGAATTTAATTAAATTATATGTCCCTCTAAAAGGAACGCCACTAACTAAAATTTGTAAAAATACCATTATTGAGAGGGATACAATTGTTGCTCTTAATTTCTTTGAATCATCCCCCAGGATATATAAAAAAATCTTATAAAAAAGGATAAAATTGAATAAAATCATCCATATTGGTGAAAAAAGATTTTTTAAAATATACCACCCAAAATCAAAATAAGAACCTATTTTCCCTATAAAATTCTCTTTTTCAATAATTTCAAAGTCTAATTCCTGTGTTCCTTCATATAATTTTTCATCTGATAAAACTAAAAATAATCCTAAATCTTTAAATGGAATGCTCCAATCATTTTGTTCAACCCCTTCATTTATTGAACCAATTATCGCAGAAGATAAAATTATTAAGGTAAAAACTAACCACCAACTTTTAGATGCAAATAAAAACACTTTTGCAATTCCTTTTCCTATTAATCCTAATGGTCCAATCATTTTGCCAGTTATGTCATCCACTCAAACACATTATAGTGTTTTAAGATGAATATTGTTATTAAGGAAAATAATAAAGCAACAACAAATGAAATTGATGTTTTTATACGATATTTGTGTTTCCTAAGAAGATGATGGATTCCAAAATAGACTAATCCAATAATAAATGCTAAAACAAACCCTAGAAAAAATTGAACAAGATATTTTCCAAATAACATAAAAGAATCTGGTCTAAGATAAAGAAAATAAATTACTAATGAAATCAAAATATATAATCCAAAACCATAATGTCTTAAAGTTGAGCCAAAATTAGGATTATTTGTAATAAGTCCAAATATAAAAGAAAAAACTAAAGGTAAGGAAATAAATAAACCAATAGCAAAAATAATTCCTTCTGCTTCATCTGGAATTAAATTTAACCATGAGGCAATTAGTAACATTAATAAAATTGAAGAGGTTGCACCAGTGGTAACAATAATTCTATAAGATAAGGTTGAAACAAAGTCCTCTTTCATAGATTTTATAGGTTTTTAGACTATAAAAATTTATGTTTTTTTAAAAAAAAAAGAAAAAAGGGAAGAAATAGGGTTTTCTTCCCTTATAAAAAATTGTTTTATTAGATTAAACTAATTGAACCTTCTAATTTTTCTTCAGGAACTTCAATTGTAAATTCATTATCTTCTACCATCTCTTCTACATTATCAATAGTGATTCCATAGTCTGTAGTATATTTCTCATCAAATGAATTCAAATTATTTCCATTAGCAGTAGCATCATCTAAAGCATAATTAACTTCAAAGTCTTCAAAAGTTAATCCATCTACACTAGTAACTAATTTACTTTTTGTATTTCCTAACACAATTTCTGTTGCATGAATTAGTTCAAAATCTTCATCAAAAATTTCATAAGTTAAAACATTCACATAGATTCTATCAAAATCTTTTGTTCCACTTTCAAAATTTCCATCTACTCTAACATAATCTGTTCCTGCTTTTTCATCAAGTTCTAAATTATATTCTTCAGTATCTTCTTTAATCATTCCATTAAATAAAATACTTTTATATTCATTTGGAAGACAGAATTTTTCACTTGCTCCAACCGCAGAAAACTCTTCATCTCCTTCCTTATCTACTTTAGTAAATGCTTCATTCAAAATTATACCAATAGAGTTAGAAGTTATTTTCCAATTCCAAATTGAATCTTCTTCGTACTCTTCCCCATCTTCTACTTCATTATCTATATCTTCTCCAATAACTAATTCAGCGAAAGATTTAGTTTGACTAGAAAAAACATTATTTACTCTAATTTTCAACCCATTCACATTTCTAGTCTTATCTTCATTAATTATCTTAGTTTCTAATTCTCCATTAGAATCTTCTACACTTAAATAAATAGATTCATCTGATATGGAAATTACCATAATCTTATAATCTTCAAAGTCAACTATTTGGTCTTCATCAACCATCATTTTTGTTCCAATAAAAAGAGTAACAACATCGTCTTCCCAATTTGAAATTTCAACATCTTTGCCTAACAAACTAAATTCTAATGTATCTTCTTCATCAATTAAAGAAGTGTTTAAATCACTTTCAAATTCAAATTTATATTCAACTGATTCTTCAAGTAATGTCATATAAACATTTCCTTCAAAATCATTTCCATTAGCAAGTAATTTGATATCTTTGAACTTAAGTGTTTCTTCAGCATCATAAGCATCTCCATCAAAATCTACTTTTCCATCAAATAAATTTATTTCTCTATCTGAATAGGTTTTTTCTAATAATTCTCCTAGATATAATTCATCAATTAAATAACCAGGCGATTCTATTTCAATATCAATAGTATCTGTTTCATTTACTTCTCCAGATTTTGCTATTAAATCTCTTAAAGTTTCTATCTCAGCATTTTTTTGAAATAGAGATTTGTTAACTGCTTCTTGTACTTTCTCATTAACTTCTGCTGTACTCATTCCATTAACTTCTTGTGGTGCTGAAACATATCCAACGAGACCTCCAACAAGTAATGCTAGAACAACAAATGCAATTACATTCCAGTTTAATTTTTCCATTTTAACCTCCTTTCATCTATATCTGAATGTTTTATTTGAGGGTTTTTCATTGATTTTAATGAGTTTTTTTAGTTAATAAAGGATATGGTTAGTAAGTGAATAGATATGTGAAATATATGTTTTTAGAAGATATTTGTAAGAAAAAATTTAATCAACCAAAAACATCCTAAGATAAATGTTGTAAGAAATAACAATAATAAAATTGTCCCAAACCACTTAAAAAAAGAAAATTTCCTCTCAAAAGATTCTCTTTCTTTCTTTGGAAAAATCTTTTCTAAGACATCATCAACATCTTCTGACACATCTTTTTTAAATTTTTCTCTGTCTTCGATTCTTTTATCGCTAGAAATATCATCAACTGTTCTATAATTTTTCATTTTAAATTTTTTACTTCAATAATCAAATTTTGTAAGTCCCCTATTATAAAATTATATTTACCTTTTGTTCCACCAGTAGTTGATGTGTTCCTTGTTTTTATCAATTCTTTAATTCTCTTTTCAATTAATTTTATTATTTTTGTTTTCATTTTAATAATTCCACAATTTTTTCACTAACACCTTTTTCACCATAAGGGTTTTTGAATTTCTTAACTTTAAAATCTTTCGATAAATATTCTTTAATCTTTTTTTTAGTTTCTTCAACATTTAATTTAGATAAATATTGGAAATTTGATTCTAATCCTTCTGGTCTTTCGGTATTCATTCGTAAAATTATGATTGGTTTTTTAAAAATTAATGATTCTTCTTGGATTGAACCACCATCTGCAATTAAAAGTGAACATTTATCCATCTGAAATATCATTAAAATATAATCTAATGGTTTAATTATTTTTATTTTTTTATTTTCTAATAATTTATCATAAAGTTCAAATTTTATTAATTGTTTTTTTGTATTGCTATGAATTGGAAAATATGAAGGAATTTTTAAAGATGAAAGAATTTCAATAATATCTGTTAATCTTTTTTTATTTTTAAGATTTTCATGGCGATGTATCGAAACTAAGGCGAATCGCTTGTCAAATGGCTTTAAATCCCTTTTTTTAGCTATCTTAGAAGCAATATCAACTGAATCTAAAATTGTATTTCCACAAATAAAAATGGTTTTTCTACTTTTAATATTTAAAGCAGATTTTTCTGAAGGGCTTATTAAAATATCTGAAAAAAAAGTCACAATTCTTCGGATAATTTCTTCTGGAAATGGTTCTTTGTTTGACCAACTTCTAAGACCACTTTCTAAATGAACATTTTGATATTTTTTATTCCAATTTAAAAATTTTGAAGATGCAAATGCGGAGGAAAATGTGGAAATTGTATCGCCATGGAACAAAAAATATTTTAAATCAAGTAATTTTTTTATTTCTTTTCTAATTTTTAATGTTATCCCAATAGCCCATTTTATTGCTTTTGATTCTTGAGCATTAAATTTTGAACTTTTTTTTGGAGGGGTGCTTAAGATAACATCTGGTTGTTTAACACCAAATGTTTCACATAGGTCAAAAAGATTGTGCTGACCTGTATGAATAAAGTAGTAGGGTATATTTTTTTCCTGTAAAATTAATAAAATTGGGTACGCCTTGATAAATTCTGCACGAGTGCCAATACAAATTGCAATTGTTGATTTATTCATTTTTTGCTTCCTCTAAATTAATTATTACTTCTTGATTTTCTCCATATTGATAATCATATTTTTCAAATAATAATGATTGAAAAAATTTAATCCAATAATTTCTATTAATTTGTGTGTTTGCATGACAAGACCCACATAAACTAATACAATTTTGATAGATGCTCATCTTTTTATCATAATTTATATGGTGAATTGCTAAAGGGTATTTTAGTTTTTCTTTATGTCTTCCACACAACATACAAATTTGATTATCTCTTTTTCTTATTGCTCGTCTGAATTGGGGAGTCCAATTTTGGTCATAAGGTTCTTTTCCAATAAATTTCTTCCAGTCTTTAACATCTATTCCTTGTTTTGTAGCACTTCCTTTTTTATTTGCATTTTTCTGAATCTCTGGATTATTTTTATAAGTTTGTTGTCTTTTCTTAACTCTTCTAATAAGAATTTCTGGATTGTCTTTTAAAGTTTGTTTAAGTTTTTTGATAGCATTTTTCTTAATTTCTGGATTGTCTTTTAAAGTTTGTTTAAATCTTTTAATTTGCTTAATAGTAATTTTTGGGTCGTCTTTTAGAGTTTTTTTTCTTTTCTTAATTGTCCTATCCATAATTCTTGGATTGTCTTTTAAGGTTTGCTTTCTATTCTTAATTTGTTGTTCTATAATTTTTGGATTGTCCTTTATCGTCTGCCTAAAAATTTTAGTTCTTCCTATGATAATCTCTGGATTGTTTTTAATTGTATTTTTATATTTTTCACTTGCATTTTTTTGAATTTCTGGATTATTCTTATAAGTTTGTTTCCTTTTTTTTACCTGTTGTTTAATAATTTTTGGATTGTCTTTTAAAGTTTGTTTAAGTTTTTTAGTCCTCTTAATAACAATATTTGGGTTCTTTTTTAGTGTTTGTTTATATTTTTTAATTCTTTTAGTAACAATTTCTGGATTGTCTTTTAAAGTTTGTTTATATTTTTTGATGGCATTTTTCTTAATTTCTGGATTATTCTTTAATTTTAATTGTCTTTTTTCTTTATATGTCTTATCTTTAAACTGATGTCCTCTTAAATATTTAGGAACTCCATAATATTTCATATATGGTTTCCAGATAATTTCTCCTCCACATCCACAAGCACATATTTTTTTAATTTTCATTTTCAACCTCCAAATTTCTTTTCCTTGCTTTTGCTGTTTCAATGATATCACACAAAAATCTAAACTTATCTAAATCATCATGAGCATCAAGTTCACTTAATAAAAAATCCTCCACTTCATCTTTTAAATTTTTTGTAATCTTTTTTGGAAAGATAACTAAGACAGGATACATTCCATCCCACGAAGTCGTTTGAAGAGTATAACAATCTTTATTTTCTGCTTCTCCAAATTTTTTATATAGTTTTTTCATTTCTTCTTTAACAACATCCTTATAACATCAGAATAAGTGTCCCCCACTTCTTTTAATTTAATTAATTGGTTTAAGATTTCTGTTTCAATCTCTACTTTTGTTTTATCCTTTTTACCCATATTATCTTTAATGATAATCGCTATTTAAACCTTTCGTTTAATCTTGAGAAACATCATATAACCAGTTGAAAAACCAAATTATAAGAAATATTAATACTAAAATTCCAAGACCTAACCAAAGAATTAAACTCATTCTTCCTCCTCTTCTTCCCCTTCTTCAACTTTTTCTTCTTCCTCTACCTTTTTCTCTACTTTTTTTAATTTAGATTTTTTAATAAAGTACCCTCTTAATAAAATTAAAGCACCAAGAATTAAAACAGCTATTAAAATTAAATTTTTATTAGTTTCTAATGGTTCTGGTTCATCTATATCTATGTCTATATCGACAGTGTCATTAATCTTACTTGGTTCTATACAAAATTGTGTTTCATTTGGTTTTTTATAAGTGTTGTGACAATTATTATATTCCTTACAAATTCTTGTTTGAATTTCGTTTTCACAAATTGACCATTCTGAACAATTCCAATCAAAATCTTTATCATAACTACAACTTCCTCCTCCACCTGAAGAATATATTACTTCATCTTTCCAATTGTAAAAAATTATTGTGAAATTATCAGACTTTATATATTTTCCAAAATAAATAGTTACATTTTTTTCATTTTGTTGAATATCTAAATCTAATTCTGTTTGATTTCCAGTTACTTCATAATAAGAATATGGCTCACTTAATAAAAAACTATAAGATTCTCCAGCAGTTATGTTTATTGCATAGACACAACTAATTAAAAGTATTCCTAAAAGTATGCCAGTTATTGTTTTCATTTTTTTTCTAAAATTTTAATTCTTTCATCTATTTTATTTAAATATGTCCAAAGTGAATTTACTTGTTTTTTTGGAAACTCTTTTTCTAATTCTTCCTTGACAAGCCGTCTTATTTCTCGTCTTAATATGTTCTGATTTATTATGTTTGGTATTTTTTCCATTTTGATTGAGTTTAAGGTTCTTCAACCATAAAAAATAAAAAAATAAAAAAATAAATTTGTTGTTTGTTTATGCTACAGTTATTTCTATTGTATTAGGACCATCACTTGCATATTGACTTACTTCAAACTGTGGCTGAAATTCAATAAAGCTATTTGCAGGAACTGTTAATTCTGTTTCAGTATTACTATACCAAATTAAATCAGTTTCAAACAAAAATTCATTTGCTTTACTCCAATCAACTGTATTTCCATCAATTGCATCTGTTGGGACGAGCCACAATTTTGCACCATTACAATGTTCGTAATCATCAAATGTATTAACTTTATTACAATAATTTGCATCTGGTCCTTCATTCCAATCGCTGTGATGTGGTAGATAATAATTCCATCCTCCATCCACTCCTAAAGTAACCAATCTTTGTGCATCATCTACATTTGCGTCATTGTCTTTATAATAGATTAATGTGTAAGCATCCCTATCAATAACACTACTTGATTGATATCTCCAAGAGAAAGTGTTATTTAAAACAGTGTAATAAATTATTGCTTGACCATTTACTGATTCTTCAGTCCAATCTGTTAAATGTTTATTCACAAGTCTAATTTTTCCCATATAACTAACATCAACATCTAGATTACTATTATCATTTGTAACTGTAACAACTTTATTATTACCAGCACTATTTGAAATAGTTATTAAATTTCCTAAACAAATTTCTCCAGCATCACAATCTACTGTTTGAATACCATCTCCTGTAACACTAATTGGTTGATTTATATTAAAAGTAATTGTTGCTAAAGCATAATATGTTCCTACTGCCATTACCAAACCAATTCCTAAAATAACCATTAAAGGTGTTATAATTTTCTTATTCGTATTTTTCATAATTTTTTTTAACCTCCTTTCAACTATATTTCTCATATTGAGTGTAACACCAACAGGAATTAAATTAGGCGAGATGAATGTGGCATAACCAGAATCAAAACTACCCCCTAAACTATTACTAGTATAAGTTACCTGTTGGCGATTATTTTTATTTTTAATCATTTTTTATTGTTTTTTCAATCTTCCAATTTTTTGGAACTTTATTTTTATTAAACTTTTTTGAAATAATCACATCGTTTGAATCACAATCTTTCTCCCTCCTCATCTGCTCTAATACAACAAAATTTTTGTAAGTTAATTTTCTAATCAAATGCTTATCTGTTTTAGCATAATTATCATTCAATCCATAACCTGTAACTTCTCCAATTGTTTCAATAGAATGTTCTACTTTTAATTCTGTCAAAACTTTCATTGTAGTGTCTATTTCACTTGCTCTAATTGTGTTTTTGTCCCAACTCATTTTTTATTTTTATTCTCCTTTTCTACAACCCTCATAAAAGAATCAACATAAGCAGGATGAATTCCAAATTGATTTTCATTTATTTTTCCAAACATAACATAAATTCCTTTAATTTTATATATTCTATCACTTTTTGCATAACTTATATATTCTTTTCCAAATCTTCTTTTTAATTCATATTTACTAAATTTTGTTTCTATTGTTTTCATTTTAAATTATTTAATTCTTTCATTGCTTTTATCTCTTGAATTAATGAATCGTATCTTTGATTTCTCGCATCGTCAATTTTATCTCTTAGGGTCATCCAGTCGATTATGTAAGAAAAAGCCATTATACAACCACCGATAAACATTCCAACACACATTCTAAAAGGTTCATCATATAAAAAACCACCCCATCTCCAAATAGAATAACAAATTAATAAAATTCCTGCAATAATTCCAAGTATTGATAATGTTCTCATATTTTATAATGTTTGTTTAAAATTTCGTTTAATATAAAACTCTCACTTCTATCTTTTTTTTCTGCGTCTTTTTTTATTTTCTCAGTCAATTCTTCCTCAATATAATATGATTTTTGTTTTTTCATTTTTTGATTTTTTTCTTTAGTTTATTTTTTTTCTTTTTTACCACTTCTTTTTTTAGTTTATGCTTTTTTTCATACTCTAATAATTTTTCTCTTAATTTATCTACTCCAGGATATTTATACAACGGAGTAAAATCCTTCTTTTGGTTAAATTGTTCTAAACAATATTCAATTTCAACTTTCTCTACACCATCTAACATATCAATATCTTCATATGTAATAACTAATTTATCTTCTGGGTGGAACCATTTAGAATAATTTTCTATAAACCCCCCACATTCAGCACAATGAAAACATATTCCAATTTCTGTTAATCTGTATTGTCTCTTATCGTGATATCCCCTAATCCCATAATTTAATTCTTCTGCAATAACTCCAAATTGTAATTCCCCATATATAAGATGTGACCCACAATCAGGACACCATAACCCTTTTTCTTTTAAATCTAATGCCCAACAACTATCGCCTTGAATATCAGCAGGATTAATTACAAGTTTATGTATCATTTCTTTTATTTTCATTTTTACTATAATTTAATATAATTAAACATATTTATAAATGTTTCGGTTTTTTTCCTCTCCGTCATTCATGTCATTCACGGCTATTTTGAATAAATGTGGATTCTGGTGGTAAAATATGTGAAATTTCTTTTCTAAAATATTAAACTTATCTACATGATAAGGTTTTGTGTTATGATGATATTCAAATCCATTTTTTAATTTTCCATATTTTTCTCTAGTCGCTCTTCTCTTTTTCATTTTACTTTGTAAAACTGGATTATCTTTTGCATATTTTTTATTTGCTTTATTTAGAACCGATTTTCCTTTCTCAGATTTATGATACAATGAATGTCTCTTTAAAATATCTTTTTTATTTTCATAATAATACTTTGAAAGATTGTCTTTATTTTTCTCATTATATTCCTTCGCTACCTTTCTTCTATGTTCCTTTGACCTTTCCAAGTATGCTTTAATCTTCTCTGGATTTTTCTTTCTCCATTCCTTAGTTCTTTCTGCATCTGTCTTTTTATCCATTTTTATCTCCTAATCTTTTTAAAACTTTTATTAAGTTAGGAACTTCATCAAAATATACAACAGCACCACTATAATCATCTCTTTCTTTATCATGTGTGAATATTATCTCTTGTGTTTCTTTGTTTATATGGAGATATAATGCATCACTTATTTTTATCTTATTTTTCATTTTGACAATTCTATTGTTCTTTTAATTGCTTTTTCAAATTCTGTTTCAGTTATCTCAAAAACAAATCCTTCTTTATTTTCTCTTGGCTTTTTTCTTAGTTCTGTTTCCTTTAGAACTTGT
>Ga0222637_1000315_pt1 | contig 23006 bp, 21 predicted proteins | sample AntAcemetagen143_FD_181149 | JGI IMG/M metagenome (GOLD analysis project Ga0222637, IMG submission 181149) | Saline water microbial communities from Ace Lake, Antarctica - #143 | ecosystem: Environmental > Aquatic > Non-marine Saline and Alkaline > Saline | place: Antarctica: Ace Lake...
TTCATTGTTCCGGATATTTGTTCAGGAGACCAATCGTCTTTTAGATACAATCTTACTTTATTCCAGGTGGCTTCAGCGATACGTGGCGGTGATTTATCCTGGCGACGTTCCACTGCCTTTTGTTGTGCCTGTTTAGGCCGATATCCGCGTTTGCCGCTGTTACGTTTTAATTCACGTGATATTGTTGATTTATTTACTCCGACAGCTGTAGCTATATCTTTTTGTAAATAATTCTTCTTTATTAGGATTCTGATAGCGTATCTTTGTTCACAGGTAAGCTGTTTGTAAGTTTTCAATTGTGCACCTTAAGTTTTGTCGTAAAAACAGGTTGCATCTTACGATAGCTTGCCTGTTTTTCCAAATTACTTTCAGTTGCACTTACTTGTTGAATTCAGGCATTTTATTTATTTATTAAAAAATCTTTTCTTTTAAATAGTGTTTCTTCAAACAATCCTGCGCATGAATAGATCTTTCGACTACACTTCGTTTCTTCTCTTTTCTTTATTCCGCACCATGACAGACAGTGAGATCTCCCCACGGGACCCCTACGGGGCTGAACCCGTCAGCAAATAACTGACGTTTCAGGATGACACGTTTCTTCTCTCATCTTCTCAGCGCCCAGTGCTCAGCGCTTGCCTTAATTTTCTTTTTGTGCCTTTGAGTTGTTTGCGCCTTTGTGTGAGGTCTTTATTTGATTTTCTTCGAAAAATTCTGAAACCACTTATAACGATATACTTCTCCGGTTTCATCCCGCTCAAAAGTGACATATTCCCCCAATTCTCCGTTATCGCGAATGCGGCGGAAGGTATCCTTTTCAACATATTTCAGAAAAGTCATATCACCCACGGGATCTTTGCTGGGAAGATCGAAGCAGACAAGTTTGCCGTACCATGTGCCGATGTAGGTTTCGGCATACCAGGGTTGTTCACTGTAATTTCCGACATAGTCGGAAAGATCAAGGTCAAGGTCAAGGGACTCGCCTTTAGCTTCGTTGATAATATCGTTGATGCCCATGGCATAAGCGTAGGGTGAAATACCATTGGCATTAACCATAACGGAGTAAGCCATTTTGTTTTCAAGATCGAGTTCTAGGGTGCTTTTGTATCCCGGACAAGAGCCGTTATGTCCGGCCCATTTTCCACCGTCATGTTGGAAGACGTAGAATCCCAGTCCCCAGGTCAAATCAAAATCGGGATCCATCCAATGAACATTGTGCATATTCTTTAAAGTGGAGGACTTCAGGATCTCGGGGTCTTTTGAATCGCGCAGTCTGAATTGCCAGGATGCGAATTTTGCCAGATCGCGGACATTCGATGAGAATCCCGCAGCAGGTTTAATGCCTTTGGCTTGAAAAATATTAAGTTTCCCTCGCTCACCTTGTCGATTGACCATACCATAACCTACAGCCAGTTCTTTGCCGTGCTTTTTCTCGGGTAGAACGGTACGGGTGTCTTTCATTTTCAGGGGTTTCAATATATTCTTTTCTATATAGTCGTCAAAAGGAAGGCCCGAGATTTCTTCCACAACCTCTCCCAAAAGTGAGAGTCCCAAATTGCTGTATTGAAAATAGGTCGATGCGGGATACAGTGTTTCCTGATCGCCGAGCTTTTCTTTGAGATCTTCGCGGCAGGGAAAATTGAAATCGGGTGCCGTCCAATAAGGATATTGAGATTCCCTCGGCAGTCCGGCTGAATGAGTCATAATGGATCTGACGGTAATGGGTCCGCTTTCGGGATAAGCCTGTTTGAGGTCATACCAAGGCAAAAGATCGTCGATCTCATCGTCCAGTCGCAGTTCGCCCTGCAGATCCCAGGAGCCCAGAGACAGCTGCGCCAGTCCTCCCAATTGAAATCCCGGCATAGAAGTATGTGTTTCATTGCGGGGGGAGTGGTTCGAAGTCGCATAGCCTACGGTGATCCCGGTGCTCATTCCTTGTGCCATTACAAGGGTTGTTGTCATGATCATCAACAAGGCAAGACTATATTTTTTTATAACATGAGTATTTTTTGTTTTCCACAATATAATATTCTCCTTCAATTTATTAATGCTTAGAAACGCAGCGATTTTTCTGTAAAAGCAATGACAATACCGGGCATGAGATGTGCCAAAAAAATAAGTGATACCGCCAAGATAATGCTCACAGCAATATTGAATACGGCAATTACGAGAAGGATGCACAATACCAATATGGCAAACAGGGAATACGCTGTACGCAAGGATTTGCTGGCCAATTCAAGTTCCCGTTCATCAAGATCTTTTATGGGCTTGTGAGTAAATTTCCATAACCCGGTGCGCATAAAACTCAGGATAAAACTGATAAGCAGGGTCAGTAATAAGGGAATTTCAATAATGAGCATCAAAGCTATCCATTCTAAACGAATACCCAATTCAAACAGGACAACAATGGCGATCAGGCTTAACATGCTAAGTAAGACACCCAAACGGATGGATGTCATGGATTGTGTGGTTTTCATCTTTCTTCCTCCATGGAACGTTCTTTTAATATTTGGCTGATGCTCTGGAACGGGTTCGTTGAGAAAATAACATCAACCGGGAGTTCAAATACTTCTGCTATTCGGAAAGCAAGATCCAGACTCGGGTTGTATTCTTCCCGTTCCAAATACCCAATGGTCTGAAAATTGACTCCGATACGTTCGGCAAGTTCCACGCGGGAAATGCCCTTCTCCTTGCGGAGGATCATCATGCGATTGTAGATCTTTCTGTTTTCCATGAAGTAAATATAGAACACTATGTTGTATATTTACAACATTTATTTTAATTATTTTTATTTTGTGTGTAAATGCCTTTGTCTTTTCTTTACTTCCCTCTTATTCAATCCCGCGTGAATCTTCGTACTCTTGAAAGGTTTCGCTCCTACGGAGCTATCGATCATGATGATCTTGTGGACTACAAAGATTTCGTCCCTACGGGACTGGTGATTACAGATTACTATTTACTGAAATAATTTTTGCATAGTGCATAATGATTACATAGAACCATCTATCACCCTTTCTTTACGAATTACGTACTTTAATCTTTTGCCTTTATTCTTTAATCTTAACTAAGCCCTATCCTGTTAATCCTGCCTGTTCCCTACACCTCTTGATTACTTTTCACATTTTACGTTTTACGTTTTACTTCTTCTCACTAGACTTGATAATGATATTCATATTTACTATATTCGTTTTAAGTTACTATTTATTTTATATAGACAAGGAGACTGCATGCTGCGGATCGATGGAAATTCGTTGATACTGGATGATGTTATTCGCGTTGCACGTGAAGGCGAACGCGTTGCACTTTCGGACAAAGCCTTACCGGGTATAAAAGCTTCCAGAGAATATGTAAAAGAACTGCTGGAACAAAAAGCGGTGGTTTATGGCATTACCACGGGTGTGGGTGAACTTTCATCCCATTATATCCCACCCGAGAAGGCCATTCAGTTGCAGGAAAACCTGATCCGTTCGCACGCAGCCAATGTGGGTGAGCCACTTGAGGAAGATACAGTTCGCGCTATGATTCTCTTGCGCGCCAATGCTTTGGCAAAAGGTTATTCCGGTGTACGGGTGGTACTGATCAATACACTGCTTGAACTCCTGAACAAAGATATTTATCCCTACATCCCATGCAAAGGATCCGTGGGTGCCAGTGGAGATCTGTCTCCCCTTGCGCATCTTGCGTTAATTCTCACGGGGCAAGGTGAATGCCTGAAAGATGGAAAACGCGTACCGGCTCTAACGGTCCTGAGGGCGGAAAGCACCACACCCCTGCAACTTCAGGCCAAAGAAGGACTGGCGCTTATCAACGGCACACAGGTCATGGCTGCCCACGGTTGCCTGACCCTTCATGATGCCTATATTCTGATCAAGCATGCCCAGATCGCCGGGGCCATGAGTCTGGAAGCCTTAAAGGGTACAGCTAGGGCAATGGATGCCCGTATCCATGCTGCTCGTCCACATCCGGGACAATCGCTGATCGCAAAAAATATCCGCAATCTTGTTGCAGATTCCGCTATTATGGCATCCCACGAACATTGCGATAAAGTTCAGGATGCTTATACCCTCCGCTGTATGCCGCAGGTCTATGGTGCAGTTCATGATACGCTTGAATATGTTAAAACGGTTTTTGAAACAGAGATCAATTCCGCTACGGACAATCCATTGATCTTTGCTGAAGATAAAGATGTGATCTCGGGGGGGAATTTCCATGGCGAACCTCTGGCATTCGCTTTGGACTTCCTCGGGATCGTTCTGTCCGAGATCGCCAATATTTCCGAACGCACAGTGGACAGATTGGTCAATCCGCACGTTTCGGGTCTACCACCTTTCCTTGCGGAAGGCAATGGTTTGAATTCCGGCTACATGATCGCGCAATATACCGCCGCAGCATTGGTTTCGGAAAATAAGATCCTTGCTCATCCGGCATCGGTGGATTCCATTCCAACCTCGGCGGGACAAGAAGATCATGTGAGCATGGGTTCTATTTCCGCCGAACATGCTCGAGCGATCTTACGAAATGTTGTCAATGTGCTGGCCATCGAAATGTTAGCCGCAACGCAGGGCATTGATTTTCAACAACCCCTCGATCCGGGCAAAGGCACAAAAGCCGCCTGGACATTTATCCGCAAACACATCTCCCACTGGGAAGAAGACCGCATCATGTATCTGGATATTGAAAAAATGGCTGACCTGATCCGCAGTGAAAAGATCCTGCGAGCCGTAGAAAAAGAAGGAATTGAATTATGAGTCTGAGACCTATGTATCCGGAATTTCGTCCGGCTGAACCCATTAAAGCTCAACGTGGAAATAAACTGCAATGTAAAACCTGGGAAATAGAAGCAGCTTTAAGAATGCTGCAAAACAATCTTGATCCCGAAAATGCACTTATACCTGATGAACTTATTGTTTACGGCGGTTCCGGGCGAGCAGTCCGCAACTGGAAAGCCTACCGTCAAACGGTTGATGCTCTTTTAAATCTCAAAGAAGATGAAACGCTTTTAATGCAGTCCGGTAAGCCGGTGGGTGTGGTTCAAACGCATCCTTATTCGCCGCGTGTACTCATCGCCAACAGCAATATCGTCCCCAAATGGTCCACGCAGGATAATTTTGACCGTTACGATAAAATGGGACTCACCATGTACGGACAAATGACAGCCGGCTCATGGATATATATTGGAACTCAAGGAATTTTACAAGGAACCTATCAAACCTTGGCCGCTTTGGCGGAACAGCATTATGGTTCGGACCTGAGCGGAAAATGGGTACTCACCGGCGGGCTTGGAGCCATGAGCGGGGCTCAGCCACTTTCCGTTACAATGAATAATGGTGTCGTTATTAATGTTGAGGTCGATCCCGTTCGCGCGAAACGCCGCGTGGACGAAGGCTACTGCATGAAGTACACCGAATCACTCAATGAAGCCGTGTCACTCATGCGTAAAGCGGTCAAATCAAAACGACCACTCTCTATAGCATTGGTCGGCAACTGTGCCGAAGTTCTTCCCGAAATGGTCAAGCGCGATATCATTCCCGATATCGTCACCGATCAAACCTCGTCTCATAATTTACTGGATTATGTTCCTATCGGCGATCTTGACGAGATGCGTAAACTGCACGACAAAGATCCCGAACACTATAAATCACTCGCTATGGAAGCGATCATCAAACACGAGGAAGCCATTCTGGAGATGCAGAAAAAAGGTGCTATTGCGTTTGATTATGGAAACAATTTGCGCGGACAAGCCGAAGCCGGCGGACTGAATGTACGTAAAGAAAACGGTAATTTTCTCTATCCGGGTTTTGTGCCCGCTTATATTCGTCCTTTATTTTGCGAAGGTCGCGGACCCTATAGATGGGTCGCACTTTCAGGCGATGTCAGTGATATTCATAAATTAGATGATCTCGTACTTGAACTTTTTCCGCATGATGATATCCTCTCCCGCTGGATCGCACTGGCGAAAGAGCAAGTCCCACAATTGGGATTACCCAATCGGGTCTGTTGGTTGGGACTGGGAGAGCGCGCCGAATTTGCGCTTCGCATGAACGACATGGTCGCCAAAGGTGAACTAAAAGCACCGATTGTCATCGGTCGTGATCATCTGGATTGCGGATCGGTGGCTTCGCCGAATCGCGAAACTGAAGATATGTTGGACGGTTCCGATGCGATCGCAGATTGGCCATTATTGAATGCACTGGTGAATACTGCATGTGGCGCCGACTGGGTCAGCTTACACAACGGTGGAGGCGTGGGTATAGGAAATTCCACACATGCCGGACAAGTCATTGTCGCCACGGGCGCCAAAGAAAAAGCCATCCGACTACAGCGTGTTCTGGATGCCGATCCCATGATGGGTATTTTTCGTCACGTGGATGCGGGATATGATGAAGCAAAAGACTTTGCGAAGAAGCATAAAGTGAACATACCCAGTACAAGAAAAATTAAAATATGAGCGCTGCCTGCCCTGCGAAGCTTTAGCGAAGCATGGGAGCACTGGGAATATGAGCACTGAGAAATGGGCGCTGAGAAGATAAGAAATGAACAACGAATCATGAACATTCAAACAATCGAAGTTAATATCGAATGTGCAAATGCTCGAATGTTCGGTGTTCGATATTCAATGAGACCCCGTAGGGGTCAAACAACAATAACCCCGGGTGAAACCCGGGGGCGGAAGCACTAAAGAAAACAACCCTGAGCTTGTCGCCTGCCCTGCGAAGCTTTAGCGAAGCACGGGAGCACTGAGAATATGAGCACTGAGTAATAAGCGCTGAGAGTAAGAAGGTACGATAACCCCGACGAATGGAGGGGTTAAACACAAAAATAACCCGGCATGAAATGCCGGGACTTGAAAGCATTAAGAATACAACCCTGAGCTTGTCGATGGGTTTAACAAATAAAGCTGACAGCTAAAGGATTAAGCATGAAACAAATCATCGAATGCGTACCCAATTTTTCCGAGGGACGCGATATAGGGATTATCAAGCAGATCACGGATGTGATCGAAGCGGTGGATGGTGCTCTTCTTTTAGATGTCGATCCGGGCAAGGATACAAACCGAACCGTTGTCACCTTTGCCGGCGAACCCGAACCGGTGATGGAAGCTGCAGTGGCAGCCGTGGCGAAAGCCAAGGAACTCATCGACATGAGTAAGCACAGCGGAGCGCATCCAAGAATGGGTGCTACGGATGTTTGTCCGATTGTTCCTGTTTCAAATATCACAATGGAAGAATGCGTCGTACTCGCCAAAGAACTCGGCAAACGCATTAACGATGCGACCGGTATTCCCATTTATTTATACGGTGAAGCCGCTCAACGCGATGACCGCTACAATCTGCCCGATATTCGCAAAGGTGAATATGAAGCCCTTGAAAAGAAATTTAAAGATCCGGATTTTGCACCCGATTTCGGCGAACCGGTTTTTCTTCCAAGATCCGGTGCTACCAATGTCAGCGCCCGTGCTTTCATGTTAGCTTACAATATTAATCTGAACACGGCTGATTTAAAAGCTGCTAAGAATATTGGCTTGACCATTCGTTCTACCGGTCGTGTCAAGCGCGATAAAAACGGCAAGATCGTTCGGGATGAAAATGGCGTCATGGTCAAGGTCCCCGGTAAACTGAAATTCTGCCAGGCCGGCGGCTGGTATATTGAAGAATACGGTTATGCGCAAGTGACCATGAACCTGCACCGATTTGATATCACCGGATTACATACTGCCTTTGATATGGTCATTGAAGAAGCAGCCAAGAAAGGAATTAGAGTGACCGGTTCCGAGCTTATCGGACTGGTGCCACTTCAATCCATGCTGGATTCCGGTGAACATTATTTGCGCAAACAGGGCGCCTCGACCGCTTGTCCCGAAAAGGACATTATCAATATTGCCATGCGCTCACTCGGGCTGGAAAACACCTCGCCTTTCGATCCAAAAAAACGTATCGTGGAATATGCTTTAAAAAATGAAGAAGGTCAGTTGAAGCACTTGACCGTAAATAATTTCACTGACCTTTTATCATCCAATGCACCCGCACCCGGCGGCGGTTCGGTGGCAGCTTTGAATGTAGCACTGGCGGCTGGACTTTCAGCCATGGTCGCCAACCTGACTTTTGAGAACAAAAATTATAACGAAGTACGTAATAAAATGGAGAAAACTGGACGAGAAGCACAAGCTTTAAAAGTCCGCGCCTTGCAACTTATTGATGAAGATACGGATGCTTTTAATGTTTGGATGCAAGCCATGCGCCTCCCTAAGAGAACAGACAAGGATAAGACAAAACGCAATGCCGCCATTCAGGATGCTGTCCTGGGGGCGATCAATATTCCTCACAGTACATTAAATTTATGTCCTGAAATTTTAAAACTTGCTGAGTACGTTTTGAAGAACGGTAATCAAAATGCACTCTCCGATGCAGCCGTTGCGGTCAAGCAAACACAAGCTGCTGCTTGGAGCGCTTATTATAATGTCCTGATCAACTTGCCTTCGCTTGATGATATGAAGAAAAGCAAAGAGATCAAAACAGCAGCAAAGAAAACATTGGATAAGGTTGAGAAAAAAACTGCCGAACTCACCCTCTATGCCGAGGAGACATTGACAAATGATATCAGCTGACCTGATCATAAAAAATGCACACATCCTAACGGTCTCCGCTCAGGGAGAGATCGCAAATGGCTGTATTATCGTTAAAGATGAAAAGATCCTTAATATATTTGAAGGGTCTTTACGTGACTACACATCTGATAAGATGATCGATGCCAAATGCAAATTGGTCATTCCGGGTTTTGTGGACTGCCATACACATCTTGTCCATGCCGGTTCCCGTGCAAACGAATTACAATACCGACTACAGGGCATGAGTTATCAGGAGATCCAAAAAAAAGGCGGCGGGATATATTCTTCGGTTAGAGATACCCGAGCAGCAAGCCCTGAAAATCTATTTCAAGAATCATTGGAGCGTGCGAAGCTTTGTCTGAAGCACGGAACAACGACTTGCGAAATTAAGACCGGTTACGGACTCAACCCGACGACCGAAAAAAAGATGATCGACGTCATACATCGACTGAATAAAGAAAGTGATCTTGAAACTATCGCGACTTTTTTAGGTCCGCATGTTTATCCCGACGATCAAGAACCCGAAGTTTATATGGACTGGCTGCTCAACGACGGCCTCGAGCTTGCAAAAAAAGAAGCCGAGTTCGTGGATATCTATTGTGATATTGGTGCCTATTCTTTTTCTGATACAGAACGTTTTTTAACAGCTGCCAAAGAAAAAGGCATTCCACTCAAGATCCATTCCGGTCAATTCGAAGCTCTGGGCGCCACCGGACTGGCTGCCGATCTGGGTGCGGTTTCGGCCGATCATCTTGATCAGGTAAGCGAAGCCGAGTTCGACTCTCTTTTGCGAAGTGGTACAGTACCGGTTTTCTTGCCCGGCTGCTCCTATTACCTGAAAACCGCGTATCCCGATGCCCGACCCTATTTGGACGCCGGCATGCCCGTCGCTCTTGCTACAGATTACAATCCAGGTACTTGTCCCTCACTCTCCATTCCTATGATGATGTCTCTTGCCGTCATGCATATGGGATTCACTCCCGAAGAAGTCCTCAAAGCGGTCACGTTGAATGCCGCGAAAGCACTAAAACGAGAACATATGATCGGCTCGCTTGAGAAAGGCAAACAGGCGGATATACTGATCTGCGATGTCAAAGAATTAGATGACATGATCGCAATGTTTGGGGGAAACTTGGTAAAGACCGTGATAAAAAAAGGGTTAGCGTTATGAAAAAAATGATAATTGTACTCTTGATCTTATGTTTTGCTGTTTCACTTACAGCTAGAGATAAAGTATCTAAACATAGTTTGTCTATGAATCTTGGCGGACCCGGGGCTATTGCAACGTTTGAATATCAGTATCAACTCCATACCGGTAATAAAAGCAGCTTTTCGTTAACGGCTGGAACAGGAAGTGCTTTATTTATGTTTTCTTTTCCTCTCGGTTTCAATTATACTTATGGCCACAAAAATCAATTATTAGTCGGTGCTCATTTTGTGCCACTTGCTGTCAACAGTGATTTTTTCGGAGGATTCTTACCTTTAGGACAAACCGATCCTTGGTCACTTACTTATGCATTTTCACCTCGTTTCGGCTATCGGAGAATAATAGAAAGTATTAACGGAAATTCCTATTTCCATGTATATTTTGCGCCTCTTTTCGGTGTTAATGGGGGCTTTTTTCCCAGTGGTGGGATCGGCTGGGGCGTATATTTATAAAATTTACATATAACCATTTAACCCTGAGACGAACATGAAAAAAACCATTCTAGTATTGTTGGCATTTTGCCTTGCAGTTTTTGCCTTTGCCGAAGAAAACGCTTACCGTCACGGAATTGCTTTGAACTTGGGAGGTCCTTCTTCTATTGCTCACCTTGAATACCAATACCAAGTCATTGCTAAAGAAAAGCATCAACTTGGTATTTCTGTAGGGGCCGGCTACATTTTTGGCGGCGTAGCATTTCCAATCGGAGTTCAATACCGCTTTGGGAAAACACACCAACTTGAGACAGGACTCTATTATACTCAACTTGCTTCCAGCGTCACTACAGCATTTAATTTATCCCTGAGACTTGGTTACCGTTTAAACCTAAACCGGATCTTCCTGCATGCTTACTATGCTCCCATGATAGGTGTAAGCTATTCACCGGAACCCTGGGTTGGTTTAGGAATAGGAATATATCTGTAAATAACCCTCATTTCTCTTTAACAATCTCATGAATAGATCCCTCAACTACGTTCGGGATGACAGTTTCTTTTGTATTTCTATTTTATTATCTTTCCGTCTCTCTTCCTCTCCCTTGCCCCCTCTCTTCCTAACCTCTCACGTTTTACGTCTCACGAGTTACGATCTTCCATCTTTATTTCCAGCATTTCATTCCAATTGCTCGAAAACGAATTTGATCTTCGGGTTTGCTTTAACGCATACTTATCGCTTAAGCCCTGATCCGCGATCCTTAGCGTGTTACGCCCGAATCTGTCATTGACCAGGTCCATGGCCTCGACCATTCTATTTTCTTTATCATCCAATGTATTGACAGTGAACAGATCTTCCTGAAGAGCATTCTCTTGTTGAAAATCCATCAGGATCACACCCGCTTTTTTATAATCATAACCCGGTTTATAGATCTTCTTAAGTGCTTCTTTGGCTTGCCTGACCAGAGCAATGGTATTCTGAGTCACCGGAAATTCCATGACGATATTCCGCTTGTATTGAGGCAAATCTTTTCTAAAGGAATTGGTATGTACAAAGACCATCATGGATGCGGCGAAGGACTTCTGTTTGCGTAGTTTAACCGCGCAGGTTGCGCAATGTGAAACGACCGCCTGTTCAAGATATTTGTAATCCCTGATCATTTCCCCAAAGGACCGGGCGGTACAAATGGCCTTCTTGGGTTTTACTGTTGATTCAAAGATCACGGAAGGTTCACCCAGCAATTCTTTTTTGATACGCAGACCGACAACTGTCAATTCCCTCAAGATAAGATCATCTTGTAATGCGATCAAATCGGCGGCGGTCATAACACCCATCATAGCAAGTTTCTTTGTCGTTCTCCGACCGATACCCCATATCTTTCCAACCGGAAATGATTGAAGTACTTTTTCAATTATTTTTTTATCTGAGAGGACGCAACAGCCCTGCATTTCAACATTTTTTTTCGCCAGATGTGTTGCGATCTTTGCCAAAGTCTTGGTATGCGCCACCCCAATACTGACTGGGATACCGGTATGTTTTTGTACGATCTTGTGTATCTCACGAGCCTGCTCAAGCATGACATTATCGTTGCCGTTCTCAAATTCAAGAAAGGCTTCATCGATGGAGTATACCTCAATATCCCGGGAGTATTCTGCAAGAATATTCATGACCCTATGGCTCATATCACCATAGAGGGCAAAGTTTGTGGAAAAAACATTGACCGATTCAGCTTCGATGAGTTGTTTGTATTTAAAGACTGGGGCACCCATGGGAATACCGAGGGCTTTGGCTTCATTTGAACGGGCGATCACACAACCGTCATTATTGGATAGAACAACCACCGGCTTCCCGTTAAGTCCGGGAGCAAATACGCGTTCACATGATGCATAAAAATTATTGCAGTCTACAAGGGCGATCATGGTTTCATCTTCTTGATCACATAGGTCACAATACCCCAGATCATGAAGTCATTATCCTCACCGACCGGAATGGGATCGTAGTCCTCATTCTCCGGGAGCAAACAGCAGGTGTCCCCTTTCACATGGACTCGTTTGACGGTAAAATCACCATCGATATAGCATACGGCGATCGCATCATTCACAGGATCAAGTGAGCGATCGATCACAAGTACATCTCCGTTCAGGATACCAATATTCTGCATGGAATCACCCTTTACACGACCATAGAAAGTCGCATTGGGGTTTTTAATGAGCTCTTTATTGAGATCTAGGCTCATATCCATATAATCATCGGCAGGAGAAGGAAAACCGGCTGAAATATTCTTCGCATAAGGAAGTTCCAGCTTCGTTCCGGCATCTGCAGAATAGAAATCTATTGTATTCATTTTTTTAATGCGGGAAAGTTTCATTTTTAGACCCGATCGTAATCATCCTCGTAGCGAGTGATATCGTCTTCGCCAAAATAGGTTCCGGTTTGGATCTCGATCACAGCCGCAGGAATATTTCCACAATTCTCCATGCGATGTTTAGCTTCTTTAGGAATATATACGTGTTCGTCAGCTATATAATCTGTGACAGTATCATCCACGGTAATGCGCATGATTCCTTCCGTTACGATCCAGTGCTCGTTACGTTTTGTGTGCGATTGCAGGGAAAGACGACAACCTGGATTGACTGTGATCTTTTTAACCTTGCAGGCTTCTCCATCAAGCAACACTTCAAACATACCCCAAGGACGTTCTTCTTTATAGTTACTCACACTATTCTCCTTTATCTGCAACTTTTTCCCTGATAACCTTACGACGGACGATCATGACAAATGACAGTAGTAACACGGCAGAAGCTATATATTGTATGCCGGTTAATGTGTTTTTATTTATAATAAAATCCAAAGCGACTGCGGAAAGCGGCCAAACCAATTCAAATATTGTAGCAACGGAAGCCGGGATACGTTTCAATCCGAAGTAATAAATAAACATGGAAAGAGCGCCGCTTGAGAATACAATAAGGATCAGTAATTTCCAATGAAGCGGCTGCATTTCAGAAATAACCGTTAATTGTTTTGCGCATAGAATAAAAATGAGGGCTAAAACCGTTGTCGTCCCAAAGCGCATAGCGGTTGCTGTCTCAAACTTCATTTCATTTGTAAAGCGTTTGCCAAAAACGGTAGAAGATCCAAAAGCGAAGGCTGCCAGCAAGGCATAAACTGCTGCCGGATCGATCAATCGAATATCCTTTAGCTGCATACCGTGTTGAGAAAATGCCAGGAAATATGCGGCAATAATTGCCAATAGAGCCCATACATAGAAATCTTTGTTTAATTTTTCTTTCAGGATCAAACGTGCGAGAAAAAGAGCAAATACCGGTTGTAATTTTTGTAAGATGACGACAGTTGCCAATGTGGTCCCTACTTCCGGGTCGTATGCCGCAAAAAATGCCTTTGTAATAAATAAGGTACCCAGCAAACCGCCCCAAACAGAGACCCAAAGTAAAGAACCCCACCCCCCGGGTGAAAGCTGCTGTATTTCTTTGCGCCCTCTCACCATAAAAGGAATTAAAACAAGAAAACCCAAAGCATGTTCAAAGAAAACAACCAGGCCGGCGGGTAAATGGTAAAACTGTGGACGAATAAATACGCCATCCAGACTCCAAAGTAAGGCGGCAACGGCAACGGCAATAGCGCCTATAACAAGTGAGAAGCTTTTACTGTTCCGGTTCATTCTTGTCATTTCCTTTCTGCATATCAATTATATTTTCAAGATGCGTTTTCTCTTTTTCCAACCAGTTTTGTAATTTTTCGATATCTCTCCGCGATCTAACATCCGCCTGAAGGCGCATTCCGGGTGTCTCAAAATCCTGATCGGTATGTAGATCAATACCGGCTGATCTTGGTATATTGGCTAAAAGCCCATTCATGCGATTACGATAACGTGCAATAGTCGGATAACGCACTTCATAAAGTTTTGTTCGAATATTTTGAAGCTTTAAGGTTGATTGTAATTCTGAATTTTCCAATAATTCCGGAATATTTAACTTTTTCCAAGTTATTTCTATAGATATTTTATCTCGATGCGCAATCTCGCTTAATAAACCGGCAATAGATTCCAGAATGTTAATCCCGGGATTTAATGTAAGTAAAGGCCATAACAAGTTGCGTAATTCCGGGTCAGAAAAATGCAGAACTCTTTTTAAAGGTGAATTTTTAATGAGAAAAAATGATATCCACTCCGGTTCGAACTTTTTTAAATCCGAAAAATCACTCCATTGATCCACGCCGATCTTTAATCTTCGTGCCCATAGTTTTTTATCAAAGGTCGGAGCATATTCCTCCAATAGAGCAATAACTCCGGCTATATCAAAGATATTCACTCTATCTGAATGGAGAATATCCCAAAGTACGTCTTCATATGAATTATCTTCCCAATATGTAAGCGCATCAATTTCAGTCACGGTTTCGAATTTATCATCCGGAAAACATACGGGGATCCAGCGTCCATTTTCCGCCCAGAATAAGGGTAAAGTGTTAGGTGATCTTTTGCTTACCGGCTCTTTTAGTGCCTTATAATTAAAGCGTTGATCCTCTATTGCTATGCTGTCTGTTCTTAGTTTACGTAAGTGCTTCATATCACCGAAATACTACATAAATTTTTAGCCTTTAAAAAGAAAAATCATTGCCTTTGGGGTAATTTGATCCTAATTTGAAAACGATATTTGAATTAAACTTGCGGTATGTATTTTTTTGAATCAACATTGATTAACTGGGAGCCCAGCTCAATGCCGGTGGAAATCAGGCCTTCTCATTTCGGTGAGTTAAGGAAGATTGAATCTGGCGGCAGGCACCCACCGTGTAAACGGGTTCATCAAATAACCGCAAGTTTTTTCTTTATATGAAAAAGTGCAAGTTTTTCATATAAAGATCCTCCGTATCCACTAGTCGGCGGAGAAGGAGGGTTAAATGTCCTATCTTCCGATCTCTTATAATATTTCACTCTTTTTACTTGTTTTTTTCTTAAGATTAACTTAATTTAAACCATACATATAATGTGTATAACATGTGGATAATTGAAATGCCGGCGCTTTGTTAGCTTTTTAATATTTTAATCATTCTTGGATAAATGTGATGTATGTTGTTGTTTTTTAAAGGACAATGTGTGTATTAAGGGTGTGTAAAAAGTGTTGGTATAATGTGGATAACTGTGGATATGGGTGTGGATAACATTAGGCTTGATACGACTTTACCTAACGAGGAAACGCAATGGGGTGCCTGCCTAAAGGATCTTGAAGCTTCACTAAATAAACAAAGTTTCTTTTCTTGGTTTTTACCTTTGCAATTTTGTTCAAATGAAAACGATGTGCTGACTCTTGCGGCACCGAATAAATTCCATATTGAATTTATTGAGTTTAATTATTGGAACACCCTATCTCCGATCATAGATAAACATTTCCCGGCGAATAAGAAAGTCCAATTTACTATTAACACTCGCAGGCAAACGGAAAAAGCTGCTCAAGAATCTAACACTTCAAATACTTTATTATCTAACACGCACGAGGCGCCCAGGGTACACGCTCAACCAAAGCCACCACAACCTGATGTTTATTCTACTTTCAATAGCCGATTTACTTTTGAAGAATTTGTGGAGGGGCCACACAACCAATTTGCCAAGGTTGCAGCCTCCTCTGTTTCCGAAAACCCCGGACGTTCATACAATCCGCTTTTCATCTATGGCGGAACCGGTCTTGGAAAGACCCATTTACTGCAAGCGGTGGGAAACAGAGCGTATGCCCGTAATCCTTATGCCCGGGTCATCTATGTTTCAATTGATACTTTTATGCGCGACTTTATTGATGCCATTCAGAACAACAAGAAAAACGACTTTTCTTTATTATATAAACAAGCTGATATCTTGCTTGTGGACGATGTCCAGTTCTTAAAATCAAGAGAAGGGACACAGGAACAATTCTTTCATATATTTAACGATTTGCTCCAGCGAGATAAACAAATTGTTATCACTTCGGACAGGCCTCCGAAGGAGCTAGAGGGTTTGGAAGAACGTCTTGTGTCCCGTTTTCTCTCCGGCTTAATGGTCGATGTTCAGGCACCGGATTTTGAATCACGCGTTGCCATACTTCAACACAAAACACTGATAGAAAATCTTGATATCCCTTACGAAGTTATTGAGTTTATCGCCCAGAACATCAGCTCGAACATCAGAGAGCTTGAAGGTACTCTCACGACAATGCTCGCGCGTTCATCATTAAATCATATTGATATTACTCTCGGATTGGCAAAATCCGTACTAATGGATATCAAGGGTGTAAAACGGGATCGTATCATTTCCATTGATTCGGTTCAAAAAGTAGTGACCCGCTACTATAAAGTTTCAGAAAACGAGATCATCGGTAAAGGACGCCGCAAAGAGGTGGCGCTTGCGCGGCAGGTGATGATGTATCTTTGTCGTGAATTATGTAATGCTTCACTGAAAACTATCGGACTACGCCTAGGCGGCCGTGACCACACAACGGTTATGTACGGTGTGCGCGAAATAGGCAAACGCACCAGAGCCAACGAAGCTTTTAAAAAAGAAGTGGCTCTTATTGCCCAGCAGGTCGAATTTGAAGACGATTGATTACAGTCGGCAGTAATTATTCTAGAAAATGTAAAGACGCGATTTATTGCGTCTCTTTGTTATCTAAGCATTTTTTCATTTCAATATCATTATGGCATGAATAGATCCCTCGACTACGCTCGGGATGACAGGTGTCATACGCATTTCATTATTAATATCTATACTGTTTGCTATCCTAATTTCAGTTTAGGGCTTAGTGCCAACTGATTTACACCAAATTCTTTAAGTATCGCTTTCGAATGCCCCTCAACCCGCACTCTGGGATAGATTTTGATGATCTTACCATTTTCATCAATAAGAAGCGTCTTGCGAATGAGACCTATTATAATCTTGCCATATAGGTTTTTCTCTCCCCATGCATTGTAAGATTTCAGTACTTCTTTTCCGGGATCGGAGAGTAAAATAAACGGCAGGTCATATTTTTCGGCAAATTTCTTGTGCGATTTTGCATTATCGGGAGAAACGCCGATGATCACGATATCGTTATCCGTATAGCCTTTGTAGTCGTCACGAAACGCACAGGCTTCTTTTGTACATCCGGGCGTATCATCTTTGGGGTAAAAATACAGCACGACACGCTTTCCCCGGAATTGTTCTAAAGAGAATGATATCCCATCCGTATCTTCTAGTGTAAAGGCGGGAGCAAGATCGTTGACATGTAATGTATTCATATGCTTTCCTTTATGTTATCATTTATCTACGCGCAAAATACTCGAAAGTTCATTTTATTTTTTTCAGGAAACGATCCATAGCTTTGCGTACGCGTTCGATCTCATATGAAATACCCAGATGGCCGCGATTATTGTCCAGTACCAAGGTCTTGGCTTTGATCATTTTGGCGAAATTTAAAGATTCCCAAGGAGAAACAGTATGATCTTGTTTGTTCACAATAATAAAAACATCCGTTTTAATACGTTTCGCCGTTTTTTCCAAATCATAATCATCGCGCCAGTTGATATCATGAGTGCTTAAAGCTTGGGTCTGACAATAAAAATTATCCGCGGGATAGATACCGGGAGTATATTTATCAAATTGTGCGACATAAGCTTCCGCTTCGGTATGTGACATTTCTTTGGAATAGAATTCCGGTGATTTTCCATTGACGGTTTGTGTAAGCCGAACGGTCTTCATGTATTCTTCCTGTGGGATATTATATTTTCGACCCATTTCCACTATTCCCAATGCTGCCCTGCGGCGAATAATATCATAAGCTGAATTTCTGGGAGAAGAAACGTAGAGAACAGCTTTGTCAGCCAAGTCAGGATATTCACATATCAATTCATAACCCTGCATTGACCCCATGGATCCGCCCACAACAGCATGTACATGTTCTATCCCCAGATGGTCCAGAACACCTTTTATGCATCGCGCCATATCAATAACACGGATCTCAGGGAAATCCTCCCCCGCCTGCGTTGCTGAATTAGACGGTGAGCTCGAAACACCGTTCCCCAGCGCATCAATTAAAATGATGCAATAGGAAGATGTGTCAACAAAATTATATTTATGGATCAGTCCGTAAACATGTTCGGATGTCCCCGCGTGCCAGGTGGGATATAACACATAGTTTGAAGCATCTTCGTTTACTTCACCAAGAATACGATAACCCATGCGGCAATCTTCAAGCGTCTCCCCGTTGAATAATTTCACATCTCCCAATTCAGCGAATTTCTGTGGTGGAATGGCAAATAGGAGATTGATGCTGATAATTATTATTGCAAAAATTACACATTGCTTTTTCATCGGTATTTATCCATTTGTTTATTATTGACAATTTAACACAAAAGAATATAAAGATATTCGGCGGATTGGTAAAGATGTTAAGTAAATTTGTTTAAGAGTATCAGTGTTTAGGAGATTAGAACACGTATACGCGTTCTAATTTTTAGAGATTCTGCGCGTCTACACATTCCCGTATTGCGGCAACACCGAGTTGAATATCTGTTTCTTCAGTTGCAAAAGAAATACGTATATAATCTTTTGCTGCGGGTCCAAAAAGCGAGCCTGGTGTTACCATGACTTCGTGACGCTCTCTCAAGATACGAACAAAATCAATATCGGACATGGGCTCTTTCAATTCATGTTGGATATTCAGCAACACAAAGTATCCCGCATGTGAGCGGACATATTTTTCAAAACCGTGCTGTTTCAAAGTCTCAAGCATTAATTTCCTGCGGTTTTGAAGGATAGATAATAGTTTGTCTTTCGTTTCTTTGCCCAAGCCTTGAACCATACGCAAAACAAAACGTTGGGAAAACGTATTTGCACAAGTAGAAGAAATATAGCGGACAGAGTTCACCGCTTCGGTGATCTCAGGTTTTGCAAACAACCAACCGATACGCAATCCGCTGATGCTGAATAATTTTGTCATACTTGAAAAAGTGATTACATGATCGGCGTAACCTGCATATGATACCGCTTCAAAACCGGCATAACGGATCTCATAAAAGGACTCATCTACAAGAATGAAAATTCCTTTTTCTTCGCAATAAGCAGACAATACCCCGAATTCTTTAGCATCAAAAAGCTGTCCGGTTGCAAGCAAGGGATTGTTCAGTAAAATTGCTTTTGTCTTGGAGGTTATTATTGCGATCAAATCTTCTGCGCCGATTGGATAGGGGGTTTCCATGTTAACAGGATATTCACGCACAGTCCCGGAGAAAAAATAGGAAACCGATTCATGAGCCCTTAATGTCAGCGAGGGAACCAAGAGTTCATCATCAGGATTCAGAATGGATGCCAAAACACAGAACAGGGCCTCTGTGGTTCCGGTGGTGATCGTAACCCCTTCAGCGCCCCAAGCCAATTCGTGTTTTTCAGCTAAGGCTTCGCGAAGTTTGGGCAATCCGTAAGTCTCGGTGTAGTTCAAGTTCTCAGAGCGAATGATTTCCTGCGCTGCATTCAACAAAACACCCGGAACGGGGAAAGGGGGCACCGAGGATGTCAAGTCGATATGTCCTTTGGGGATGGCTTCGCTAAGAAGACGTTCGCTGGACCCGATCAGGTCCTGCAGATGTTGTATGCGTGTACTAAAATTCATCGCGTTGTGATTTTAATGGTATTTGTATTGATAGGCAAGGTATTATTTTAAGTTCCGGCGTTCTGAGATTTAGTGCAAATTTTACTATTGATCGCGGATATTTTGATCGTGATCTTTGAACGAGCCAATTTATTTAGTTCATTATTTCGGGACCAGCGTGCATCCGTCCAGAATTTTGTTTCCCACTCGCCTTCTAACTCGGCTTTGTACAATTTGATTTCCTGGTGAAAATGTGAATAAGTATGGCGGGCTGTTTCGGAGATCTCTTTTTTTATTGTGATCTTATGTTCATCGCAAAATGTTTGAAGATAACCAGATTCCGGTTCTTTTAATGTGAAGCCGGGATATTCCCAAAGCCCACCGAGAAAGCCTTCCTCAGGTCGGCGTAATATGAGCACTTTATCACCTTTCTCAATAATAAATGCCGCTCCATAACGGATGGGCGTTTTCTTTTTCTCTATCTTGTGGGGAAAACCGGCAACATCATCATTCTTAAAGGCACAACAATACTCTTTTAAGGGACAAGTTGAACAATCCGGACGCTGGGTACATTGCAAAGAACCCAGTTCCATCCAGGCCTGATTGACCCAACCTGGATGATGAGCATAGAAGCCATCTTTCATTATTTCAAAGATCTCGCGATGATATGTTTGGGTTGAAATATTGGCATCCAGGCAAAACAGGCGCGCCATCACACGTTTGACGTTGCCATCTACCACACCCGCGGAATACTTAAAAGCAATACTTGAAACCGCCGCGGCCGTATAAGGCCCTACTCCGGGGACCTTCAGCCAATCGTCATAATTATCTGGAAAAGGAGAATCTTTAGAACTTGCGTTTTCAACAATATATTTGGCACCTTTGTGAAAATTACGGGCTCTTGTATAATAGCCAAGGCCCTCCCAAACTTTTAACACATCTTCGAGATCAGCATTCGCCAGAGTATATACATCGGGAAAACGTTCAACCCACTTATGATAATATTTTTCGACAGTGGCAACCTGAGTTTGTTGCAGCATCATTTCGCTGACCCAGATATGATAAGGATCCTTTGAACCACGCCAGGGCATTTCCCGGCGATGCTCTTCAAACCATGCCATCAGGGCATCTGTCATGTCCTTTGAAATGATCTTTTGCATTATTTTCCGGTCGGAAAGTTAAGGGGAATACTAATTGACATCGGCGGTATAAATAATCCCTGATCGATCTTGGCTCGTTCTTCACCCTTGTAAAACATATAGGGAACGGTAATGCCTATGGCAGCACCCATGATCACATCACTGAGCCAATGACGATTATCATCCAGACGCTGAAAGGCCGTAATGGCTGCAAACGCATAAGCGGGCACCCCCGCCTTCCAGCCATACCACATTTGATACATGGTCGCTGTAGCAAAAGCAACGGACGAGTGCCCTGAGGGAAACGATTTATAATCACTTCCGTCGGGACGCAATCTTCCCACCCCATATTTAAAAGCGTAAGTTAGCGCAACGGTTCCAATGTTTGAAGCAGCCCAATAACGGAAAGATTCACCGTAATTGCCAGTTTTATATCCATAGCCCAAAGCTCCTAAAGCTGAAACCCCAAAAGCCCAATAATCGTCAACATAAGAATCCGCTACCGCATTGAGCCAATGCGGAAGATAGTCTTTTTGTGTCATAAATTCTCGAACGGGTTTATCCGCAAAAGTAGCCAAACCCGCTAAACCTGCACCTGATCCCAATATCACATAACCTTGCCAGGTTTTGGCAACTTCGGGCAAGGCATAACGGAAATAGTCTTTTCCATTAAATTGTTGGGCATGAACCAATGAAAACAATACTAATAAAACAATAAGTGACTTTTTCATAAAAGAAAATAAGTAAAAGATTAGAAAAGACAAAAATAAAATTCTAGTTAATTGTTCTGTCATCTCGATCCGTCAGCTGACGGAAGAGATCTCAAAAGCTCAATATTAATCCAATGGGGAACCTCGACCTTGTGGCCTGCCGACCGAAGCCCCGATCCTTCGGGGCGTAGGCTGGAGAGGTTCAACTGCACAATAACCCGGGATAAAATCCCGGGATCTCAGACAACCAAACCACCTCCAACCCCGAGCAGAGTCGAGGGGTTAAACACAACAATAACCCGAGGTGCAACCTCGGGAACAGAGACATTCCAGTACTCACAACCCCGACTTTATGTAGGGGTTGAATATCTTTACCCGGTGCGAAGCGCCGGGATCTCAGACCACAAACCACTTCCAACCCTGAGCTTGTCGAGGGGTTGAACAGTTTAAAATGTGACACAGATCACACCACGAAAAAGCGCATATTAAATCGTAAAATATTTTCATAATTTTCATCATGGGCTCGTATCGATTTCTACTTTATCACATTATTTTCTCTCCTTATAAAAGAGAACCCGTATTGTTAAAAGAAAACCGCAATTTACTCTTTAAATACATTAAAGGAATAATTGGGCAGAAAAAGTGTCATGTTTTCGCAATAAATGGAATTGAAGATCACATTCACATTTTAACTGAAATTAGACCCGATATAGCTGTTTCGGATTTTATTAAAGATATTAAAGTTGCATCAACGATTTTTATTAAGAACAACAACCTATTTCCCGGATTTAATAAATGGCAAATAGGCTATAGCGCCTTTACAAGACCTTATGAATGGAAGGAAAAATTAATAAATTATATTAAGAATCAAGAAGCACATCATAAGCGGATATCTTTTTATGAAGAATATAATGGACTATTAAAGGAGAATGGTTTTTATAATGATTGAACCCCTCGACTCAGCTCGGGGTTCATCTTTTTTTGATCGCTGATGTCCCGGCGATTCTCGCCGGGTTACCGTATTATACCCCTCGATTCCTCGGGGTATAAAAAAGCGAATTTCCCACAACCCCGACGCATGGAGGGGTTGGAAGTTAAAGATACTCTGATGCCCGGAGTTTCACTCCGGGTTATTATGAGTTTAACCCTTCGAAATACTCAGGGTTAATAAAATATTTCAATTTAGCGGCCTAATGGTAATTTTGTGAGGCTATTTTGCCAAAAAATGATCAGATAAAATGATTTTCATTTGGTCTTTAATCCCTTGATGAATTCTTAGTTTTGATTTCAAGTTTGTAAAGGATCCATCCAATG
>Ga0222637_1000318_pt1 | contig 22924 bp, 28 predicted proteins | sample AntAcemetagen143_FD_181149 | JGI IMG/M metagenome (GOLD analysis project Ga0222637, IMG submission 181149) | Saline water microbial communities from Ace Lake, Antarctica - #143 | ecosystem: Environmental > Aquatic > Non-marine Saline and Alkaline > Saline | place: Antarctica: Ace Lake...
ACGGCTGGTTTGGGGGAAAATTATTCTCTTCTGATTGGTCAAATATTTCAATAACAGAAAGCCAAATTAATGATTTTCAAACTTATAGATTACTTTCTAATAATACTTTTTTCGGGAATGTTGGAATCGGAACAGATAGTCCAAATTCAGAATTAGATGTTGCTGGAAGTGTGAATATTACTCCTTCTGCTTCTGCTGCCTTGACTGTAGGAAGAATAAGTGGAAATCCAAATATTAAAGCAAATTCAGAAGAAGGTGGTTTTTTGATTATGGATTCAGATGGAACTGGCACTGGAAAAGTTGGATTAAATTGGTATTCAAGTGATGATGTTGTTTTAGCTCAAGGTGGTGGAAATGTGGGAATTGGAACAATAGAGCCAGACTATACTTTAGAAATTTTTGATACAAATGCACGTCTTTATTTGAACGGTTCAAATGCTCAATCATATATTAATAGAATAGCAACAACAACAAGAGGCGAACAGAGATTTGGAACAACAGGTTCTATGAAATGGAATGTTGGATTATCAGACAGTGATTTAGTAGGAGATGGTTCAGAATTCTTTATAGGAGAAATATCTGGTGGAATAAGTCCTGCATTTTGGATTGAAAGTGGAGGAAATGTAGGAATTGGAACAACAAGTCCAAATGAAAAACTTCATGTTATAAATCCCGGTCTTAATACAAAGTTGATGGTAGATAGAACTTCTACTTCCAATGGTGCAAGGGTTTCTTTTGCAACAGCAGGAGTTTCTAAAATGGAAATAGGTTTAACAGGTGATGATACAGATAGTTTTAAAATTAGAAATGCAGATGGAACAGATTATTTAACAATATTAGAAACTAATGGAAATGTGGGAATTGGAACGACATCGCCATCCTATCCTTTAGAAATCAATGGAGATAATTCTGGAATAAGTCTTTATACAAGTGGAAATATCTCGGCTACGGGCTTTATAACAAGAACTTCTCTATATGATAAATCTAAGAGTGTCTGGGATTATTTAAAAGATTCAGATGATTATAAAGATAAAGATGGAAAGATAGACCATAAAAAATATTATGGTTATGTTTCAAATATAACCTCAACAGATTACTCCCAACCAATTAACGAAAGCTACGAAGAAGAATTATGCGAACAAATTTTAGTTAATGTTACCGTAGAGAAATGCACATTAATAGAAGATTTATTTACAAATTGCACAAATGTAATAGAACAGAAATCAGAAACTCAATGTCATAACGAAACAAAAACAAAAATAACTTATCCTTATACAAAAGAAGAAGAAGGAGTTAATCTTGAAAGTGAAATTAATCTTTTAAGACAGGCAATTTATGAACTGAAACAACAAAATAATTTATTAATTTCAAGAATAGAGGTATTAGAAAATGTTAAATAATTTACTCCCAAACCATCATACATTTAAAATGAAAAAAATATTCTATCTATTAATCTTAGGAATCTTTATTTTTAGCTTTGCTTTTGTATCTGCTGAGAATATCGGAACTTTTAAACTTAATGAAGAAATGCAAATAACGAATTATTGTTCTAGTGGAGATTGTTCTTCTATGAATCTCTCTAGCATAACTTCTCCAAATGGAACACTTAATTATTTAAATATGGAGATGACTAAAAACGGACAAGAATTTAATTATTCTTTCACCCCCTCATTCTCCGGAGAATATAATTTTAAAACTTGTGCAAATCCATTAGGAGATTTTACTTGTGATAGTGATTATTTCTTTGTTACTTCAAACGGAGAAATAAAAGATAATATGCAATTAATTTCTAGAATATTTCTAATCCTTTTCTGTCTTCTTGTGATTGTTGCGATTCAATGGAATAGAAAAACTATTAATTATGATAAATGGTATTCTAATTTAGCTAAGAAATATGAGAAAAAGAATTGGACTAAGTTCGCACTAGGCGCAGTAGCACTTAACTTAATGAAGAACTCTTGGATATTTTCTTACTTGGTAGGATTGTTAGGGCTATTGATTCTAACAGAACTAACTTATTTCTTCAACATAACTTCTGCTCTAGAAATAATGAAGATTGTCCTAGGCCTTTATAGTTGGTCTGCTATTGGAGTCTCTCTAATATTCTTTAGTCAAGTTCAAGAATGGATAGTTGGATGGTTAGATGATCTTCAAAACTTAAACTGGGGGATAGATAAATCATGAAAGAAGAAAACAAATTGCCCTTAAAAGTTACAAAGAAAGGAAAAGAATTCCTAAAGCAAATGCAGATCAACAGAATAAAGTTAGACTTGAAAACTATAACTTATCCTCAATGCGTGGATAGAATCGCAAGATACTTTAAAGCTAACAACGATGAATATTTAGCAATGTTAAAAGCGGAGGATGAAAAATGTTAGAATCACTTAACCCAAATAATAAGAGTGCAGTATCTTTTTTAATAATTGCAATGTTTGCAATATTCTTATCTGGGATTTTCTTAGCCATTGTTTATTTCGGAGTTGCTACTTTCCAAACGGGATTAGAAGGAGTTAGTTGTGATCTTCCGGGAACAACTTATGGAGATTGTCAAACATGGTTCGGAGACACGATCTATAAACTATTGAATCTGAAACCGATAATAATTCTATTCAGTTATCTATTTATCTTCTCCCTAGTCTTTGCTATGGTTTTACTAGGATATAAGAATGGAGAGAATCCCGTCATGATTGGAGTTATATTTATCATCACCGCAGTCTTTACTTACTTCGGGCTAGAGATTTCTAACATCTATAGGGGAATGCTCACGAGTGAATATTTCTATCAAATGATGACACCTTTCACGATCTATAATAAGATAATGCTAAACTTCCCCTGGTTCATTGCCTTCGTTGGTTTGGCTAGTCTAACCCTTAGCATTGTTAATTATCAGAGGGCAAGAGTCAATACTCCAACCTCAGATTTGAATTATTAGTTCTGTAAGTATATTTCCTTTAATGTGTAAAAGAATGCAGGAAAGGAAACATATATAAAGGACAAAGATGTTAGTTTGTTATGAACATAGGATTCGACCAAATAAAAGAGATGAAGATTAAAGACATCATTCAACTAAAAGCAGATAAGGAAAGGCTAGAGAAAGAGAACACTTATCTTAAAGCTAAATATCCAATGGCTAAGTTAGACCTAGAGAAGGATGACTCAGACATTAATAAGTTCTTAGAGGAGCTAGGAGAATGATTAGAGAGTATCTAGGAAACTATCCTAGAATTAAAATTATGGAGTTTCTAATTCATAACAGGAAAAAAGGTTATGGGATAAAAGAGATTATGTTAGGAGCAAATGTTAAACACAGAAATCTAATTCTTGTTTTAAATGATCTCATAGAAAAAGACTTAGCTTATATTGAAAGGAAGATTGGAAAATCTAATCTCTATAAAATAAATGATCTTAATCCTTTTATACAATCATTAATATTTATTAGCAGGGGAAATAAATCATGAATCCAATATTGTTAAAAATAATTTTCTTCTTATCCGGAGTTCTAGTTTTCTTTATTGGTTATGTTCTAGGAGGAATAAGAGCAAGGATCAAGATGACTAAAAAAGGAATGAATGATTTATTAGAGATGTTTAGCGGACTCCCGAAGATCATGGAGAAGAAAGAATGATCCAAGACACAAGCCTCTTAGCCTACACAGAAATTCTAGAAAACTTAGGAGAGAGGCAGCTCCAAGTTTATACAGCAATCGCAGAGTTAGGAGAATGCTCTAACACAATGCTCGCAGAGAAACTAAACCTTCCTATTAGTTCAATCACTCCTAGAGTTGGAGAGCTAAGAAAGAAGAAAGTGGTTAGAGAATCACATAGAGACTATTGTCCTCTCACCGGAAGAAAGGTTATCTTCTGGAAAGTAAGTCATAAATTAATCTAATTCTCCATAGGAAATGAAAACCTTAACCTTCGTTTCCAATGGAAACTTTTAAATAGTTCTTTTCCTTAGTAAAATTAACTAAAGAGGGGAAAGTTTAGCACAACGCCCGGCCTACTCGATCGTAAAACCGGCACACTCTCCCCCCTTCGTTTCTTATGGAACACTCATTCTTTAATTAGTAGAAAGATTTAAATATGAAGTTCATGTTCTAACCCCATGACACCCCAAAAGAAAAGATGTGAAGTTGATAGTGTATTCTACCTTTTGAAAGATGGTTTTAGCAAGAAAGAAATTCAAAAGAAACTAGACATAAAACCCAGTTCTTTATCTAATCACCTTCGGAGACTAGAGGAAAGCAATAACATTAAAAGAGTTGGTAAGTATAAAATAGATATTCTCTCAAGTTCATATCTAAACCCTAAGGTGACTAAAAACAAACTTCATAAAGGATTCAATAAAAGAGGCCATGCTCACAATTCTACAATCCATTTTCACAAGAAAACTATTCTTCATGAACTCCCAAAAATTAAGACAGATGAAAAGGCCGGAGTCTTTACAAAGCTAAAGTTCGGATCATTAAAATTCGTGAGGGATGGTTTCACAATTTGGATTAATAAAAACAACTTAACAATCTATTCAAATAATTCTTATTATTCCGGGAATGCTTTAAATTCTAAATTTGCAGCTCTAAGAAATATTGACAACTTAATTCAGAATCTAATCTCAAAATATGATCTGCCTAAATATTATGGGATAGAAATCTTTAGAGAACATTATGGTTTAATATTTAATAAGTTTGCTAAATGGTTAAACAAACAAGGGAGAAAAATGTATGTAGAAGACAAGAGAGGAAAATCTATTCTGTGGGTTGATAAATCTAGAAAGGACGATGTAGGATTAGAAGAGTTTGAAGGAGAAGACCCAATGAAAATAAATAACGCAGATGGATTCTTTGAATCAAAAGATAGAACGGGATGGAAGGATGACACTCCTCAAGTAGAAGATAACTCTAAGAAAATTAAAGATCATGATAAAGTTCTAGATAAATCAATGGAAGTTCTAGAAGGATATGCAAAACAAATAAGTCTCCATCTTAAAGTAGAAGAAGGACAACTAAAGACTCAGAAAGAAACTCAAAGGATTTTAGCATTAATGGAGGAATCATTAAAGGAAACTAAAAAAAGACTTTCAAAAGATGGAGACTTAAAATAAAATTATCCCCACCCTAAAGGATAGGGTTTTATGAGAACAAGTCATAAACACAAAGTATTTAAAGGTATTATACCTTATTATAACACAATGGAAAGATTAACAATATATCCTGAAAAGGAACTAATGGAAAAGATAGAAAAAGAGGCAAAGAAAGAAAAAAGAAGTATGAACAATTTAGTTTTATTTATACTTGAAAACTTTTTCAAAAAGAAAAGATGAAAAATCAATATAAACACTTCAATCCGAAAGAACATCAAGTAGATGTGAAGTTAGCCAAAGTTAGAACTTCTAATCATTGCAAACATAATATTAATTATCATATTGTTTGGATTCCAAAATACCGAAGAAAAGTTTTAACAGATAAAAAAGTAATTGAAGTTTTAACAACAATTCTAAAAGGACAATGTGAAGATTTGAAAATTGAAATGTTGGCATTAGAAATTATGCCCGACCATATACATTTATTCGTTGGAGCAAAAGTTATTCAAATAATTAACAAACTAGCAGGAGCAGACTTAATATGATAACAAAAAAAGATTTAATCTTAACAGAAGATACAACTTTTAATGAAAGTATAAAAGTAAGGGGAAATATCAAAGGAGATTATAATTTGAAAGTTTTAGGGAATATTGATTGTGGGAATATTGATTGTGGGAATATTGATTGTAGGAATATTGATTGTGGGAATATTTATTGTAGGAATATTTATTGTAGGAATATTTATTGTTTGAATATTGATTGTAGGAATATTGATTGTGGGTATATTGATTGTGGGAATATTGATTGTGGGTATATTATTTTATGCAATAAATTTAAATCAACAGGAAAAGTCAAAGCAAAATCAATTATTAAAGATAGATTTAATATAAAGCAAAAAGAATTTTCAAAAGATGGAGACTTAATATGATAACAAAAAAAGATTTAATCTTAACAGAAGATACAACTTTTAATGAAAGTATAAAAGTAAGGGGAAATATCAAAGGAGATTATAATTTGAAAGTTTTAGGGAATATTGATTGTGGGAATATTGATTGTGGGAATATTGATTGTAGGAATATTGATTGTGGGAATATTTATTGTAGGAATATTTATTGTAGGAATATTTATTGTTTGAATATTGATTGTAGGAATATTGATTGTGGGTATATTGATTGTGGGAATATTGATTGTGGGTATATTATTTTATGCAATAAATTTAAATCAACAGGAAAAGTCAAAGCAAAATCAATTATTAAAGATAGATTTAATATAAAGCAAAAAGAATTTTCAAAAGATGGAGACTTAAAATGACACTATATGAAAAAGGATTTAGTTACCATTTAGATGAAAAGAATTTAGTTTTTACAGAAGATGATGTTAGAATTAAATTAGTAACTGCTAAAGAAAGAATAAAAGATGACATAGAATCTAAACTATGGGAAAGTGAGGAATTGAAAAAAGAGTATATGTTTATGAAGTTTGTGGAAAACGTGGTTGATAAAATATTTAAAGAAGAATTTGGAAAGGAATTACTTAAAATAGGGGAAAAAATGAAAGAAGAAAAACCAAAAATAAAAAGAGATAAGAAATGTATCTTTTGGAAAGATGGAAAATGTAATTCAGATTATGCTAGAGGATTAAGATGTGGGGGCTATGCTATTATTCCTAAAGATTGTCCATATAATAAAGGAGATGAGACGCATTAGAAATATATTCAATGTCCTCATTGTGGGGAACAACAATTGATAGGAGATTAAAAATGAAAACAATTTACGGAATATTAATTGGAATCTTCCTTGGTTGGATAGTTAGAGGGCTTATGGATTTATTTATTAAGAAGAAACAGAAAGAAAATCTTTAAATAGTAGTAGTCCTTCTATTTTCTATGAGAAAAGAAGGGAGTAAAGGAAAAAAAGGGAATCTTGGAAAGTGTCCTAAATGTAATTATAAACAAAGAATTAAAACTTCTCTATTAAATGTATGTTGTTCTAATTGCTCAAGAAAATCTCCTAGGAGGAAGTGGTTCGGATGAATAAGAAAATATTAATGGTGTTAATGATTTCTCTAGTTATCTTTAGCCTTGCGGGAGTGAGTGCAGTCTCAACTTCTTATAATGAAGAAACTCAAACCGTTAAAATAAAAGATACATTCTTATTTATTCCTATTGGAGATAGAGCAGAGATTCAACTTAAAACAGATATTAATAAAGATGGGATTGTGGAACTCCACGCTAAAGTTCCAATAAGTCCGGATGAAAAGATTCTAGTTGCAGAGTTCGAAGTGCGATCCTACAAGGATTATAAAGACGCATTAAAGAGTATGAAGTTTTATAACAAGAAGAAAGAAAACTTTAGAGATTATGAGATTCAAAAAGATTTCGAGTATAGATATAAAATAATAGATCAAGTCGAAGTTCCAACTTGGGAATCACAAACAATATATTTAGTTAATGGAACAGCCTCAACTTCTCAAGTTCAAGTAGGAACTCACTTTGTAGAAAGAGAGCGTTGGGAAATATTAAATAAAAAAGATTATGTTGATGGAGATATAATCACGGTTGGAATTTTTACAACAACAGGGCGGGGAGATTATGTCGAATGGATTCCCACAGACTTTTTCGGAGTTGAGATTCCAGAATTCGCCTCTTGGAGTGCGGGTTTAAATACCGGACTGCAACATTATTATAAATTAGATGAAAGTTCGGGAACGGTAATAGATAGTTTAGGAACTTTAAATGGTTCAGTAACCGGAACAGTAACTCAAGGAGCAATAGGATTAATAAACACAGCCTACGATTTCGGAGGAGGTTCGGTTGATTTTGGAAGTTCTGCTTATTCAAGCACAAATAGTTATTCTATTTGGATTAATACAGATTCTTTAACTTCTGCACAAACAATTTATTTTAAAGGAGATAGTGGAACAACTAATGAATTTTTAACCCTACAAACAACAGGAATCTTAAATTATGGTTTTGGTATTGCAAGCGGGAGTGTTCAATATTGGGTTAATAATGATTCAATAAGCACGGGTTCTTGGAATCATATAGTTGTTACAACAACAGGAGACGCAAGCGCAAATTCAGTTAAGATTTATGTTAATGGAAATTTACAATCTCTAACTTATAATGATCTTAGTTCTAATACAAGACCTACGGGTTCAGTTGCCTCCTACTTATCAGAGGGATTCGGAGGATATGATAACGCCGTAGATGGAAAATTAGATGAATTTGGAATATGGACTAGAGTCCTAACAAATGCAGAGGCAATTCAACTTTATAATTCTGGAACTGGGATTAGTTACACCACTCTTTTCGGACCATCAATAGAACTTTTATCTCCATCCAATAATACAGAAACAAATATTAATGAAGTTTATTTAGTTGGAAATGTTTCGACAGAAAGCCCGGTTAATGTTTCTTTAATTATAGATGATGTCTATAATGAGACTAACACTTCCGCAGTTTTAGGAGCTTATAATTTTACTAAAATATTATCAGATGGAGTTCATACTTGGAATATGGAAACTTGCGGAGCTACAATTTGCAAAAATGCAACCCAAAGAACTTTTACAATAGACACAACTCCTTTTATAGAATGGCTAACACCTCCAACTCTCCCAAATTATGCAAACATAACTCAAGAATATATTCCAATGAAAGTTAATGTCTCGACGCCATACTACAAGAATAATTCCTTTGATATTTACAATGTGAATGGAACTTCTTTCCATCAAGATTATACAGATCAAACTTTTGATATTAATTTCACAGACTTGCCGGACTCTCACTATCATTATAACGCCACGATTTGCACAACTACGGATCAGTGCAATTCAACAGAGACTAGACATATTAACCATGATGTAACTCCTCCAGAAATTTTTATTGATAGTCCAATAGGGGAATCGAACTATCTTTATGTAGGGCAGTTGTTAGAGTTAAATTTCACAGCAATAGACGAACTAGCTAATGTCTCTGAGTGTTGGACTAATTACAATGGAACTAATAATTCTATTGCTTGCACAAACGGAACTTTAGTTAGCGTGCCTATTGCTCAAGAATACGGAAGGACTTCTGCAAATGTTTATTCTAATGATACCTTCGGGAATGAAGGTTCTAATTCTACTTCATGGACTTACAAGATTCTAGAAATAGATAAAGAATTTAATAATGAAACAACAGAAGGAGCTTATGAGCAATTCACTCTTAATTTAAACGAAGGAGGCTCTGCAATGGTTCAAAGTGTGATCCTTCATTATAACGGACAAACAGACACTTCTTCTTTATTCTCTTCTGGAAGTAATGTTACCGCAGTTTCAGAATTATTAATTGATGGAGTTAGTGCAGACACTAACAAGACTTTTTATTTCACAATAACTTTAACAGACTCAACAACCTTTAACACTACTAGCGCAGTTCAGTTAGTTCATGATATTACTATAGACGATTGCAGCGCTAACCCTTATCCTCTTCTTTATTTATATTTGAAAGATGAAGAGGCTAGAACTCTTTTAAGTGGAACTATAGAAACTAATGTTGAGATTTTAAACAACTTTAATTTTGCTCAAGTCTTAAATATTTCTCAACAAGAAACAGGAGTTAGTTATGTTGATCTTTGTTCGAATGTTCTTCTAAATGAAACAGCCTTTTTAATTAATGCAGAGATAAGATATAATTCAGAAAACCATTCTGCAGAGTTTTATCATATTCAAAAAGCAGCACTAACAAACTATCCAGTTAATCTTTCTTTGTTTGATTTGAAAACAGAAGATACAACAATCTTTAAAGTTCTTTATAGGAATCAAGATTTAATAGGAGTAGAAGGAGCAGTTCTTCAACTTCAAAGAAAATATATTTCAGATGGAATTTATGAAGTCGTTGAAGCTCCACTAACTTCTAGCGATTCAAGCGGGATTCTTCACATTGATACGAACACAAACAAATATCAAATAACCGTAGTTAAGGAAGGAGAAGTTTTAGGTTTATTCCAGAACTTAGTCTTTATTTGTGAGAGCGAATTAACCGGAGAATGCACTTTAAATTTATATGATAAATTGATTCCTCCAAATATTGTTCCTCTTATAGATTTACAAGACTTCTCTTCTGCAGTTGAGACTTCAATAGACGATCAAACAATAACTTTAACTTATGTTGTGCCTAGTGGAACTGCAACATCGATTCAAGTTTTAGCAGTTCAAAAAGATACGATCTTAGGAGACTCTGTTATTTGTAATCAAACGGTGATCTCTTCTGCGGGTTCTATTGAATGCGCTTATGCAACTACAATTCAAGATTCTAAAATAACTTATAAGGTTTTCAAGAGTGGAGAATTAATTGCAGAAAAAGGTTATGTTGTTCAAGAAGATTTAAGGGATGATTGGGGAGGAGCTAATTATATTTTATTGGTTGTTCTTATGTTGTCTCTAGTTTTCATGGCCTTATCTAGTCCGGAGTGGGTTGTTATCAATGCGGTAATAGTAGTTCTACTAGGAGGAGGATTATGGTTAATTAGAGGAATTGGATTTGTAGAAGGCTTAGGTTCTTTAATGTGGTTGATAGTTGGAGCAATAATCCTAATAAGTAAATTAGCAAAGCAGGAGGATTTCTAAATGGCAGATCAAAACATTAAAGACTTCACGGTTAATTGGGTCTTGTTTGGATTATTAGTTTTCTGCCTATTAGCTTTCGCCGTTTCTTTTGTTGCAAATAATAATCCAGATTCTTTAGGAGATACTCAAGGAACATTCGAAACGACTTCTGCAGCATTACAAGATTCTTTATTAGAAGTAGAAGATGACACAAACTCCCAAATAAATATCTCTGCAGACTTACAGAGCGAAGAAAGTCAGTTAGGAACTAGGGCTGCAGCCTCCACTTCTTACGGATTAATGGGAACTGGAACTGGGTTCTGGAAAAAGATAAAGGGATTAATTGTTCTTGTATTCTCGGGATTAATAGGTCAAATAATAGTAGGAGTCCTAGGCGGATTAATTGGAATTGCAGCTCTCTATTACATAATTAAATTAATAAGGAGCTTGTTCTAAGATGGATTATTATCAAACAATAGGCGATCTAACGAGTGAATCAGTAGGCTCTTTTCTAGCATTCTTCCAGGCAATAGCTTTAGCCGTTCCAATGTTCTTTCCTTTAGCAATTTTCTTATTCTGGATATTAGGAGCTGCGTCTTCTTACTTCGTTATACTCAAGACTACCGGAAAGAAAAGGTTCTTCCATGTGATTACTTCTATGAGTTTTGTTATGTTCTTAGTCTCGCTGTTCCTGGCCGGAATGAATACTGCAAGCGTTACAATAATGAGCGGATATTGGGTTGCATTCTATATTGTAGCAACGGCCTTATCTTGGTATGGCCTAAGCCAGTATAAATAAGTAGCCTCAAGATACTAGCCTTTATATAATATAAAATTTATAAAATAATATGGTGAATAAATTCTTGTTTCAAGATAGAGTCTATAAGGGAGGAACGATATTAAAAAATATTAATTTTTAAGATGGATAATGGAAAAGATATGTTTAAGGCTGTTGGAACGGTTTTTGGTGTTGCACTATTAATCACTTTCGTAGCTTTAGTTATCCAGACTATTCTTAATCTAGACGCCTTTTCTGCTGTCACAATAATTAATACAACTTTACTAACTAATGCTATTGGAGCATTCCTAACCGGTCTATGGGCTTTCTTCGGACTTGCGGGAACAATCATTTCGATTGTTTGGGTAGTTGGTTATATTAAAAACTTGTTTGACAAGAAAACTGGTCTAGGAGCAATTACTGCGTAATTCCTTTTAAGATAGTTTGATATAATTCAAAACTGGAGAACGGTAAATCTCTGCAACTCAAACCGCAAGCACAACGGAAAACCTTCGTTGGGGAGGTGTAAATCCTCCAACTTTTTTATCGGAACATTTATAAGTTATAAAATTATAAATAATATATGGTAAAAGAGGAAACAGGATATTTAGAATATTCAGCGTCAAAAACTTATTCTATTAAAATTAAAAATATTATGAAGATTGATAAAGTCTCGAAAGAAAATAAGATTGATAAATCTAAAGCTGTAAATAAAATAATCGAGGCTTATAACTAATGGAAGAAATAAAATTAGGAGATTCAGTTAAAGATAAAGTAACTGGATTAAAAGGAATTGCAACTTCTAAAACAATATTTTTAAATGGATGTGTTCAAATAGAAGTTACTCCAAAAATGAAACACGGAGAAACAACTGCAGAAAAATTATTTGGAATAGGAATTGATCTACAACAATTAAAGAAATTAGGGAATGGTTTAAACACTCCAACAAAAAAAGTTATTAAAAGCAATACTGGCGGAAGAATGAGACAAGTAGCAAGGAGAGCTTACTAATGGCAAATGCAGCTCTGAAAGGTTTAGGTGATATGTTAGGAAATGGTCTCGGAGTTCTAGGGAGATATTGGTGGGTAATTGCAATAATTCTAGGACTTGTTTGTGTTGTAGCGCTTATTTGGTTCTTGCAAAAAGTTAAGAAAAAGAAAGTTCAATGGACTCACACTTTCAAAGTTAGAAGAGTTATGCAAAATCAGAGCATGAGCGATATAAGTATTATTAGAGCAAGAAGATTTCCTTTAGAAAAGGGAGTTGCAATGTTTGAATTAGAGAAACCGATTCTAGGATGTTATTTATCTCCTCAGCCTGGAGAATATACAGAACTTAACACTTTCTCAATTATTTTAGATTCAAATAATAGAATCTGGAATGATACAGGAACTAAATTTAATAAAGATAAACAAAGCATAGAAGTCTCTGCTGTTCATGCCGGAATAGATGTTGAATTTCAAGCAATGAAAGAGAAATGGCAACAGGCGCATAAAGTCCAGAAAAGAATTAGTGCTTTAGATTTAATAAAAGCAGGATTAATAGTTTTATGGATTGTTGCAATAGTATTAATTTCTATTGTGGCTATTCAGCAATGGGGAGATTATCAAACGGCGAAAGCTACAATGGTAACTCAAGAGGCCTTAGCAATGCAGCACATAAACGAGGCTGTTCAAACGATAGAAAAGGTTGTCAATACTCAACAACTGCAAATAATTCCTATGCTAAAAGCCTTGTATGGAGATGATAACATCATCAACGAAATAAATAAATATAGGCCAATAGCAAATGAAACTCAAACTTAAAGAATTCTTCAAGAAGAAAAAAGATGAGAGAAAAGAAAAACTTTTAAAGAATTATGAAGAAAGAAAAATTCTAAAAATTGGAGGAGAGATTAATAAAAATGGGAAGTGATTTCTGGAAAAACTTAGAGAAGAAGGCCGCTAAAGGTTATAACAAAGCAACAACTCCTAGAGATGAAGTTAGTAATAGTCGAATAAAAAGGCAAGATAAAATTAAAGAAGATATTGAAGTTGATTCTTTAATTAAGGATAAAAAGAAAGGTGAAAATGAAGAACTTCTTGGAGAAGATTCTTTTGATCCTTATTATGGAGGAGAAGATGACAACTATAATTTATATCCCGCTCAAAAGCCAGAGAGTTTTCATTTCTTTATTCTAGAAAATCAATATCAAGATTTAGAGAGATTAGTTAGGGGAGTTAAGGATGTTTGGGATAAAACTAATCAGAAATGGGTAATTAAGAAGAAAGATAGACATTGTTTTACAGACGAAGAGAGCGAAGAGATTGTTCGAACTGCGCAGTCTCATTTATCTAGTGATATTAAACTAGCAACTTTTAGCAGAGACGAATATCCTATAATTATGAATTTAATTCATCAACAAGTTTGGATTTTATTTAAAGAGATCATGGATTATAGATTCGGAAGATTCGGAAATGTTACAAAACAATTAATGATGAAACAGCAAGCAGTTAATATTTTTAATGTTCTTATGATGAGAATTAAGGCTAATTATTCTAGAGCTGTTGAAGGAAGAGAAAATAAAGAAACCCACAATTCAGTTAAAGGGCAAGAGAGTCTTCAACAAACGGAGAGGAAAGATTATAGCCGAAATTATACTTAAAAATGGAAAGAGAAAATGGTGAGATTAGAGTTTTTAATCCAGATAAAGATGTTGCGAGAGAAGTAACCCTAAATATTTTAGTTAGGCATAGAGACGCAACCCAACAAGCCAGAGAAGGAATTGTTCCCGGGATTCCAGAAGAAAGAGATGAAGTTAAAAAAATAAATAGAGTTAAAGGACTCTACAAAATGATTTCTGCACAAAGAGAGATGATTAATATTTCTAGGCCAATTGTGAAACATAATTGTTTTCTTAAATTTAATAAGAAGAATCAATCAGAAGAAGAAGGAAAAGAAAAAAAGAAATTTGAAGAAGAAGAAAATGACTATTCTAAATTGATATTAATAAAAGAAATTTTAAGATATGCAGAGTTAGATATGATCCAGGCAGAACAAACTCCATCTTCTAAAGATGATTATTTAATAGAAAAAGATTCAGCCAAAGGAAAAACTTTTGTTTTAACAGATAAATATTTTGATATGATTAACGGATTGGAAGACACTTATGAAACTATAGATTTGATCATGCTCCAACATAAAATAATCTCTGCGGGGATGGATGAAGATGAAGTCAGAAGTTATAAAGAATTGGAAGGAGAGGCTATAAGGAGAGTTACAGAGGCATGAATCAAATAGTAGTTTGTTTTATTGTTGCTCTTTTATCTTTTGCAATAGGAAGATATTTTGATGAACTAAAGGATTTTATTGAGGCAATTAAGAAAAAATGAAAAAGCAGAGAACTAAAAGCGTTTTCCCTCATAGAGAATCAAAACAATTTAAAGAGTTCAAATGGAGTTTCAAAGCCTTTATTTTTGCATTACTATCTAGGTTAAGAATAGAAAAAGATGTCTTTGTTTTAGTTACTGGAGACACCGGCTCGGGAAAGTCTCACTTAACCGGGAATTTCTGTTTAAAATATTTAGCAAAAGAATTAAATTTTATAAAGAATGATGGAAGTCCAATATTTGAGAAGTCTAATTTTATAATTGATCCTGGGAAGTTTGCTGTTAAAATGATTACAGAAGAAGGAAGTGCTTTATGGATAGATGAGGGAAGGGATTCTGTTAATCGTCAGAAATGGTTTTCTGAAATTAACCAAACAATCGCAAGCAGAAAGAATAAAAATAGAAAAAGATTTAATATTTATTGGTTGTGTATGCCTTATGAAACAGAGATTGATCCAAAAGTTGCAAAACATTTAACTCTTTGGTTGTGGGTTAGAAGAGGAGTTGTTGAGGTTTATTGCAAATCCTCCGGGAAGAAGGGAGGAACTGGATTAGATATTCAAAAGATTCTAGAGAGAGAGGCTAGATGGTTAAAAGAAAACCCTAAAGCAAACTTCGTTCTCCCATATATTCATCCAGAATTCTTAGGGAGAATATTTTTCAAACCATTAACAGAAGGATATAGAAAAGAGTATGAAAAATTAGTTGATGAAAATAAAGCAGTCGGAGAATTGTCTGAGGAAGAAAAACTAGAGTATGGAATTATTGAGAAAATGACTCCAGAAGGAATAATCAATAAATCGATTGATGATATTAAGAGCGGGAGCATGACAAATAAAAGAGACCTTTGGAATCACCTTAAAGAAGAAACAGAACTTCCAGATGATAAATTGCAAAAGCAGCTCAATTTCTATTTAAAATTGGAAGGTTATCCAACTTTTAACAAATTATTCGAGAAAAAGAAGAAAGAAAACATAAAAGACTTATTCTAGTGTATTTCTCCGTCGATAAAGTTAATAGAGCCATTCTGAGAGACTTTTATTCATAAGTTGAATAATCCCTTGAGGGATTTAAAGAGAAATTGCTCCGGAAGGATTTGAACCTCCATCTCAGACTTATGAGGCCTGGATCATAACCGGATTAGACCACAGAGCATTTTATATTTCTTTAATGCCTTTCATGGATTTAAGTGTTTCTTTTTCTGAGACTTGGGAATAAATCATTGTTGTTTGAATTGATGAGTGTCCTAAAAGTTTTTGAATCTTTTCTAATGGAACTCCTTCTTCATAAAGATGTGTTGCCCGGGAATGCCGGAGAGAATGAACTTTGAATCTTCTTCCTAATGCAATAAAACAATTCTTGATAAGAACATTATATTTGAACCAATCATAAGCATAACGAATATATTCAACTCTCTTTTTAGATCGATCTATTGATTGAGACTTTTTAAGAAATGTGTCGAAGTCCTCAAAGCCAAATCTAAACAATCGAACTTCTGAATTAGGATTCTGCCTCTCGTCCAAAATATCTAATTTAACTGCATAATCATAAATGGCTTTCATAAGAGAATAAGGAATATTAACAAGTCTATCCTTTCCTCCCTTCCCTTCCTTTATTCTAAGAATTCCATCTCTTTCTCCGGGAGACTCGTTAAGCCAGACACTCCAATTAAATCTTCCAAAAGTTAAAGTTATTGCCTCACTAATTCTAAGGCCTGCTCCTGCAGAATAGATTATCCTAATCATTAAGTCATAAGGTTTAGGAGCAGAATCAATAATGATTTTAATCTCTTGCTTTGAAATGATTTCCGGAAGACCTCTTGGTTTGATCCTGGACTTTGGAATTCTAATCCTAAAGGCAATATCATTATCTAAACAATAGCTATTAATTAAAGAAAGTGCAGCCTTGTTTCTCCCAGAAGGATTCTTTCCTAAGATTTTATTGACTGCCTTTTGATCCAGGACTCGATTATTCTTTCTAATAAATTTAAGAGCATTCAAATATTCAACCTTTGTTCTATAAGATAACCTCCGGCCATTCATATACTCCGCTAGATCAATAAGCAGCTCATCTTTTAGTTCAATTTTAGACATAGAAAAAAGAAACATCCAAGACTTTTAAACCTTTCTACAAATGTATATTTGTGGAAATAGAGCCTAACTTCTGTCAAATGTCCTTAACTAATGCCTGTAATATAATATTTTATCTCTAACTATCCTCCTCACCGAATAACTTCCATGCTCAGAATTCCCTAAGGTTAGAATTATTCTCCTCACCGAATAACTTTATTATAAAGAAAGATTTAAATAGATTATTATTTTATAAATAACATGAAGAGCAAAACAAATAAACCTTATGATGGTTGGTTGGTTTCTAATAACTTTTGGAAAAGAGCTGCAGCAGTATATCTTTACGGATCAGTTATTCAGTCAATAATTTATGCGATTGTTTTCTTTATCTTTTTGGCCTGGGCTTTTGCTTAAAAGAATAGCTTTGCAATAAACCATTTATAGATTAAGAAGACCCCAACAATCAAGATAACAATTGTTATTAAATTAACAAGAATCTTTTTGAAAACATCAGAAATAAAACTTTTAAATCCCATAGTTTATTCTCCGCCAGAATTATTATTCATTCCAATTATATTATTAATGTCTAGATCAGAATTCTTATAATAAGGATTTCCGGTTATTGGAACGGATGAAACAATATTCTTATCACAAACACAGAAGACTTTATCGCTCCTCTCATAACCACAACTATCTTTAATCTCATGTTGAAGTTTATTATATTTGATTAATTGAGTGCAAGATATAACAATGAATATTAAAACTAATATCGCAATGAAAGGCTTAATCTTTTCTAAAAGTTTTATGTAATCCATAATATTTATAAAATAATAAAGTTTATAAAGATTGTGTTATTCGTATAATTATCTAGAGACATTGCAGACTCTCTAGTTAGGTTGGAAGTAGAAAATCCCTTAAGTTCCTATAGGCCTTTTTGGATTATTCCTTGCGGTTTTAAACCGACTGCAGCAGAAAACTTTTAGGAAGGGCGGACTTGTTCCGCCTTTCCCCCCATTCTAATAAAAAGAAATCTTTAAATAGTAGTAGTCCTTCTATTTTCTATGAGATTAATTAAAAACGAGGTTATTAAAAGATGAGTAAGATCGGAGATTTCATAAGAAAATTAGCAGCTAAAAAGAATTCTTCTAGTTCTGGAGGATTAGGAACTATCTTTCTTAAACCATCTGAGGCCACGCCATCAGTTCTTAAGTCGATAACTTCTTCGGGAAATACCGCAACAGTTGTTTCCGGATCAGTAAATAATATTCAATCTAAATCTTATGTTTCAAGTGGAAGTAGTGGAGGAAGTGGAGGAGGATATGTTCAAACAAGCACACCATCACAAACACAATATAACCAAGAAAGAGAAAGGCAAAGACAAGCAGAAAAACAAAGACAAGATAATTTAAAAAAAATTGCAGATGAGAAAAAGAGACAAGAAGAACTTAAAAAACAATCTACACAAAGAGCAGCAGAAAATAAAAAACTTCGAGACTTATCAACTAGAGCAAACATAGAAAAGAAAAATATTAAACAACAAGCATTATTTAAAAATTCAACAATTAAAGAACAATTAGCAATTCTAAAACAAACTCAAGCTCAAAAATCCGCAGGACTTTATATTCCTCCAACAGATAAATTCGGAAAAACTGAGGCCTTTTATGTTCAACAACAAGCAGAAAGAGATATAAGAAATCATGTTAGCAAAGTCACAGCAATACTTCAAAAGAATGTTAATGATGGAAGTATGTCTTTAGATCAAGCAAATAAAATTTTGAATCAAGAAGTGGATAGAAAATATAATCAAGTTGTGGCAGAAATAGATAGGAAATATCCTCCCGCAAAAACTAATTATAAACTAGATATTCCAGTTAGAGAAAGAAAAGAAAAATTCGTTGATAAGGTCATTGCTAAATTAGAAGTTCTTTCTGGAAAGAGGAGAATCAAGGCAGACAAAAAAGGCCAAGAATTAATAGCTAACAGGGTTGAATTTGAAAAACTTATGGGCTTAGTAAATCAAGGAACAATCTCCGATAAAGATTTAGCAAGAATTCAAGGGGTTAGCAGAAGAAGGATAGAATTAACTCTTTCTTCATTCGGAAACAAAGCAGTCTCTACCTTATCAGATACAGCTTTAGGATTAGCATTATTAACAAAAGTTCCGGGATTGGTTAAAACTCCAGAAGGAAGAGCAATTATTGCGGCAGAGGTTATTAAACTTCCGGCTAGTGTTAAATCAGAATTAAAGAAATTTGGAGTTCTTTATAGAACAAATCCAGAACAGGCAGGAGCTATAGTTGTCTCAGAGATTTTATTCATGAAGGGAGCAGGAGCAGTTTTCAAGAAGTTAGGAAAGGTTAGCAAAGTCACAATTAACAGAGTTAAGAATCTTAGTCCAACTTTATTAAAGATCGAAAGAGGATTAATTAAAATTAAGAAACCTCTCCCTTCCGGAGAGAAATTAACTTTAAAATTTGGAACGATTGCAGATGTTCAAGAAAGTGTAGCAGTTCAATTTAGAAGAGGAGGAAAACAATTAATCGCCGTAACTGCGCAAGCAGATAAAGTTATTAGAGGAATAAGAAGAAAAGCAATTATTAGAAAACCTTTTTCTTTTGATGAGGCAAAACTTAGCAAAGTCACAAGAGATTTATTAAAGAAGTTTGATAAAGCAAATATTAATCCTAGGGAAGTTATAACATTAAATAGACTTTTAAGAGAAGAAACAAAGAGATTAGGAGTTCAAACTAAAGGAGTTGATTTATTAGAGAGATCAATGTATTTCGACCCAGACAGAACTCTTAGAAAATCTAGATTGGCTGCAGGAGCAGAAAGAGTTCCAGAAGACGGAACACTATTCGACCTATTAACTGGAGAGGCCTCATTGTTTAAGAGAACTCCTAAGCCGGCTGTTTATGTTATTGAAGAATTCGCAGAGAAACTTCCTAAGACTAAAGAGTTCGCCTCAATAATTAGAAAGATTAAAGCAGCAGTTAAAATAGGAAAAGATCCTAATCTATCTAAAGCAGAATTAGCCAAATTAACTAGATGGCAAGTTACTCCTTCTGGAAAACTTAAAGGTATTGGATCAACAACTTATCAAGGAGGATTAGAAAGAGAAGTGACTATCGCTCCAGGAGAAGTTATCAAGAAAGTTAAGAAACTAGGAACTTTGAAAGTAGGAGATAAAAGAATTCCAATTTATGCTATTAAAATTATAAGAGGAAAGCAGAAAGTAAGTATCATAAAAAGAATAGAAAAAGTTAGTGATTCTATTTCTCAACTTAGAAAGAGAAAATCTAAATTAAAAACTCCTCAAGCTAAAAAGAATATTGAAAAGAAGATTCAAATTAAAATTAAAGAATTAGATAAAGTGAAAACAAAAACTGCAACTAAAGAAGTTAAAGAATTCTTGAGAGAATCTAGAAGAAGACCTTCCAAAAGAAAGAAAACTTATCCAGTTAGAAGAAAGGCTGCTGCTAGAGCCGTGACAAGAGCAAGAGCAAGAGCAAAACCCAGGGCAAGAGCAAGACCTAAGCCAAGATCAAGGCCTAGACCTAAACCTAGAAAGCCTACTCCTAGAAAACCAAGACCAAGAAAAACAACTCCTAGAAAGCCAACTCCAAGGAAACCAACTCCTAGAAAGCCAACTCCAAGGAAACCAACTCCTAGAAAGCCAACTCCAAGGAAACCAGTTCCAAGGAAACCAAGACCAACTATAAGGGCAGCTCCAAGAGGAGGAAAGAAAAAGCCTATAGTAAGACCTAGAAGAGGAAGAAAGAAAACTGCCTCTACTTCTAGAAGAAAAGTCAAAGGTTATAATGTTTATGTGAAATCAAGAAAGAAATATATTAAGGCAACTAGAAAACCTTTATCTAAAAAGAATGCACAAGATAGAAGAGCTTATGTTGTGGATCATTCAACTTCTGCAAGGGCAAAACTTAGACCAGTTGGAAGAAAGTATAAGAGCTTAGGGAAGATAAGACCTAAAGAGGCCGGAGCAAGGAATAAGATTAAAGCTAGAAACTATAGAATCGTAAAAGGGAAGAGAGTTCAAATCAGAAATACAATTATAGAAAGGAAAGGAAAGCCAAGAATTAATACTCGTGGAGAGAAGAGAGGACTTAGTGCTGCTAAGTTAGTTAAGGAACTCAATAAACCAATTAAAAAAAAGACTTCTTCTAAAAGGCAAACGAGGAAGAAGAAGAGGTAGAATATGAATAAGAAAATCTTGTTTATCTTTATGTTTCTGTTTCTGTTTAGTTTTGCTTTTGTTTCTTCTCAAGGAATGATAAGAGATGATTCAAGAATAACCTTTTTTTCTGGAAACTTAACAAATCTTTATCAATTAAACGATACAAATATCCCTTCTCCTTCAAACTTAGATTTATTACAATTTAAAACAATAAACAATAAATGGAATTCTTATTCATTTTCACTAGGGGATTTTTGGAATTATGATTATAACGATTTGATCAATAACCCAACAATTCCAACCAATAATAATGAGTTGATAAATGGAGAGGGATATTATAGTTTAGCAGATTTTAACATTAATAATTATGCTCTTTTAAATACTCTAAATAATGGAACTTATAATTATGATTGGAACTCGACAGGATTAATTATTAATTGGAGTAATGCAATAGACTTAACAAATTATTTAATAAATAATACTCGTGAGGGTTGGAACATAACTATTGATAATTTGAAAGTAAAAGATTATACTACTTTTGAAAATGACATGCATTATTCAATTCACGACGACGGATCTAATATTCATTTAGATTTCGATGAAGTAGGGGGAAATAATTATGTAGGAATTGAAACAACAGGGGGATTTTTTCAACTATACGCAAATCCTAATCCCTCAAATGATTATTTATTGGCAACAATTACAGAAGTTCAAGGGGAAGATACAGAATTAAACTTTTATGAGGGGGGAACAGGACATAATAGATTTTGGAATAGTGGAAGTTTAAGAGTTGGAGGATCAAAAGGAAGTCTTTGTTCAGAATTAACTACAGATGTTGATTGTGATACTCCAGGAACAGGTTCTGATTTAGTTGTTCAAGATGACGGCTGGTTTGGGGGAAAATTATTCTCTTCTGATTGGTCAAATATTTCAATAACAGAAAGCCAAATTAATGATTTTCAAACTTATAGATTACTTTCTAATAATACTTTTTTCGGGAATGTTGGAATTGGAACAACAAATCCTAATGAACTTTTACAGATTGGAGATTCTACATCAGGAGGGGATTCATACATTAGATTAAATGCTGCAGGAGGTGGATATTCTTCTGGAGTAAAAATAGTTGGTGGAACTATGGATATTTGGACTTTAGATTATAATGATTCTAGTAATTCATTTAGTATTGATGAAGATGGAACTGATTATTTGACAATTCTAAACGGAGGTAATGTCGGAATTGGAACAACAAGTCCTGGGCAGAATATAGTTGGAACATATGATTATCCTTCTACAGTGACTGCACTTCAAGTTGATGGTAATACTTATGGAAGATTAATTTCTAGAGGGTCTAGTAGTGGAGCATTAGATTTGATAGATAGTGGAGCTGGAACAGATGAAAAGTGGATGCAATTAATTTCAGATGGGGGAATAACTACTTTTAGATCTTATTCTGATACTGGATCTCTTATCAGTGATGATATTTTAGTATTAGATCATTCAAATGGAAACGTAGGAATTGGAACAAATAGCCCTAATGAGAAATTTCAAATTAATAGGGGCACAGGAGAGAGTGTTTTCATGCAAATAACAAATGATGATACAGGTACAGAGGATAATCAAGGATTATATGTTGGTTTGACAAGTGTAGATGTAGGTTATATTGGAACAAGAAGTAATAATGATTTAACATTTGAAACAAATGATATTTTAGCAATGACTATTGATACTTCTCAAAATGTGGGAATTGGAACAACTTCCCCAAGTTATCCGTTAGAAATCAATGGAGATAATTCTGGAATAAGTCTTTATACAAGTGGAAATATCTCGGCTACGGGCTTTATAACAAGAA
>Ga0222637_1000319_pt1 | contig 22914 bp, 20 predicted proteins | sample AntAcemetagen143_FD_181149 | JGI IMG/M metagenome (GOLD analysis project Ga0222637, IMG submission 181149) | Saline water microbial communities from Ace Lake, Antarctica - #143 | ecosystem: Environmental > Aquatic > Non-marine Saline and Alkaline > Saline | place: Antarctica: Ace Lake...
ATTCCAGAGATGGCCGTCCCTGAGATCAATTCTGGGAAAATAACTGCTTATGTTCAAGTGAATCAAGAAATCAAACAAATTGCGGATAAGATTGTGACTTTATCTTGCCAAGAGACACATAAAGTCTGTAATGCGAAAGCAATGTTTTACTTCGTCCAGAAGAACTTTAATTATCTTAACGATCCTTTAGCTTTTGAGTATTTCAAAACACCGCAGGAATCTTTGAAATCAGATTCTGGAGATTGTGATGATAGTTCAATATTATTATCTTCGTTATTACAATCAATCGGTTTACAGACAAGATTTGTTTTTGTTCCTGGACATGTTTATGTTCAAGTGAAACTTTCAGAAGCAGTTTCTGCTTACAAAACAGAAGATGATTGGATTAACTTAGACGCTACTTGTTCTAATTGTGAGTTTGGCGAAATTCATTATAGTTATGTGGATAGTCATAAGAGTTATTTAGGTTAGATGTTTAGGTGAGTAATTAAAGATTAGAATTGGGATTGTGAACAGCATAACCATAATATTTTTTATCTGCCCACCAATGGCTTGTTTTATAACCAACTACACAATTACCTTCTTGAAAAAAAGCATTAACTTTTAGTTCTACTCTAGAAAGAGTTCTAATTCTTTTTGGAATATTATTTTTATCTACACATAATGGGATCAGGTTAGGCATTATTCCTATTAAATCAGATAAAGATTCTTTATATATTGGGATTGAATTTACTAATTCTGTAAGTTCATGATCTTGTGAATTGAAAGTGTAAGCTGCAACTGCTAAAGGATTTTGTTGATAATTTATGCTATTAATCCATCTTTCAATTGCACCGTGAGGTTTTGAATAAATTACTTCTGATGGTTCAATAATATAAGAATATTTTAAACCCTCTTCTGTTTCTGAATTTTTCATTTCACAGGGTTTTTTTTCTTTTCTTCTTCTATGAGATAACTGATTTGTTAGAATAATGTCGGTTAAACCATAACCTAAAGTATTGAAGATATCTTCTTCTGTTCCTGGGATGAATTTTCCATCTTTATCTTTTTTTAAAACAACCAAACAGTTAACATATTCTGAATTCTTACCAATTAAGATATAGTTTGGTTCTTTTTCTCCTTTAACTTTTCCTAAATTGAAATTTGTAAAATATTTTTCACCATATTCTTTACTCCATTTTAATTCTCTAAGTAATCTTTGTAAATCATCAAATTCTTCATTCGTAGTATTCCAAGGTACAGAAGGACAATTCTTAATTCCTTCTTTATATATCAAATAATCTTTCAGTTTCATAAAGTGATTCTAATTAAGATTACATAAATATATTCCCTTAAAATAAAATAAAGCAAAAGCTTTAATAATTGTGTCTTCTTTTTTATAAAAATGTTTTTTAAGAATAATTTAACAAAAGAAAATATTATGGAAATATTGTCTAAAAACTGGCCTCTTTCTTTAAGTGAGTTGTATAAATTAATTACTTCAAATGTTTCATATCAATATCTTAGACAATGTGTCAATGAATTAATTGAGGTTAATATTGTTATCAAAAAAGGTATGAAATACGAATTAGATTTAGACTGGGTTAAAAAAATCAATCACTTTTCAAAGAAAACTATTGAAAATTATAAATATAATAGAAAGAACAATTTATTTACAACAGAAACAACTCAGATTCATATTAATTCTTTATATGAATTAGGTCATTTTATGTTGGAAGCATTAGAATGCAAATTTCTTGAAAACAAAGATAAAGAAGGTTTTTTTTGTTTATTAAATCACTTGTGGATTCCTTTTGCTGATAGAAAAAAACAAAAAAGAATATTGTCTTTATTAGATGATTTTAATGTTGTTTATACTAAAAATTCATTTTTTGACAAAATTTTAGAAAAAACATGTTATCAGAAAAATGTTCACAAAATTAAATACAAAGATATTTCTCTTGATTATGATTTTTTTGTATATAATAATTGTGTTTTTCAGATTTATCTTCCAAAAGAATTATTGACAATAATGGATAAATTGTACAGTCTAAAATGCAATCCTTTCTCAAAAGTTGCTGATTTATTCTCGATGACACTTAATGATCATCCCATTAATATTGTAATCATTAGAAATCCTGAGTTGGCTAAGTTACATAGAGAAAAAGTTAAAAAAGTAATTTATAACAATGTGGATGATTAGAAGAGTTATTTAGGTAAGACTTTTTCGAAGAAAATATTATCTAAGTCTCCAATTGCTATCTCTCCTACTTTATCTTTTACTCTAGCTAACAACATTCTTTTTATTGAATTTAATGGATTCTCAGGAGGGCTATGGCGATTAATTGAACCAATGATTTCTGGATGGTGGTAGAAACTTAATAATGCTTCAATGTGTCTTTGATAGTTTGTAGTAAATTCTTCCGCATTATCCAAGTCATCGATAAGTACTTCACTAATATCTGAAACTAGATAAGTTCCATTGCCAGAAAGGTCATCAGCAATTGTTAATCCTATCCCTTTTGGATCAATTTTTATTTGATTATTTTCAATTCTTAAACCAACTATTTTATGGTCCGGAACTAAGAACCCATTTTGTTTTGTAAAACCGTATTCTCTTAATAATTCGACATTAGTTTCTTCTTGTTTTGCTTGAAGTCTAGACATTACTGGACAAATAGCTATGAATGTATTATCCGAAATTACTTCTGGAATGACTTTAACAATATAATCGTTGTTGAGATTAAATGTTAAGCGGGAATCACTGGGGGTAATATAATCATGATCTTGGGGTTTAGGACACCATCCCGGAACAATAATTGGTGAGTGGTTTTTTTGAAAAAAAGAATGATCTTCCTTAAAATTTTCATCTTCTTTTCGAAATTGATTAAGTAAATCTTCAATTCTATTGTAAGTATCCAATAAACCTTTCATAAACACTCAGAAACGACTTTATTTAAGAATTTATCTTAAGAAAAATAAAAAAAGGTTCCAATGAGGGGGTGAGGGTGGTAGAAATCTTGGAACCCTTTGATTGTGATATTGTTACAAAAGTACAACAAGTATATAAATGTTACGTTTTTGTATACTGGTTACGGATAAGCTACAATTAGTAACTTAATAGCTATTTCTCTTAAGTGCCTAATTCTGAGGCTAAATTCTTTTATAGTTTGGAAATATTCTTGTAAATATGACTATTTGTTCTTATTTGAGATCTAAACGTTGTAGGAGTGCTTGTTGTTATAGAAGAAAGAAATGGGTTGATTTAGATGAGGTTTCTAAAATTGGTTTAGAAAATGTTGTTCAAGAAGGGGAGAAATATCGTCTTAGAAACAAAGAAGAATTTTGGGCTGGAGGAATTTGTGTTTTTCTTGATGAAGAAACATTACTTTGTGATATTGTACATAAAATGCCCTTAAAATGTCAAATTCATAATTGTTATGGGGAACTAGACATTGAAAGATTCTTAGAAGAAGTGGATCATTATCGTAAGAAAAGAGGACTTACTCCTTCATAAAGAATTCTTTTAACAACTTATCATAATCTTTACTAACAATCAATCCTTCTCTTGGCAGACAAGTATAATAATTTTGCCAACTGAATCGTTCATCTAAGAAAATCACCGCTCCTTTATCAGTTCCACTACGAATACATCTTCCTGCTGATTGGATACATTTAGACATGGCTGGATAAATATATCCATAATCCCATCCTTTCCCATATTTGTCTTCATAGAATTTGATGATTTGTCTGTTTTTCAAAGAAGGTCTGGCTAAAGGTAACCCAACAACGACTACTCCTTTTAGTAAATCTCCTGGCAGATCGATTCCTTCAGCAAAGTTTGCACCAGTAACACCTAACAAAACTCCACCCTTATCTTTTTCTTCTCGAAACGAATTTAAGAATTCTTCTTTATCTTCTTTACTCATTTCACTTTTTTCTAAGAATTTCTTTTTTTCTGTAGAAATGAAATAACTTACTTGATCTCTTAAAGCATATGAAGGAAAGAAAAAAGCTACATTGCCCGGAATTAATGAGGAGAAATCTGAACATTTCTCAGCAATTCTTCTAAACATTGCTTCTCCTCTTAAATTATATTTTGTAGAAGTTTCTGGAACGATTAAATTTAATTTATTTTCTGGTGGGAAAGGTGATTGATATTCTTTCTCAATTCCTCTTTCAATCCCCAAAACATCTTTATACATGAACGTAGGTTTTAATGTTCCGCTCATAATTAAACCAGCATGAATTCTTTCAAAAACAGGTTTAGTAATAATACTAGGATCTAGACAGGAATAACTTAAGATTATTTGCGGACCATACTTACTTTCTTTTTCAGCAATGATTCTGGTAAACCCTTCCTCGGGATTGTTCCATTCTTCCAGAAAGTGGGAGATACCACCTAAAAAACTTTTACGTTGTTTTTTTCTGATTTCATCTGCAGCTAATTCTAATTCATTAATCAATTGATCATAATCAACAGTTTTGTTAACTTTATCCGAGAACTGTTCTTTTAATACTAATTTTTCTTTAGCAAAATCATTTCCTTCAAATTCCGCGAGTTTGTTAATAATTGAATTTAATTCTTGCAGCCAAATAATCAATCCGTTATAATGGAATTTTTTTGCTTCTTGAATAGCATTCTTAATCATATAAGTTGTTAAGTTAGAACTTAACATTTCTGTTATTCTATTAGGAAGGTTATGCCCTTCATCTAGAACTAAGATTACATCTTCCATCTCCAATTCTAATTTATTAAAAATTGTTGATTGCACAAAAGGATTAAACAGATAATAATAATCGCCAATAATTACTTGGGCGCCTTTAGCAAGAGCGAAAGCGATTTCATAACTACATTTTTTTTCATCTTTACAAATGGATATTAATTCTTCGTTATGTAAAGGTCCTTTCTGTTTTAGTTCTTTTATTAATTTCTTCGCTTCAACTGTTAATTCTTTTTTTGATCTTACCTTATTGTAAAATTCACATTCTCCTTTCTCCACAACTGCTTTACAATATTCATTAAATTCATTACCAAACAAACCGGCAACTTCTTGGGTGCACATCCATCTTTTTCCAATCAAGTCTGCACATGATATCTCGTGAGAAGTTTGTTTGTTGATCATCTTTAAAGTGTCAACGGCAATTTGATGTTGGGTATGTCTGTTAGTTAGAAAGAAAATAGTTTTCTTTTTTTCTAAAGCGAATTGTAATGCTACTGATAAGGCAGAGGCAGTTTTTCCTAAACCGGTCGGGGCATGTGCTAGCAATATTTTTTCGTTAGAAAAAGCTTCTTCCGTGTCTTTAATTAATTCATCTTGTCCTGCTCTAATTTCTTGATGAGGGAAGAATTCTTTTTTTAATGGAGAAGTCATAGTTTTGTGAAAAGTTGAGTCATTTAAAAACATTGCTAAAACGTTTTAAAATATTAATAACTTGTTTCTCCTCTATGCTTTTAAAGAAAAAGATTTTTCTTTAGAAACCTTTAAATATAGGCGCTTCCAAGATAGATATTAGGATAGTTAAGTGTTTGAAAATAACTATCGTAATTAACTTTTTTTGAGGGGGGTGAAAGATGGAAAACCAATTGCGAGGTGTCAAATTGATTAAAACTAATAAATCCATCTTTGAGGTATTTTTTCGAGAAAAACCAGCTATGATGTTGGTAGAACTAAAGAATGCAAACTCTAACGTTTACGCGTCAGTGTTAGCAAAACAAATAGATTGTACTTATTCTCATGTTGTGAAGATTTTGCAAGAAATGCAGAAGTCTGACCTGATTAAGTTTAAGAAAGAAGGTCGATTGAAGTTGTTAGAACTTACCAAGAAAGGTACAGATATAGCAACAAACATTGAAAATATCAGAACTATGTTATAGTTTTTATTTTTTTTCTTTTTAATAATTTTTTTTAATAATTTATTATATTGGTTTATTTACACATAAAGAATATTCTGTGCTAGGGTTCTTACAGAAATCTGTTGTTTCTTCGTTATGATCGTTACAATCTTTATCCTCGAAGCAGGAGACACTTTTAATGATTATTCCTCCTGTGATTCCACCAGCACTAAAAAGTACGCTAGCGATGAAAATGAACGTTACCACTACTGCAAGTATTAAATATAATTCTTTACGTTCCACTTTTTTTTTAACCTCAACATAAAAAGAAAGAAATAAAAATTTTAAAATATTTTTAATCTTTCCTCTCTTATTTAGTAAAGGAAAGAAAAGAAAGAATAAAAACCTTTCGGAAATTTACTCTTACTTTATTCCAGATACATCTTTAATCTGTCTGGACTGAATTTCCAATCAGCGGCTAAGCGTTTATTCTTTTTATAATACTTAATTAAACGCATAATCTTTGATTGAGTTAATTGCAAACCTCGTTTAGAAGTCATATCTTGTCTATTCTTATCAAAGTGTGCTTTTACGTCAACCATCTTTCTGATTAGGTTTAAAAGATCTTCAGGTAGAATCTTAACTAAACCATTCTCTTCAAGGATTTGGTTAACTTTTTTACTAGTTAATGCTTTAACACTATTGATTCCATAAGCGTCTCTCAGAATCATTCCTATTTCTGATGTACTTTTACCTGCTTTAGAAAATTTGATTACTAATTTCTCTACTTCTTTCTCTTTATATGGTGCCCAGGAAGGGATTTTCTTTGCTGGTTTTGTTGAACCAGATTTTCCTTTATCTCTACTATGCATTCTTGCCATTTTATTTTACCTTTTGTTTTTATATTTTAATAAGAAGAATAAGATTATCTTACCCTTCCAGTATACGCAAGCCATGACCGGCGTACCTCTCAAAGTATTACTCTAATTGTGGGGTTGGTTTATAAAGTTTTGGTCCATTTTATTTTATTTAGAATGACATTAAATACTTCAATGATTGTTCTTAAGTCTATAAATCTTTATATCTCTTGGTTTTTTTCTAGTTTCTTATGAAGAGGTTAATTTGGATTTTGATGTTACTTTGCTTAGTTTCTTTAGTATTTTCTGAACCATCATTAATTGTTGATCAGGAAACTCCTGAACAATGGCCTTATGATGAGTTTAAAGTAATCCAAAAGAAATTTATTGCTCGTAATGAAAAAATTAACATTGGATTGCTTTGTCCTGAAGATGCAAGGATCCAATTGTTTGAATGTTCTGGAGAGGTTTGTAATTATCTTATTCAAGCCTATAAGAAAAATAATGATTTGCCAAATTTTAATGATTTTGAAATTGGTTCGAAATATATGTATGAATGTTATAGTTGTGAAGGAATTTGTGCTCTTTCTGTAACTGAAAATGAGAAAGTTAATTTAAATAATTTCTTTCAAGGGATTGATTTTCAAGTAAGTGTGCCTCGTGCTGGTTTAAATGATCAAGGGATTTGGATCACCAATAAAGGGGACTATGGGGATTATAATGTGGCTATAGATCTCTATGATGGTGAAGAATGGGAAGAAGTCCAATTTTGTATTCATGTGGAAAAGTTGAACAAACTTCCACAATTGAAGGTAGATAAAGAATTATGGGTTAATGAAGGAGAACTGTTATTATTAAATATAGATTGTTCTGATTCTGAGGAAGAGACGATTATTAAATTTGAAGGTTGGGCTGAAGAGGCTCGTAAAAGAGTTTCTTTTGAAGATGCTGGCACACATAGAGTTAATGTAATCTGTTCAGATGGTCTTAATTCTGTTCAAGAAGAAATTGTTGTTCATGTTAACAATGTTAATCGTGCTCCCGTAATTGAAGATGTTTTTAACTCCTGATTTGTTAATTATTGTGTTAACAAGATTTCATCTACTTTTTCTAACAAATCTTTGTAATCATCTTTGTAAATTCCGTTTCTTGCATACCATTTTGTACATTCACACCCGTCATCTGTTATGCAAGCGAATCCACCTGTGTAACTACTAGCAATTAATTCTTTTAAAGTCATGATTTTAAAACCATTATCAATGGCACCTTGTCCAGTTTTTTTAACACAAGCACAGGCATTAATTCCCATTAATAATATATACTCAATTCCTTGTTCTCTTAATTCTGTAGCAAGAGATGTTTCTATAAATCCATTATCATCATATTTTCGAACTAACTTACTGTTGATGTAATCTAATTTTCTTTTAAGTCTTGGTTCAGTTTTTCCAAATCCTAAATTTTGTAATAATTCTATTTCATATTCCTTTAATTCTTCATTAAGATTATCAATAATATGTTTTCTCATTACAGTATGTAATTCATATACTAGCAATTGTCTTTCTTTAGCATAATCTAATACATTTAATTGGTATGATACTTCTCTTTTGATTTCGTCAGGAGCAATATCTCTTAAGAAATCTTCTTGCATATCAACAACTGCCACAGCTACTTTTGGTTTGGGTTCTGGTTTTATATGGGTTGGATTAATAAAAGACATTCCTAAAAATGTTAGTCCTAATAATATTTTTTTTAAAGATGTCATTAGTTGTTCTTCTAAAGTAGTGATTTATAAGTGTTTGGGATAACTTTAGAACATTTTTTAAATAATAAGAAATTGTTATACCAAATAATGAAAATACTTACAATCCATGCGGACTTTATTGAATTTGAAGCAAAGAAGAAAGCTTTCAAAGGTGCTGAAGAAGATGTTGAAAAAGGCAAGAAAGAAAGAGTAGAAGAATGTTTAGTTGTTTTTACAGCAGTTGAAAAGAGAGATGAAAACAATGTTAAAGCAATTGTAAAGAAATACATTTCTGAAATTAAAGATATCGCTAAACAAGTTAAAGCAGAAAATATTGTTCTTTATCCTTATGCACATTTAAGTTCTGCTTTATCTAATCCCAAAACTGCTGAAGAAGTAATGAAAGAAGCTGAGAAACTTTTGCAGAAAGATTACAAAGTTACTCGAGCACCATTTGGTTGGTACAAGAGTTTTAATGTTTCTTGTAAAGGTCATCCTCTTTCTGAACTGAGTAGAGAATTTTCTGTTGAGGGGGGAAAAGCTGGAGAAGAAGTTGAAGAAGAAGTAGACATGCCCAATTTGTTGAAGAAGATGTCTCATGTACAAATGACTGCTCCACGAGGGAAGAATGATCAGAAAAGTAATGTGGAATTAGGAAAAGAGCTTGATTTATATTTTGTAAGTGAGATTGTTGGTGGCGGGTTACCTTTATTTACTTCTAAAGGGGCAACTATTAAAAGAGAAATTGAACGTTTTGTAATTGATGAAGAAATTAAACGTGGTTATCTACATACTTCTACACCAATAATGGCTAAAAGTGATTTGTATAAAGTATCTGGTCATTGGCAGCATTATAAAGATGATATGTTTTCTTTACAAGTTAGGGGAGAAACTTTTGCTTTAAGACCAATGACTTGTCCATTTCAGTTTATCATCTATAAACATAAACCCAGAAGTTACAAAGATTTACCAATTGGCTATGCAGAACTTGCTCAGTTATTTAGAAATGAGAAGTCTGGAGAACTAAGAGGACTAACGCGAGTTAGACAATTTACTTTGGCGGATGCACACATTATTTGCCAACCAGAAAAACTTGAAGAAGAATTTGCCAAAGTTCTTGATTTGGTTAAGTTTATGATGGAAAAACTGGGAATTAAAGATATCTGGTACAGATTTTCTAAATGGGATTCTAAAGATAAAAAAGGAAAATATATTGATCATCCTGAAGCTTGGGATGATTCTCAGAAGTCAATGAGAAAAATTTTGAACAAATTGAAAGTTAAATTTGTTGAAGTAGAAGGAGAAGCCGCTTTTTATGGTCCAAAATTAGATTTGCAGTATAAAGATATTTATGGCAAAGAAGACACGTTGATTACAATTCAAATTGATTTTGCTCTTCCAGAAAGGTATGACCTAACTTATACTGACAAAGATGGTAAAGAAAAGCGTCCGATGGTAATTCATCGTTCATCTTCAGGAGCTACAGAAAGGACTATGGCTTACTTGTTAGAAACGTATCAAGGTAAATTTCCAGCGTGGTTAAGTCCGGTTCAAGTTAAACTTGTTACAATTACAGATGATAATCTTCCTTTTGCTAAGAAAGTTATGCAGCAATTAGTTGATGCTGGTATTCGAGTAGAATTAGACGACCGAATGGAATCAATGGGCAAGAAGGTTAGAGATGCACAAATGGAGAAAGTTAATTACATTGTTACCATTGGTGACAAAGAAGTTGAGAAGAAAACTCTTGCTGTGCGGAATCGAGAAGGTAAAACTAAGTTTGATGTCAAAGTGGATAAGTTCGTTGACGATTTGTTGAAAGAGATTCGGGAGAAGAAAGTTTAACGAAAAATCAACATCGCATCTCCTAACGAGTAGAATCTGTAATTTTCTTTTACTGCTTCATTATACACATCTAGTAATAGTTCTTTTCCGATGTAAGCAGATGTTAATAATAAAAGAGATGATTGGGGTAAGTGAAAATTAGTTAACATTGCTTTAATGTTTGCTTTGAACTGATGGCCGGGTTTAATGAATGTTTCTGAGATTCCTGTTGTTGTTTGAATCTGATTACTTTTTTTGTCTTCATTTAATTTCCAATCACAAGATTCTAGACATTTGACAACAGTTGTTCCTACGGCAATTATATTGCCATTAGCGGAATTGATGATATTGGCGTTTTCTTTGTCAACAGAAAAGTATTCTTTTCCTGTAGAATGATCTTCAAAATTTCTGATGGGGAGGAATGTTTCAAAAGAAATATCTAATTGAATTTTAGCAATCTTAATTCCTTTCTCTGCGATTTTTTGTAATAGTTCGGGAGTAAAGTGTAAGCCCGCAGTAGGTGCGGCTAAAGAACCGGGAATCTTAGCATAGATAGTTTGATAATCTTCTTCCGGAACGTTTTCTTTAATGTATGGTGGAGTTAGTAATTCACAATCTTCTTCTTTAATCTCATTGTCAAATTCTAATTCAAAAATGTCATAATCTTGTTTTATAATTTTAGCAGAATTGTTCTGGAAATATAATCTAATTCCTGGATATGGATTTCTGCCTTTAACTCTGGCAACAAATTTATTATTTTCTAGCGGTTTGATTAAAGTAACTTCTACAGGACTGCCTGATTCTTTTTTGCCAATTAATTTACAGCGTTTTACTTTTGTTTCATTGATAACAAGAACATCTCCTGCTTCTAAGTAATCAATAATATTGTAGAATTTTTTGTGAATTATTTTATGATCTTTGAGAATTAATAATTTACAATGATCTCGGGGTGAGAATGCTTTTTGGGCGATTAGTTCTTCCGGGAGATGGTAGTTGTATTGGTCGAGGTTCATTTATTGTTAAGAATTTAAGTTGTTTATATGGTTTTTGAATTTTAAAATCTAGTTACTGCTTTACATCCGCTTACTTTCTCAGCAACTAAATCATCTAAATGATCAACTACCCACTGTACTTCTCTTTCTTGTCTTTTTAACAAATCAGAAACAGCTTGTTCGTATGGACGATCAAATAAATTAGTAACTAAACTCTTATCATTGAATAATGCAGGATAATGGGTACAAATACGTACATCCCCGTTTGGTTCTAAATATAATTCTTTCCACTTGATTAATTCTCTACAATGATGGTGTTGTTTAAGTGGTTCTTGGAATTTCTTTACATAATCCTCATAAATCCCTTGTTTCTTAAGTCGTTTAGCAAATCTTCCTTCTGGTTCTAGATTTGTTCTTACTGTTGGGACTCTAATTAATAACTCTTTGTCATTAATTTTTACAGGAAAATTGTCTATTCTAAAAAACTGATAAGAAGTTCTGAAATCCCAACATTCTGGATTGAGGAGTTCAAGCGTTTCTTTGGGCAAATCTATTCCTTCAAAAATGGTTCCGCTTGACCTAATAAATTCTTTAACAATTTCGGTAGCAAATTTTTTATTATAATCATCTGCATAAATTGGAATTGAGATTCGTTTAAAAATAGGGGCAAAGATATGCAATGCTTTATTCAAGTCTTCAGCAACTTTTAGTCCTTTATCTTTGTACCAATGATAACTTAATTGTGTAGCATAAAGAGGTTCTCCACGTTTCTCAACATAGTCATAGAGTCTTTCTATGGTGGGTGTAATTGTTGTATGGTTGGGAAGGGAAAAAGTTATTTTGCTCATAGCCATTTCATCTAAGAACGAAATTAAATCAACAATATCTTTTCCATGACTACTATAACTTAATGGATCACCTTTCACACCAAAATTTGCTGATGAGAATGTAAGAAAAAAATTAAATGGTAAAGAAGAAAGTTTATCATAATCCATGTCTATTCCTTCTGGAGTGCAGCTTTCATTACAATGACCGCAGCCAAATGAGCAACGTTCTCCAGCAGCAACATTTAAAGCTGGAGAGAAAGAGAATAATCCTGCAAATTTCTTGTTTGGATTCTCTAATTGCCCTATTGTTTGATTAATTATTGTTAACAATTCTATTTTTTTAATTTTTGGATCTGGAACTAAAGTTACTGGTTCTCTTTTATACATCTCTATTTTTTCTTCTAATTGTGTTTTAGTTTCTGTTAAACGTGAGATTGCTGATTTTTTTTCTGAGATATTCATAATTTAATTAATATTATCTCTCTTTTATAAATATTACTCTTAAGTGAGAACAAAAATTCAATTTCCTAGCCATTTCTTTTTTAATTCCATAAAACTACCATTCTCAATACTTTCTCGAATTTCATCCATCATTCGTTTGAAGAAGTAAAGATAGTATCATATCATTTACAAAAAGAAATTAAGAATTTTATTTAGAAAGTACCTAATAAAACATTACAATTTAGCTATCGCTTGAAGAATCTTCTCATGTCCTCTTATAAGATTATTAAATTTACTAATCTCTTGAGATACAATCTCATACACTTCTTTATCTTTGGAACTCTTTGATTTTGCCATAATTTTCTCTTCAGTAGGATACTTAATTCTTTTTTCCATAATCTGTAATGAAAGTAATGAAATTTATAAATTTACCCTTATTTACTTGTAGATAACCATTCATCTTTTAATTCCATAAAAGTTCCGTCTTCAATACTTTTCCTAATCTCGTCCATCATTCTTTTGAAGAAGTAAAGATTGTGATAAGTTACTAAAGTATAAACTAATAATTCTTTAGCTTTGAACAAATGATGAATATATCCTCTGCTGAAATTTTTACAAGTATAACAATCGCAATTTTCATCTAATGGTTTTAAATCTTCTTTATATTGGGTATTAATAAGTTTATAGCGGAATCTATTTTCTTCGGTACCGCCAGATTCTGGACGGAAGAATATATAACCAGATCTTGCTAATCTTGTTGGTAGAACACAATCAAAAGTATCTAATCCTAATGACACATAATTAAAAATATCTTCCACCGCACCAATACCAAGAAGATGTTTAGTTTTTTCTTCCGGAAGAAATTGCATGGCATGCTTAACAAGGGCAAAACTTTCTTCTTTGGGATCTCCGAAGATTGAGCCAATAGCAAGAGTATCGAAATCAAGAGAAGCAATAAATTTTGCACTTTCTTCTCGAAGATTTTTGAATCTTCCTCCCTGAACAATTCCACACAGTGCTTGTTTATTATCAACATTCAGTTTCTTAAATTCAGCCAGGCTTCTTTCTTCCCAAGCGTGTGTTCTAGCAAGAGATTCTTTGGTAGTTTCGTAATCAGCATTAATATCTAAACATTGATCAAATGCAAAAATTAAATCTGCACCTAACTTACGTTGAATTTGCATGGATTTTTCTGGGGTGAATTCGTGTTTAGAAGCGTCAATGTGGGATTTAAAGATAACTTTATCATCACTCACTTTACAAAGTCCGTCGTTTAAACTCATGACTTGAAATCCTCCGGAATCAGTAAACATTGGTTTATGCCAAGCAGAGACTTTTTGTAAACCACCTAATTTTTCAATAATATCTGCGCCTGGTTGAAGATATAAGTGGTAAGTATTACTAAGGATGGCATCAAAACCAATTTCATTTAGTTGTGCTGGGGTGAGAGCTTTCACAGTAGCTTTTGTAGCTACGGGAATGAAAGCAGGAGTTTTAATTTCTCCATGGGCAGTCTTAATTATTCCTGTTCTTGCTTGTCCAGATTTGTGTTTAATTTCGAATGAAAACATACTTTATTACATTTACATAACATTTTTAAAAATGTTCCCCTTTTGAATAGTAAAATGGACATAGAAAGTGAAGTACAATCTAAAGAAGATGAAGTTTTTGTTTATCTTAATAGGCAACTTAAACAATTTGGACTGGAAGGGAATGTTATCTCTATTCTTGCTCTTGATAGAAAAAACCAAGAGCTTAGTTGCTATGGAAGAAGAATAGAAAAAGAAGATGTTCTTTCTAGACTAAATTTTAATGACGTTAATGATGTTCTTTATCCTGAAATTGAGCAATTGGATTCTTATCGGGAAGGGTGTTTTACTTATGCTAGTGATTTTTTAATTGAAGAAAAGAAAACTTATGTTGCTTTAGTAAATATTTCTGTTAGCGGTACTGCTGAGGTTTTTCCATATCCCAGGTAAAGTGCTTTAATCTTAGTAATATTTTTAAACAGATAAAGTAACCTTATTGTTTGATAGATGAAAGAAGAAGAATATGCAAAGCTTTTAGAGAAATATAAATCTAAAATAAAAGAGGAATTTGGTGAGACTACAGCTAAAGGTCCACTTAAAGTTAGTTCTAAAGAATACACTGAATTTAAGAGAGAACTTTATCCTGCTAGTTACAGTTCATATGAGAAAGCTTGTAATTTTTCAGAGAAATTATTGAAATTAACTGTTGATCCTAAAAAAATTGAAAAAATTAATAAAGATATTTCTGCGTGTCATTTGAACGTTACGCCTTCCGGTGTACAGTCGTTTGCTATTCTTTTACCTCTTCTAGTTATTGTTCTTGGTTCATTTATTGGTTTTGCGTTACCAATTCTTCTCATTGGTAAGCCGATGATGTTTTTTGTAATATTTTTTCTTTTTGGTGGGATGTTAATGATTCCTGCTTTACAAAAAGTCCCCCATTTTATGGCCAATTCTTGGCGAATGAAAGCTTCTAATCAAATGGTTCAAAGTATTTTTTATGTGGTAACTTATATGCGTCATACTTCTAACTTAGAAAGAGCAATAGAATTTGCTTCTGACCATTTGGAACAGCCATTGTCTCTTGATTTTAGAAAAATTCTTTGGGATGTTGAAACACAAAAGTTTGGTAATATTAGAGACTCTGCTGATGCTTATTTACAAACCTGGAAAGATTGGAACAAAGAATTTGTAGAAGCATTTCATTTAGTAGAATCTTCTTTATTTGAAGGTTCAGAAGATCGACGTTTATCTTTGTTAGATAAATCGCTTGATGTAATTCTTAACGGTACTTATGAAAATATGTTACATTATGCTCATGACTTAAAATCGCCAATGACCATGTTACACATGTTAGGGGTTATTTTACCAATTTTAGGTTTAGTTATTTTACCTTTAGTGGTAAGTTTTATGGGTGGTGGTGAAGGTTCAAACCCTTTTGTAACTGCTATTTATATTTCTGTACTTTATAATATTAGTTTGCCAATTGGAGTATTTTATTTGGGTAAGACTATTCTTTCTAAACGTCCAGCAGGTTATGGTGCCGTAGATATTGGTAATAATCCGGGGATGAAAAAGTATAAAAATGTTAATATTAAATTTGGAAAATCTTTTGTAATTAATGTTAATCCATTTTATTTTTGTTTGATGATTTTTATTGTGGCGATGTTAATTGGTTTTAGTCCACTGATTTTACATGCTCTTGGTTCACCGGATTTTGCTTTTGATGAAGATGGTCAATTTAAAATGTTAGATTATGTTTGTGCTGACTCGGGTTGTGAAGACGCTGATCGAGTAGGTCCTTATGGTATTGGGGCTTCACTATTATCGTTGATGGTTACCATCGGGTTAGGTTGTTCATTAGGTTTGTTTTATTCACTTCGTTCAAAGAATGTTGTTAAGATTAGGGAACAAACAAAAGAGTTAGAGAACGAATTTTCTTCTGCCTTATTTCAGTTAGGTAATCGTTTAGGTGATAGTATCCCAGCAGAGATTGCTTTTGCAAAAGTTGCTGATACGATGAAAGGGACCACTTCTGGAGATTTTTTTAATCTTGCTGAGAGAAATATGACTAAATTAGGAATGGGCTTAGAACAGGCTGTATTTGATCCAAAAGTTGGTGCAATTGCAAGTTATCCTTCTACAGTTATCAAATCTTCAATGAAAGTATTAATTGAAAGTGTTAAGAAAGGGCCAAGAATTGCTGCTCAAGCATTATTGTCAATGTCAAGGTATATTAAAGAAATTCATCGGGTAGAAGAGAGATTGAAAGATTTAATGGCAGACGTTATCTCTTCGATGAAAGCGCAGGTAAAGTTTTTAACACCAGCAATTGCGGGAATAGTTATTGGAATAACTTCAATGATTTCTACCATCTTAACTAAGTTAAGTGCTCAATTGACTTCCTTTGCTGCTCAAGGAGAACAGTCAGGTGGTTGGGCAGACATGCTGAAAATATTTGGGATAGGTATTCCTACATTTCATTTTCAAGTCATTGTCGGGATTTATATTGTTCAAATTGCTTTTATTTTAACTTCTTTAGTCAGTGGAATTGAGAATGGTTCTGATAAATTGGGTGAAAGATATGCTTTAGGTAAGACCTTAGTTTCCAGTACGCTCTTGTTTTGTTTCATTGCAGGGACCGTGATGTTATTATTCAATTTGTTCGCGACGAGTATCATGAGAGGGACTTTAGGCGGTTAGAATGGAAAAGAAAGTGAATCCTGCAAATCTTGTAACCTTTATTCGTTTGGTTATTGGGGTTATTGCTTTAGTGCTTTTTATTAATAATGGATTAAGTTTTCTTAATGCAACATTATTTTTACTTTTTGTAGCTTTGGATGGGTTGGATGGTTATCTTGCCAGAAAATTAAAATGTGAAACTGCTTTTGGTAAAAATTTTGATTTAATTACTGATGGTTTAATTGGATTTTCATTAGGGTTATATTTATTGTTCATTGGGATTGTTCCTATTGTCTATGCTGTATTAATTTCCATCCCTATTGTGTTTATATCCATTAGTATTTGGATTGGTTTAAGAATTAAAAATAATACCTTTATCAGTTCTAAATGGAAAGACTTAGATGGTTTAGCTATGTTTCTTACTTTGTTTTTATTTGTAATTAATCGTAAATATTCTTTAATTGGGGTGTATTTGATTTTAGTTTTCTTTTATGTTTCTAATAGTAAGTTTTTGTATGAAATGATTCAATTGAAAAGACTGAATTCTGAAAACCGAAAACATTCTTAAAAATCAAGATTTTTAGACATTTTTTCTTACTCTGTTCGCAAAAACATTTATAAATGGCAACTGGATTTTGAATGTTAGTTGGGGCTGTAGCTCAATCTGGATTGTCTTTTTTTAGAGGCAAGGGAAAGAGAGCACTAGACTGAAGATACAATTGTTGTAATTGAAATCTAGGTGTTCGGGGTTCAAATCCCCGCAGCCCCACATTTTTATTATTTCTTGTGGTCGCATTTTTTAATAATTCGTTTAACAATAAGATTTATATACCTCTTTAGTTTACTATTGACAAGATGGATATAAAAAGAGGGATATTTGAACATAAAGCATTTTGGGGTTTATTTGTTACTGCGATATTTTTTTCAGTCATTTTTTCTCTAGGTGGTGATGTTAATATTACTGGTCATGCGATTCAAAATGTCGCTTATATGCAAACTGGTGCTGTATTACAATTAGATATTGATTCGTTTGGTTTGAAGACTATTTATTTAACTGTTTTAGATGATGTTAAAAATTCTAAAGTTTTTGTTGAAGAAGTTGAAGAACTTTCTTGGGATTTTGATGGAACCGTTTATTCGACGTTTGAAGTTTCTTCTCTAGATGCGGATAAGTTTGGGGATTTAGAACTTAGATTGAAGATTAAAGATGCAGATCTTTATAATGTAGGTATTAACAGAAATGAAATAAGTTTGTATTTAGATGGTAAAGAATTAGAAACCACATTAACTGAAATTAAAAATGATTATGTTTATTACGAAGCTTCTGCAGAAAAGATGGGTGAATTTGTGATTGGGAAAGCAGTTATAGATGATTTAGAAGTTGTAAATGAAGAAGTTGTAAATGAAGAAGTTGTTGAAGAAGTTGTTGAAAGTGTAGAAGTGGTTGAAGAATCTGTTGAACCTGAAGTTCAAGAACCTACTGTATTACCTGTTGAAGAAGAAGACGGTTTCTTTGCTTGGGTTAAGAATTTATTTAATTAGGCTACTTATTATATTATTTCTTTATTTAAGTGATTTATTCATTTAAACATTTCTTTGTTAGTAATATTATTTTACTAAATAATATTGATATTGTATGTTACAAAATAGTAACATTTATAAATTAAAAACAAAACGTTATATCCAGTAAAGAGAGTGGTTTATTATGACTAAAATAAATAGAATTGCGATTCATGGATTTAAGAGTTTTGCTCACAAGACAGATGTTCCTTTTGATAGTAAATTTAATTGTATTCTTGGTCCTAACGGTTCTGGGAAATCAAATATTGGGGATGCACTTTGTTTCGTTTTAGGTAGGATTTCAGCTAAATCGATGCGGGCAGAGAAAGCAGCCAATTTAATTTTTAATGGTGGTAAGAAAAAAACACCTGCTCAGAAAGCTTATGTTGAGATTGCTTTTTGTAATAAGAATAAGATCTTTCCTCATCCAGATAAAGAAATTGTTGTTAACAGATCAATTACAAAAAAAGGAGCAAGTACTTACCGAATTAATGGTAAAAAACATACTCGGTCAGAGGTGTTAGATTTACTTTCTGTTGCTAAAATTAATCCTGACGGACATAATATTGTTTTACAGGGAGATATTATGAAATTTGTTGATATGTCTCCAGTAGAAAGAAGAAAAGTTATTGAAGAAATTAGTGATGTTTCTGCTTATGAAGAAAAGAAACATAAAGCAACTTTAGAATTGAATAAAGTTGAAGAAAAATTAAACAATGCTGAAATTATTCTTAAAGAAAGAAATACTTATTTGAAAGAGTTAAAAAAAGATCGTGATCAGGCTTTGAAATTTAAAGCATTAAAAGATCAAATTGATTCTTACAAAGCTACTAATTTACATTTACAAATTCAAGAGAAAGAAAAAATTAAAGCGAAGCATGACCAAGAAATGGGTAAGAGTCATGGCAAGATTGGTTCTGCGGAAAAACAAATTGAAAATTTATTAGCTACAATCAAAGTTAATAGAGAAAAAGTTTCTACAATTAATAAAGAGATTGAACAGAAAGGTGAGAAAGAACAATTAACAATTCATCGTGAAATTGAAGATTTAAAAGTTGCCCTTACCAAAGATAAAGCTCGAGTCTCAACATTAAAAGATGAAATTAATAAGATTCAACAAAGAAAAGATCAGTTTGGTCAAGAATTAACAGATTTGGATGAAAAGTTTTCTTCTTCCGGTGAAAAACAAAAAGATTTATGTCAAAAGATTCAACAAAAAAATAGAGAAATTGAAGAGTTGAATAAAAGTATTGCTGCATTCAAAAAGAAAAATAAAATTGAATCTTCTCAAGAGATTGAAGAAGAGTTAGAAGATAAAGATAAGTTGATTGAACAGAAGCAGGAAGAAGTACAAAAGATTCGCCAAGAACAACAAGAATTGTTAAGAGAAAAAGATAAGATTGAATATCAATTGGAAACGATTGATGAGAAAATTAAGAAAGTTAAAGAAATTGAGAAAGAAAGTAAAGGACAATTAAAAGAGTTACAAGATAAAAAAACTAATTTCAAACAATCTACTTTAAGATTAAATCAATGTTTAGATCAAGACAGTGGTTTTGCTTCTCAACTTGCTAATGCTCGTCGCAACTTAGTAAGTTTACAAGAAAAATATTCACAATTAAATGCAAAAACAATGTCTATTCAGGCAGGATTATCAAGCAACCGAGCAGTTTCTTCAATCTTAGAAAATAAGAAAAAGTTCAAAGGCGTGCATGGAACAATTTCTGAATTGGGACAAGTAAAGAAACAGTTTGCTACTGCTTTAGAAACTGCTGCTGGTGGAAGATTACAACAAATTGTAGTTGACAATGAACAAGTTGCTGCTGATTGTATTAAATATTTAAAAAATAATAAGTTAGGTTCTGCTTCATTTATCCCTTTAAACAAAATTCGTTATCGTGAAGTTTCTTCTGATGATAAAAAGTTATTGAATACCAACGGAGTACAAGATTTTGCAATTAATTTAGTTTCATTCAAATCACAATACCAAAAAGCGTTCGCTTATGTTTTTGGTAATACTTTAGTTGTAGATAATATTGATGTGGCCAGAAAAGTTGGTATTGGCAAAATTAAGATGAGTACTATTGATGGAAATATTGCTGAAGCTAGTGGAGTAATGCGCGGCGGTTTTTTAGCCAGAAGATCATCTGTAGGATTTAAAGAAAAAGATTCTTTAGAACGGTTAGAGGGTATAGAAAGAGAAATTGCTGAGATAGAAAACGTTATTTCTGCGGTGGAATCAAAAAGGGCAGCAAATGAACAAGAAATTAGTTCTTTAAGAAACTTGAAAGGAGAATTAGAAGTTGAGGTGATCAAGTTAGAGAAAACTTTACATTTAGATGGTTCAGATTTATCAATGACTAGTGATTTGAAAAAAGAGTTACACGATAAGTTAAAAGAAGTTAATGAGAATTTAGGAGGTATTGGCAAAAATATCTCTGTTATTAATCAAGAATTAGCAGGATTAAAAACAAAAAAACATACTTTAAGATCACAAATTTCTGAATTAAGAAATCCACGTTTATTAGCGCAATTAAGTGCATTTGAGGAATCTAAACAAAGCAGTAAAGAAGATTTGATTCGTTTAGAAAATGAATTTAAAAACAGTTCAGAGCAAGTTAGTCAGTTAATTTCTCCCGAGAAAGAGAAAATTAAAGAAATTCTTAAACAGCATCAGAAAGAAGAAGTAGAATTCAATTCTGAAATTAAGAAGTTGTCTGAACAAATTAAAGTTGGCGATAAAGAGTTAGAACAAAAAGAAAAGAATAGTAAAGAGTTTTATTCTAAATATCGAGAATTATTTAACCAACGGGAAAAATTCAGTACAGAAACTAATAAAGCTGAGAATGAAATGGAAAATGTTCGAGAGAAAGTTCGTACTGGTGAGCGAGAGATTAATTTAGTTTCATTAAAGAATGCAGAAGTTAAAGCGCGACTTGCTTCTTTGAAAGAAGAGTTTTCCAAATATAAAGATGCTAAGATTCTAAAAGAAAGAAGTAAAGAAGAATTACAACGAGAGATTAATAAGTTTGAAGTTATGCTTGGACAAATGTCTGCTGTAAACATGAAAGCGTTAGAAGTTTATGAAGAGGTAGAAAAAGAATATACCAAACTTGTTAACAAGAAAGATTCTTTAGGAACAGAAAAAGTTGATGTTTTATCATTAATGAACGAAATTGAAACTAAGAAAAAAGATCAGTTTATGAAAACATTTAATGATGCTAATGAGAATTTCAGAACAATCTTTGAAAGTTTATTTAAGAAAGGTAAAGCTTATTTGCAATTAAATAATCCTAATAAGCCGTTTGAGGATGGTTTAAGTATTAAAGTTAAACTTACTGGAACAAGATTTATGGACATCAAATCTCTTTCTGGGGGAGAGAAAACACTTACTGCTTTATCATTCATTTTTGCAATTCAGGAATATCAACCAGCTTCATTTTATATCTTAGATGAGATTGATGCTGCTCTTGATAAACACAATTCTGATACTCTTGCGAAACTGATCAGAAATTATTCTGGCAAAGCGCAGTATTTAGTTATTTCGCACAATGATGCGTTGATCTCAGAAGCAGATAATCTTTATGGTGTTTCAATGAACGAGCATGGGATTAGTAAAGTTACTAGTTTGAAAATATAATTGGGATTATTTTTAAATTATTTAGAATTTATTTTTTTTACAACAATCCTAGCACTTTAGGTTGCACTTGTTTCTTTCGAGACACTACTTTTGGCAAATAAATTATTCCACCATTTAATCCGGTAATGGTCTCAACTTTCTTATTAAACAATTTTTTAATCTTATTTTCGTTTCCGGCGAAGAATAAATGTGTATTGCCAGCAACAATGTCTGTAATCATCAGAAACATAGCTTCATGATTTCTTTTTTGTAATCTGATCAATTCTTTTAAGATTTCTTCTTTACGTTCCATGATTTTTTTGAAACCTATTACAGGAGCTTGTCCAATCCCTACTTTTTTTGTTCCGTTACGATATGTTTTGAAATCGGTAAGAATTATTTTATTAGCACTATGTTTCTTTGTATCACAGCCAGCTTCTAATAGTTCATGGCCATATTTTTGCAGATTGACTTTTGCTATCTTGGCTAATTTTTTGGCTAAGACCCTATCTTTAGGAGTTGTAGTCGGGCTTTTTAATAGTAAAGTATCTGAAATTATTGCAGAAAGAATCATTGCAGCAATTTTTCTACTGAATGGGATTCTGAACCAGCTGTATCTGTCAGCAATAATTGAGGCGACAGCTCCTCTTGGTTCGTTTTCAAACGGAATTGGATGGATTGTTTCCACATCTCCAATACGATGATGATCAATAATTTCTAAGATGTTAGCTTCTCGAATATTTTTTACTGCCTGATCAATTTCATTATGGTCAATGATGATAATATTTTTGTTAGTAGCATCTTTTAATAAAACGGGTGTTTTTACTTTCCACTTTTTTAAAATAAATTTTGTTTCAGAATTTAATTCTCCTGCTCTTGCTGGAACTACGTTATGTTTATGTTTTTCTCTTAAGAAATGGGCGTAAGCAATTGCACCACAGACCGAATCAGTGTCTGGATGTAGGTGGCCAATAACATAAATATTCTTATCACGCACTCTTTTCATATTTTTAGAGAAAGTTTTGAG
>Ga0222637_1000322_pt1 | contig 22877 bp, 28 predicted proteins | sample AntAcemetagen143_FD_181149 | JGI IMG/M metagenome (GOLD analysis project Ga0222637, IMG submission 181149) | Saline water microbial communities from Ace Lake, Antarctica - #143 | ecosystem: Environmental > Aquatic > Non-marine Saline and Alkaline > Saline | place: Antarctica: Ace Lake...
AGATTATCTACAAAGGAGAACTTTAGTGCCTAACCTTAAATGGTTGGCAGAGGCGGACTATTACTATAGTCCTCCCTTATAGATAAGTTATGCAGTACCCAGAAGGAGACAAAATAACTACTAGATTAGTTTGGTTTATCTTAATTATACTTTTTGCAATAGGAACATATTATGCTTTTACAGGATAAACTTAAACCAGAGACAATTCTATGGATAAAACAGTACCAGGAAGAATTAAAGAATCCGAAACTAAAGAAACCAAAGAACTGGTACAAGTCTGCAAAAACTGTGGTAAAGAATATTATTACTTAAATCTTTATAAAGGACACTGCGTTAATTGTTTAAATAAAAAACTATGTCAAAAGAAGAAAAGCACGTACTCAACGCTGAAGAGCTATCCCCAGAAGACAAAAAGAAATTCAAAGACTACGAAAAAAGATTAGAGAGTTTTCAAGAAGCTCTACAAAAACTAGAAGATAAATACCAAGTAAGAGCCCAGATGAGTTATAGAATGGTTTATGCTGACTTAAAACTATATGATAAAGCCCAAGACCACAAAGAAGCTATCGACAAAAAGGTTGATGAACAAATCAAAGAAGCCATTGATAAAACAACTAAATAATAATATATGCCAATTAAAAAAAAGACATCAAAGAAATTAGTATCCAAAACAACTAAAAGAATAAAGAAGGTACTAGAACCTATTATTGAAGAACCTAAATTTGTTATCCGTAATGGTGTAAAGATAGCAAGACTACCTAAACACGACAAAGAACTATTAAGAGGTAAAGTAACCTTAGTTTAATATGGCAGAGGTACAGACAGAAAGACAGAAAGCACTAGCAAAAGAGCTCATAGCAAACACTAAGAGGGCTAAACCTTTGAATAAAAGTGAGATGTTGGAGTCAGTTGGATATACTAGAAATACTGCAAGACACAAAACACCCGATATAATCAATGCTCCAGGAGTACAGAGAGATGTATTACCAGTAGTAGAGAAGATGATTAAAGCTAGGGATAGAGCTATAGACTTATTAGCTGGTAAGGAAGAGAAAGCTAACTACTCTGATATTACTGGTGGAATTGATAAACTTACTAAGAACATAGAACTATTAAGTGGTGGAGTTACAGATAGAACAGAATCTTTACTCACACAAGAGCAATTAGATGAACTACTCTCACGAAGACAAATTAAAGATATTACAGACGGGGAGGCATAGTCTAGTAGACTTCTCTATTGTTACGAATAGAACATACAAACCTGCTAGTATTCACGAGACTATAGCTGATAAGTTAGAAGCTGTAGAGCGTGGGGAAATTAAAAGGTTAATGATATTCGTCCCACCGAGGCACGGAAAATCACAACTAGCAACTATAAACTTTCCTGCTTGGTACTTAGGTAGAAACCCTGATAAGGAGATTATAACAGCATCTTATTCTGCTGAGTTAGCTCAGGACTTTGGTTCTAAGACAAGAGAACTATTTAAAGATGACATATTCCAAAAGATATTTAAAACAAGATTAAAAGCAGATGAACAGAACAAAGCTAAATGGAAAACTGATGGTGGAGGAAGTTACACTAGTGTAGGTATCGGTGGTGCTATTACTGGTAGGGGAGCTGATATTCTAATTATAGATGACCCTATCAAGAATAGAGAAGAGGCTGAAAGTAAAACCATTAGAGACAAGCATTGGAACTGGTATACTTCTACAGCCTATACTCGTTTAGAGAAAGACGCTGCTGTTGTACTTATCCTTACTAGATGGAACATAGATGATTTAGCTGGTAGATTATTGAAGAAACAAGAAGAAGATGGAGACAAGGGAGATAAGTGGGATGTAATTAAGCTACCTGCTATTACAGATGGTAAACCATTGTGGGAAGAGAAGTATGACTTAGAGGCTTTAGAGAAGATTAAAGATACTGTTGGGCTGTATGATTGGTCAGCTTTATATCAACAAACCCCTATTATGAGTGAATTACAGGAATTTAAACAAGATTGGCTAAGACACACTACTAGAGAAGAAGTAGACCGAATGAAAACAAGGAACTTTCTTATAGTAGATACTGCAATGAGTAAGAAGGACAGTGCCGATTACTGTGGCTTCTCAGAGAACTACGTTGACAAAGAAAACAACTGGAACTTAGCAGGGTATAGAATGAAACTTAACCCTAAAGAGTTAGTTGATTACCTTTTTACAATACAAGATAAAAGAAACTTTGAAACAATAGGAATAGAAAAGACAGCCTATACTTGGGGATTAAAGCCTTACTTGGACGAAGAGATGAGGAAAAGGAATAGGTTTCTACCCATAGTAGAGGTTGAACACAAGGGAGTGAACAAAGAAGTTAGAATCAGAGGTCTTATACCTCGGTATAGCAGTGGTTCAATCTATCACATCAAGGGAGAATGTACTGCACTAGAAGAAGAGCTATTTACCTTCCCACAGTGTATTAACGATGATGTAGTTGATGCTACTCAGTACCAACTAGGTATAGCTAAACAACCAGATTTAGAATCTAATAATTATAAACAGCCCGATTGGGAGGAATCCTTCTCAGGGATAGGCGGATAAATTTATGTCAAAAGAACAACTTATACTTGATCAGTCGTTAAAAGAATACGATAAAGCCTTAAACTATAGAAGCACGAGAGTGTCTTCTTCTTGGCATCCTAACGAAGACTTATACTATGGTAGGAAACAAAAGAAGATGAAAGGTAGACACAATGTACTATTAGGAGAGATGCAGGGCTTTATTGAGACCCTTATATCTAAGATAGATGACGCTCCATTCATAACCTATGAGCCTACAGACGAGGCTGATGTTAGAAAAGCAGAGAAGGTCACCAAAGCATGGGAACAAGATAGCTCTCCTAGTCGTGGTGATTGGAAAACTAAAGACCTTATGGGTAAGAAGATAGCAGGATTATATGGCAGAGCAGTATATAAATACTTTGCTGATAGTGAACCTGAATATAGTTCTAACCTAGTCCTAGTAGACTCTTACGACTTCCTAGTAGACCCTTTAGCTGGTGGTGAGAGTATTGAGGAGGCTAACTATATGGGTCAGGACAATATCTTTAAAAGTGTGGACGAACTAGAAGAAGATGAAAGATACGACCAGAAACAAGTCTTTATCCTAAAGATGGCTAAGTCTAAAGATACCGAGGTTGATGACGAGAACGAACTACAAGAGAAAGGTAACAAGTCTAGCCTTATAACTGGTAGAGACACCAAACGATACCAGAGTCTTGCTACTGCTACACTAGTGGAATGGTACACGACTTATGAAGGTGTTAGATACATCTGTACTTATGACAGACCTACTAAGACTTGGATAAGAGTACAACCACTAAAAGAAGTTTTTAAAACTAAAGAATACCCTAATGGAGACCCTCTATGGTGTTTTGATAGCTGGGCTTTCTTTCCTGATGCATTTGAGTTCTGGACACCTAGTCCTGCAGACCAAGTTAGAGATACTATCATCTCAAAGAACATATTGATTAACCAAGCCCTAGACAACAGACAGTATAGGAACTTCGGAATGAAAGCTTACGATACAAGTGTATTTAAGAACCCTGCACTGTTAGAGCCTAGATGGGCTGGACTTGTACCTGCTACACCTGATAACGGGAAAGATGTACGAAGTGGTATATATGAGTTCCAATATCCTGATGTAGGAGACACTAAACAGCTTTATAGTCTAGTAGATGGAGCTCAATCAAGAAACTCTGGTATTACTGCTGGATTACAAGGTGCTAGTGAAGATGATAAGAAGGTTGGTGTATTTGAAGGAGAACTGGCTCAGAGTGCTGATAGACTTGGATTGTTTGAAAAGTCTTATGGTTGCTTCTGGATTAGAATGGGTAAACGCTACATAAATGGATTGAAAGAACATATGCCAGAGAAACTAGCTATTAAGATGTTAGGTGAAGCTGGTGTACAATGGGATGAACTTATCAAAGAAGACCTTAACCCTAAGTACGATATTACTGCTAAAGGACTTAACGCTGAACTACAAGCCGATGCTCGTAAGAGAAGAAGTAAGTTCGAGAGCTTATCAGTAGAAGTACAGAATCCTTTAATCAATCAAAAGACTGCACTAGAAAAGAAACTAGAAATATCTGGATTTGAACGAGAAGAGATTAGAGCTTTACTTAACATAGAGAATGAAGGCAATAGCGAATCTGTATTACAAGCTGCTGAAGAGAATGAAAAGATGTTGAAGAAAGATATTGAACCTAACGAATACGCTACTCCAGCTCATATTGAGAAACATCTTGACTTTATGGCTGATAACGAGATTAAAGACGATGTAGCTGATAGAATTACTGCTCACGCTTCTGCTGAAATGGAATTTGCTCGTAAGAATGTAGTTAAATCTGTGTTTGATAAACTTGCCAAAGAAGGGCAGTTACAGAGTGGTTTAGTAGAGGGTGGGATGATTGAACCTGAATTACCTATAAACCCTCAAGAACAGCCAAGTATTAAGCCTGAGGGACTAATAGGACAAGGGGTACAACCTAATCCACAAAGAGAATCATTATTACCTCAAGTATGATATTAGATAAAATAGAACAACTTAAAAGACAGATGCTAGACTTTAGAGGTGAGATAGATGTAACTACTGAAAAGAGTATTAAAGTATGGCATCAACAGATTAGAGAGAACCAAAGCTTAGTTGACTTACTTGGTACACCTGGAATGAAAGTATTGATTAAAGAAGTTAGAACACAACTAGCCCAGATAGATAACAGTCTCAAACCTTATGAGGAAAAGAACGACCAACTTATAGCTTATAGAGGAGCTTGGACTGAGATACTACAATTACTTTCTGGAGCACCTAACAGACTTAAATCTTTAGAAGACCAAATTGATTACGAGTTAGAATAATTTAATAATGGACAGTCAAGTCCTTAACAAATCTATATATGTCCGATGACATTAAGGTCACTTACGGTGATGAGCTCTCACCAGAGCAAAAAGAACGCTTAGCCGATTTAGATGGCGAAGTGAAGGAAGAACCAAAGGAAGAACCTCTTACGGAGGAAGAACCTGAGGAGAAACCTGAACCCACAGAAGAAGCACCTGAAGAAGAAGAAGTCGTTGATGACGATGACTCTGATGAAGATGTTGAACCTGAGGAAGAGGATGAGAAGCCTACTAGAACGAGTAAGTTTGTCAACCTAGATAAGCACAAGAAGATGCGAGAAAGAGCACACGACGCTGAAGCTAAACTAAAAGAACTTGAAGCTCAAAAGAAAGAGTATCAAGCAAAACCAGACCAGTCTAACGCTGAAGATTTGGTTTCATCAATAGATGAGTATGCCGATGAATTCGGAGTTAGTAAAGAATCAGTGAAGAAACTCTTAAAACTTGCAGAAGATGGTGCTTATAAGAAAGTCAAAGAAGAACTTGGCTCAAAGATAGATAATTTTGAGACCGCTACCAAAGCTGTCCGAGAGGCAGAAGAAGAAGCCCAACAGGAGAAGCTATGGCGTAAAGACCTTGGTAAACTCAAGGAAAAATACCCTGATGAAGATGTTGACGCTATCAGAGGTAAACTAAAACGCAATTACTTTTCTGAAGAATACTCTAAGACTCCTATTGATGTAATATATCGTGGAGTTGAAGGACTTAGGCCTGTTAAAGGTTCTAAGACGGTTGAGAAGGGCAAAGGTGGTTCAAACAAAAACAACCCAGCATACGATTTCAAGGCAATTCTTGAGTCTGATGATGGGGAAGCTATCGGGTCAATGGATACTAAGACTTTCGCAGAGTTTAGAGAATACGTCTCTAAACATAAAGTCTAATTAAATTAACCCCAATAAAATGGCAAACGCATTAGGAAATGGTTTGTTGAATGCTGCATATTGGTCAAAAGTGATGCAAGAAGTCCGCTATAAAGATTTGGTTGCAATGGCTATCGCAAGCGTTGAACTACGCTCTACACTAAAAGACGGTGACACCGTGCACAAGCCCTACCGTTCAGCTGTGACTGGACAAGCTTATACAAAAGGAACTGCTTTCACAGTACAGGATATCTCAGGTACAGACGATACTCTAGTGGTAAATATCGCTCGTATCGTACCTTTCTACCTCGATGACGTAAAAAACATTTTTCACTTTTTAACTGGGAAGTTAAGAAGTAGTGTCTGCGTCTTTGCACAGTAATGTGCATTTATTAACTTGGCTATATCGGGGGAAGTCTCAGAAATGAGATTATCCCGACGGAAGAGCATACTTCGTGAGAAGTGGTAAACTCCCGCTAGAGACTACACGCCGAGTATCCTGAAAGCCCTTTACATTTTAATGGAAAGTTGATATAATACAAGGTATATGAAATATATCAACCAATCAGATTACAACAAAAAATATTACCAAAAAAATAAAGAAAGAGAAAAAGCTAGAGCTAAGGAATATAGAGAGGATAACTTAGATAAGGTTAAATTAGCTTCAGCAAAAAAGTATAAAGAAAGTGGTAAAGAATACAGACAGGCAAATCTAGAAGCTTTTCGTAAACGCTCAAGAGAGTGGGCAAGAAAAGATAGATTAGAAAATCCTGAGAAGTATAAAAAGTTTGTTAAATCTGATACAAACAAGAAGATACAAAAACGATATAGAAAAAATAATAGGAAAAAAGTGTCTGAGATAGCTCGTGTTTATCACAGTAAAAAAGTAAAAGAAGACACTAATTATCGTTTGAGAGGGTTATTAAGAAGTAGGGTAAATATAGCTATTAAAAGACAACTAGGTAACAAATGTTTTAAAACAATAGAATTACTTGGTTGTTCGATTCAAGAAGCCCGTGAACATATAGAAAAACAGTTTCAACACTGGATGACTTGGGAGAATCACGGTACTTGGGAAATAGACCATATTATACCAGTCTCTTCTTTTGACTTAACGAAGCCAGAAGAACAAAAGAAATGCTTCAACTATAAAAATCTTCAACCATTAGAATGGAGGACAAATAGAATAAAATCTAACAGGATAGTGATATAGTCCGTTCTCTATGGTGACATAGAGAGGTGAGCAGAAATGACTCATCCGCCCGAAAGGGTAGTAACAAATATGGGATTCTATCCAAAATTCATACAACACTGCAGATGAATTTGCAGCTGATTCTATGGATAAACTTAACCGCTTTGTTGATGCTGATGTACTTGGCGAATATGCTAACGCTACATCTGACATTGATGACGGTGATGTTGGTGGTACAGCTGGTAACACAATTGTTATCGGTACAGGTAATATACAAAAAATCTTTACAGCTGGTGCTCGTAAAATGGACTTACTAAATGTAAGCTCAAAGAACAGATTTGCTGTTATCTCTCCTTCAATCTTAGAAATTCTAAGACAATACTTAGAAGGTAAAGATACTGCATTCGGAGACCAAGTTGGTAACAATGGTAAAGTAATGACAAGATTTGGCTTAGAGCTTTATCTTTCAAACAATCTTTCCTATACAGCTACTTGGACACCTTTAAATGAACCTACTGAAGCTGATACTATTACCATCGCTGGTGTTGCATTCACTTTCAATGCTACTCCATCTGGAGCTGGTTCAATTAACTTAGGTGGTACAGTTGCTGCTACTCTTGATAACTTAGTTGCTTGTATCAATGGTACAGGTACTGCTGGAACAGATTACATTGCGTTGTCTGATGCTAGCAAGGCTACCTTAGAAGGTCTTGTAGCTACTGATGGTACTACTGCTATGACTATCGTATTCCACGGTGGTTCAGAAGTTGCTTTAGCTGCTAGCGAAGCTGCTGATGTTTGGAGTGTAGAAACACTACACGTATTGATGGGTCAAAAAGGTGCTACAAACTTGGTTATGCAAAAATCTCCAAGTGTAGTTATCAAAGATGTACAAGATAAACTTGGTAAAAACTATGCTCCTTGGATGTTGTATGGTCTAAAGACTTTCAACAATGATAAGGACAAATTGGTTGATGTCAAGATTGACGGTTCAGCACTATAATTCACCCATTCGTAATTCATAAACTATGAATAAAGAAACTTTGACGAAAATTGCGTTGGTGGTGGGTATAGTGATTATGTTGTTTGTGTTAGTCTCAATGGTTACAGGACTAGTAAAAGGAAAAGATATTGACCCAGCTACTTTAGGTGGTGTCTATAATCATCCTACTGGTGTTATAACTGCTGATCTAACAGGAGACGTTACAGGAGATGTAGTCGGTGATGTGACTGGTGATCTTACTGGTGACGTAACAGGCGATATCACAGGTGACGGTGTTTTAACAACATCTACTATTACAAATTTATTTGTTAATAATGGTACTGATTGTACTAAAATTAGTTTTGATGGAAGTACAACTACTCCAACCTACGCTACAAGTACATGCCCATAGGCCTTATTTAGGCAGGGAATGGACATTCTATGTCCTGCCCCTAATAAGTCTTAATTAAATAACATAAGTTATATGGACTCAAGAATTAAAACATACCTAAGTGCTACAACACTTACAGCGGCTTACACTGACAATGTATTTTCCGTAAATACAAATGGTTATACAGACCTAGTTTTACTTGTTAGCTACACTACTGGTGGTGGCGAAACAAGCAATGTTTTCACAATGAAGGCAGAGGTATTCGGTGATGACGAGACAGATTTGTATAGTGTTACATCACTAGCAGACTCAAGTGGTACTATTACAGCTTCTAACTCAGAGTGGGAATATACTGGAGCCGCCGCCGCAACTGAGTATGCATTCTCAATCCCTATTGAAACTAGAGACAGAACTATTAAGTTTTCAATCAAAGAAGTGGGTGTAGCTTCTAACTACGGTACTCTTACTGTAAAGGCAGTTCCATCAGCTAACTACAAATAATATGAAGTGTAGACAGATACAACAATCAACAGTGAAAGCTGTTAAAGTTAGCTTACCCCAAGCTAAGAAAGATGCTTTATCTGTTTTGGCTTCTAAGATGAAAGCTGCTACTGAAGAGGTAGAGGCTTTGAGAAAAGAGAAGGCTATTCTCCCAGGTGAGATAGCTGACTTAAAGAAACAGTCTAAGATGGCTGAGACAGAATTAGACTTGCTCAATTCAGATGTTAAAAGTGTAAAAGATAAAGAAACTAAAATTAAGAAGGACATTGAAGAAATGGGTTTTCTTATTGTTGCCAATAAAGAAGAGATAGAAGATACAACTGAAGAATTAGCTGGACTTCTTATGAAAGCTAAGAATGCTTTGAGTGAGGTCAACAAACAAGAGGCTATCAATGAAGCATTAAAAAATGAAATAGATAGCAACAAACAATTACTTGCCACTAAACTTTGTGACTTGGAGAGTGAAATAGACACTAAGTCAAAGAAACTCTCAGAAGTTAAGATTCAAAAAGAAGGACTAGAAAAAGATGTTAAGTCTTACACAACTACATTGAAAAAGACCCGAACTGAACTAGCCAAGACAGAAGCAGAAATGAATGACAAAGGTATTGAGTTAGTAAATGCGACACAAGAACTAGATGTATTGAAAGTTGTAAACGATAATACAGTCAAGGAAGTAGAGAAGCAATTAAAAAGTATTGAAGATGCAGTTGAAAAGAAAGACACTGTTCTTGATGGACGCTCTACTAGAATTAAAAAGTCTATGGAATCCTTGAAAGAAAGAGAAAGATTATTCAATCATCGTAAGGAAGAATTGATGAGACACATTGCTGTTTTAAAGACAGATGATGCAAATGTAGCTAAAGTATTAAATCAAATAGAGAAACTGTAATATGCCTAATCCAATCACAGAAGGTATAGACCCTATTGGGATAAGGAATACCAGTGATACACAAATCAACCCTGCTACAGAGGATAAGCAGGATGAGATTATTGCTGCTATTGGTGGTGGTCTTGTTTCTGGAGCTTATGATTATATCGCTTTGACTTATGTTGCCGCTGGTGATGGTGTTGGAGAAATTGAAACTGCTACTTATAAAACAGGTGGAGCAGGTGGTACAACAATATCTACGATAACAATAACTTATAATTCCCTGGATGAAATCGCAACAGTAACATCAGCATAATATGGCATTTAAACTCAACCCAATAACTGGTAAATTTGATGCTATTATAAGGTCGCATTGGAAGATAGTAAGTGGCATTTTAAGACCTATAGTTGCTGGAATAAACGTACTGATTGATGGGAATTTAACAGTAGAAGGTATATTATCCGCAGCTTTTACTTTTGTAGAAGGAGATGTTGTTCTTTACATTTCACCCACTGGAAATGATACTACTGGGGATGGTAGTGTTGGTAATCCTTGGGCTACACCTGTAAAACTTCTAATTGAAATGGGAAGATACAGGACTACTGGTACTATTACAGGAAATGTAGCAGATGGAACATATACTAACCCAAATTATCTAGTAGACTGGTTAGAAATACCAGACTATGCACAAGGGGATTGGATAATAACTGGAAACAATATCACTCCTACAAATGTTATTTGGGATGGTGCAGATGCAAACCCTGTAACTGGTAATACTTTATTTAGGCACGAAAATACAAACATCAACTTATCTGTGTCTGGTATCAATTTCAAAAATGCAAGTCAGCATATTGTAATGTCTGGCTCAAGAATATATATAAATAATTGTCAGTTTGATAATTATAAGTATGCTTTCAATATATCAAATTATTGTACATTGGAATCTTTGAATGGAGCAAGTACATTAACATTTAATGGTGCTTCATTAAACAGTACAATAGGTATCAGGATGCTTGATAATTGTATTGTAAAAATTGCTAGTAATGTCAGAATGACTGGCAATAGGTATGACTTTTCTGGGGCTGGTTTCTGCTTTTTAAAATTAACAAGTTCAGTTCACTCAACATACGAGTCAGTATTAGACGCAACTTATGGCACAAGCTCTTTCATTTTTAGTCGTGATAGTGGATTTGAAGTGGCAATGAATATGACACTTGATGGAAATGGTAGTGGAAGTATCCCTATAAATTTGAGTAGTCGTGCAAGACTATATTCATTTGGTACTTATACTCATAGTATTATAGATTATTCAGCAGGTATATTTTGGCTAGGTGTTAATGTTTATATGGAAGAACCTGTCAGCTCTACTTGGAATGTATCTGGTACTACACCGAGTACGATGTATGCTGATTATTCTGTTATTATTAATAGTGCAGACTCATTTGACACCAGTATTATCTGGTTAGATTTAGGGGATATTCGTGGGTATGATAGTCGCTATGAAAGAATTGGAGAAAACTATACACCAAATGTTTTTGACCAATCAGCCGAGCCATCTGTAACAGATATACCAGCAGGACAAATGGCAGTCTGGACTGATACAGATGATAGTAAATGCTATATATGTTATAACCACGCTGGGACTATTAAAACAACAGAATTAACATAAATTATATGGCAATACACGATATAAAAAAGAAAATAGTATTAGTAGAAGGTGTAGAGTTTTTAAAAATAACTTCTACTTACATTACCCTTACACCCAAAGAAGACCTAGAAGAAATTAAAGTAAAAGAGGATAACGAGAAAGTAAAGGATGACAAAAAGATAAAAGACATTGAAGACGATTTAAGTTTATTTAAAAAAATTAAATAATAACTCATACATTATGAAAAAAATACTTTCATTTGTAGCCATAGTAGCGTTGCTAGTACCAATGACTACTTCGGCTTATACAGTACAGCCAGGAGACACTCCTTACCAATTGTGGGGGTCTGAATGGCAAGAAGAACTTAGTTATCAAGTTGGTACTTCTGACCCTACTAAACTACCTGTAGGGATAGAGGTAGACTTAGAACAACAACTTGGGGCTAAACCTATCATTACCCAGACTTCTTATTGGGATGATGACGGAACGACTCTTACTCCTAAGAAAGATAGAGAAGTGGAAATTGGTTCTGCTACTTTCACAACTGGAACAATAGATACATTATCTACTTCTGATGTCAAAGTGACAGCTACCACAACTTATACAGAAACTCTAACAGACGGAACTTTCGCAAATTGGAATACCTATAATGTACCAGATGAATGGGAGTATAGTGATTTTGATGATAATGCAAATTTTGATTTAATGTTACGCTCAACTGACAAACACGCTGGGGTTTATGCTATGCAAACCGAGGCTGGTACTTCTTGGAGTGGTGTTTATATGTCAGATATATTATTTTCAGCTACTGATACAGTTTTTGTAGCAGATGATACAGTACAAATTACTGCTTATGCTAAAACAGTTTCAGGTGCAGGACAATATTGTGCTATGTATTCTTATATAGATGATTCAGATGATGATGTTTATTATAATTTTACTGCTGATACTTGGGATGTTGGATTTGGTGCTGGAAGTACAAATTGTTTAACGCCAACATCAGAATATACTTTACTTGAATTTGAAGAAGCAACTGCCCCTAGTTCTGGTGTAAATGAAGGTGTGGCTTTCTTTGCTTATTTTGCTACAACTGATGGACCAACGGCCTTAGTAGATGATGTTCAACTTTTATATAATGGAGTAAATGGAGCTGATAACACTGGATTTGAAGATTGGTCTCTAATGGCAAATCCTGATGACCCTCTAGTTAGTTGGGATTATACTCCACAAGCAGATGGTGATGAGGGTATATCTATATCTACTGACGCTGTAACAGGAGATTATTCTGTGAAGATTACTGCTGACGAGGGTAGTGTTGCAACAGATACTTTATCTTATATATTACAAGAGTATGAAGGTGTATCTACAACGGAAATGACAGCAAATATTTATAGTAAATGTGAAAGTAATACTTATGATGATGATGGTACAAAGTATCTTTCTCCTGGTGTAATGTTTACTAATGCGACAAGTAGCTATACAGAAGTTTGGAATGTGTCCTCTAATTCTTGGATAGCGACTACAACACCTCTTATAGATTTATTTGGTACTGGTGTAGATTTCTCAATGGGAGATTATGGATTAGGATTATCTACTACAACTGACTGGGTTCAAGGTACAGCAACTACCACTATTCCTACAAATGGTACAGTAGTAATGAATATAATGGGTGGATTTGGTGGAGATAATGGAGCTAGTTATTTCTTTGATGATGCAGAACTTATTGAGGCAGTAGATGTAGGTTCAAATACAATAAATGTATTAAAAGGATACAATGAGAGTGCCTTGACTGACTTAGAAACTAAAGACTCTATTATAAATATCCTGATGAATACAAGTACAGATGCTTTTAGATTAGATGGTACTGGTGTGTTTCATACAGATTTAGCTAGTTTAAGTTTTGAGTTAGAACTTCTAAAATTTAAATGTATTGCTGTGCTAGATACTGATGGTGGGGGTTATACTTATCTCACAACACTAGATGGAGATTTAACCTCCACCACTACACCTTGCACACCTTAATATGTCAGCAGAAGATAGAAGACTCACAATTAAAGTTTTTCTTACCACTGTTGGTTTATTAGTCACAGTTTGGTCTTGTGCTTATGGTTATACCTGGGTAAGATTGGGGACAGTAGAAACTAAGACAGAAAAAGTATATATGGAGCATACAGGCTCTATGGCTCAATTGAGCCAGATACAAACAGATATTAGTTGGATTAAAAATTCATTAGATAAATAATATGTATAAAAACCCTGGATTCAATCCTAGTTTACAAGAAGAACATCAACACGAAGATGACTTTGTTCTTGGGTCTAAACTTCCTAGCGAGGTCTTAGTAGAGAACGGAGATTGGAGACCTTACTATCCTAAATTAGAGGTTCAAAGAAACAACCATTTTGATACTTATTCTTGTGTGTCCTTTGCTAACTGTAATGCCTCTGAGATGATGCACAAAGTACGCTATGGCGAGGATATGGATTATTCGGATAGGTTTATGTCTGTTATATCAAACACCAGGCCAGGAGTAGGAAACTCCCATAAGAACGTCGCTGAGACTAGAAGAAAGAAAGGCTCTGTATTAGAAGAGGTTTATCCTTTTACTATGGATATGACACAAGCAGAGTTCTTTCAATCTGTACCTAGTGATGTTAAAGAGAAAGGCTTAACTTGGGTAGAAGAAACTGAGTATGGTTATGAGAAGGTTAGAAGAAATGAATTTAAAGAAGCACTTAAACTAAGTCCTATACAAGTAGCGGTAGACTCTAGGACTAATAAGACTTCTAACTTTAGAGGAGCTGACCATTCTATTGTGTTAACTCACATAGACGGAAATGGAGTACCTTATTTATTTGACTCGTACTTGAATAGATACAAGACTTACGATATAGATTATCCTTTCTCGTATGGTTTACGATTCCATTATAAAAAGATTATTACTCTTAACTATGATTCTATGTCTTTAGAACTCATCAAGGGAGACAAAAAACCAGAGATTTATTTATTAGATTATGATGGAAATAAACACCATATTGACGCTCCGTTTACATTAGAGGATTTATTCGGTGCTAGTGCTTGGTACAAGTACATTACTAAGCCACAAGCAGAGGTAGACTCAATGCCAGAAGGTATAAAAGTATCTACTAAAAGCCATAACTTAATAGAAGGTTTGAAAAGGTTAATTCAATCCTTCGGAAAGAAAAAATAATATGGAATATCTAAAGAAAATGCTAAAAAGTAAAAGTATCTGGGCAGGCTTATCACAAATTGTGATTGGTCTAGGTCTTTACTTCACAGGTGAACAATCTCTTAATGAAATGTTTTTGGGTGCTTCTGGTATTATAATGATTATCTTCCGTTTGATTACGACTGAAAGTATTGGAGCTAAAAAATAAAACATCACTGCACGACCTAGTAGAAGTTATGGCGTGATAGAGAGAACCCTCTAGTAAAGCCTAAATGCCTACAATACGGGTACGACAATGAGGTCAGGACTTACGGAATTATCCGTATGTCTGCCTAGCTCCTTTACTGGGAGTTAGCCAGACTTAATTAAAAAAATATGACAGGCAATTCACTAAAAACATACTTTGAGTTCTTGGTAGATGACTCTATTGAGGACGATAGATTCTTAGATATAATTCAAATAGCAGCTCGCAGACTTTGGACACAAAGACCTTGGGAGTTTTTAAAGACAAGTGTTGACACAACTTCTGCCACTGTAGGTACAACTACTTATTCTCTACCTAGTGATTTCTTATTACCACTACCTATTTGGGCAGGTGATGTACAAATTTACCCTATCGCTAGAGACCAAAGAAGATTATTTAGAAACTCTTTTAATAGATACTACCTAGATATTAAGAATAGTAATTTTATCTTTACTCAAAGCCCCACTAAAGAAGACATTATATACTTTGATTATATTTATAATCCTACTAATTTGGCTCTTGATGATGTTGATATAGAAACTACTATCCCTGGCTTTCTAGGTGCATTTCATCCATTACTTGCGTATGAAGCTGCTAAGACTTTTTTCTATCAAGACACTGGTGCTAAGTCAGATAGCTGGGCTTCTGAACATCAAGCTGAATACAACAATCTTTATAGACAAATGGTGGATTATGACCACGCTTTAAAGACATCCGCACAAAATAGTGCTATACCTGATATATATTATCCAAGCAATAACTCAAATGTTATAGACGAATAATTATGAGCAATCTACTTGTTAAAAATGAAGTATTTAAAAACGGCATAGTTAATAAATATGAAGCTAAAGCTATTCCTAGAGGGGCTGCTTCTGCTGGTTTTAATTTCCTTACCCTTTTGGATAAAGTGGAATTGGTCAGAGGTAGACAGTTACTTGGTACAGAAGTTACTGGGACTGGTAAAATAACAGGACTACACGTTGCACAAAAAGCTGATGGTACTGAGGTATTGTATGATTCTTATGGTACAAATGTTAAATACTATGATACTGTTACAGAAGATTGGATTTCTGTTAAGAATGATATAACCGATGGGGAGCAAGTAGCTTTTTCTAACTATCACACAACTTCTGGTGCTCAAATGTGGTTCTCTACTAAAGAAGAAGGACTATACAAAGTTATGACAGCTAACCCTGCTGATGAATACGACCAGTACGATGCTGCTAAAAACTTTAGAGGTAAGATAGTTATCAAAGATAATAGAATATTCCTTTGGGATAGAAAAGAAGACGCTACTGGTCTTTACTTATCTTATATAGATTCACTTAATCAGACTGATGTTGCAGATGAAGTAGTTGGAGCTTCTGGTTCTCAGACTTATACAGGTACTCTTGCTTTCAAAGCTGGTGATGCTAAAAGAACTTGCTTTAGTATCTTAATGACTGAGAATGCTGGTGAGGTATTCACCGACAACTTTAGCGGTGTCCTCACAGGCTCTGCAGGAGGCACAGGAACGATTAACTATGCTACTGGGGCATATAGTGTCACTTTCAATGCAGTAACCTCAGACGCTGTTACAGTGGACTATTCGTGGGAAGACTCTACTGATGGTGGAATTGCTGATTTCTCTTTCTCATCTCCTAGAACAGCTGGGCAAGGTGGAATATTTAGACAAGATGTAGGTGGTGATAGAATAATGAACGTAAAGACTTACGGTACAGACATTTATAGTTTCAAAGATAAACGAGTTTATAGACTCTCATTAACTTCTGATGATACTGATGCCACTAACGTAGTATACAGAGAACAGGCTGGTAGCCCTTACTGGGGAGCTCAGACTGAAACAGAAGAAGGTATTTACTTTATAGATGATAGTACAGAGTTTGAAGCTAAACTCCGTATAATGAAGACTGGAACTAATAACGACACAGTTATTCCTGTATCTGCTACTGAAGGATTTAACATAGGGAATTACGACTTCTCTGAGTGTTCAATGGTTACTTGGGGAGACTATGTAGCCTTTACTGGCAGAACGACTGATGTAGATTACAATAATAAACTATTCCTTTTCAATAGAATATACAGAAGTATTGATGTTATAAATTGGTCACTAACTAAGTTAGCTGTATATAACGGAGCTTTAATTGGTGGAGAAAGTTTCTCTAATAATGTTTACACTCTATTCTCTGGGTATGATGATGATAATTTTGGCTATGAAGCTGAATGGGAAAGTAGCCTAGATAACTTAGATGTTGAAGGATTAAAGAAAGTAAAACGCCTAAGGTTCAATGGAGCCATTGGAGTAAGTCAAAAGATATATGTTTATGTAGCTTACGACAATGATAGTTATGGACTCTTGATAGATGACGCTCACCCAGAAGGAGCTATTGATGGTGGCGGAAGTTACATTGATACCTCGTCTTCTGTTGCTGTAGGTGCTGTTACTCTTGGTAGAGAAGAATCAGGTGGCGGTGGAGATGGAATAAGTGCCTACAACTACAAGACTGAGTTCAAATTAAATAGTGGAAAGTTTGAAAGAATTAAATTGAAGTTTGTTACTACGAGTGAGAACACAGGTTATGCTTCAGTATCACTATACGAGTATTTCGATATAAGGAAAAAAAGCAACAAGCTAAATAAAAAATACAGATAATAACTAACTAATATATATGGCAACACTACCAAAAGCATACGCATTGTTTGAAACAACTTTGCAAGACAGTATAACAAGTGCAGGAACTTCTATGACACTTGTAACTGGTACTGATAAAGAGGGAACTAACCTCGCAGGTACAATAGGATACATTATAGACGAGGGTACAGCCTCAGAAGAGTTTGTGATAGGTGCTACAACAGCAACTGCCGTTACATCAATGGCTAGAGGAGTTTCATCTTCTGATGGTACTACTGAAGTAGCAGAAAACAAAAAGGCTCACAGAAAAGGAGCTAGTATTAAGATTACAAATCATCCTCTACTTATTAGACTTTATAGAATAGCTAATGGTGATGATGCTTTTCCAGACAACGCACAGACTCTAGGAGATGGTTCACTTTTGGCTAGTAGTGCCGCACCTACATCTGATGCTATGATAGCTAATAAAAAGTATATAGATGATACTGCTATCGCTGGTGGTGCTAAAGCAACAGAGGTAATTTATGGTATTTCCAAACTTAGTGTAGCCGCTGATAGTGCAGTTGCACCTATAGCAGTTGGGGATAACGATAATCGTGTACCAACAGTAGATACTTCAACTGTAACTGCTGATATGGTAGCTGCTCTAGCAGGAACTGGAACACCAAATGGAACTACTGGTAAATATGTGACTCTTGATAGTGCAACTGCAACCCCTACAGCTTCTAAAATTCCTATTGCTGATGGGAGTGGGAAGTTGGATGGTGGGTGGTTAGGTGTTGATACAGCAGGAGATATAATTTATTCTGATGGTACAGATTTACAGAAATTAGGTATTGGAACTGGTGGGCAAGTTCTACAAACAAATGCTGGGGCTACTGCTCCTGAGTGGGGATTACCTTTCGCTACAGGACAAACCACTAGATTAACTGATGCTAGTACTGGTAGCCAAAATATAGCACATGGGCTTGGAAGAATACCGAATGGTGTAATTATTCAAGCTTATAGGGTTACATTAAATGGTGCTACTAATGACGTAGCTGAAAGTTATGGAACAGCAACAAGCATTACAACAGAAACTTGCTCATATATGGCTATACAATTAGGAAGTGGAAATGGAAAATCAATAGGACAAAATGCAAGTGCTATTATAGATTTACAAAATAGTGCTGGGACTGCCGTTAGTGTAGCAACTCTTTCAACATTAGATGCAACAAACATAACACTTAACTTCACTACACATAGTGATTCTGGTGCAGTTCTTATGATACAGTGGTCAGTTTATTAAACTAATCTACTCACTCACTCTCTCAGTCTTTGGGAGGGTGGGATGAATAAATTAACATAATACTATATGGTACAAGTATATAAACCAGCCGATAAAACTATTGGTGGTAAAGTGAAAACAAGAGATATTGACGAAAGCCAGCTTGGTGCTTTTAGTAATGCTGGGTTTACAGTTGGTACTCCACCAGCAGATGTCGAACCCACAGTAGGAGAGATTAAAGGAGAAGGAACTTACTCCCCTAAAGACACTTCTGCTTTGGATAGATTTGAGACAGCTAGTGCTCAACCAGACCAAGCTGCACTTAGAGCCGATGAACAAGCTCGTATCAAGGCACAGATAGAAGCCTTGCAGAGACAAGCAGATGTAGAGAGGGCTGTTATCGCTCAAGAGAGCCAACAAAGAACAGGAAGAACTAGAGCAACCTCTGGAAGGTCTGGACTTTTAGGTTCTACATTTGGGGCATCTCAAGCTACTCAGACAGAACAAGCTAATCAACAGCAGAGAGAACAGTTTGAAGCTCAGATTGGTGCTCAGATAGCTTCTATCCAATCTAACTCAGAAGATAGATTATCTAAGAAAATAGAAGCAGAAAGACTTTATGCTGATACTCAGTACGATAAATTCCAAACAGAACGTAGCAACTTACGGGGAGAAGCTAGGACAGAACTAATAGCACTTGGCTCAACTGGTGGTACTTTAGATGACCTAGACCCTGCTTCTAAAAAGTTAATCTTAGAAGATACTGGAATGAGTGAGTTCGCTGCTAACGCTGTTATGCTTGCTAATAACCCTGAATCTAACGCTAACTACCAAGTGATAGGAAACAAGATTGTAGGTTATTACTTTGACCCTAAGAGTGGTTCTATCAAAACTATGGAAAGTGAAGATTTAGGTGGAGCAGTATCACCTGGAGATGAATTACAAATGATTGATAATATACCTTATGTTATGAGTAGAGATGAAGAAGGGAACTTACAAGGTAAAGTCTTGCCTGGTTACCAAGCCCAAGAAGAGACACTGAGCACTAAAGAAACATTAGATATACAAAGTAAACAACTAGACATAAAGAAAAAAATAGAAGAACTAAATAGTACAGATTTAGATACAAAAACAATTACACAAGTTGATAAACTTTCTTCAAGTTTCGACTCAGCTCCTATTGTAAAACAATTTAATGAAGTTCTTAACAAGAAATTAAGTGTAGATAGAATAATAGATTCTGGTGTTGGTGGTCCAGGAGATTTAGCATTAATATTTGAATTTATGAAAGCTCTTGACCCAACATCTGTGGTTAGAGAAAGTGAATACGATGCCGCTGCTAAATCTGGTAATATTTTTTCTGGAGTATGGACTAAGTTTAATAAAGGATATTTTGACCCTAAAGGTGGAATTATACCTGAGGAGGTTAAAAAATCTTTCCAAACTCTTATTGGTGAAAAATTTAATGTTATTGATGGTCAATATAATAACCTGAGAAATGAAAAAGCAAGATTGATTGATAAAAAGACGGGACAAGGAGATGGTGCTAGTTACTTAATTGATTATTCTAGTGATGTCGTCGGCGGTGATAGTGGTTCTACTGAAATTAAAACAGAGACAATAAATGATTTAGACGACATTGATTGGAATTTTTAATAAATAAAAATATGGATTTAGACTTGCAACGACAACTAGAAAAAAGAGGTTTAAACCTAAATACAGGTATATCCTCTTTAAGAAAACAACAGGAGGATAAACTTGTAGAAACAGGGCAAATTTCTCGTGGTTTTGAAAAATTAGACCCTCGTATAACCTCTATGATGAAGGCAATGAGAGAGGTAGAGAGTGGTAATAAAGCAGTTCTTCCAGCTGAAGGTGCTAATCTTGGTGGTGCTTCAATTTATCAATATACAAAGGATACTTGGAAAGAAACAGCACGAAAGTATTTAGGAGATGCAAATGCTCAACTTACTAGAGAAAACGAAAATAAGGCGACTTATTTAAAAATAAAAGACTGGAAAGAAAATAAAGGATGGACACCTCCACAAATAGCTTCAGCCTGGAATGCTGGGGCTGGCAGACCGAACGCTTACAAAGAAGACCATAAAGGAGTAAATGATTTTGGTGTTTCATTTGACACCCCAGCTCACGTTCGCAAAGTAATGAATAAACTCAAAGAAGTTGCTCCTCAAGAAATGGCTTTACACGAAAGAATAGGTACTAAGTATAAAGATACTTACGTAGAAAAGGAACCGAGTGTGGCAGAAAAAACAGCAAGAGTATTGTCAACTAAGAGTGTAGAAGGTTTTGGAGAGACACTTGGAACTGCTTTAGCTACTCCAGGTCTTAAAAAACAAGAAGAACAAGAGACTGAAGAGAATATAGCTTTACAAAACCAAATTATCAAAAGACTGCAAGACCCTAATGTAAGCAGAGAACAAAAAGACAAATTGGCTGAGTTAAGTCAAGAATTAGGTATCTCTACTATTGGGCAAGTTGACGCTGTACAAAAAACAGCTAAAGATGTAGGGGCAGAAGCTCTTGGTACTTTGGGTACAATAGCTTTGGGTGCTAAACCAGGTAAGAGTTTGATTGGAAGACTTGGTATGGCAACAGCTTTTGGTACTGGTGCTGGTACTAAAAAAGGTCTTGAACAAGACAAACAAGCTGTTGATATTTTAAAAGAAGCTGCTAAAGGCGGTGCTATTGGGTTGGCGACAGGAGTTTTCTTCGAAGGGTTGATGAGGGGTGTAAAAGGAATTTCTAAAACTATAGGTAAAAATACTTACAATAAAGAATTACAACCTAATGTAAATGAAATGGCAGCGAGAATAAAGAAGAACGCTGATACATTCGGAGTGCAAGTTAGAAATGTAGTAGACGACTCTGGTAAGCCAGTTTATGTCGGTGGTTATAATAAATTATTGTCACAAGGTAAGAGAGAAGTAGCTAATAACGGTAAAAAATTAGAAACATTGCTAAAGCAAGCGGATAAAATAGATGACTTTAGTATCTCAAGAGATAAGGTAGCTGGTGAAATTGTAAGTAAATTTAAAAATCAGTATGGTTCATTAGAGAAAGGTCAGTTAAAAACTATAAATATGTTTTTAAAGAAGATGCCTATTAGAATGAATAGGACAGATATGTTACAAAATAAAAGAATGTATGATGGTTTTTTAAAGAATACCGACTGGGGAAAGGTTGCCACTGATAATCAACTTGCTTTTGCTAGTGATGTTAAATATTTTTTAAGAACTAGCCTTAAAAAAGGAATAGAAAATAGCACAGATGATGTGGTAGTTAAAGGTTTAAATAGTAGAATGGGTCTAGGTATGGAGGTTAGAGATTTAGTAGCTCAACAATTAGCACAAAGAGCTAGAATGAAGATAAAATCTGGTGGTGGATGGGTTATAGGCAAACTTGTAAGTAGAATTTGGGATGATGTTTTGTTTGCACCTGCTTTAACGACCAGGGTCTCACAATTTACAAAAGGAACACCCACTGGTTTAGTGGGTGCAGGAGTACAAAAGATATTAAAAACAGTTCCGCCTGTAGCTGAGAAATTGATTACTAAAAAAATTGTTGACTAGCCACCTATCTCCCTGACAAAGTAGGCAATTATGTTGCCTACTACCAGAATGATGAAGAACCAGATAATGATTGAAAACATACTTATATATTTGACTCCCTTAATTGGGAGTCTTTTGTTTTAAAAACTTTCTAACCAATCTGTCACTACTTTATCATCATAGTCAAACTGATACGCTCTCCCAGCCTCATAACCATTAGCATATATCATTCCCATTAGGAAGTCTCGTAGTAGTTCGATTGGGTTTTTCATATTACATTTTTTTAAATATAAATTTAGTTATAGCAAACCAAGCTACCATTCTTTCTATAAATGCTGGCTTAGCTCCCAATACAGACATAGTAAAACCAGTAATTTCTATATCTAAAGCTTTATTAGGCTCAATAAAATTAAATGCAGTATCACCTCTATTTATTATAAAATCATTTTTTCCATCTAAATAAATTTTATCTTTCACTTTTGATATTTTCATATATAAACTTAATGAATAAAGAATGAATCCTGTTTATGAAGCGAACAGGAACGCTTGGTGAGGCTAGACAAAAGGTGTCTCTACTACATCGGCGTAGCTACACG
>Ga0222637_1000325_pt1 | contig 22741 bp, 43 predicted proteins | sample AntAcemetagen143_FD_181149 | JGI IMG/M metagenome (GOLD analysis project Ga0222637, IMG submission 181149) | Saline water microbial communities from Ace Lake, Antarctica - #143 | ecosystem: Environmental > Aquatic > Non-marine Saline and Alkaline > Saline | place: Antarctica: Ace Lake...
CTTCTCTCTTCTAGTCATTTATCCAATCCTCTTCCTTTTTATTATAAGCAATTTGCTTTTCTATCTTACCTAATAATCGCCTTAGCATCTTACTATAAAGCGTATGTACAAATGTTACATATCTTAATGCATCTACTTCTTCTTTCTTAACCGTAATTGTTACTTTCATCTTATTCCTTCTTATCTGTTACCTTTTTCATTTCTATCTTCTCTGCTGCTTCTTTCTTCAATATTCCATCTGTTGAATCTAAATCATCTTGTGTTATAATTCCCTTCCTTATCAAAGTCGCACTTAAATTATCAGAATCCGCTTTTGTTAAGTCGACAGCTTGTAAGACACCCTTCATTTGTGTAATTATATATTGTAGATCCTTACCAGTCAACACTTTATTTATTACTTTATAATATTCTGCTTTCTTTTTTTGATAGGTAACTCTTTCCTTTCTTATCTTCTCTTGAGTAATCTCATTATATTTCTTAATATCTTTTTTAAACTCTTTACGATCTATATCATAAAGTCTATTCAAATCAGTTACCGAAATGTCATCAAATCCTTTATAGGCATATGGTTTTGCTTCTGATTCCTTTACTTTATTCTGTGCTGCTACTTGTACTTCTGGTGTTAATACTTTTGGTTCTTCCATTTTACTTCTCCTTTTTATAGACTTTTATATTTTCGTTCTCTTACAAACACAGGAAAACGAACTACTCCATCCTTTGTAATTTCTTGACCCTTAATCTCAAGAACTGTTCCTACCAATTCATCTCGCCTATTCCAAAAATCATCTCTTTGCTCATCAGAATAACCACCTCCTACTCTTAACTCCTTACCATCTAAATCACAAATGAATGCTCCTAATCTATCTTTATTTCTACCCTTACCTCTTTCATACCCTTTAATAAATACATCAACAGTTATTTCCTCTTTCCATTTTAGCCAATCTTTACTTCTACCATAAGAATAAGTAGAAGATAATCTTTTTAATACACTACCTTCAAACCCATCTTTCATATTCTTAACATGCTGTTGTCTAGCAGTATCAATAGACTCTATAGAATATTGAGGTACTACTTTAATCCTATCACCACTTCCAAGAATAGCTTCCAATGTAGCACGTCTAAAATGTAAAGGAGCACTCGTCTTTCTATACCAAGATTCAAAGGCAATAATATCAAATACATAATACTTCAAACTTTGAGCATCCACAACCTTCTTTGCATGTACTGTACTAATAGTATCATTCCAGTTACCTGCGTATATCTCTCCATCAAACACTACTTTACTCCTAACAAAAGGAGTTGTGTGCATAAGACTAAGTAACTCCTCTTCAATTAGCTTTAAATTATAAAGAGGCTTGTTATTCCTAGAACAAAAATATACACTACCATTATCATATATTGCTATACATCGTAAACCATCTAATTTAGGCTCGATAACCCAATCTTCTTTTAAATTATCAAGGGTTGCTATATCTGGTAATTTAGAACAAAGTCCTATATTGAACTCTGGAATTAACTTCTTAAGTACCTTATTAACAGTTTTAGTAGAAATACCTGCTCTTAAATCTTTCTTAAAAGCTCTTGTTAGCCACTTTCTAACCAAAGGGTTAGATACCAATATAGTGGATTGTAGATATTCTTTTGCTTGGTTGCCAGTAACATGACGAATAGATAAAGCTTCTTGAGCATGTCGTACAGCATCTACGCTAAGTATGTTAGGTGTATTATAAGTATCATCCTCAAACATAGTCACACCATATGTCTTATATGGATTTAATGCTATATCTAATAAAAGTTTTAATTCTTCATTATCTTTATTTGATTCTAAAATCTTTTCTTTTTCCAACCTCGAACTTATCTTCTCTAAAGCCTCTAAAACTTCACACGCTTTCTGCATATTTTATTTCTCCTTTACTTACTATAATATCCATATACACATCTCATACCTTCTCTACTACAATCAAATGTATCATTCAATACTCCATTAATTACTGCAGTATAATGCTTTGATACACATACTAATATATTACCAATCTTAGGTAATTCTTCCTCTCTCAAATGTACCTTACAACCTTGTCCTATAAACATTGTAGGTGTCCACTTCCAACCTAAAGAAAGTAAGTACTTACGGACTAACTGTTTATATACTCCCAATCTAGCATTTGATTTACTTCTCTTCCTTTTTGTTATTCTTTCTGTTTGTGATAATATATTAATTGTATCATACACATCTTTATACAACTGTCCCGTTACAATAACGATAGCACGACAAGCACAATCTCCAGCTGTTCCTTTATAGCCAGCATCTTTTCTTCCTCCATCATTAAACTTAAATTTCATCTTATCTCCTTTTATTTTTATTATACATAGTATACACTATTACTAAATAAATGTCAAGGATTAAATTTTCAAGTGTAATAATCTAAGACCATACTTTAAACACTTCATTCTATATTCTTTTTTATCCTCGTCAGTCATAAATTTTTTAGCTTCCATAGTAATATCAAGATAAGGAAAAGAAGCAACATAACCATTAGCAAAAGTATCAGCATTAGCCACAGCATTATAAGCTTCTCTGGATCTCTCTGTATTTAATAACCTTATACATGTTTTAAACTTTAATAGTCTACCAAATGATATATAACTATTACACTGCTCATGAGTCATTAGATATATTATATTTTCCCACTTCTTTTCTAAGTCTTCATCAAGATAACTAAATATTCCAGTATCCATTATTTCTACTTCCTATTCATTAATCCACTTGTCTATATAAAAACGAAGTTCACGTTCAGCCTTTTTTACTGCTCTCTCCTGTTCAATTCCTTTGTCAAGTCCTTCGATTATTTGTTTATAAAATTTTCTACTTTTCTTATATGGCTCTTTATCCTTACTCATATTATTTCTACTTCCTAATCGTTTATCCAACTTGTCTCTGCTACTTCTTTTCCTAATTCAAAGTTTTGTTTTTTTATTAGCTTATTCTCTTTTTTAAGTGTTTCTATAAATTCAGCTTGGGACTTAATTGTTGCCTTACAGATACCAATATTAATACCCTGTTGTTTAATTATTGAATCGGAAGATAATTTCTCCTGTTCTAATCTTGATATATAAGTTACTTCGTTTAATGGCTTTGACGAATTAGAATATGTAGTGTCCCTGCGTTCTAAAATAGGGCATCTTTTATACAACTTATCCATTACTACCTCCTTAGCAAGCTCGGGTACTACATAGTATATTTTCTTTTCAGGTTTCTTCATTTCTTTATCTCCTTTTCTATATATTTCTTTACTATTAATCATATATTTGCCTATACTTTATTTTTCTTTCATTAATATAATCTTCTGCTTCTTGCATAGTATCAAATGTAAAAGATGAATATAAAGGTTTGTGCATAAAATCCAATGCTGTTATTCTCCATTTTCTATCTATGTCACAAAAACAAGATTGCCAATCATGATTCACTGCACATGTTTCTTCGTTATGCATTATCTATACATCCTCTGTACTGGATTCTATACATGTATTAATATCTTTTAAAAGTTCTTTACCTTTATCTGAAAGCCAAGAACATCTTACAGTACAACCATGCTCAGTAAACTCATTATGATCAGCCCACTCTACAAAAAACATATATGGCATATCATCATAATTACCCCACTGCTTATTATCTAATTTCTCAAGCATTTCTTTTACGTATACCATAACCTCTTCTGGATTCCCACATCCACAGAATCCTAATATTTCTATTTGCAAATACTCTGCAGGACTATCCCAACTTGTACCATCCTCATCAATATAACCAAACTCACCATCATGTTCTTTTTTTAACTTCTCAATCATCCTTTATCTCCTTAAATGTATCTTTTGTTCCTGTATACCATTTCGAATTTCTAAAGCTTTTAATATCTTCAATAGCTTCGTCTAAGTCATACTTTTTGTTTAGAATATTTATCAACCTATCATCTAAATAACCCCATGCTAACAATTCCTGTTCTTCAATCATATCTATCTCTTCTTAATTTCTCATAGTATACATTACCAATAGTTAAATGTCAAGGATTAAATTTATAGTACCTCAAAGAAATCAGATAATAGAGAAATCATATTCAAACTCCTTAATAAATCAACAAACTTATCTCTATCTTTATTTGTAATATCCCTAACCCAATTATCTATTGTAAATATTTGATTCTCTGTAAGTGCTTCCTTATCTGAATCTCGTAATATAGTTGTTATCTTTTTATTTAATAATAACTTTCCATCTTTCAGATTATTCATTTCTTCACGATAACGTTCCTGAACCTTTAAAGATTCTATCAATCCCTTCTGATCTTTAAATACTTCTAACAATACTTCTAAACATTTATAATCCTTTAATAATCTTGCAGCTTTTACTTTTCCTACTCCTTTAACACCTTGTATATTATCTGACTTATCTCCTACTAATGCTTTGAAGTCTGGTATCTGCTTAGGTAATACTCCTGTAATTCTTAATATATCCTGTTCCATAAGTACATCATTATTTGGTGGCTTTATTACTACAACTCCTGGCTCTTCATCTTTTACTAATTGATACATATCTTGGTCACCACTATATACTAATACCTTACTTCCTTCTTTATAATATCTATTTGATAGTATACCTATTAAATCATCTGCCTCTACTCCTTGTACACCAAACTGAGCTACTCCTAGTAATTCTAATGCCTCCCTCAACATCTTAAGCTGATCTCTATAAGATGTTATATCTATATCTCCTTTTGCTCTACCTGCCTTATATTCAGGATATAATCTTAATCGCCAATCAGATTTACCAAAATCCCAACACACAACCATATTATCCATACCTACCTTAAATTCTCTGTCGATTTTTAATAAAGACTTTAGAAATCCATATGTAACTCCTGTCTTTATACGTCCCACACCTAGATAAGCATGAGCTATTAGATTTCGAAAGGCTAGATGAGATCCGTCTATTACACATATCTTATTCATCTTATTTTCTCTCCTTTATAATTCTTTCTTATATTGATACCAAAGAATCTACCTTTTGACTTTGCTACTAAAAAATCCTTATATAACTTCTCTGGTACATGCTCATATACATATTCACTACCACTAGAAAATGTAACATATAGAAGATGTTGTTTACTCTCATACCCTATTGATATTATATTACTACTTAATACTTTTGCTCTTTTCATATAACACCTCTGCATCCTTATTTATTGTGTCTCTATTATACCCAGGAGGAGCGTACCAATAATCTTTAACATCCAAGTCCATACATTTAAGATACCACTTCTTAAATTCTTTATAAGTTAGGATAGGCTTATAATAAAGAACTAAATAAGACGATTTCCATAACCCTAAATCAGCAACTGCATCGTCACCAAATTCCTTCAAGCTTGTAATATGTACAACAAGAACCTTATCTTTATTCTTCTCAACTTTCCTTAAGTCTTTAGGTTTAACAGTATACTGAGTTTTAAATATAATAAACTCTTCATCATTTTTCTTCTTATATTCAAATCTATCACGATAAAAATCAGCATCAGCGTCAATCATAACTGTTTTTCCATCTTTATATAAATAAACAGATACTTCTTCAAAAGTACCCTCCCAAGTAGCTTTAACCTTAGCATCCTTTGGATATTTACTTAACTCTTTAACCAACTCTGAAACAATCATAATTACTCTCCTATACTCCTAAACTTTTCCAATTTACTCAACTTAACAGTCATAGTGATTGGTGTTGCTTTTAAATAATTAAATGGTACTACAAAAATATTCAATTTAAAGTCAGACTTATACTTACTAAAATACAAATCTATACAAAACTGACTCTTATCAATTATTTCTGGAGTGTTATTACTTTTATCACATGTTACTTTTACATTTCTCATATCCTTAGCTAACAAGGTTAATCCTTCCCTTGCTTTATTATGTGTTATTACATCCGATACTTCTAAAAACATATTCTGTATAAAATAATTACTAAAAGCAGATACTAACTTTTTTTTGTTTCTTATTTAACTTAACCATTATATCCCCTCTTTCTTTATCATAACATATTTTCTAATTTCTTTCCTATTCAACATATTATTTTCATCCAACCACTCAAAAATATTTACCATCCTATTTTCCATGGACTCTTTTTTCATCCATTTATTAATTTGTTCTTCTATAAATAACTTATCTGAAAATGATACACTTTCTAGCTCTTCTATTATTTTCATTCTGCCTACACACTTCCATGGTTTAATTAACCATTTATAATCGGTTTTAACACGTCAAATCGTCTGTTCTACACACTTTAATCACTTATAGGTAGTATGGTATCAGTTAAGAATTTTATACCTACTACAGCGTTGATTTATATACCCTCATATATTTGTAGTAAGTCGTCTTTTCCCTCACCTTTAATTCTTACACTCCGCTTTTGCATCTCCTTAGGCAACAACCATCTTGTTCCTTTTATATCTTCATCTTCTTCATTATCTTTATCTACTAAAGAAACTATTAAACTTTGATAGTCTGAAGGATCAAATATCTCAATAGCCTTAAATGTGCAGCCTGCAACGGCATCTGAAATATCTTTCGTGCCTTCTGCACCCTCTGAATTTTTACTAGGATGATCTACTTTTCTTTTAAGCTTATCATGTTCTAAATCTAACACCTCAACTTGAAATGGTTTATAATAATAATAAAAGATTCTCTGTTCTATCATCATTGTTTTCAAGTTTAAATACTGAGTATCAAATCTATCTACTGATAGTAATAAAGACTTAGGATCATCAGCTAGTCCTAACTTTACACATACCTGTCTTAACTCATCTGATAAATAACTATCAGCAGTTACTTTAGCAATGTTAACTCCTGCATTCATTAACTCATATATAAACTTTCTTGGCAATATAACAGGAATTTCATCTCCATCTTTTGCTTTTATTCTAATCATAAAGTCAACCAACACTACTGGAGCGTGTACTTCCTCTATCTCATTTATTTCATTCTCTTGTTGCATTACTTTATAACCAGCTATATGACACATAGCTATTCCCATTCTATCATGAGATTTACCTGCGTCTAGGTGTATAAATCTTGGAATATCAATATCTCGTAGCATCTTCAAATTTAACAATGAAAATAATGAAATATCATCTTCTAATCCTATCTCTAATTCATCTACCTTAAATGGAGAACGTACATCTAGCTCATCACCAGTAATACTATTTAATATATTCTGAGGCATCTCACATTGCTTATAAAATTTAGGAGCAGGAATTAACTTAGAACTCCTCTTTCCAAATACACTTATACCACAAATATCTCTTAACCCACCAACTATATCTAAAGATATCACCTCTTTATGCTCTATTGGAACCTCTAACAAATCACTACCAACTAATCTAGCATGCTCTATTTCTTCTTTTGTTTCTAATATTCTACTTGCTTTAAACTTATCACCTAAAGCTATCGTAAAGTTTTTACCACAATAAACCCTAGTTGGATCTGCTTTCCATAATGGAATACTATATACAGATAATGTAGTGCTATTCTTTCTATCTTTTAAATAGGATTCAAGAAAACTAGATTCATCTTCTGCTGATGCTACGATAAACATCTTTGTAAGTACATTCTTTCTCTTAGCAAATCTAGTTTCAAATCTTCTTAATGTAGCTTGATATGTTCTTATTACTCGTTCTCTTTGTTTTGGATTCTCCATTGGATCGTTTACTTCATCAAGTAAACCAGCTATAATATCAGCTCCAGTAACTCCAAAACCTCTAGCGTATGGAGACATCAATGTCCAATTAATATGAGGTAGATGTAATACAGGATTAGCTGTACCTCTTACAATACCTTGCTTCATGAACCATGGAGAAGCTTGTAACATATCCTGCAACTTACTAAATCCAGTTGTACTTGCTAATGTCTTAGTTAATGAAAAGAAAGAAACAGCAAATCCACCAGCACTCATCTTACCAAAAAAGCTTCTCATATCCTTTAACTTCAATATCTTTTGTAAACAGAAGGCAATTCCTAATAAAGCTGTATTACTCTTTCCTGTTCCTATTGCTCCTGTTAAAGCTACCTCATACTTCTCTGTATTACTAAACATATCTTCCAGAGACTCTTTCCAAACAGGAAATACTTTCCTACCCTGCTCTGTAGATTTTCCAAGATACTCATCGGAACATAAAAATTCAATTATATCAACTGGTCTCTCTTTATAATCCATAGCATATAAAAAGTCTAATGAATTTTGTAATGATTTTATTTCCTTATTCTTAGACATCCTTGTGCACCTCTACAATTTCAGCATCTGTTATTCCTAACTTTAGATCCTGTAATTTTTGCTCTAATATAATTCTGACGTCTTCTCTCTCTAAAGCTGATAACTTCGATACCTTACTTTCCAGGCCATCTAGAATAGGCTTTCCTTCTTTATCTATGTTCGGTTTCTCAGTTCCTCCACCTACATTTAAAATATTCTGATGAAGGTGTAACAATGGCTTATTACTATCTCCTGGAGCATAGCCTAACCTGCTACAAATATTTATCCAGTGCTCCTCCTCTCCTCTCATCACTTCTAACACTTTTACCTTTTGATTTGTAGTGGTAGTAGGGTCTGCTAATAAATCATACAATTCCTTAGTTCTAAAAAAGGATGCAGAAGTAATTATATTAATAAGATTATCCGCAACTTTATTTACTATATCTTTATCCTGTGTCTTTTTTATGGCTAAGTTATCTCTTCTAACTTGTGCAATAGCTACATTTAATTTCTTTGCTATTGCTTCTTCAGGAAAGTGATGTAATAATAAATCCTTAACTAATTCTATTCTTCGCATTTTTGCTGGCAAATTATTCATCTTCCATCTCCAAATATTCTATTAAACATTCCTTAGTTCTACTTCCTACCTGCTCTCCTATTATAGCTAAAGACATAAGATACTTATGATGACATAGCTTTATAAATGCGGATCTTGCTTTTCTATGCTTTACTGTACAATCTCTTATATCTTCTTCATCCACTTTATACTTTTCACATATGTAATCAAAAGCTTCTTTAATATGTTTTACAGTTAGTTTTCTTGCTTTAGCATTAGCCATAGCTTATCTCCTATATATTTACAAAACCATCTTTATTTGCTTCATCTTCAACCACATCTCTAAGCTCATTAAGTACCACCCTTAACTGCTCTTTATCTCCTAAGCTACCATAGCATTAGCTTCATCTATAGTATCTCCTTCTTTATCAAAAGCAACAAAAGACCCTATAAATACTGTGTTATTCTTATTAACTGCAGTGAATCTATGTATCATTTCCATAATATCTGATAGTTCACACTGAAGATCATTACTCATTTTTCTCCTTTATCTATCTTACTATATTTCGTAAATAATATTTCTTAACCACAGTAATATCAATAGCTAAAATTGGTTCAGTTACCAAAACAGATTCCTGAGTACCATCATGATAAACAAAATTTTCAACCGCACCCGAATGTTGTAAAATACGACCAAAAGTTCCAAACTGCATTATATCATTTCTATTATAGTTAACTTTAAGCAAAACGACATTAAAAGCATCTTTTGTAGCTATCTGCCATAATAATGACCCTATATGTGCTTTACCATACATTCTACTAGTCCAAACCCAAATACCTGTGCAAATACCATCCTTAAAGCCATACCTTTTAAATTCATCCTTCTTAATATCATAAGGTATCAAACCTAAACTCTTAATCTTCTTCCAGTTATTAGCTGTTGTATAATGATAACCAACCATAACACACTCTACCTATACTTTTTAAGAAACTCTTTTAAGAATATTACATTGAACTTATTATTTCTAATCATGTCATTTAACTTTATCCATATTTTTTCTACATATGGTTTTATTACTTTTCTCTGTTGCAACGTATTTGCCTCTACAGTAAGCCATGTAATTAATGAAGTAGTTGCTGTTATTATATCCATACCGTCTTTACTATCCTCTTCTATTACTTTCCTTAATGGTTTCATAAAAGACTCACTTCTCATACCTTTCTCGAACTTTTCTAATACACTTATTTCCATCTTTCTTTCCTCCTTATTCACTTTAGCTCCTCCCTTATTTTTTTAATATTCTTATTTACTATTACACCATCTGTACCTCTCAGGTCTTCCGCTGTCTCAACTTCAGAAGCTATTAATGGCTCAGCTGGTTCAATCTCTTCCAACTCTGTCTCATATACATCTGTTGCATGCATATTCGGAAATCTAACTTTATACTTAGGCTCTTTAAGATTAATATAGATTACAAAGCATTCCCGTCCTGTTGGCAGATGTATTGCTCTCGATCCTACTATAACCATAACTCCTCCACCCTACAAAATTCTAGTATCTTATCTTTCAATTTCTCCATGTCTTTTAATTCGTGTTCCCAGATTATTAGTATTTTCCATCCTTTTTTCTCTATTAAGTCTATTCTTTTCTTATCTCTTTGTCTTATATCTTCTACAGATATACCAGATACAAACTTAGTTCCAGTTCTTTTACAAAATTCTGGGTTTGCGTGCCAATAGTCCCCACGATGCTCTATACACTTTTTCTCTTTAATGTTGACTATGTCTGGACATTTGCCTGCGGGTCTAATATGCTCTCCTTTTGTATTTAATAACCAGCTACCTGGAAATAGACTGTCTACTATTTTAAATAGAAGCTTCTCACATTCGTTTGGTTTCTTATTACTTCCAGACATTATTGCTTTTATTTGTGAATCTCTATAGATTGGATCTTCCCAAAGCTTCTTCTGAGTTTTACTAATTTCCTTTTTCCTGCTGAACAGACTATCTAACTGCTTCTTTAGTGTCTCTTGGGATGCACAAATACCTCTTCTATTGTGATATCTAATAAATTTTTGCTTAGAAGTGATCTTACATATAAAAAGATTACCACAACCACATTCACATGTTCTTGTTTCTCTAGGTATCCTTAATTTCCCCAAATTAACTCTAGAATTATTAGCTACTCGTTTATCTGTTTCTTTAGTTAATCCTTTAGACCAACCTTGCTTTCCTCTTCCACCATGACCATGAATAAATCTGTTTCCTGGCTTTGATATACCTTTACATCCACATTCACATAATACTTTATTTCCTAACTCAATCATTACTTACCTCTCCTAAATAACTTAATTAACTTCTGCCACCAATTAAGATGTAATTTAAAACCAATTGCCTCTTTAACTCTTCGTTCTCTTTCTATACATCTATCCACTTCAATATCCCATATTTTTAATACGGAACATTCAACTCCTACCTTATGAGCTGTCTTTTTTAAAAATTTAATTACATTCATAATCTACTCCTCAATATAACTAATTTTATTTTTTATCTTAATTACAACAGTATTGTTAAAAGATTCCTTAAGATATGCATCATGTGTTATTACAATCATCTTCTTAAAAGAAAACAGTTTATAAACATACTTTAATCCTCTTATAAACTGTCTCGTATTATTAGTATCTAAAAATATAGCACTCTCATCAAGAATAAGTGTTTGCATCTTACTACCACTTCTACGACTTAATATTACAGATAAAGCTATCCTCAATGCAAATGATATTAGAATCTTCTCTGATCCACTATAATTTTCAAAAGGTTTTGCTATACCATTCTTTTCAATCATCATTTCAAAAGTGTCTCCATAACCACCTTTCTGTAACTCCTTCTGAACTACCAACTCTATAGATAACTCAATTTCCATATACTGTAACAAGTCATTAGCAATGGATTCCATCTCCACTTTACTGTTCTCAACTATATAACTCGGAATACCATTTCTACCAAATGCTGTATGCAAATCCTGATACACTGCAGCTTGCTTAGTTAATCTTACTATCTTTAATTTACCATCTTCTACTATAGCCTTTGACTTTTCTAAGCCTTTTAATTCACCTGTTATAAATTGTATATCTTGATTTATTGTTCTTACTTCCAATCCTATATCCGCTATGCATTTATTTATGGTTGCCAGATTCGTAGATTCTTTATCTGCTTTTTCTTTTGCCTCTTGTTCAAGTTTACTCAATTCACTTAATTTAGCTATTGCTATAGTGAGACTAGCCTCTACCTTCTTCCATTGTCTAGCATATTCATCAGCTACTTCCTGTTTATATTCCTCCGTTACCTTTTGCTTGCAGGTAGGACAATCTTTTGGTAATCCTGAAATACTATTACTATTCTTTCTTATAACAGACTTCTCAGCCTCAATAGGAGCTATCTTATCTACTTTTATTTTATATATCTTATCTTCTAACTTCTTAACTGCTTCTATTGCTTTATCTGTTATCTCTACCTGTATAACTAATTGGTCATTCAATGTTACTAATGGTTTCTCTTTCTCTAATTTCTTCTTATTCAAACCAGCTATTTTAGATTCCAAATCTTCAATTTGTGCAGTTTCATCTCCCAATGCATCTAACTTCGACTTATATGTATCTAAATCAAGTTTATACTTATTTAATCTCTGCTTTGCTACCTGCTCATAATCAGAGTAGATACCTAATTGTAAGATACCTATTACTAATTCCTTTGCTTCTTTAGGAGATAACTTTGCAAAAGATTCTGTTTTTCCTTGTTCAAGGCATACTGAATTAGAAAAAGTATCATAATCCAATCCAAGTAACTCTTGTATATAAGCTTTTGTTTCTGTAGGATTACCTTTATAATCATCACAGGTTACCTTGACTGTTCCTTTACGCTTTTTAGTTGTAATTATTACATGCTCTATACCATCCAACTCAAAAGTAGTTGCAACTATTGCTTCATCTGCTCCTTCTCTAATTACATAATCTCCCTTATATCTAGAAACACCAAATACACACCAAGTAAGAGCATCAATAATTAAATTAGATTTACCAGTAAAATTCTCTCCTACTACTAAGTAAATATCATCAGTAGGTAATTCTAATGTCTCATGCTTGTAACTTAAGAAATCAAATACTTCAATGCTTTTTATATCCATGCTAATAAATATTCCTTATTTAACTTTTCTACATCATCATAAAAATTAAGGTGAGTAGATATAGGAGCTCCATATCGACATACCTCTTTATTTATCCATTCTTTAGGTATCCTTCTATCAATAACAAGAGCTGCATTATCGTTAATGCTAATAATCTCTAAATCTTTAATTGGTATATGTTCTAGTATAACTACTAAATTCTCTTCCCACATATTAAGACAAAATAATTCCCTATATAGCTGCTTCTTAAAAATCTTTGCTAAAGCTATATGCTGAATACTAGGATGGATAAATCCAAAATAATTTCCAAATATAGGTTTATCTGGATATCTGGGTATACCAGTACCAACCAAAGAAGCCATACCTATCATAGGATTTATTCTTACTATTTCCATATCTGCGTTCATTACTATAATCCTTTAATTTAAGAGGTAGGAGAGGGAAAAATAAGTCTGCTAAAGGAGATATCTTTTATATACAAACTTAAAAACCCCTCCTACCTCTATTGTTACTTATTAAATTCTATATACCTTTTCTGTAGTAATTCCTAGTTTGGTTAAAACAGTATCTAGCACTCCAGGCGGTAACTCAGGACCTCCTACGTTTATTTCTGTATTTTTATCTCTTTCAATAACCGCATCAACAAGATTATCTAAATCCTGATACTCAGCTCCTGTTATTGTAAGCTCTACATTCTTATCTTTTTTATCTTGAACTACAATTTTCATCTCTTTACTCCCTCTATATTATGTATTTCTTATTCTTTTTAATATTAATTGTCCTCTACAAGCAATAATTTTAAGTCTACTATTCTTTTTATGTGAACTATTAATATCTAAGTGTCTCTCACACAAATCCTCAAAAGAGTCATGACCACAGATATTAAAACTCCCATCTTTTCTATCTATAAAAGCGTCTACTTCTATTTTTATTTTCTTTTCCTTAATATTTATAATCGTTTGCTTTCTTTGTTCATTAAGCTCACGCACCAATGCATTACGTATCCTTACAAGTCCTATCCATGTCCCTATAATACAACTACCTATGATAATACCCACAACAATTCTAATAATCATTTCTTTACTCCTCCAATAAGTTTTATACCCTCAGTCACTGTAACTTTTGAAAACTTAAGCTTATTAGCATATTCAATAAAACAATTAGTGGGAGACTTACTTTCATTTATATCTTTATTTCTAACTCTATTTGTTGTTACTACATCTTTTTTTATAATAAGTTTATATGCATTTACATACCTTTCTCGTATTAAATCTTCTCTTATTACAAATGGAGTATCCTTACGTATCTTTATCACCAGCTTTACTATTGCTCCATCTATACTACTATCTACAGAGTCATTGCTGTGCTGATTATCTGTCCAATCCTCTTCTATTTGTACCCACTTTCTAATCGGTGTCTCTATAGAACTTAACTTTAAATTATCTCTAATTAGAATTACCTTACGATCATTTCTCTCACCCCAATCTACCCTCTCAGGACTTCCTACATATAACACTCGTTTATTCTCACTATTTAATACCATTTGACCTCTATGTATATCTCCCAGCATAAACAATTTACAATCAGGATTATCTTCTACTAATTCTTTAGTAGTAATTACATTCTTACTAAAACAGGACATATCATAGTTATTGCTAAGTACAGCCTCTCCAACTGGAAAATGACCATAAAATATTTCATCTTCCTTATATCCCGATCTAACTACTTTTACCTTCGCTATTCTTAATATCTCAAACTCTCCAAATGAATAATGCTTTTCTCCTCTATTTACAGATTTAAGTGCAAACGAATCGTGATTCCCCACAACAAGTAATACCTCTAATCCAGAATCAATTAATCCCATTACCCACTTCTGAAATACCATACGCTCCTCTGAATTTGGATGCTTCTTATCATATATATCTCCAAGCACTACTACCCTTTTAACCTTATTTTTTATAGCCTCTTCTCTAATAAAGGTAAGTACTCTTATTGTTGCTTCCATATCCCTATTCGAATCTATATGTAAATCGGCTGTAATTAATTCACTCATTTCTTCTCCAACTTATCTATTGAACCCTGAAATTCCTTTATACTACTCATACGAAGTTCTATATCAAGCTTAATATCCATTATATCTTGTTTATAGCATTCCATTCGTTCCTTTTCATCTGCAATCCAACTCTTTTGACGTTCTATTTCTTTTTTAATTATAGCTATAGCTTTTATAGGTTTTAACATTTCTCCTCCTTAATTTATCTGTGTAAAAATAATCCTACAACAAATATGCACCAAAGACTTCCTGCTAACAATTTGATTCCATGTAAAAATACTCCATTTGTGAGTAATGCATTTGGATCATATGTCATTTCACTATCCGCTCACTTTTTATTATTTACACTACTTCTACTAAATAAGAAACTAGATAAAACTGATAATCCTAATGCTTGCCACGCTGTTATTCTCGGTAATCCAAATATTAATGGCATCAACCAATTCCATAACCACATAACTGGAAAAGTTTGTAGAAAGGCCACAACTACAACCATACCTATTCCCATACATATAGTACCAAACCATTCTGTTCCATTCATTTCTTTTTCTCCTTTACTATTATATCCTCCCAAACCTCCTCTAAATCTCCTTCTTTTTCCTTTGCAGTTACAAGTAGCTTTCCTTCCGATTTAGCACGATAACCTTCCCCAAAATAGAATGGTATCATCTTTTCATCACCTTCTGTTACTGTTAATGATCTACCTTTATCTACTTTTACTACACTACTAAATCCTATGTACTTTCCTTTACTTGTTGGAGCGTCTGCTTTCTTTCCTCTTCTAAATAATAATCTGAATGAACAGTAATGTTTTAAAGCATTTCCACCAGGTACACTCTCAAACTTACCATACTGACCTATAGGAGTCCTAACCTGAGCTATAAGTACAGTAGCACAATTAGCTTTTGATGTAATTCCTGTAGCTACTCTAAAGAATTGAGATAGCTTTCTAGCTTGTAATGCTATAGTATCATCTTCTAAACTCCTTGATCCCTTCTTATCTTTTAACTCTCCAAGACTTCCTAGAGCAGTTACAGAGTCTATTACTACCATATCTACAAGACTTTTTACTGTAAGCTCACGATATTTGTCAAGATATGCTTCTAATGTGGGCTCATTAAAAGAATTAGGGTCTATAACTAATAACTCCTCAATATTATTACCTTGCTTCTCTGCCCATAATGGATCCAATTGAGATTCCACATCTATCCAAGCAACTATTCCACCAGTTTGTTGACAGCTAGTTACAGCTCTATGTGCTGCAGTTGTCTTACCACATTGCTCTGGACCAGCTAACACTGTAAATCTACCATGAGGAATATTACCAAGAGAATCTAATCCCTCGCAATTAAATGTAGAGAACTTTGTTACTCCTACACTAGAATCATTACCAAACTTTAGAATTGATCCTCTTCCTTCTTTGACTGCTAATTTCTTATCTCGACCAATCATTTGTCTGATTCTAGTCATCTTTTGTTTCTTTGTTAAAGTTTCCATAACTACTGCTTCTCCCTTGAATTTACTATCAAGACTATCAAAACTCTCTTCTACTTTAATCTTCTTCATATTCTTTAAAAGATGCTCTTAATTCTTCAAATGATTCGTTACTTATTTTTATATCTTTTCCATCAATGGTTATTGTATGTGTTTCATCAACTATAATTTTCAACCACGTGGCAGAGAACACTTGTTGCCATGATGAAGCATAATATAATTTATTTCTTTGTAAATGTCCACGCAAATAATTCTCTAATCCAGATTCCTCATCATCACTCGTTCTTAAATCTGAAGAATAAGCTATGTATTGTATATTTTTAAATACATATACATCACAATTAGTGCCATAACTAACCCATGTTAATACGCAATCTCCATCCAAACCCTTACTTGCGATAATACAGTTATGGGATCTCATATTTAATTTAATAAGTACTTTACTCAGTCCAATCGTCTCTGCATTCATGGGTTCTCCTTTTTATTTAATTAATGATTTCTTTAAATTTATAAATGATTTATCACTTATTTCTATATCTTTTCCATCTATGTTTATTGTATGTGTCTTTTCTAATACTATTTGTGGTAACGAACAATCTGCTTCTACTAATTGCTTATAAGAATAAGTATAGTATAGCTTACCACCTCTTACTAATTGTGCAATCAAATACTCTTTTAAACACTTCTTTTTAACACTACTAACACCTAAATCTGACATATAATAAGCTGCTCTTTCAAATGACTTGAACTCATATTGATTCTCACTACCATACCTTCCTGTACATACTAATATATAAGCTCTTTCCATCGTATTACACATAATAATAAAACCTTGGTTATAATTCGTTCTACTGTCTAATAGCTTCACTGCTTCATCTACTGTAATATCATACTTTCCCATAACTTTCTCCTTAATTATTTTTCTCATAGACGTTATATCATGTACATTAAAATAAACAGTGTGTCTACAACCAGGATACATAGGAGAAATATGCAATTTTAAATCTATTCTAGGAATGCAACTGCCTCCTTCATACCCTCCTCTAGCACGAGTATAACATACATACCCAACAACATGGTCTTCTCTCTTACCACCATAATTAATACTTCTTCCGTTAACCTCAACCAAATCTCCTACCTTAAACTTCATAAATTCTTTTTCATTCATTTTTTATCTCTCTCCTTCTCTATATTATCTTTTGCTAGTTCCAATATACACATAAATTCACTAAATTTAATATGAACAACTACATCTCCATCTTGATTCTTACTAACTATTATCCCTGTCTTGGAATATACGTCAGCTGTTTTTTGGATCTTACGCCATGTTCCTCTCTTTATACTAAATGATTTCTGAGAAGGAGTATTTTTACACTCTATTCTAAATAATCGAGTCGACACATCCCCATCTTGAAATCTTGCACCTGAGTTACTTGTTAATGTAGTTTCAGGATCAAATGTCAACATTCTCTGATATACTAAGTTCTCTAGATCATTTCCAATATCTCTTTTATTTCTAATGCTACTCACAACTTAACTCCTTTATAAATATAGAAGGCTTAGACAAGATTCGAACTTGCTAGCCTTTTGTGTCTCACACAGTAGGTGAGTGTCTTCAGTCGACTTAGAACTGCACGCAGAACGTTTCCCAGAACGCCACTAAGCTTTCTATATTATTAATAGTATACTACATTGCTATTGTAATGTCAAGGATTATTTACTATTCCCAAATACAGATAACCCAGCTAGCCAATTCTGCAATCCTACTCGTTCAAACACAAAAGGTCTACCTCTTAAAGTTGAATAAAATTCTCCTATCTTATTTTGTTTAATCTCTTCAAACATTATATATATACCTTTCTCAATCTCTTTCTCTTCTTTTCAGGTAACATATCATCCATTGTTTTCTTCTTTACTTCCCAACATTCATAATCACTTTCAGTAATTTCTACCTCTGTTCTTGGATTACTCTTTGAATAAGCTACTCTTGAACCATCAGTTGATACAACAATAGTACATCTATCATCCTTTATCACTTTATAATGCACTAACACATCGTGTAATGCGCCATTAAGATTAGGTAAATCTATCACTCTCTTATCTGGTCTATAATAAATAGCTTTAATAGTTATTGGAACATCAATTGGTTCCTTTACATTAGGAATAAATAAAGCACATTGTTCTTGATACTCCTTAAACCTAACACTAGGAGCAATAAATGGAACTTTTTTATCACCCCTAGTTTTTTTATACCATATCTGTTGACTATTCTTTTTAGTTACTGGAGTTATTCCAATAATGAATTTCAACATTTAGAATAGATCCTCTTCATCTTCTAATGGTTTAATTTTTGTAGCTTCTTTTTTCTTTTCTTCCTTTGGTGTTTCAACTACAGGATCTGATTTCTTCTCTGCCTTTGGTTCTTCAACTGCAGTATCAAAAGTGTCACCGTCATCTACATTGACTTCTCTATTTTCTGATTCACTCTCTCCTGTTATAAAACCTCTCAATTCACTAACTGATAGAACTTTAAATCCTTCAACTATTGATTTCATATCTGCCATTAGAGAATTCTCATCATCTGTAAGTTTAGTAGCTTCTCTAGCAATAGTTATTTTATAAACAGTTTCCTTACTAGCACCAATTCTTTCTACTTGCATCTTAAAATTAGTAATAGGATTTTCTTTTGATACACTACCATTATTTCTAATAGCATCAAAAATAGCATTCTTTGTTGCTATAGAAAAATCCCACTGCTTTAATTGGTTATCCTTATAGTCTATAACATTAGCAGAACATCCCCATCTTGCCCAACCATCCTTAGCCTGTATTTTATTCAAGTAATCACAAATAGGACACTCTTCATCCTTACCTAATGTCTTTCTACATATAATCCTACCATGCTTTGGTATTACCTTCCAATGTATTTTATGCTCTACTTTAGAAGATACAAATCTAATAACTTTCTTATCTCCTGGATTAAACTTCAACTTACCATTTCCTGTCTCATCATCAGCTCTTGTTCTACCAAATTCTGATTCTGCATACGGATTCTCAAATTCATTTCCCATCTTACTTCTCCTTTTTGTTATTGTTAAATACTTCTTATCAACATTAAAAATATACCAAATGCCATTACAGCACGACCGTACATCTCTCTATCTACAAGCAGCCCTGCAATTATCAATATACCTACTATTGCAACAGCTATAAGTAGTTTTCTATTTTACTCACCCTACTTCTCCTTTTATTATCTATTCTATTTAAAAGTTAACATCTCCAACCTTATGCCCACTATCTTCTCTCTTATTTGCTTGTTCATTCTTATACGCGTAATGAGCTTGTTCTAAATCTACTCTCTTCAACTCTAAATACTCTCTTACTATCTTAGCTGCTTGATAATTGAAATCGTGTGCCTGATATACCTCATCAGCTTCTGCTATTCTTGTCTTAGCTGCATCTGTTTTTTCCTCTGAAGCGTTCTTCACTACTGATTTTCTTTTCTCTCTCAAGAATTTTAATTCTGTTTCCACCTTCCTTAAAGAAAGAATAGCATCTGTTAACTCCATCTTTGCTGAAAGACTACCAAGACTTATTCCTCTAGCTATTAACTCAGGAACTTCTTTTTTTGCATACTGATCTATTTCCTCTTGTATATCTTTTACCCTCTTAATATCTATTCTAGATAAGGTTAACATACTATTTACATCCAATCTATCTTCTTTTGATACTTTCTTATTATAAATCTCTTCTCTTTCAGACATATTAATTTCCTCTTATAGTTATTGTTATTTTAGAATCTTTATTCTTTAATATTTTACACACTTCGGTATACTCTGAATGTTCTTAGTAGTACATCTATTACTTCCTGACTGTGTTCCTACATATTCCATCTAATCTCCTTTACATTAACCCACTAGTTCAAAAATATAATCTGGCTCTAATCCAAAGTATTCCTCACAAATTTCATATGGCATTTCTCCATCTGCCAATCTACTATTCATATCATCTCTTGCTGATTGTATTAAAGTATCTGCTTCTGATCCTGTCATTCCATCCCTTCTAATTAGTATTTCTTTTATAGTTTCCATCTAATCTCCTTTTTTTATTATTCCTAGTATACTACATATTAACTAATTTGTCAAGGATTATCTTCTTTTATAGAATTTCTCTAAATCTGATTCTACTACAGATACCAATCCTTTTATAAGTTTATGCTTAACCTCTGCAACCTTATCAGTTTCATCCACAGTAGCTCTAACTGTAGAAGTTATAGTTACAGGTTCATATTGCCTAACCTGAATTGTTCTACTTACTGTTTCCTCTATTTCTATTACTTTTGGCATCTTTTGTTCTCCTTTATTATTGCATATATTTTAGAGTTACTTTTCCTCTAACAAGAGAGGATTCAGGTTTGAATAATAACTCATACATCCAAGATATAGCACCTTTAGTTCTCTCTAATTTCAAGCTTACTTTCAAAACAAGTTTTCTAAATTCACATCCTCTTATCTGTATATCCTTAAAAATATCTTTCACATAAGAAACCTCTCCATCCAACCATGGCTCACCAAATCTAGAAAATCCATCTTTTGATTTTGTATATTGACTTTTTAACTTAATTTCTTCAATATCTACAGCATTAAATCTTTTCATCTCCTGTTCTTTTTTTATAGCATACTCACCATTACAAAAACTGCACCATTCTTTTTGAATATTATGCTTACAATATTCTACTCCATCTCTAATGTCTAATCTTTCTTCTTTAGTAACAGCTTGTAAGTTTTTCATCTTCTTTCTCCTTTGTATTTTATTGCAGTATACACTACTATTACTAAAATGTCAAGGATTATTTTTCTAATTTAAACTATTTATTTTATCCAAAGATGTTTTATGCATATCTGCCCAGGTAGTATATGACATATCTAAACTTACTTTCATATGTACTTTCATACTTTTTATTTGTCTCTCCATGTTTTCTACTATTATTTCAGCAGCTTCTTTTAATACTTCTTTTGGAATCTCAAATAAAAATGCATCATGAATATCAACTAAAAACTTAACAGGAAGATTTCTCCTTTTAAACTCTCTAAATATCCGTATACCTACAATCATCAAACAATCATGAGCCATACCTTGTATAGGAGAATTAATTCCTTGTCGTAAAGCAGCACTCTCTAACTCAGATAATCTAGAAAATATCAACTTCTTTGTATTTCTATCTCTATATACTTTTGTCTTATAATCAATACCTTGTAGTATTGGAAATCTTCTTCTTCTACCAAAATAATTAACTACTTCACCAGTCTTTAATGCCTCTAATTTCAATTCCTCTACCCATTCTGCAGCTATTGGATACTTATTTTTAAAATAAGCTAATATAGCATTTGCTTGATTAATAGATATTCCATATTCTAATGCTACACTTTTAGCTCCTCTACCATACATGATACCAAATACTGTTCCTTTTACAGCACTTCTTTCTGAATCAGTAACCTTACTTTCTAATTTCTTCAATACATAAGAAGCAATATGAGTATGAATATCAAGACCATCATTTAGGTCTCTTATCATATCAGGATCCTGTGAGCATTCTGCTAAACAACGAAACTCAGCTGCTTTATTATCTGCTTCCAAAAATACACAACCTTCCTCAGGAATAATATAACTCCGAATATCCTTAGCTTTTTCAGGATCTCTTTTTGGTTGATTCTGTAAATTTGGTTTCTTAGATGCTAACCTACCAGTCTTAGTACCATGTAATTTAAATGTAGTATGTAATCTTCCAGTACCATCTACCTTTACATTTTGTACTAATTCAGGAATATTCTTAATGTATGTTCCATAAAATTTATTTAACTTCCTTAATTGTAATATACAATTAGCTGATTTTACCTTACCCTTTATTTTTTTCAATACATCTTCACCAGTAGCCCATGATTGACTACCTGTCATAGCTTTAGTAACACCACATATATCATATAATAAACACTTAACATGTGGATAACTTCTATTATTAAATGCTATTGGTTTCTTAGATATAACTGAATTCCAGTAATCTTGAAAAGAACAATGTTTTTTCTTTAACTTATCATATCTAGCTTGTAACTTTACCCTTGCTGTATTTTCCAACAACTTAACAGTATCCTGTACCTCAGCTAAATCTAATAA
>Ga0222637_1000328_pt1 | contig 22656 bp, 25 predicted proteins | sample AntAcemetagen143_FD_181149 | JGI IMG/M metagenome (GOLD analysis project Ga0222637, IMG submission 181149) | Saline water microbial communities from Ace Lake, Antarctica - #143 | ecosystem: Environmental > Aquatic > Non-marine Saline and Alkaline > Saline | place: Antarctica: Ace Lake...
GCCGCATGCTAAAACGACAAACAATAAACTAAAAAAGTCATCTAATTTTCTAATTGATTTAGGTGCAAAGGTTTACGGTTACAATTCAGACTTGACAAGAGTATATTCATTAAGTAAAATGAAGGCTGAGTATAAAAGAATTTATATTATAGTAAAAGAGGCTCAAGAAACTGCTATACATAGTATAAAGCCAGGAATAAAAGCGTCACTTATTGATAAAGCAGCTCGCGATGTAATCGCAAAATACGGATATGCTAAGAATTTTATTCACACCACGGGACATGGTCTCGGGCTTCATATACACGAAGCACCAACTATTAGTCCTAAAAGTGACGAGTATCTCGAATCGGGAATGGTTTTTACCGTCGAACCTGGTATATACTTAGCTGATAAATTCGGTATACGCATTGAAGATGTTGTAGTAGTAACCCAGAAAGGATATAAAGTTCTCAGCCATGATATCACCCACGCAGTTTAAAGCAGGAATTGTTATTAAATATAATAATAGACTTTATACAATTCTCAGCTACCAACATGTTAAGCCTGGCAAAGGACCCGCATATTACCGCACCAAGTTAAAGGGTCTAGACAATGATGCAGTTATTGAAAATACTTTTAGATCAGATGAGAAAATTGAAACAGCTTTTATCGATGAAAAGAAACTAACGTATTTATATTCAGATGGTGATATGTATCATTTTATGGATCAGGAATCATACGAACAGGTACCCTTAAGTAAAGACATGTGCCAAAATATTGCTGATTTCATGCCTGAAGAAACAGAAATAACTGCATCTATTGCAAATAATAAAATAATCTCAGTAAGTCTTCCTAATTTTGTAAACTTGAGTGTTGCCAAAGCAGAACCAGGAGCTAGGGGAGATACTGCAAAAAGCACAGCTTCAAAAAACGTAACCGTAGAAACCGGCGCCAATATCATGGTACCTAATTTTATCAATGAAGGTGATAAAATACGCATAGATACCCGAACTAGTGAATATGCCGGAAAAGCCAAATGAGGTAAAGATATGAATCTTAAAGAAATAGAAGAAATGATAAAGCTTATGAATGAAAATAAGCTAGAGGAAATTGAAATTGAAAAAAACGGCTTGAAGGTAAGGCTCAAAAAAGAAGATAATCAGATAAAACAGGTTATCCAAGATACAGCCGTAAATTACCAGCCTGCTCAAGGCTCAAATCAGACAGCCCAAGAAGCTGCCAAAGAACAAGAGCCTTTGAGAAAATTGATTGAAATAAAAGCACCAATGGTTGGTACGTTTTACAGAGCTCCAGCCCCAGACGCAGAACCTTTTATTGAAATAGGCCAGGAGATCAAAGAAGAAGACACGCTTTGCATCATTGAAGCCATGAAGCTAATGAATGAAATTAAATGTGAAACTGCGGGCAGGGTAGTAGAAATATTAGTTGAAAGTGGTCACCCTGTAGAATTTGGTCAAACCATTATACTTTTGGAGCCGATTGCATAATTATGTTTTCAAAAATATTAGTAGCCAATCGTGGTGAAATTGCCCTTAGAATAATCAGGGCTTGCAAAGAAATGGATATCCGCACTGTAGTAGTTTATTCAGATGTTGATATCAATTCATTGCCAGTTCAACTAGCAGACGAAGCCATTTGCATAGGATCCCATGAACCCCACAACAGCTATCTCAACATACCTGCAATTATAAGTGCTGCTGAAATAACAGATGTAGAAGCAATACATCCGGGATATGGATTCCTAGCTGAAAATGCTCACTTTGCTGAAGTATGTGAATCATGTCAAATTAAGTTCATAGGACCTACTCCAGATTCAATAAGGAAAATGGGGAATAAATTAAACGCCAAAATAACCATGAAGAAAAATGACGTTCCCGTTATACCTGGAAGCCTTTTACCTATAAAAAATAAAGATGAGGCTCTAAAAGTAGCTAATCAAATTAAATATCCAGTAATCATCAAAGCTTCAGCTGGCGGTGGCGGCAAAGGCATGAGAGTTGCTCATAACGATGTTCGACTTACAAATGCCGTGGCAACAGCTCAAGCGGAGGCTGAGAAGAATTTTGGAAACCCAGAAATATATATAGAAAAATATTTTGAGCTCCCTCGGCATATAGAAATTCAAATAATGGCTGATAATCATGGAAATGTTATCCATTTAGGAGAAAGAGATTGTACTATTCAGAGACGACATCAAAAATTACTTGAAGAAGCGCCATCTCCAGCTATAAACAAAAAGATCAGAAAAAAGATGGGGGATACTGCAGTAAAAGCTACTAAGGCTGTTAACTATTCTGGCGTTGGAACAATTGAATTTCTTTTAGATGAAAAAGATAATTTCTATTTCATGGAAATGAATACCCGTATTCAAGTAGAACATACTATAACTGAAATGGTTACTGGAATCGATATTATTAAGGAGCAAATCAATATTGCAGCCGGAAAAAAACTCTCAGTTTCACAAGACAAAGTAGAAATAAGAGGTCATGCAATTGAATGCCGCATAAATGCTGAGGATTTTAGAAATGGTTTTATTCCTTCTCCTGGAAAAATAGAAGTCTATCATGCTCCTTCAGGTCCTGGAGTCAGACTAGATTCAGCAGCTTATCAAGGCTATGTAATTCCGCCTTACTACGATTCAATGATAGCCAAGCTTATTACTTATGGAAAAAATAGGCAGGAAGCTATAGCTATAATGAAAAGAGCCCTAGATGAGTATTTTATTCACCCAATAAAAACAACCGTTGATTTCCATAAAAAAGTTCTTAATAATCAAGAGTTTGTTAAGGGGCAGTATTATACAAACTTTGCCCAGAAATTGCTGGATACTACTGATTGAACACAGGATTAAGAATTAAGGATTAAGTTAGAAGCAAGAACTAAAAAACAATAATCAAACATCAAACAGTTTTTCTTGGCATAGTTTGGTTATTCGAATTTGATCATTGTTTCTGGTGACTTAATTCTTAAAGTGAGCGAATGCGAACGTCTTAATTCTTTAACGTGTCTAATAGACACATTATATGAGGAGGCTTATAGTGAAAATTTTTACTGGTATCGTAATCTTCTTTTACACATTGGTTTTTGTGGCCGTTGGTAGCCTTGTAATTGCTTTCGCACTTGGATACATTACACCCCAAACAGTTAATGAGTTGCTCATACGTATACCAACAGATCTGAACATCAGAATGATTATCATTATGATAGGAGTCGGTATTATCGTTATTTCTCTTGCAATAATGCAGCTAGCCTTTGGCTCAGGCAAGCAGGAAAAGAGTATATCCTTTGAAAATCCTAATGGTCAAGTTACTGTATCATTATCTGCTATTGAAGATTTTGTCAGAAGGCTAGGTAGGGAATTTAAAGAAATCCAAGACTTAAGACCTCTAGTGAAAGTAAAAAAGGGTAATCTAACAATTACTTGTAAGACATATCTCTTGGAAGATCTTTCCATTCCTGAAATCACACAAAAAATACAGGATACAGTGAAAAATAGAGTTAATAAGCTTTTAGGCAACGCTGAAGAAGTAAAAGTGCTTATTGATGTTATTAAAATCGTTGAAAAGGGTAAGCGCTCCAAAAATAAAAACGAAGAAGAGGAAGCAACTGTTCCCTTCCAATATAAGTCAGAAGTATAATTTTTAAACTTAATATGTAGAAAGGGTTTCATCATGGCAAAAAGAATTGGAGTTTTAACAGGAGGTGGCGACTGCCCAGGATTAAATCCCGTTATTAGAGCTGTAACCAGAAAAGCTATTAACGAAGGACTTGAAGTCATTGGCATTAAGAATGGTTGGAGTGGATTAGTTAACAACCAAACAGTAAAGTTAGACTTGAAATCTACTTCAGGAATACTTCATAGAGGAGGCACTATCTTAGGCACTTCACGCACTAATCCCTATAAAGATGTTAAACTTTTAGCAAAGGCTAAAAGGAACTTCAAAGCCCTAAAACTAACCGCTTTGGTTGCTATTGGCGGTGAAGACACTCTGGGTGTAGCCGGAAGACTCTCTAAAGATGGCTTTCCTGTTGTTGGTGTACCAAAAACTATTGATAATGATGTTCCTTTAACTGATGCAACTTTCGGTTTTGATACAGCTGTTAATATAGCCACAGAAGCCATTGATAGATTGCATACAACAGCTGAATCTCATCACCGCGTTATGGTCGTTGAAGTAATGGGACGACATGCAGGTTGGATTGCAGTTGACTCAGCTATAGCTGGTGGCGGTGATTATGCCCTCATACCGGAAATACCTATCAATACCGAAGAATTAATTGAAAGCATTAAGAGTAGAAAAAAACGCGGTAAACACTTCAGCATTATTGTAGTGGCTGAAGGAGCCAAAATGAGCGGCAAGATGATTCTTCAGGATCAGGAAATGGACGCTTTCGGCCATGTTAAATTGGGTGGCATCGGTCAACAGCTGGCTGATATTATTGAAAAAGAAACTGGATATGAAACCAGGGTTACTGTTTTAGGTCATCTCTTAAGAGGTGGTTCACCAACTGCCCATGACAGAATTCTAGGTACAAAGTTTGGAGTAAAGGCTGTAGAGCTTATACTTGCCGGCAAAGCAGGCTATATGGTCAGCTTGCAAGGCAATAAAATAGGTCACGTAAAAATAGAAAGGATTCTTGGCAAAATAAAAACAGTTGATAAAGCCTATTATGATTTAGCCAAAGAATTTTTCGGTTGATATTATGAAAGATGCAATAAAAAAACATTTAGAAGAAAGCTTAATTGCTAAGGAAGATCTTCTCAAAAATCAGTTATCAGTAATTGAAGAAATTGCTCAAGTTATGACTGAAGCTGTAAATAAGGGTAAAAAGATTATTATTTTTGGTAACGGGGGAAGCGCAGCTGATGCCCAGCATATGGCAGCTGAATTAGTAGGCAGATATAAAAAAGAAAGAAAACCTATTGCCGCCATAGCGCTTAGCACAAACACTTCTAACATAACTGCCATTGCTAATGACTATGGATTTGAGAATATCTTTTTAAAACAATTACAAGCCTTAGGTCAAGAAGGTGATATCGCTCTAGGAATATCTACCAGTGGCAATTCACCTAATGTTATTAAGGCTCTAAGATGGGCCAATGAAAACGGATTAATTACTTTTGGCCTTAGTTCAAAAGATGGTGGGGAGCTTAAAACGTGCACTAATTGTTGCCTCTCTATCAATAGCAACAATACTCCCATAGTTCAAGAAGCGCATATATCCTGCATACATATTCTATGTGATATCATAGAAAGCCATTTAAATGTATAAGGATAAAATTAAGTCAACAGCCGAACTTCTTAAAGAGGTCAAGAAACTTAAGAAGCGTAAAAAAACTGTTGGCTTTACCAATGGCTGTTTTGATCTCTTGCATGCTGGACACGCCAAATACCTTCAGGATGCCAAGAAGAAGTGCGATGCTCTCATTATTGCTATAAATAGTGATAGCTCTGTAAAAAAAATAAAAGGTGAGAAGAGGCCGATCAACAGCCAAAAAGCAAGACAGATTGTTATTGCTGCTCTGGAATCAGTTGACTTTGTAGTGCTTTTCAAAGAAACAACACCACTCAAACTTATCCAAACAGTCAAACCCGACATCCTAATAAAAGGAGCTGACTGGAAGAAAAAAGATATTGTGGGAGCCAAAGAAGTATCATCTAATGGCGGCAAAATTATACGTATTAGTTTTCTAAAAGGTTACTCAACCAGCGCCATCATTAAAAAGATATCTTCTAAAATATAAATGAAAACAGCCCTTTATAGAATTATAGATGCTAATTATAACCGCTTAAAAGAAGGCTTGAGGGTTTGCGAAGATATTATTAGGTATGCCTTCGAAGATAAAAATTTAACACGCACTTACAAAACTTTAAGACATAACGTTACAACTGCTTTTAAGCAGCTATCAATAGATGAACAGAGCTTATTTGAATCAAGAGACTCCTTAAAAGACGTAGGTAAGGGTACGCCAGATTACGAATTAAATAAAAAAAATATTACAGATATTTTTCTAGCAAATTTACAAAGAGCTAAAGAATCTGCGAGAGTATTAGAAGATGTATCTAAACTTTTTAACAAAAAAGCGGCCTTGCAATTTAAGGATATAAGATATAAACTTTACGAACTTGAGAAAAAAACTTTTAAAAAAATTCAGTCTTTATGTAATCGTAGATGAGAATTTAGATATTGCAAAACATGTTATTTCTCAAGGTGCTAACATTGTTCAATTGAGAATAAAAAATAAAAGTGACAGCTTTGTTCTTGCTATAGCTAAAAAAATAAGGAAGCTTACAAAGAAGCATAATGTTCTTTTTATAGTTAATGACCGGCTTGATATAGCTAAGATTTCAGAAGCTGATGGTGTCCACTTAGGCCAGGAAGACATTAGTGTTAAGGCTGCGCGTGCATTTCTAGGTAAAAACTACATAATCGGAACCTCAACTCATTCTGTAAAAGAGGCAAGGATAGCACTGTCCCAAAATCCTGATTATATAGCTATTGGTTCTATTTTTAAAACAACTACTAAGCCGCATTTAAAACCTTTAGGAATAGCTAGGGCTCAGAAGATTATTAACAAAACCACTATTCCTTATTTTGTTATTGGAGGCATTAACTTAAAAAATATTAGTCAGCTCATTAAATATAAAATAAATAAAATCGTTGTCTACAAAGCTATCTGCCAAGCAAAAAAACCTGGAATTACAACAAAAAAGTTTAAGGATATTTTATTAAATTATGAAAACTCTCATAGATAAAATTAAAAGTAAGCAAATCCCTGCTATAGTTAAAAAGGTTGCTAAGTCTGAAGGTTTAGACGCAAGAGAATTAGCAAATGACATCAAGAACGGGCAAACAGTTATATGTTCTAACTATAAACACGCTCCCAGTAAACCTTGTGCAGTTGGAAAAAATCTAAAAACTAAAGTAAATGTAAACATTGGCACTTCTCCTGATTTTACCTGCCTTAAAAATGAATTAAATAAACTCAGTATAAGCTTAGAATACGGAGCAGATGCTGTCATGGATTTAAGCACAGGAGGCAACTTAAAGGAGATAAGGCGCAAGATAATTAGCAAATGTCCTGTTTCAGTAGGAACTGTTCCCATATACGAAGCAGCTGTTTTGAATGCTAAAAAAAATATAAAGATTAAAGATATGAAACTTGATGATATATTTAGCTCTATCAAGCGTCAGGCAGAAGATGGAGTTGATTTCATGACACTTCATTGCGGCCTTACCCTTGAAACCTTAAGCAGATTAAAACAGGAAGGCCGATTATTAAATATTGTCAGCCGCGGAGGAGCATTCTTAACAAATTGGATGATTCATAATAATAAAGAAAATCCTCTTTACGAACATTACGATGAGCTTCTTGATATACTTCATGATTATGATATTACTATTTCACTTGGAGATGGCTTAAGGCCTGGCTGTATAGATGACGCTACAGATAGAGCCCAAATCCAAGAACTAATCTTCTTAGGCGAACTAGCTCAAAGAGCGAATAAAAGGGGCGTACAAGCCATCATAGAAGGCCCTGGACATGTACCGATAAATGAAATTAAAACCAATATGCAAATACAAAAAAAACTATGCCATGGAGCTCCATTTTATGTGCTGGGACCCTTAGTAACTGATGCAGCTGTAGGCTATGATCATATTGCTGCCAGTATAGGATCAGCTATTGCAGCAACGTACGGAGCTGACTTTATCTGCTATCTAACTCCAGCTGAGCATTTAGGCCTTCCTTCAGAAGAAGATGTAAAAGAAGGTTTAATTGCAAGCCGCATAGCAGCCCACGCAGCTGATGTGGCCAAGGGCAACAAAAGCGCAATACAAAGAGATAAACTACTATCGCAAGCCAGAAAAAAGAGAGATTTTCCAAAGCAATTCGAATTAGCCCTTGAGCCAAACAAGGGGAAGTCTAAATATAAAAAACTAAAAGCAAAAAAGAAAGATGTATGTTCAATGTGTTCTGAATTTTGCGCAATTAAAACCATAGAAGAGGTGCTTAAAAAATGAGTTTATTAGTCGTAGGTTCAGTTGCTTATGATTCAATTGAATCCCCTTATGGGAAAAAAGATGAAGTCTTGGGAGGATCTGCTCTTTACTTCTCATTAGCCGCAAACTATTTTAGCAAGGTTAAGCTTGTAGCTGTTGTAGGTGAAGATTTCAAGAAAAAAGATATTAATTTCTTAGAAAACAAAGGAATTAATATAAAAGGACTTGAAATAGCCAAAGGTAAAACATTTCGATGGAAAGGTAAATATTCGGCAGATTTAAATCATCGCGAAACCATTTACACTCATCTAAATGTCTTTGAAACCTTCCAACCAAAACTTCCAGCAAGTTATAAGCGCAGTAAATATGTTTTTTTAGCTAATATTGACCCAGACTTACAACTTGAAGTATTAAATCAAATAGAAAATCCAATACTCACAGCCTGTGACACCATGAATCTATGGATTGATAACAAAAGGAAAAGCTTATTAAAAGTCTTAAAAAAAATACAAATCTTTATTGTTAATGATTCTGAGGCCAGAGATTTAAGCGGACATAGCAATTTGATTAAAGCTGCAGAAAATCTTTTAAAAATGGGTCCTAAAATGGTAATTATCAAGAAGGGTGAGCATGGAGCAATGATTTTTGCTAAAAACTTCAAATTCTCATCAGCAGCCTATCCACTAGAAGAACCTCTGGACACTACTGGATCAGGTGACGTTTTTGCGGGTGGATTCATGGGATATGTTGCCAAGACAAAGAAATTAAACCAGGCTAGCTTTAAAAAGGCGGTTATATATGGTAATATATTAGCATCTTACAACGTGGAAGCATTCTCCATAGAGAAACTGAGAAAATTGAAAAAGTCAGATATAGACAAAAGATATAAAGAATTTAAAGAATTAACAAGCTTTTAACTGCGGACGTGATTTAATGGTATCCCGCGCCCATAAAGCTTTTTGCGAGTGTAATTTAATGGTAGAATGCCAGCTTCCCAAGCTGAATACGGGAGTTCGATTCTCCTCACTCGCTCCAAAAATATTATGAATAAAAAAAAATCGGTCTCATATTTAATTCTTTGTTTTTTATTTTGCTCATTAATCTTTACTGGGTGCAAAACAACTAGAAGCTCAAGGTCAACCTTGGTTAATTTAAAATCAACACCTGGTAAATACCACAAGGTCAAAAGAGGGGAAACTCTCTGGAGCATATCTAGATCCTATGGCCTGAGCATTGATGAAATTGTCAAAATTAATCGCATCTCAGATGCTTCCATGATTAAAGTGAGTCAATTGGTTTTCATTCCTGATAATCCGCAAAAAACAGTTTCAAAACAAACAGCTTCATCATTTATAAAAGCAGAAGGTAATTTTCTCTGGCCGGTAAAAGGTAAAGTAATAAGTTACTATGGAGTTAAATATAACGGCATCAAGTCAAAAGGAATTAAGATTAAAGCTAGGCGGGGTCAAGAAGTCAAAGCAGCCCGATCAGGTACAATTTCTTTTTGTGAAGACAAAGTTAAGGGTAAGGGCAAAACCATAATCATAAATCATGGAGATGGTTTTTTAACAGTTTATGCACATAATTCAGAAAATCTAGTTGACTTAGGTGAAACAGTAAAACAGGGGCAAGCTATTGCCTTAGTCGGAAACACCGGTCGCTGTGAGCATCCGCAGCTTTATTTTGAAATAAGAAAAGGGCACAAACCTCAAAACCCATTTTATTACTTACCATGAGAATATTTGAGAGTATAAAAAAACTTTTTAATACAAACTCAAAAAAAGAACAACTGACATTTTCCGTTCAATGCGGCAAGTGCCAAGAAATTATTATTGTTAAGGTAAATCCAACTAATGACCTAATGAATCAATATAAGGGCGTAGGAGACTCAGGCCCAGCCTTTATACTCAAAAAGGAAATACTAGGTAATAATTGCAACAACCTAATACAGCTTACAGTAGAATTTGATGAAAACTATAATATATTATCCAAAAGTGTGAAAGGTGGAGAAGTAAGCTCATAATTATGTTAAAAATAGGAGTAATCTCAGATACTCACATACCCATTAATTCATTGCATATCTCAGATGAGATAAAGAGTCACTTTCAAAAATGCGATCTTATTCTTCATGCGGGAGATTTAATTGAGATAAACGTTATGAGCGAATTAAAAAAAATAGCTCCTGTAGTTGCGGTTGCAGGCAATATGGATAATGTGGATGTCAAAAATAAACTTCCCAAAAAACAAGTAATAAAAATAGATAAATATCATATCGGATTAATGCATGATCCTGGTAATTTAAGAAAAAAAGAGGAAATATTAAAGAATAATTTTGCAACTGATAAATTAGATATCTTGATTTATGGACATACTCATATTCCTATGTGCGAAACTTATAAAAAAACAGTTTTTTTTAATCCCGGAAGCGCTACTGATACTATTTTTGCTCCTTACAAATCCGTGGGATTAATCTATCTAAATTCGACAATAAAAACAAATATCATAAAACTGGAAGAATAAAAAATGTATTTAATAGGCCTGAAGTTTGCTTTCTTTTTTCTGCTTATTATTATAGCTGGTTGGCGATTATCTGATTATGCTAATAAAATATCAAAAAAATCAGCTTTTCCAGAAGGTCTTTTTGGAGTTATATTTCTGGCTATCATAACCTCAATGCCTGAGATATTTACCAGTATTGGTTCTGTTACTGTGGTTAATTTTCCAAACATGGCAGCATCCGATGCTATAGGGTCTATATTTATAAACTTAATGATTATCGTTGTCCTAGATATCATACAAGGTAAGGGTGGCATATTATCTATTGCCAGCAAAAAACACATCCTAACTGCCAGTTTAACTATAGTGGTCCTTGGAATAGTCTCTATTTCGCTATTATTAAGAAAAATAGCCGGCATAAACTTAGGCTTTTTTAATATAGGTCTTGATAGCATTGCAATAATTGCTATTTATATTTTCTGTGTAAAACTTTTAGTTAAGCATGGATGTGAAGAGATAACCAAAGAACCTAATAATTCTAATGGATTGGGATCGCTATGGATTAAATTTATTATTGCTGCTATCTTAGTAGTTGCTTCTGGTTTTAAATTGGCAGAATTAGGCGGAGAAATAGTTAACCGGACAAGCTTAAATGACAGTTTTGTTGGATTAGTTTTTCTTGCTGTAGCAACCTCGCTACCTGAGTTAATTGTTTCTTGGTCAGCAGTTAAGCATGGTTCAATAGATATGGCTATAGGAAATGTACTAGGAAGCAACTTCTTTGATACAGCGATTATTCCAATAACTGATGTATTCTATAGAAGCAATCAAATAATGGCTGACTTAAATATTTCACACATCTTTACCATAACTTTATGCATGATAATGACAGCTATTATTATTAGCGGATTAATTTATCGGAGTAAAAAATCAATTTTGAAAATTGGCTGGGATGTCTTTTTTATGCTGATAATAATCGTTACTTCAATTGCTTTCTTTTACATGATAAATTTTAGTTAGGAGAAATTTATGGATAGACTCTGGGCTCCCTGGCGTTCTAAATATGTAAAATCAAAAAAAGATAAAGGTTGTATTTTCTGCAATAAATCTAAAGAAAATAAAGATAAAGCCAATTATATAGTTAAAAGAGGGAAATACTGCTTCGCAATTTTAAATATTTATCCTTATAATAACGGACATATAATGGTAGCCCCCTATAGACATATAAGTGATTTAGATAAGCTAAAAAAGGACGAGCTTGTAGAAATAATGGAGCTAACTCAAGAACTAATAAAGAATCTTAAAAAAATATTGAAACCAGCTGCTTTTAACTGCGGATTTAATCTCGGTGAAGTTGCCGGCGCAGGCTACGCAGACCACCTACATATCCACATTGTCCCTAGATGGCAGGGAGACACCAACTTCATACCCATTATTGGCAACACTAAAGTTATTCCTCAAGCGCTAGATGATTTGTATGAACGCTTAAGAACTCAAATAAAAGTTAAGAAATAGATACTATGGAACATTCAAATTTTGTTCATCTACACAATCATACTCTCTTTAGCCTCCTAGATGGCGCTTGCCATCTAAAAGACATGATGGAGGCGGCCCACAAATACAAAATGCCGGCTGTAGCCATTACAGACCATGGAAATATGTTCGGCGCCATAGAGTTTTACACACAGGCAGTTAATTATGGCCTCAAACCTATAATCGGTTCAGAGATATACGTTGCTCCTGGCTCACGATTCGAGAAAGCCGGCCGGCTCGGTAAAGAAACAGCTAATCATTTGACTCTTTTAGCTAAGAACGAAGAAGGCTATAAAAATCTTATGAAATTAGTTTCCATTGGCTACCTTGAAGGATTCTATTATAAACCCCGAGTTGATCTTGAGTCTCTAAGGATACATTCCAAGGGCCTAGTAGCAATGAGCGGTTGCCTAAAGGGAAGAGTACCAAGACTACTCATGACCGAGCAAGCTGATGAAGCTAAAAAATTAGCCGCTGAGTTATATGAAATGTTTGAGGGTGATTTTTATCTTGAGCTTCAAGATCATGGCATGCAGGAACAAAAAGAATTAAATCGTCTACTTATTAAGCTTTCTAAAGAATTAAATATTTCTCTAGTTGCTACTAACGATGTCCACTATATCAAAAAAGAGCATGCCCGAGCTCATGAAACCTTACTCTGCCTCCAAACACAAACAACCCTTGATGACCCTAGCCATATGCGATTACAGACCGATGAATTCTACTTTAAAAGCCCTGAAGAAATGAAGGAGCTATTCAAGGAAGTCCCTGAGGCCATTAAAAATACAATAGAGATAACTCAAAAATGCAACCTAGAACTATCTTTCGACAAAGACTATTTACCAAAATTTAGCCCACCGAAAGGATTAACGAACAACAAATATTTGAATCAACTCTGCTATGAGGGGGCAAAGAATAAATTTATTACTATTTCTGATGAACTTAAAAAACGACTTGATTACGAATTAAATATTATAGAAAAGTCTGGCTTTACAAGCTATTTTCTTATGGTTTGGGATTTTGTTAAATTTGCAAAGGAACAAAAAATCATGGTTGGACCAGGAAGGGGATCAGCAGCTGGAAGCGCTGTAGCCTATTCATTAGATATAACTAATATTGATCCCATAAAACATGATTTAATTTTTGAAAGATTTCTTAATCCCGAAAGAACAAGTATGCCTGATATCGATATTGATTTTTCTGATGAACGCAGGCAAGAAGTTATTGATTATGTTACCAATAAATATGGCAAAAAGAATGTAGCTCAAATTATTACATTCGGAACTATGGCTGCTCGCGCTGTAATTCGAGATGTTGCCCGAGCAACTAATTTTACTTATGCTGAAGCTGATAAAATAGCTAAGCTTATACCTTCAGACCCAAAAATGACACTAACCAAGGCATTGAAAGCCGAACCAGAACTAAATAGTCTCTATGAAAATGATGAAAGAATAACTCAATTAATTGACACTTCAAAAATCCTTGAAGGCTTAAAAAGGCACGCTTCGATGCATGCTGCAGGTGTTGTTATTTCAGATGACGAACTAACTAATCATGTGCCTCTTTTTAAAACTAGTGAAGGCCAAATAACTACTAGCTATGATATGGAATCACTAAAAAAGATTGGCCTAGTTAAAATGGATTTTCTTGGTCTAAAAACATTAACTGTTATTGAAAAAGCTTGCAAAATCATCAAGAGAGTAGACGGGGTGGAAATTGATATTAACAACCTATCCTTAGATGATAAAAACACATTTAAACTTCTTAGTGATTCAAAATCTATGGGGGTTTTTCAACTTGAAAGTACTGGCATGCGTGATCTGCTAAGAAAACTAAAGCCTGAGGTCTTTGATGATATCGTAGCTTTACTTGCTCTCTATAGACCTGGTCCGCTTGGCAGCGGTCTGGTGGATGATTTTATTCATCGAAAACACGGCAGGTCTCCCGTAAAATATTTACACCCAAAACTAAAACCCATATTGGAGGAAACTTACGGAATCCTTTTGCATCAGGATCAGATTATGGTTATGGGTGTCGAGTTGGCCGGTTTTTCTTTTGCTCAAGCGGACATTTTGATGAGAGCTATCAGCAAGAAAAGGCCAGAACAGATGGAACAACTTCATGGTGATTTTATTATTGGAGCAGTAAAACGGGGTATAAGTGAAAAAATTGCTGAAAATATATTTACTCTCATTTCACACTTTACAGGGTATGGCTTTAACAAAGCTCACACGACATGCTACGCAGATATAGCTTATCAAACCGCCTATCTTAAGGCTAATTATACAATAGAATTTCTAACATCTCTTCTAACAAGTGAAAAAAATAATGCGGATAAAATTGCCTTATACATTGAAGATGCTAAAAGTTTTGCAATAGAGATACTGCCGCCTGACGTTGATGAAAGCTTTGCTGAATTTACCGTTGTAAAGGATAAAAATTCTATAAGATTCGGGTTATCTGCTGTAAAAAATGTGGGAGAAGGCGCAATCGACTCAATCATAAAGGCTAGAATAAAAGGGGGTAAGTTTACTTCTCTATATGATTTTGCTACCCGCATAGATACAAGACTTGTAAATCACAGAGTTTTTGAAAGCCTTATTAAATGTGGCGCCTTTAGCAGCTTTAACTTGAAGCGCTCACAGCTAATGTCTATATTAGATAAAACATTAGATGCTGCTAATAAGCTTCATAAAGATAAGGCTGCAGGCCAATTGTCTTTCTTAAATGATTTGGGTAACGAAAACGGTTTTGACAGTACTTTTATAAATATACCAGATATAGAAGAATGGCCCGAAAATGAAATTCTGACTTATGAAAAACAATACTTAGGTTTTTACATCACAGGACACCCCCTAGCTCAATATTCAAAATTACTAAAATTCTTTTCAAAATTACCTGTTTCTCAATTAAAAGAAGGAACTGATGGTGCGGAAATATACATTGCAGGAGTTATTGCTAATATTCGTAAGACCATAACCAAGAAAAAGGGTGAGAGAATGGCTATATTGCGCCTTGAAGATCTCACTGGACAGACAGATGTCTTAGTTTTTCCTAAGGCTTATACTAAATCAAGTGAGGCAATTATAACTGATGCTATCGTAGTCGTTAAAGGACGTTTGAACCTTAAAGAAGATACTCCCAAAATTATTGCTGATGATATCATGCCTATCCAAGAAGCCAGAAAAAAGTTTACCTCTGCCATAGAAATCAATTTAAACACAGCCGGATTAGAGGAAGATACCCTAAAATCCCTCAAAGAAGCTTTAGCAGTACACCCCGGAAGGACTCCTGTATACTTAAACTTCACAGAACCTAGTGGCAAAAAACAAAAAATGCTTCTAAATGAAGATATAAAAGTCAGGGCCGAAGAAGCTCTCATAGAAAAACTTGAGAAAATTGTAGGTCAAGATGCTGTGATAATTCAAGTTTGCCCTTGACATTCTTGTTTTTATTATGTATTATTACTCTTAGAAACAAAAGAAGTTATAAAAATTAAGGGGGCAAGATATGACCAAAAAGGACATAGTATTAAAAATTGCCAACGAATCCAAAATTAAACAGATTGATGTCAAGAAGGTTGTTCAGAAAACTCTTGAATGCATAATAGAAAACCTTCAAGAAGGCAAAAAAGTTGAATTAAGGAATTTTGGTGTCTTTAAGATCAAACAGCGTCGAGGTAGAACCGGACGAAACCCAAGAACGGGTGACGTGGTACCGGTTCCTCCGAAAAAAGTTGTAGTTTTTAAACCTGGTTTGGTAATGAAAAAAAAGATAAAGTAAATTTTTATTTAACTCAAAAACATTTTTTTTAAGTCAAATTTATTTATCTAACATCAAAACTTGATAAGCCCCAGCCCACAAACCTCTTGGGGCTATTTGTTTATAACATATGAAAATTCAATCCCTTAAAGGTACTAACGATATTCTTCCTTCAGAAATTAAGAAGTGGCAACTTCTTGAGAATGCTTGCCGCACTCTTTTCGAATTGTACGGCTATGAAGAAATACGCACACCCATAATTGAAAAATCCGAACTATTCAAAAGAAGTGTTGGCGAAGCTACTGATATAGTCCAGAAAGAAATGTTCATCTTTAGAGATAAGGCAGAAAGAAGCATATGCCTAAGACCAGAAGAGACCGCTGCTGTAGCTAGAGCTTATATCCAACATAATTTAGCTAATAAAACAGGAATGGCTAAGCTTTATTACATGGGGCCTATGTTTAGAAGTGAGAGGCCTCAAGCTGGCCGATATAGGCAATTCAACCAATTCGGCGCAGAAGCTATAGGCTCTTACAGTCCACACCTTGATGCCGAATTAATCGCTCTCATGGATGAATTAGTAACCAAAATGGGTTTAAAAGAATACGACATCTTAATAAATTCATTAGGTTGCAAGAAAGATCGCCAAACCTATAAAAAGAAGTTGCTAGATTACAGCCTAAAAGATAAAAATATTATAGATAAATTGTGTTCCGATTGCCAGAAACGCATCAAATCCAACCCCTTAAGGGTGCTCGATTGCAAAAACCCTGAGTGCCGTAAATTAGTAAATAAATTACCCACACCCAAAGATTGCCTCTGTCAGGATTGTCAAGATCACTACAGCAAGGTTAAAACGCTTTTAGATAGCTTGAAAATAAAATACATAGAAGACCCTCTACTTGTAAGAGGCTTGGATTACTACAACCGAACAACATTTGAGTTGGTGCATGGAGGTCTAGGCGCACAGAATGCCATACTTGCTGGCGGCAGATATGACAATCTAATTTCTTCTTTTGGCGGCGCAGATACTGGAGCTTGCGGTTTTGCTGGAGGCATGGAACGATTAATATTAGCTTGTGAAGCTGAAAAAATCAATTTGCCACTCAAAGACTCAATCTCTGTATACATTGTAACCCTGGATGAATCTTTTTATAAATACGGGTTTGATATTTTACACACATTAAGGAAAAGCGGTATCAAAGCTCATATTTCTTATGAAGCAAAATCCCTAAAAGCTCAAATGCGCCAAGCTAACAAGCTTAATTCGCGCTTTGCCATTATCATAGGTGAAGATGAAGTAAAGAGTAAAAAATATACCCTTAAAGACATGCAAGAGCATGAACAGGAATTGATTGATAAAAAAACTTTGTTAAATAAAATTATTAAATTAAATGCCTAATAGATTAGATATTGAAAAAAAAGAGTTAAATCATCTTGCTCCTTACGCAGTAAAGAGCTCCGAAAGTCGTGGACGAGAATTCAAAGAGAGCAAACATGAATATCGTGGATGTTTCCAAAGAGACAAAGACCGCATAACATATTCCACTGCCTTTAGGCGCCTCCAATACAAAACTCAGGTATTCGTAAATTACGAAGGGGACCACTATAGAACACGATTAACGCATACCCTAGAAGTTACCCAAATAGCTAGATCTCTAGCCAGAAACTTAGGCTTAAACGAAGACCTAGTAGAAGCTATTGCCCTTGCGCACGATATAGGACACACGCCCTTTGGGCATGCAGGAGAATATGCACTAAATGCTATCATGCAGAAATACGGTGGCTTTGAACATAATCGGCATGCCTTAAGAATTGTAGACTACTACGAAGAAAAGTATCCTGATTTCAAAGGCTTAAACTTAACATGGGAGGTCAGAGAGGGCATAATTAAACATTCTTCAACTTATGATAAGCCTAAAAACGAGAGTTTTAGCTCAAGCAAGAGGCCGTCATTAGAAGGTCAAGTTGTGAATTTGGCTGATGAAATTGCCTACAATAATCACGACTTGGACGATGGCATAAGTTCGGGCTTGATTTCTCCTGAAAGCCTTGATACAATTGAACTTTGGAAAAGAGTCAAAAAGAGTATCGTGAAAAAATATCCAAAAGCTGATACAAGAACCATAAGGTCTTTAATAATTAAGAATATGATTAATATTTACGTTAAGGATTTAACCACTGAAACTATAAAGAATATTAAAAAATATAACATTGACTCAGTTGATAAGGTAAGGACATCTAAGAAAAACATTGTTTCTTTCAGTCCAGAATTTGAAAAACAAAAAAAGCAGGTAAGTGAGTTCTTATATGACAATCTCTACATGCATCCATATGTTATTAGGATGTCAGATAAATCGACGCGCTTCTTAGGGAAACTTTTTAATGCTTACCTTGAGAAACCTCAGCTGATGCCAAAAATTAGGCTTAAATACATTGAAGCTAAGAGCACAAAAAAACACAAATATCAAGTTATCTGTGATTATATTGCTGGCATGACAGATAGATTTGCACTACAAGAATATAAAAAGTTATTTGACCCTAACGAAAAAGTATAAGTGATTAATTAAGAAGATGAAAAAAAATAGTTGGGAATTATTTCACAGGTTACTCGATGACAAAGAATATAAGGAATTTAAACAGATATATTCTCAAAGCTTTGGCAAGAAAACAAAATGGCATGAATTAGATTCTATTCCTGAATCAAATTCGCAAATTATTGAAAAGATAGCTCCTAAACATGCAAAGATTTCCAAGAAAACCGCATCTGAATGTCGCTCGACCATGGGAAAAGCCGGCGAGTCAAAAAAAGTTCAATATAATAAAATTACTCCAAGCAACTTTATTCTCACAGCTCCTTTACTTTCTGAAAACTCTGTCTTTGGATTTATTTTTATAACTAATGTTTCTGACATACTTTCTGCAACTCAATTAAAAATATTTACATCATATCTCAATACTATTATATTAAAAATTCAGGATGATATTGAACTAGCTAGGCTTTACGACACTATACAGCCCAGAACAGCTGCTTTATCAACTATTCATACAATTCATAGACTCATAAGCAGCGCACTCACTGAAAAAGAACTCCTACCCAGGCTAGCCAGATTAACCTTGCAAGTTATGAGAGTTAAAAGATGTACAATTTATCTCTGTGATAAAAATAAAAATAAAAAGAAATTGCGGGTTGCCGTATCTGTTAGCCCCAAAGGCTTAATATCTGATAAAAGAAAGATTGCCTTTGGAGAAGATATAGTTGGGCGATCAGCAAAAAGCGCTATTCCCGTTCTCACCGAAAATACTCTTGCCATGCCTTTAATAGAAGAAGATGTTTTAGGTGTAATAGAAGTAACTGAAAAAATTGATAAGAGACCCTTTACCTATTTTGATCAGGAAATATTAACTACCTTCTCAGAACAAGCCGTAATAGCTTTAAAAAATGCCTATTTAAATAAGCAAAGAGAAAACATTACAGAGGGAAGCATAAAATCTCTCATAGAACTCTCCGGCACAAAAAAACAACCTCATATTCCGGAAGCACAATACAAAAAACTCGTCACGGCTATAGCTAAAAATATTAAGGTTTCAAGAAAAGATATCAATACCCTTAAATACGCTATCAAGCTTAAGGATGTAAGCAAAGTAAGTATTCCCGATAAGATTCTTCATAAAAACACACGGCTCACTAGAGAAGAATTTAAAACTATGAAACAACATTCATCAAAGAGTGCAGCCATGTTAAAACCAATTAAAGTCTTAGATTCAGTAATACCCTTGATTAAACACCAAAGAGAAAAATATGATGGGACTGGCTATCCTAATGGCCTTAAGGGCAATCAGATACCTATCGGCTCTAGAATACTTGCTGTAATAGGAGCCTTTGAAGCCATGGTAACAGATAGGCCTTACCGCAAAGCAAAAAGTATTGAAGAAGCAGTTGAGGAAATCAACAGAAACAGCGGTACTCAATTTGACCCCAAAGTGGTCAAGGCATTCAATAAGATAATTAAGAAAAAGAGCACATTAAAAGAAAAGATTAGTAAACGTTAGGTAATAAATGAAAAAGATATTTCTTGTACTATTTTTATTAATCGCAATTGCAGTCCTTTTTGCCTTTAGCCCTCAGGCATCTGGCTTATATGAATCTATCTGTAAGCAACAACTTAAGACTCAATTTAACATAGAAGCTGACTTTGAAAACTTTCAAGTTCAAGCTCTAAAAAAAATTAATTGCACTAAGGTTGACTTAAGCAAAAAAGACAATCAGGTGCAGGCAGAAGAAGTTGTAATCCAGATACTTAGCATAAAACCTTTACATGATTACTATGAGATTAAAGTAGATTCTAAGGAACTTGAAATAGCTGATCTCGATGGAAGCATTCTTCCTTTAGCAAGTGTCATTACCAAGCAGACACATAGTGATATCCTAAAATCCACCAAACTTGAACACGTAAATTTCAACTTAATTAAAGATAAAGAAAAGATTAAGGTTTATAACATTGATGCAGTTGGAGAAAAAATAAAAGTCTACGGCTCTGTAGATATTACAGAAAATCTAGGAATTTGCAACTTAACTATACATATCCCCGCAGAAAAAGCAGAAGAAATGCCGGAATTTTCAAAAGCTCTTTCAAAGCTATTATTCGATATGGAACAAGAAGGGGATTGGGTAGTTTTCAAATTAACCAACATTCCCTTTAAGATATAACAGGAAAAATAATGAACGACAATAAGGAATATCAATCAGAATTGTTTAATGAGTTCTCAGAAGAACCTGCTAAGCAAAGACGCTTTATAAAACGGCTTGAAAGGCAAAAACAGATAACTTTAGTTATATCCAGAGAAAAATTGATATTTTCAGTAATATCTGTTATACTGCTTTATGTTATATTTTTCTCGCTTGGAATTGAACGCGGCAAGAAAATAGCAAATCGCTCTATGAAACAGGATGCAAACTCTGCTCTTATAACAACTCCAACTAGTGAAATAGATACACAAAGCAAACAACTAGCTGCCAAAGGAGAGAACACAACAGTTGCTCAAGAAAATGTGAGTAACTTGGAAGTCATAACAAAACCAACAGAAGCAGAAGAAACAGTTCCCAAATTAAAAGAATTTTATTCTATCCAGGCTGCAGCATATTCTAACTTATCCCGTGCTGAAAAAGAAGCTTCTAAGGTAAAAACTGCTGGAAATGACGCCATAATTGATTCAAGCGGAAAATATCATCTTCTTTTAATCGGTAAATTTCAAAATAAAAAAGATGCATCTGCCCTAAGAAAAAAATTAGCAAGTAAATACAAAGGTTGTTACGTTAGAAAATATAAAATAGAAGATTAAAAACAGGAGGTAATCATGTCACAACATCGAAGTCTAAGAGGAGCACCAAAAGACAAAAAAATCAGAAGTGTTCACAACAGATTTGAACGCATTAAAGAATTACAGGAAAAAGGTAGCTGGGATGATAAAAAATCAGTTTTTGGTCTACCTAAAGTCAAGGTAGAAAGAATAAAGGTTAAAAAAGGTGCTCCTAAATCAGATGAAGATGTCAAAGAGGACATAGATACTACGGCAACAGTAGAAGCTAAAGAAGAAAAGAAAGAAACAAAGAAATAATCCTAGGCAACCCATTAACTATGAAGAAAAAATTAGTATTTTTCTCATTATGTTTATTTATTCTCAACGTTGTTTTTTTCATGGCACCCGCTGAAGTTTTCACAGAGGATGGCTTTCCCTTTAAGGGCAAGATAAATGCTCACAATGTTAAACTTCGTGCCGGCTATAACGAAAACTTTACATCCTTAAAGAATTTAAAATTAGGGGATGATGTTATTGTTTTAGATAGGTATTTTTGTTGGTATCAGGTAAAATTACCCAATGATGTCTCTTGCTATGTTTCTAAAAAATACATTAGTAACAATGGATTCGTAACCGCTAATCAACTAAATATAAGAGCAGGTGCAGGAGAAAAACATCATATACTAGGCAAACTTAAAAAGGGTGAGCCGGTTTTCATTATTGCTAGTGTTGGTGACTGGTACAGAATTAGACCTCCTGAGGGTGCAAGTGGTTGGATTTACGAAGATTACTTGGATAAGATATCTGAAATTAAAACATCTGATATTCCTAAACCAATTATTTTAAGAAATGAAGCTTTTAACACCAAAGAGATGCCTGATTATGGCAAATTACCTACCATAAAAACCGACGAGTTAGATGATTATACTACAGACAAATTAAAAATTATAATTCTTGCTTATGGAAATTTTTGCAATACATATCCCAAATCTGAATACAAAGAAGATTTAGCCTATAAACTTAATCTTTTAAATCTTCAATTAAAAAATAGGCAAGATCAAGTAGCTTCTGCAATTGATAATCCAAATCTACTACAGGAATCAATTGATGTCACGGGAACATTAAGGGATTTGGGGCGTATTTATGGCACCACAGCGACTCATAAATTGAAGATTAAAGGTCGGACAAAATACTATCTAAATAGTTCAAATATCGACTTAGATGATTACATCTATAAAGAAGTGACTATTGAGGGCACCATTGAAGATAGCAGCTCTAAATATCCTCTTATTAATGTTAGGCAAATTGAGGTAATAGATTAATGCCAACCATATTAGTGACTTATTATTCCCGCGGTGGTAACACAAAAATGATGGCTGAAGGAGTAAAAGAAGGAATTGAGGCAGAAAATGTTACATGCGTTATAAAGCCTGTTAATGAGGTAAAAATTGAAGAGCTTTTAGACTATAAAGGCATCGCAATAGGTTCACCAACTTACTATGGAGATATGGCAGCTGAAGTGAAAAAACTTTTAGATGATAGTGTAAAACTACATGGACA
>Ga0222637_1000331_pt1 | contig 22620 bp, 18 predicted proteins | sample AntAcemetagen143_FD_181149 | JGI IMG/M metagenome (GOLD analysis project Ga0222637, IMG submission 181149) | Saline water microbial communities from Ace Lake, Antarctica - #143 | ecosystem: Environmental > Aquatic > Non-marine Saline and Alkaline > Saline | place: Antarctica: Ace Lake...
TTACTTCCAAATCAGGGTTATGGTCCTCATGAAATGTTTAACCCCTACGTTATTTGGTTGATGGTAGTTTTCATTTCTGGAATCGGTTTTGCCGGTTATGTGTTGATGAAATGGTTTGGCGAGAAAGGAATTGAGCTGGCAGGAATTCTTGGTGGTTTAATAAGTAGTACCGCAGTAACTTCCAGTTTCGCTGCCAGAAGTAAAAAAGAAAAAAAGATTTATCTTGCTCTGGTCTTGGGAGTAATTCTTGCCAATACAATAATGTTTATCAGAATTCTTATTGAAGTGTTTGTTATTAATCGAGCCTTATTATCAAAAGTTATTGGCCCGATTTCAATCTTGATAGTTGTTTGTACAATCTTTTCATACTTGTTATGGAGAAAAGCTAAAGATGCTAAAGGTAAAGTTGAATTATCTTCTCCTTTCACGTTAGGACCAGCATTAAAGTTTGGTGCTTTCTTTGCCATAATTTTAGCCTTAGTAAAACTAGCTGATGTTTATTTATCTTCAAGAGGAGTTTACTTAGTAAGCTTCATTTCCGGATTTGCTGATGTTGATGCGATTACAGTCTCTTTATCACAGTTAGCGAAAACTACTTTGTCCTTAGAAACTGCTCGTAACGGAATAATTATTGCGGCTTTAACGAACGTTGGTGTAAAAGGCGGCATTGCTTATATCTTCGGAGATAGAAAAAAGTTCGGTAAGATTATTCTTGCATTCTATATTGTCTTGATTTTGTTGGGATTAGGATTGTTGTGGGTATTTTAGAAATTATTGAATCAAATTTGCTTCTTTGTATAATGGTTTAAACTCTCTATACAATGTTTCGTAACCAACAGATTTAGCAATTTGTAAAGTGTCTGCAGCAAAAGGAGTAAGGTCTTTTGACATTGTTTCTCTTTCTTCTTTATCTGTTCTATCTAAAACTTTAAGATACAATTCTAAATATCTTTTATGTTCTTGTTCAGTTAATAATGCCATAATCAGTTCAGATCTATTACTTTTTATAAATCTTCTTTAAAAGAATTGTATCTTCTCTTCTTTATCGTCTTCTTTCTTGTTAACAAGATTCATGAAACTAGAAAAGTCTGGTGGAGTGTCTGTTTCCGGTTCTTTCTTTTCAGCAGGATTGGCAAACATGCTCATCAAGTTTCCCGTGTCAGCAGATTCAGATGTAGTAGAACTTAACTCCAAATTAGAATCAGAATTTAATCCAGAATTTTTGTTTTCCAGAATGTGTGTTAGAATGTGTAATACTTTACGAATATCTTCATGAGTGTCATGTTTTGTGTCAATCGTTAGTTTCATTGTCTATCACCTATACTCCAGAAAATATTATTAGTATTTAATATTTACTACTCTGCTACCTAAGTATTTAAATAATGGTTTATAAATCTTGCAAAGAATTTAGGAGTGATTTATTTAATGACAGACATTGCAGATAAGTTTAAAGATGAACTTAAAAAAAGTAAATCTAAAAAATCGATTGATTTGCTAATTTTAATTAATAAAGTTCCTAAAACTTATTCTATTTGTTCAGATAATGGGAATACTAGACTCATAATCCCTCTTGGTAATAATCAAAATTTGATGGGGCAATTAAAGAACTATTTTAATAATTTTCAAAATGGTAATGAACAAAAGTATGATTTTGCTGAAATGTATGGTCTTATTCAAACTAATTTAACTGCGAAAGAAGCAACTTCTTTGTATGAGTATAAAAAATTTAAAGGAAAAGTCACTCTTCTACCTGGAAATCTAATTGTAACATTAAAACCATAAATAGAAAATAAGTGCGCCCGCTGGGATTCGAACCCAGATCACAGGCTCACATCAAAGTGAGTAGTTGACTACAGACCTTTTGGAAGGCCCGGATTCTAGCCATTAAACTACAGGCGCATACTTTAAAGATAGATTTACGCCTATTTATTAAACTTTCGGATAATATTTATTTTACTTACAATGATATTTTTTAAATTATTTACTATAAATTTGTTTGTTTTTTTCTAATTCTTCGGCTTTTTCTTTTTCATTCTTTGTTTTAATCATTTCAAGATAATCATCAAATTTATCTTGGGCAACTTCAAGAATTTCTGCTTCATCGTGACAATTCCAAGATGATAAGTTATGGTACTCACTATCTCTATTAACTGAATATTTACGATCACAAACTTTGTCTACCCGTAAATCATTTCCGCTATCATCAATATACTTTGTGTTTACTTTAATTTCCATTGTCTCGGGATAATCAGGGTCTGGTGTATATTCTTTTGCTTCAACAAAGAGAGTGTTTGTATAAGATAAATCATTACTTTCAATTTGAACTCTAATGATTTCATTGTCTGTTTCTAATCTATAACATTGATATTCTTCGTGTTTCTGAGCACATCCTGAAGATAATACAGTACTTAAAATTAATCCTACAATTCCATTAGTTATTTTTTTCATTTTATTTATTTCCACTATAAAAATATATAAACCTTATTAAACAAAAGAATCAACTCTTAATTAAGACTTTACAACTATCATCAGAAAACAATAATATTATAAAATAAAATGACTTTCTTCATAAAATGACCAAAAAAGAGAGTATCATTGTCTTCGGATCTCATTCAGACGATTTTGTTATTGGTGCTGGCGGTACTATCGCTAATTATGCTCAAGAGGGTAAAAAAGTAACTTCAATCGTCTTTTCTCATGGTGAGAAATCTCATCCCTGGCTGAAAGAGAAAGTTGTTCAGAAGATGCGTTCAAAAGAGGCTTTGGAAGCCAGCGAACTTTTAGGTTGTAAAACTGATATCTATGATTTAGGAGAAATGAAATTCTTAGAACATTATCAAGAGAGAGGGTTAGAAAAAGAGTTATTAAAAAAATTAAATAAAGAAAAACCAACTAAAATATTTACCCATAGTATTGAAGATCCTCATCCGGACCATAAAGCCGTGTATCAAATTACTTTAGACCTTTACAAAAAACTTGATTTTAAACCAGAATTGTATGTTTATTCTGTCTGGAATCCCGTTTCATTTAAAACCAATTGGCCCTCTTTGTATATTAATATTACCAAAACATTTTCCTTGAAACTAAAAGCTTTGAAATCTTTCCGTAGTCAGAAGGTTCATGTTGCTTATCCTTTCTTCCTGTTACTATTTAGAGCAATTAAGAATGGATTTAAAATCAGAACTCTCTTTGCAGAGAAGTTCTTCAGAATAAAATGACAGAAAAAACAAATGTCGTGGGACTGAGCAAAGCGAATGTCCCACTTGAATGGATTTGGAATCAAACGTTTGGCTTGCCCAAAGGTTTGTTTGCAGAGAAGTTCTTCAGAATAAAATGACAGAAAAGAAAAAATTATTACTGGTATCTGATACGTATCATCCAAAGGTAGATGGTACTGTGATGTTCATTGACGAATTTTTAAGAAGAGCAGCACCATTTTTTAATTTAAGTTTATTAGTTCCTGATTTCGGCAAACATAAATCTAATAAAAGTATCAAAACATATTATTTAACAACTTCAAAATTTATTTCTCCTCTTCCTACTTATCCCGCAATTAGATTATCATTAAAAAATCTCATTGAAACAAAAAAAGCTGTTAAAGAAACTGATATCGTTTTTGCTCAAGGTCCGGCTTTAGCCAGTTTTCTTGCCATTCGTTATGCTCGTAAATATAAGAAGAAAGCTTTTTTTTATACTCACGTTTTACCCTGGGAACTTTTAGAAAAATCTAAACGTACTTTTTGGAGTAAAACCCTCGCTTACTTAGTCAAAAGAATCAGTATGCACTATTATAATAAATGTGATAAATTAATTGTTCCATATCATGAACTTGGTGAACAGATGAAGAAAAATGGTGTTAAAACTAATATTGCTGTTGCTCGATTGGGAATTGATATCGATAAATTTTCACCAACAAAAAATATTGCTTTGAGTAAGAAGAAAGTTGGCATTGAAGAAAATAAATTAGTGATTGGTTATGTTGGTAGAATCTCAAGAGAAAAGAATACGGAAATATTACTTGAAGCTTTCCAAAAACTTAGTTCTCATAATAATTTAATGTTATTAATGGTTGGCGATGGTCATAAAGATTTAGTCAATAAATTTAAAGAAACTAAAAATTGTAAAGTTACCGGTTTTGTAAATAATGTTGAAGATTATCTTAAAGCGATGGACATCTTTGTTATGCCTAGTTTAACAGAAACCACTTCCCTTGCTACTTTAGAAGCGATGTCTTCTGGTTTGTCAGTTGTTGCTACCAAAGTTGGTTTTATTAAAAATTATATTGTTAAAGGCCATAATGGTGTTTTTTTCCCTAGAAATAGTTCGACAATGTTGGCTATTAAAATTGAGAAATTATTAAATAATGAATCATTAAGACAAAAGTTGAGTAATAATGCTCGGAAAACAGTGGCTTATTCATTTTCATGGGAAAGATCAATTAATAAAATTAAAAGGATATTACTCGAATCATAAAAATGCGGTAAAAGTGTTCCACCCCCACCCCCATAAATGACGGGGTATGACGGAACACTTTTCAAAACACCGCATTTTTAGGATCCCAATAAAGCGCTACATCCTCAACCTAAAGGTTGAGGTATTGCGCCTTTATTTAGGATAAATATTTATATTTAAGCTAAAAAACATATGCGCATATATACTATAGGCGAAAGATTTAAAAGCAAACCTGAAAAAATGTAACTTAGACATATGGAGGTTGAACAAAATGGAAGATTATGTTGATGCGGAACCTGAACCTGTAAAGAAAGAACAATTTATTGAAGAGGACGACTTAGACGCCAGTTTCATGAAAGGTTACTCTGATGATGAGACTATTGATGAATGTGCAGAATGTGGTTCAGCCATTAGAGATGAAAAGAAAGTTGTTCAAGAGATAGATGGAGAAAATTATACTTTTTGTTCAAAAGTATGTGCAGATGATTTTGAAGAAAGTATTGGAGACGATTAATAATATTCATTTTCATTTATTTAACAATCTTTTTTTTTAATATTTTTTCAATTTCTTTTATTGTAAATAAAGTATATGATTTCTTGATTTACAGCTTAAAAATCAATTAATTTTAATCAATATTTTATTGATTTTTCTCGAAGTATAACAATTTAAGATATCTTTTTTCTCTAGCCCGCCCCGCCTGGCTTGAATTATTCCTAAATAATAATTTTCTAAATGTTGTAAATCATGCCCGTCTGTACTAATCACAAATTTGCATCCCATTTTCTTTGCAGCTTTGATATTCTCTCCATTTAAATCTAATCTTTCCGGAGAAGAATTTATTTCCAAATAAACATTATTTTTTTTAGCAACAGCAAAAACTTTTTCTAAATTGATTTTAATCGGCTCTCGTGAATTTATTAATCTGTCCGTGGGATGAGCAAGAATGTTGGCTGGATAATTCTCTAAAGCATCACAAACTCTTTTTGTCATCTGTTCTTCAGGCATTCTTGTAGCTAAATGAATTGCTGCAACTACTACATCTATTTTCTTTAATTTTTCTGCAGATAGCGGTAATGTTCCGTCTTTAAGAATGTCTATTTCTAATCCGGAAAAAACTTTTATTTTAACTTTCTTTCTAACTCTTTTAGTTTCTTTTAAATATCCCTCCAATCTTTTTTCATTGAGAGGATTAGTAATGGTAACATCACCAAAATGATCATTGAAAGAAATAAATTTAAATCCCATTTGTTCGGCTTTCTGAGCCATTTCTAACATGGAATTATTGCCATCACTCCATTTAGTATGATTATGAAAAACCCCATTAATATTTTTGTTTGTAACTAATTGAGGTAATTTTTCCCCCTGTGCGGTTTTAATCTCGCCAGTATTTTCTCTTAGTTCCGGTTCAATATAATCCATCCCTAATTTCTTATAGATTTCTTCTTCGGTCCTACCAGCAACCCATTTATTCTTTTTTTCCTTTTCTTTCACACCAACTTTCTTTCCATTTAACTTAAACAATCCATATTCACTTAACGTATAACCTTTAGATAAAGCAATTTTTCTTAATTCAATGTTGTGTTGTTTATTACCAATAAAATACATTAATGCCGAACCAAACTCTTTCTCTTTGACAACCCTAAGATCTACTTGTAATCCATTGCTTAATCGAACTGAACTTCTGGTTGTTCCTTTTGAAATTATCTTTTTAACGTCCGGTAATTGTGTAAATAATTTAATTACCTCATTTGGCTTATTTGATATTACTAAAAAATCTAAATCACCAATCGTTTCTTTTCCTCTTTTGAACGAACCGGCAACTTCTATTCTTTTTACAATCTCAAATTTGTTAAAATATTCTTTAATTTCATTAACAATTGGTAATGCTTGATAGTAAAGAAATCTTTTTGGGCGGCTTTTAACTAACTTAACTCCTTCTGATAAATTTTTCTCAGTTTCTTCTCCAAACCCTTTTAATTTTTTTAACTTCCCTTTCTTGATCGCTCTCTCTAAATCTTTAATATTCTTAATCTTTAATTTCTCGTACAGAAACTTAATCTTCTTCGGTCCTAAAGTGGGAATCTGATGAAGTGATTCAATATCAATCTTAACTTTCTTTTTCAACTGTTCATAATATTTTGATTTCCCTTTCTCTAAATATTCCGCAATCTTTACTGCAATGTGTTTACCTACTCCTGGAATATTCTCCAACTCTCCTCTTTTGTAAACATCTGCTATATCTTCAGTTAATCCTTCTACTCCTCTAGCTGCGTTACGATATGCTCTTGGTTTAAATTGTACTTCCTGTAATTCAAGAATGTCAGCAATATTGTTCAGGATTTTAACTATTTCTAAATTCTTCAAATGATCTACCTCTTTTATGTTCTAAGAAAGATTTTTATGTTTATAAAAATTTGGATTATAATTAAAAAATAAATTTAAATTCTAAACCGCTTGATCTAAGTTCCTATAATCTCTTGCTGGTGAAGGTGCATTTAAATTATTATCTCTGTTTGCTCTTTGAGCATTTAAATCAGTAACATTATTGCCATTAATTTGATTTTCTTGCATTCTTAAATCATTGGCCTGATTTTCATGATGCCTGATTTGGTTAGTTCTCATCTGACTCTGATATTCTTCACGATTAAGTGCTTGATAATCTCCTGCTCCTAAACCAAACTGGCTTGGAATAAAAGGCTGTAATTTTCCTGAATGAGGATCCCTAATATACTCTTGGCCATTTTCCCTAAGAATGGGAAACTTTCCAGAATTAATTGCTTCTTTATTTGCTTCTCTATTTGCTTCTCTTTGTTCTTCTGAAATTTCTTCTTCTTCTCCTCTTTGTTGAGGAACAGCATCTTCTGAGATATCACCAACATTAAAATTAAATGTTTCAGCAATCTCTTCTTTAGTTTTTTCTATACCTACATAATCTTCTTTCTTCTGATAAGCCTTTAATGTGTCCATATGGTCTGAAGTGATAATTCCTTCTTGATAAGATTTAAGCCATAACTGGAAAGCTTCCTGATCCACTAAATTATACTTCCGTTCAAAGTTTTGGGGCATATATAATTCTGCCATCTCTTGATAATCACTGTCTTCAATGCCACCTAATATGTATGCTTGGTAAGTTTTGCTTAGATTTTCTTGACTTTCTTTAATCACTGAACCAGCAATATTTTTCAAATCATCAGCAGATTTAGCATTATTAACTCCTTCACGTAAAGATGGTGCCAATGATCCATGATTTATTCCAAAAATTAATTTGTTAATGCTAGCCGTTAAATATTTGCCTTCAAAACCATCTAAATCAAAACTATCTTTAATATAATCCCAGTTAACGCCGAGAGCATTACAAGATTCTTTTGTAATCTCTTGATGAATTTCATCAATAGTTTGTTCTAAATTGGTTAAATCTAATTCCCCATAACTATCTATTAAATGATTTTGAGTAACAGCAATTGAAATATCTTTAATTTTTTTTGCTGTTGCTTCTAGTTCGTTACCCATTACCATAATGTTTCTTCTTAATAATGAATCTTTTTCAGATGCATTAGATAAAGATGAATAATTAATATTTATTTTCTGAGTTAACTTTAAATTATCATCTAATGATAAGTTATTACAAAACTCAGGAATGTTTCTTTCTTGTAAAATAACTGTGTTCTGTTCAGTAAAATCAGCTTTTTTATTTTCATAATCTAAATCCCAGTGTCCTGTTTGTTTAATATCAGTTAAACCCTTTAATGAGGAAATCATTTCGTACTTATTTATTTTAGTTAGTTTATTTTCATCATTAAATTCCCCAATTAAGAACGCAGGTATATCGGCTCCGTGAGTAGATCCAGCGGGCCCAGGATTTACTAAAAATGCTCCCATCTCTTCATCATATTTTACACTTGTTGCGTGTCTATGACCATGAAGATGTACTTCTGGAACATCTAACCCTTGTTGTTTTCTTGCTAAAATTGAATTTTTTAAATGTTCAACTGCATTTTCTTTTTTAACATTCTCACCATCAGTAGTTGGCATATGTGATATTAACAAATCTGCGTTAAATGGTTGACCAGATCTTAATTTTTCAGTCCAAGTTTGATATTGTAATCCTTGATGATCTTCGTTGTCAGCTAAAGTTTCTGTTCTACAAGTAAGAGCAGTAGGACTACCTCCACCTGAAAAACCTAATACATTTAATCCAGCAATGTTTTTTGTACTAGCATTAAGATAATCTCCTTCAAATACTTCTTCTATTTCTTCTTTATAATCCCAATTACCACCAACTACAGCTAATTCTAATCCAGAAAGAATTTCTTTCATTTCTTGATATTCTGCTTTAGCAATTTTTTTACTTACTGTTTTATTATATTCTAAAGAATGAAGTAAACGATTGATTTGAGTTTCACTAAATAAACCTTTTTGATAATCTTGTCGAAATGTGGTATCTGTTTTTAATTGTTCTATTAATGAATGAGCACGATTTTCTTCAGCTGAAGTCACTTCTGAACTTGTTTTATATAGAAAATCTCCTAGGAATATAGATGACTCTACGCCTAAATTCTTTAAGAGTTGAGCATAGCAATATAAGCTTCTCTTATCGGAGTGCAAATCTGAAATAATACCTACCTTTCTACCCATTTTAATATATATAATAGAACTTAGTTTATAAACCTTTTGGTTTATTTGTCCCTGCCCAGTAACACCCTATTTCTTCTTTTTCTTTTTAGGTATTAGTTTGTTTCCAACAATTCCTCTTAGAAGTTCTTCTGATAAATTCTCACCAGCAGATCTCCATCCTTTAAGTAATTCTCTTGATTCAACAACTGATAGCTGACTTGTTAATCTATCTTCAATTCCAAGATGTTTGGCAATTTTTTTTGTATGTTCTTCATCGATATGTTCTGTTGATGGTGCATAAATTTGTGGTTCTAATTCTCTTTCAAACGACGGAACTACTCGTCCTTTATAAAAATCCCAATTAAATTTACTTCCTTGTTGATTTATAGCATTATCAAGAACGGACATATCAACCCCATACCACACTTTAGCAATACTATTTCTAGTAGCTTCATCTTCTACTTTAATCTTTAATTGACCTTCAATTTTTTTAACATAAAAATCTCGCATTTCTGTTTTGAAACTTTTTCTTAAATCTCTTGCTGAAATCTTCTTATCACCATCTGTTTTACCCTCATCCAACCATTCATAGTGGACTTTTCCTTTTCCGTCTGTTAGATGTTCATCAACGCTTTTTGCGTACGCTTGATGATGATGGTGTTTAAATGTGTCAAAAGAAACTTCTGCAGCATCGTGCATCTTCTTATGTTTCGCTAAATAATCATCTTTCGCTTCTGCCATATTACTCAGTAAATCAAAACCCTATTTAAATATTTCTTTTCTGGACAAGCGAAAGAACTGTAATCAAAGTTTTCAAAGTTTTTCGCATGGGGCTAAGCGAGCAACGCGAGATTACGCCGCTTCTCGCTCCCAGTTCGCGAAAGAACTGTTACCAAAAGGTCTCACCCTCCACCTAAACAATTATAACTATAGAAAACATATAATCTATTACAACATTAAAAAGTCACACTCAAAAAATAATAAAAATAACAATACCAATAAAACACAAATAAGGAGATGAAATAAATATGGCAAAGAAATCGAACAAATCTGTTAAACCAAAATCAATGAAACCAGCTAAAAGTAATGAAGCTGAACAATCACCTGCAGGAGCACCTAAATTACCTCCTGAATTGGAAAAGAAATTAAAAGCTTTGAAAACAAAATTAGACAAACTTAAAGATAAAGTTCTAGACAAATTTGGAGATTATATTGTTGGTATTACTTTATTACCACCAGAGAAAGCAGCTCCTAAAGATGAAAAGGTCGATGATAAGAAAGAAAAACCTAATCCTGATCAAATTAATATTATGGTTGTTGTTGATGATACCACTTCTAAGAAAATGTCTAAAGATGAATTACATCAAAAGTTCTCTAGCATTATTGGCAAGTTTGCAGAAGAAATTGACAAGAACATTAAAACTCAAAGTATCTTGTTAACAGACATCTGGCAAAATTGTTATGATGGAAAAAGTGATATGAACAAAATGATTTCTGTGGGTGCACCAATTTTTGATACTGGAATGTTGGCTGCAATTAAAATCGCAGAAATTCATAAAACTATGGTTATCAAGAAATTTGATAAATATATTCTAAGTTATGTTTTAGCAGGATCTCTTGTTCAAGGTAGAGCAACAGCTTCTTCAGACATTGATGTCTGGATTGTCATTGACGATACTGATGTTAAGAAAATGACTCGTGCTGAATTGAAAGATAAATTGAGAGCAATCATTATTGGGATGGGTGCAGAAGCAGGCGAGATGACTGGAATTAAAAACAAATTAAACATTCAAGTTTATATTTTGACTGATTTCTGGGAATCGTTAAAGGATGCTAACCCAATCATCTTTACTTTACTTAGAGACGGAGTTCCGTTCTATGACCGGGGAATCTTTATGCCTTGGAAACAGTTGCTTAGAATGGGCAGAATCAAGCCAAGCAGAGAAGCAATTGATTTGTTTATGAGTACAGGCGAACAAAGTATTAGCCGAGTAAAATCAAAACTGAAAGATATGGGCATGGAAGATACATTTTATGCTATCCTTACTCCAAGTCAGGCAGCTTTAATGTTGTATGGAATACCTCCACCAACCCCAAAAGAAACTCCTGAAGTTTTGGAAGAAATCTTTGTTAAGAAAGAGAAAATGTTGGAACAGGAATATATCGAGATTTTAAAGAAAAATGTTCAAGTTAGAAAAGATATTGAACATGGTACAAGAAAAGAATTGTCCGGTATTGAACTTGACGAACTGATTAAGAACGCTGAAAAATATCTTAAGAGAATTAAAGAGTTGTTTAAAACAATTGAAGAGATGCATAACCAGAAAAGTGTTATAACTCTTTATGATGAAATTGTGACCATTATCAGAGATGTTCTGAAAATGGAAGGTATTGAAAAAGCACAAGATGAAGAAATCATCAAGTTGTTTGAAGATGAATTGATCTCTACTGGAAAAGTTCCTGCTCGATATCTTCGAGATTTGAATGAGATTGTGGAAGCGAAAACAAAACATGATCAAAAAAAGTTAAGTAAAGCAGCTGTGGAGAAAGCTCGTAAAGGTAGTACTGGTTTGATTAAGTTCTTGATTGAGTATATGCAAAGAAAACGTGGCCGAGAATTGGAAAGAACAAAAATCAAAGTTAAACACGGCGAGAAGTATGGTGAGGTTATTTTGCTTGACAAAGTAGCTTTTGTTATCCATGACATTGATGCTAAAGATAAAAGAATCGAGAAAGCCAAAATCAATGAAGATGGAAGTTTGGGAATTTTAAGCGATTCAACTTTGGAAGAATTCGAAAAAGCTCTTGCTAGTTTGAAAATGCCTCAGCGTGCTTTCATTAAAGAACCGGTTTTCGAAGATTTGAAGAATATCTTTGGTAGAGATGTGCAAGTTTTAGTTAACTATTAATTTTTTATTTTCTTTTTTTAATTTTTTACTATAAGAATTCTAGAATGTCTTACTATAATCAACGTCACCGGTAACGCCATATAAATTCTCAAATAAGTTCATCAAACCTTTGTTGAAAGAAACCCAGGTGGCAAATTGTCTTCTTTTTTCAAGACTCATTTCAGTCATTGATCCTAAAACTGTTGCGTACTGAATAGAAACAAGTGTTTCTTTAGCTTCTTCTATATCCATGTTTTCATAACCATCTCCTGAATTTGCTAAAGAGTCATTTTCATATACATCAAAACTATTTACTTTAATTCCAGAGAATGTATAAGAAAATAAATTATCATAATCCACATTTGATTTATAGAAATTCTCTGCTAATAATTGTTCATGTTGAGAAGCATAAGTAATAGCATCATGATTCTTAATATTATCTTTTTTAACAGTTTTTTCTTCTAATTTTTTCTTTTTATCTTTTAATGATCTTTCTTTAACAGGTTTCTTCTTTTCATCAGTTCCAGATTTTTCTTCATCAACTTTTTGTTCTAATTCTCCTTCTTTATCTTTAGTTTCTTTTTCCCCTTCTTTTTCAATAATAAATTGGTGTATTGCAATAGCTATTTCGTTAAAACTTGAATACTTTTCAATAACTTCCTCTATTGCTTTTTCTAAAATTATACACCACCCTGATAGTAAAGTATTGGAAGAAACGCTTTTTTATTTAAATGTTGTTGATTGTGAGTTAGTAGTAAATCCTATGCAAAAATTTCACCTAGGATGAAATTTTGCGAGGTTAAAACACATTTTCATCATATCAATGCCGGATGAAATTTTTCTTCTTTAGCAACTAATTTAACATGTTTAAGTTCATCATTAATTACTTTATCAAAGTTTAAATTAGTTCTGTTTGTAGGAATTTCAATCACTTGGTAATCTGTTCCTACATCTGTAACTAAAATTTGCACATATCTCTTCGGTCGAGGAATAAGTTTTCTCATATTTATATCTAAATCATATTCATCTCTCCACGAACCAGGATGAATTAAAACAATATTATCTTTATCTTCAACAAACTTTTCGTGAATATGACCTAAAACAAAAATTCTATCTTTTTTAAACGAATGTTTTTTCTTTCTTTTAAATGTGGGTATCACATTGTCAACGTCCCAATGAACATTTTTTAATCTAATATATAATTCCCTAAATAATTCTCGGGGATAAGTATAAGTTGGGTCATAAAAATATCGTAACGGATAATATAACATACTTTTTACAAAATACCCCACCGTTCTTCGAGTAAGTTTTTTAATCAATCTCCGCTGTAATTTTAACAGATCTTTTCTAGGGAAAATTCTTTCTAGAAATGGATGGGCTTCTTTCATATGCATAAATCTACTAATCAAACCGAACGAAATAAATGATTGGTTAAGAATTTCTTTGCCTCGATAATTAAGAAATAACTTATCATAATTGATCTTTGTTAAGAAATCGTATTGTTGGCCATGTTCAATATGTACATTTTTATAACGATAAACTTGTTTAAAATAAATATTTTTTGGATTGCCCAATAATTCTTTGATTCTTTTTTGTACTCCTAGGTAAACTAAATCTGTATCATGGTTTCCAATATTAAAGTATAACTTATTATTTTTATCTTTACAAAACTTTTTCAAAGCTCTGAATACTTTGTTGTGAGCATGATAAATCAAGTTAAGTTTGTTAATAGAAATTTCGCTAGTGATATGTCTGGGATAAGATAATTGATTAACATTAAAGTAAGGGCATTTAAGAAAGTCAAACGTATCACCATTGAGAACCAAATCAATAGCATGGGGCCGTTTGCTTAGTTCAATAATTAATTCTGTTAAAGCGTTATCACTAATGAAATCATCAGTTAAATTACCAGCGCCCATCTCGATATCCCCAAGGACAATTATTTCTCGTTCTAACGGCATAAATAGAATCATTACTTTCTAGAATATAAATTTAATGGTTATGTGTGGAAAAAACAGTAAAATTACTTTTTCTTCATTTATCCTCAAAACTAATAAGAAGTAGTCAATATTAGAAAAGAATATAAACGAATATTTATTACTTAGATATAATCTCAAGATGTCAGAAATCGAAAAAGAGTTAGTAGAAGTGTCTGAACTAATTAAAGAATTAAATGATTTTGTAGTTGGCATTAATAAATTAGAACAACATTTACACGGATTGTTTTATAAAGCTGAAAAATTTTCTTATTGTACGTCTTGTGGTAGTTCTTTCCCCATTAAAGAAATTAAATCAGGAAAATGTCCTTCATGTGGTCTTGGAGATATAGATAATAAAAAAATAATTCTTAAAACAAAAACGGGTGACGGAGATGATGAAATATTTAATGTTCAATATGAATTTACTAAAAAAACTCTAAAAGCATTTAATATTCTTATTGAAGAATATGCTTCGATTTTTATACATTTAAAAAACATTTCAAGTATTAATTTACTTAGCGATCTTAAAATCACCCCAGATTTTTCTAAAGAGCAGATTATGGTTCAAATATACTTATTGTCAATACGTGAAAAAGTTTTCACTTCACGAGGATTACTTGGAAGAAAAGCATATGGACAAGATAGAAAAATAATTGAACGTTCTCTTGCAAAAATTAAAGAACTATCAAAAAAATATTCATTTAATATAAATGAGTTAAAAAGAGTTTCTCGATATGGAAATAGTTTTGAAGGGATTAAAAAAACTTTACTTTTACTTTTTCATGACGAAGAGAATCTTTTATCATTATTTGATAAGATTAATGATAACATTAAATCTCTTAAAAATAGTCCCATAATGAAAGAAATTCATCATTTATGTAAAAGAAGAATCTCAATTAGTTTAAAACCTAAAGATATTGTTCCTAATTTAAGAGGAAAAATATCCATTTTTATTAGACACGATGTAGACCAAAATTCTGTTGAAGAACTTAAAAGACAATATCGTTACCTTCTTAAAAATATAGAATTAACTGGTTCGGCAGAAAATTATTACACTACTTTAAAATATTTAATTTTAAGTTCTGTAAAGATCATAGTAAAAGAATATACCCCTTTATTTACTAAAGTATATGGAAATGACATTAAAGTTAAAATGTACTTTGACATTCAATCAATGCCTGGTGCGACTGCATCTGTGGGGGAAACAGTTAAAAAAATTAGCCCTTCTGGTAAAACAGCATATATCTCAAAATATGACCCTGCGTTAAAAGAACTTGAAATTAACATTGATATCGGGACTATTTATAATTGTCTTTATGATGATTCCTCAAAAAGAAGACTGATTGAAACATTAATCCATGAGTTTAACCATTTATTTGATAAAAAAAAATACTTAAAAAAAATTGAATCTAGATTTCGTATTGAAGGGTTAGCAACATTTTCAGAATATGCTTATATGGTCGGAAAAATACCCTCATTTAATGTTAACTTAATCAAAGAAATTATGAATAACCCAATTAGTTCATCACAAGACATTGATGACCTTAAAGACAAGTGGTTTAAAAATCAAATCACTTCAGGATTACCTTATGCCATTGGAGAATATATGTGTTTTGTGATCTTCTTAAGACATTTAAAAAGAAAATTTCCCTCTTATGTTGTTGATCCATTAGATCAAAGTAAATTAGTTGAATTATCTAAAAAGATTGGAGTAAATAAAAATGCTCAGTTAATGGTTAGATTAATTGGAAACATGTCTGACAAACAATTCTTTGATTTTTATGTTAAGGGGGCAAAAAAACTTGGATTAAAATTAATATTTAGTCCAGAATATCTTAATAAGAATTCTTTTGATTAGCCATTAATACAATCTAATAACTCTTCCCAAAATGCATCCATAACTTAGCTTCTTCTTTACAGAATGAACAAGTCTGACCTTTCTTAAGTCGAGGTTGTTCCAACGGACTGTTTAATGACTTAGCTCCAGTTTTCTCTTTGAACAGATCTTCACACTCAACAGCACTGCACCAAGGTACAATAACAATCTTCTTATCTTTAAATGCTGCTTTCGCATCTTTAAGATTGTCAACTTTAAGAACACTTTTATCAAGAATCATTTGTGCTTTATCAAACAAACTTTTTTGAATATTATCTAACAAAATTCTAACTTCATCAGCAATTGCAGTTATTTCTAAAGCTTGCTTCTCAGAAGTATCTCTTCTGGCAACCATTACTTGATGTTTCGCTAAATCTCTTGGCCCTAATTCTATCCGGACAGGAATACCTTTCATTTCCCATTCGTTGAACTTCCAACCAGGACTATAATTTTCTCTGTCATCTAAATAAACAGAAATCCCTTTCTTTTCTAAACTCTTTTTAATCTCTCTAGCTTTCTTTAACACTTCTGCTTTAGAATCTTCAAATAAGATTGGCACAATTACCACTTGAGTTGCTGCTAATTTAGGGGGGAGAACTAATCCTTTATCATCGCCATGCATCGCAATCAAAACACCAATCATCCTTGTACTTATTGCCCAAGTGTTTTGCCAGACATAATCTTTTTCTCCTTTCTCGTTCGTAAAACTAATTTCAAATGCTTTACTAAAATTCTGACCATCAAAGTGAAAGTCTGGACCTTGAATGGATTTGCCGTTTGGCATAATAAATTCCATACTGGTTGTATATTCAGCACCAGCAAACTTTTCTTTCTCAGATTTGTTTCCAATCAGAGAAGGCATTGCTAAATAATCTTTACAAACATCATCATAAATGCCAATAATTTCTGGCCCTTCTGCTTCCGCTTCTTTCTTTGTTGCAAAACAAGTGTGCCCTTCGTTCCACAGAAATTCTCTTCCTCTTAAGAATGGAGTTGGATGTTTAAATTCCCACCTCACAACATTGTTCCATTGATTAATTCGTAAAGGTAAATCATTATAGGATCTAATCCACTTTGCATAAGAATCATACATAATCGTTTCCGATGTTGGTCTAACAGCAAGACGTTCACTTAACTTAGAATTTCCTGCATGTGTCACCCAAGCAACTTCTGGAGCAAACCCTTCAATATGTGCTGCTTCTTTTTGTAATAATGATTCTGGGATTAATAAAGGAAAATAAGCATTTTTAATTCCTACAGATTTAAATTTTTGATCAGTAACTTCTTTGATCTTTTCCCAAATAGAATATGATCCTGGCTTGTAAACAATACATCCAGATACTGCTGAATAATCTGCCAGATCTGCTTTCTGAATTACTTGTGTGTACCATTCACTAAAATCTTCTTCTTTAGTTACTGTAATTCCTTTTGTTCCTCTAGATTTCTTTTGCTCTTTCTTTGCCATAGAATATGGTATTTTAGTTGAATATATAAAGGTTATTATGCCAAATTAATAGAAAAGTATAAAAAGAAAACCGATAGATTTACTAATACGTGGACGTGCCAGAGTGGTCAAATGGGCTGGGCTTAGGTGCGAGAAACCTCTAGTTTCTGAGGTCTTCTCTCGAAGACACCCAGTAGCTTAGTGCTTACGCAGGTTCGAGCCCTGCCGTCCACATATTTTTCAATCAGTAAAGGCAGGCCAGTGAATTCTCTCAGAATTTTAACGTGTCTGCCGTCCACATATCTTTATTTAAATTAGATGCTCTTTTGTGGGATATATCACTCTTTCTATCTTTTAATTCTTATTATGACTGATTTCTTCAGGAAAAGTCATTTATACCATTATTGATTCTATAAATCTATGAAAACTACAACTAGTATTGGAAAAGAAATTTCTGTTATTACTAGTTGGCACTATTTCTATTAAGATTAATTAGAACTGATATAAATTCTTACAGCTTCTGGAAAATAAATTCTGGAATGGATGGGGTTTGAAAATTAGTTCTTGGCAAATAAAGATGTTGATTTAGATGTTACAAAAAAATAAAAATACTTAGGAGGTAAAATAAAATGATTGGAATAACAATGTTGATTGGAATTGGAACTTGTGCTGCTTTGGTGGCTCATTTGTACGGATACAGAGGAATGATTGATCAAGAGACTAGAAGATACGACCCTAAAGCGATAGGAAGTGTTATATCTAAAAGTCCGGAGACGAGGGAGATTCTTCCTGTTGATGATATTTCTGCTATCTTGAAAAAAGAAGCAAGTGATCGAGATATTAAGCAAGTCGGGAGAAGATTTTCATATTAAATGCGAGATTTAGTTTTTGCATTTTTTTCTTTTTTTTAAACATTATTTACTTTGTTTACACCTGTCTAGTGTGTCCAACTGCCTATAAAACCCAAAACTTTTATAAATAACTTAAATAAAGATAGTCTTGACAGCCCCGTGGTGTAGTGGACTATCATAGTGCCCTTTGGATCTCCAAAGAAGATAGGCATTGACCGCAGTTCAAATCTGCGCGGGGCTACATTTTTTTCTTTTAATCCGAATTTTCAATAATATCTAATAAAACATCTTCCACTGGCAATAAATTATCTTCTGTTTTAACAAATTCTATTAAATTGCACATAATAAAGTTAAACTGTTTAATTGTTTCTTTATCATAAAACATTTTTTCCATTAATTTGAAATCTTTTCTTTTGTTATTGAAATATTCTAAAATGTGAAACTCTTCCTTAGTATGTTCAAACATTTCAAATTGGTCAAGAGATTTCATCTTAAATGGTTCTCTTTGTTTCTTATGATATTGAAAAATTTTTTCATAAAACCCAAAAGCAAAGAATGTCCTTGATATATCATGATTTAAATTATTTTTTTCTTCAAACTCATGGATTTTGTTAACTAAAAACTGAAAAAAATATCCTTGATTGAAGTTGTAATACTTGAAAAATGAAAAGTTATGGCTTTCCCGTAGGCGATTATATAAAATATTAAATGAACCATCGCCTGCACATACGGAACACACTTCAGAACAATTCGCTATTGCTTCTACCACTTTAGATGGGACAGTTAAATTTATAATTCTAACACTTTTTCCTTTTGAGGGATTTATAACTTTTTTCCCTTTAGAATTCAGGTTAATTATTCCAAAATCTTTTATATAAGGCAACACATATTTGCTAAAATGGTGGTTGTCTAAAAAAGTAAAGTAAGTAATTTGTTTATGTTCTTTTACCATTTTTGGAGTTGTTTTAGCTAGTAACTTGAAGAATAAACCATTGGTTCCCAATGTTCCAGAATAATAAACTCCCCACTTTGAGTTCAGAAGATGTTGTTTTTGTAATGCTAATCCTGGAAATTTAATTAAAGATTCAACTAATGTCTTTTTTTGTATTTTGTAGTAATTATTGTGTGTATAAAAGCTTGCCCCCATTTGTTCTGAATTTTTACTTGGAATAGGATCAATGATATAATCTGCATGGCTTTGGTCTAATTTTTGATCTCCTTCACTTCCAGAATATTGGTTAATGATTATTCGGGAAATGTCAGATCTTTTCTCTTTTGATCCAAAAACTCCCAACTCAAAATCTATCTTCACTTTTTGTTGTTGTTTTAAGTCATCAATTAATTGGGGGATGATTTTGTTGAAATCCATATTTGGTTTTATACGATCATGAAGGTGCAGTACAATTGTCTTAAAAATATTTCTGGACATACTTACATGTTTTGATCGTCGTCTATTTCTTCCGAAATAGTGCACTCCTTGTAAATCAATTAACACTTTGTTTGATGTTGGGTCTGGATTTTTCAGTTTTTCCTTTAAGACCATTATAATTTGGTCTATATCTCCTGGATGAGTTATTGAAGGGATGGTTTTATCCTCGCTTGTAATATTAAGAACGGCTGGGACTAATTTGCTTTCTACAACAACCTTGCTTCTATGTTCCATTGTTACAATGGTGGAATAAACATTGTATCCTTTAGATTGAAGAAACCTGCCTATTCGCATTAAATTGGTAAAATCTCCAAAACCCGAATAATTATGATCTAACAACAAAATTATGCTCTTTTTCCTCATTTTTGGTGATTAATACTTTTAGCAATTTAAACCTTGCGGATTTCAAACATTAACAATCACAGGTGTAGGGTTAACATTTGTATCTTCCCACACCAGAACCAGTTTCTTTTTAGTTTGTACATTAGAATATACCAAGATTGCATTTAGGGGGGTGAGATTTTAATTGATCAACTTAGCGTGGGGCTACATTTTTCTTTTCGTTACATTTATATACCTTTTACATATAACAATATACTATGAAAAAGATGGTGAAAGAAAAAAGTAGATTTTTCCCTATTCTACTTACAGTTCTTGCAGTAATTTTTGTACTATTTGTTTTACTACCAATATTGTTTTCAATCTTCGATGGTTCTAAGATTGGAAATGTTGCTTTGATTCCAATTGAAGGTCCAATCACCGGAAATGGTGGCAGTTATCTTGGCCAATCAACAACCTCTGCAAAAACTATTGTTAATTTCATTAAAGCAGCAGAAGAAGATTCACAAATTAAAGTTATTGTTTTAGAAATAAATTCTCCCGGCGGTTCGGCTGTTGCTAGTGATGAAATTGCAGCCGCAATTAAAAAAACCACTAAACCAACAATTTCATTCATTAGAGAGGTTGGCGCTTCTGGTGGATATTGGGTTGCTTCTGCTACTGACCATATTATCGCTAATAAAATGTCAATTACCGGAAGTATTGGTGTTATTTCTTCATTCTTAGAATTTAGTGGTTTAATGGAAAAGTATGGTGTTGGTTATGAACAATTAACTGCTGGCGAACATAAAGATATGGGTAACCCTTACAAAAAATTATCTGAAGAAGATAGAGAAATCTTCCAAAAAAAGATTGACAAAATTCATGATTATTTCATTCAAGAAATTGCCACTAATAGAAATTTAGAAAAAAGTAGAATCAAAGAACTAGCAACCGGAGAATTCTATTTAGGAATAGAAGCTTTAGAGTTAAGATTGATTGACCAATTAGGAGATCGAGATACTGCTGAACAGTATATCAAAGATAATTACGAAATTGAAGAAGTTGATTTTGTATCTTATCAAACTGAAATTAGTTTCTTCGATTTACTAACAGGAGTTTTTTCTGATGCCTCTTTTAATATCGGAAAAGGTCTTGGTTCAATCTTACTTGAAAAAAGTAATAAATTAATGTTGATTTAAAATGGAACAAAAGGTATGGGTGTCTGGATTAGTAGTTTTATCTTTTGTTATTTTAATTATCACTGGTAACATTTCTCTTAACTCTGATTCTGCAGTTGTTGTTGACCCTTACCTCAACAATCTATTTTCTAATAATCTTATTTCTGGAGCGGCAGTAGGTTTGAATGAAGATGAAACTGTTTCTGTAATTATCACTTTGAAAGATGATGAATATACTTTGTCCAACAATTTAGAAGAACGTAAAGAAGCAATTAAAGATTTACAAGAAGAAGTTTTAGATCATTTAGATGTAAACATTGAAGAACAAGTAACCATTAATGAAAACAATCCTCCTGAAGATATTGAAGTAGGCCATCTTTACTCAACCATAAACGCTTTAGCAGGAGATATTACTGAAGAGGGTTTAGAAAAACTTAAAGATGATCCAAATGTTGAACGAGTTGATTTTAATTATCCAATTATGCTTTCACTTGACACTTCTACTTCTTTAATTAACGCAGATGATGTTTGGGATGTTTCTGTTAATGGTGTCGCAATAGATGGAACTGGTGAAACAATTTGTGTAATTGATACTGGTGCAGATTATACTCATCCTGCTTTGGGTGGTTGTACTACGGAAGAATTTTTGGCAGGAGATTGTAATAAAGTTATTGCTGGTTATGATTTTGGTAATGATGATAATGATCCTAAAGATGTGCATGGTCATGGTTCGCACGTTTCAGGAATTGCCACTTCAGAAGATTTAACTTATCGTGGCGTCGCACCAGGTGCAAAAATTGTTGCCATGAAAGTTTTTAGTGATGCTGGATATGGTAATACTGCTGATGCAATTTCTGCAATTGATTGGTGTGTTAATAACGCTACCATTTTCAATATTTCGATTATTACCATGAGTATTGGCGTTACTAATAATCAAGGTGCAGAGATACCTTATCTTAGCACTTGTGATGATAATGACCTTTTAGCTGCAAAATCTAGCTGGGCAGTTTCACAAGGAATTTTTGTTGACGCTTCCGCCGGGAATAGTAAAAGCTCAGCCGGAATTACAGCCCCTGCTTGCGGTGAGAGTGTTACTTCTGTTGGAGCAGTAAATGATGGTGATGATATTGTTAATTATAATACTGCCCCCATTCTTAGTGTGCTTGCTCCTGGTTTTTCTATTACTTCAACAATAACAAATTCTAACTTTGGAAGTAAAAGCGGTACTTCAATGGCTGCCCCATATGTTGCCGGTGCTGCCGCTCTTGTCATGGAATATTGGAAAAGTGCGTATGGTGTTACTCCTACTCCTCTTCAAGTAAAAGATCGGTTAAGAAGGTCTGGAGAACTTATCCTCGATACTAGAAACAATATTTATTTCCCTCGAATAAACGTTTTGAAAGCAATTCAACCTTTCATCAATTATACTGTTGATAATCCAATTAATGCTATTACAATCTCAACATCTACAGCAACAATCAACATCACTTCTGACGTAAATTTAAATTCTGCAATTGTTGAATGGGAATCTAATAATGGTTCTATTAATAATTATTCAATGACAGAATTAAGTGATACTAATTTTCA
>Ga0222637_1000333_pt1 | contig 22518 bp, 30 predicted proteins | sample AntAcemetagen143_FD_181149 | JGI IMG/M metagenome (GOLD analysis project Ga0222637, IMG submission 181149) | Saline water microbial communities from Ace Lake, Antarctica - #143 | ecosystem: Environmental > Aquatic > Non-marine Saline and Alkaline > Saline | place: Antarctica: Ace Lake...
AGCATCGAATGCGTGCTGTGCTCCCGGCAAATCTGCACCGCTCCCAGCGCTCCCGAAACCGCCACCATTTGCTATCCGTGCCATGCGGAGGCAGTCGCCGCGCTGAAAGAAAGCCTACACCTGCTCAAGGACGGCCCGGTCGCCATGTGCCCCGAGTGCTGGCTGGCGATAAATGCGGATGACGTGGGCGATAGCGTCACCTGCGACGCCTGCGGCCAGACCTTCGCGGCCAAGCCGGACGCCAAGCCGGACGCCGAGCCGGAAGCGCCCGAGCCGCCCGAGGGCTTTGGCCTGCTGGCCGACGATGAGATAATTGTATTCGGCGACCTGGTGGCCTATGATAGTGAAGCGTTCGTTGATGCGTGTGGGAGCATTGGGGATCGCGTAAACACTGACAGCGCGCGAATCGCAATACGCCCCATCGAGCCCGAGCCCGAGTCGCCCACTTGGAACTGCGGCTGTACGTCGGGGCTTCCCGCCAGCTTGTCACGGTGCCCGCGCTGCAAAGACGAGCGCCCCACCCCCAAAGCGCCAGCCGCGCCGGTCATGGACGGGTACGCCGCCGTGGCGCTGACGCAAGAAGACGAGTGCCTTTGGATAGATGACCCGAGGAACAGGCTAAACATTCCGCTCGGTGAGCTTGAGCCGTTGCGCGTTGGCGGCCTCGCGTTCCTGCTGCCGAATGGCGAGTGGCAGATTCACTGCGACGGCGCGCCGCTCAAGTTCAGCGACGGTAGCGGGCTGCACCTGACTTACTATCCCGGCGATGTCGTGGTCCGCCCGGCGTTCGTCATGCTCGCCGCTGCCGACGCCGCGCAAGGGGAGGGCTGACCGATGCCAGGCTTTACCCCTGATCACCGAGCCAGCCTGTGGGTAGGCGGCTACGGCCTCTACTACGAGCCGCATAGCCCACTCGCCAACGCCGTCCACAAAGGCGCGCTGACCGAAAGCCCCGATGCGATGCTTGCCAAGATCGCCGAGGTCTTTCGTATCCCGGCGCACGTCCTTGAAGAAAACCGCCAAGCAAGGGAGCCTCACCGATGCCGAACACAGACCCGAGCCTGATAGCCGCTACCGAGATGGGCTACCTTCCCGGCAAGCCGCCGCCGAGCGAGGCCATGCAGAGCAAGTGCTCAGAGTGCGGTCATATCTATCCCGGCGATTGTTCCGTCGGCGCTCAGTGCCCGAAGTGCACCGCGCCGATGTACCCGGTCAACGCCGACTGCGTCAAGGTCTTCGACTGTGATGCCGGCAAGATGGTATACAAGCTTCGGCTGGAACTGCTACCCGCTGGCAGCGACAGCTTCGACGGCGTGTACGCGACGCTCAAGGCGCTCGAGGGCCGGCTCGCGGCCGCCGAGGCCAAGCTCGCCGAGTGGCGGCCGCCCGCCGGCTACCGAACGTTGCGACGTGACGAGTTGTCCTGCCCCCCGCCCGGATGGAAGGCAAAGAAGCCCTACCAAGAGCCGCCGACGGAACAAGAAATGGCGGACCACAATAGCGGGAAGGCCGAGCTATGAGTTATCCTATCACGGCAACCGAAGCGCAGCGCCGAGCTATCCGCGACGGCATGAGCCTGGCCGCGAAGCGCTTTGGCGTTATCTGTGAGCAGGTCAAGGCCGCTGCTGGTATCATGGGCAGAGGGTTGAATCAGGTTGTTCGGGCAAACCGGGAGATGGCAGAGTTTCGGAACTCGGGTCTATTCCGCCGGCAGCGCGAAAGCATGCGCCAAATGACGCGCGAGCTGGTCGCCATCCGCAAGGAAGCCCAGCGCGAGCACAGCGCCTACTACCCCGACGCACCCGCCAACGAAAGGACAAGACCGTGAGCCGCTACGCATCAACCGCCGAAGTCAAACAGCATCTTGCCGACAAGGGCATAGCCGCCATCGACATGATTTCCACGCCAGGCGGGACGCATTTCATTGTCATCCCGGCCCACGCGCCGCCAACGCCGCACGAGACCATGGCCACGGGCCGACCGTGGCGCAACGCCAACACCGCCAACGAAAGGGAAGGACGCCGCCATGTTTGAACTTGAAGGCATCGTAGTCGCCGACGCATACGACATCCCGCACAAGCAAGCCAACCTCAATTGGCGCATGGTCGAGGGCAAGACGAACGCTCACCCCTTCAACGGGCACAAACCGGGCGCGCTCAAGATTGTCTCCATGGAGATGGCTGCGCTTACCGGCTCGGCGACCGTGCAGTTCGGCATGGTGCGTCAGTTCGCCGACGCGGGCCGCTGTAATCAACGCATCCTGGCCGAGGTCGTTGCTTCGACGGACGGCTGCGAGCGCATCGACTTCGACACCGTGCAGCCGATAGCCGACGGCTACATCGTGGTCGTGAACCTGCGAGGTGCCACTTTGAAACAGGCCCTTGACAACGCGACCGAAGCTATGGCGCGAATCAACCACGACTCGTTCTGTGTCTTCCCGGCCCTTTTGTTGCAGGTCTGCGGCGGGAACGCCAAGGCTGTGTCACGCGCCGAAGACGGGACGCCTCAGTATGCGCAGTGTATCACGGCCTGTCGCGCCGCCCCCGATGCCGTGGGCTTGTATGAGCAGTGCAACTTCAACGGGATAGCGTCCCAAGCGGAAAGGGTGCCAGCATGAGCGACCAGGTACAGTGCTGCGTCTGCGAGGATCTTATCGATTCGGGCAACTGGAAGCGCGTCGGCTCGGCGCAGAAGTTCGTGTGCGTCCCGTGCATCGAGAATCGCCTGCGGGTGATCGAAGAGCCTGGCCAGGTAGCGTACTGCGAGCAGTGCGAACGCGGGTTCCGGCTCCCCAACGATGCTGCCTACCCCGAGCCGAGTATTTGTCCGGGGTGCGTCGTCGGTGCGTTCAAGGCGTTTGCGGTCCAGTGGCGGCTACGCGAGCAGGCGAACCTCGACGCTTTCAATGAGAACGCCGCCGCGGCCGTCAAGGCTAAGGCCGAGATAGCCGAGGCCCAGGTCCGCATAGCCGAGATAGCGCAGGACCATGCCGACGCCGTGAAGTGGCGCGAGTACGCCGCAAGCCCAAACTAAGGACACCTGACCGTGGCTGACTACAGGATAGAGCCGGCCTTTGCCGAGACCACGACGCAACGCTTGTTGCACGAATACTACGACTCCGACGGCGCGCGCCAGGCGGCCTTTGACGTACAGGTGTACCGTGGCGAGACCGTCGAGCTGCGGCTCACGCTCTACACTTCCGGCGCGGCTGCTGACTTATCCGGCATGGATTCGTTCAAGATCGCCGGCAAAGACCCGGATGCGCTTGACGGCGTGAACTTCCTGTTTGAGTCCACCGACACGACGACATCGACGTGGACCGACAAGGCGCTCGGCCTGCTCGGTTTCACCATCGACATGAACACCGCCGAGATTGACACTTTCCTGGCGAGCCTCACTAAGAGCGTAACCATTGACGTAATCGAGACCGACGCGGCTGGCGACGAGGTGCTGCTACTGGTGCATGATTTTATCTTTCTTATCCCGGATGTTATCACTGGCAACGAGGGCAACCTAATCGGCATCACGCCGTCGAACTTCAGCGACGTGCGGGAAGAGACGGCGCACGGCTTCGCGGTCGGCACGGTCTACCGGCACGACGGCAGCAACTACATCAAGGCGCAGGCGAACTCTAAGACGGGCTCGCATGCGGTTGGCATTGTGCGCGCGGTGCCCAGCGTCAACACCTTTCGCGGCACGTACTTCGGCCCGATCACTGGGCTGTCTGGCCTGACGCCGGGCGCGCTGTACTACGTTTCCGCCGCCACGCCAGGCGCGCTAACGACTACCGAGCCGGCGGGCGATGGCGAGTGGAGTGCGCCCGTGCTGCTGGCGATCAGCGCTACCGAGGGCGTGGTCAATCCGTACCGGCCCTCAACCTGGATCACCGACGCGAACGGCGATCTCTCGACGGCGCAAGACGTGGCGATCACCGGCGCGCTTACCTATCCGAGCCAGGTATCAGCGTTCACCGATCTTAGCGACACACCGGCGGCCCTGGCAGCGCAGGCGCTCAAGGTTCTGCGGGTCAACGCCGGCTCAGACGCTATCGAGTTCTTCACGCTCTCGCTGGTCACGACGCTTTTGGGGCTGACGGACGCGCCCTCCACTTACGCCAGCCAGGCACTTAAGTACCTCCGCGTGAACGCCGGCGAGGACGCGGTAGAGTTTGCCGTACTGACGCTGGTGACGACGCTGCTTGGGTTGACCGACACGCCAGCCAGCTATTCCGGGCAGGCCCTGAAGGTCCTCCGGGTGAATGCCGGCGAGACCGCGGGCGAGTTCGCCGTTGTCTCCCAGCTCGACGCCGCGGACGGCAGCCCGACGGCGGTCATCAGCGCCGACGCCAGCGGCAACCTGGTCATCGCCCAGGCGGCGGCGGGTCGGCTCGCGACGGGCGGCCTGGGCAACCAGGGGCAGGTGGCGCTGGGGGCGCACCTGGACCAGCACGACTGGCTGCTGAAGCGCGACGTCGATGGCGGCTCGAGCTACAACGAGGACGGGGCGGTCCTGGCCTTGCAGCGCGACGTGACCAACGTCGGCGCCGAGTCGGGCGACTTCCTGCGCTTCCTGAACGCGGCCGGCACGGCGCTGGCCAAGGTGGACAAGAACGGGGCGGCCACGCTCAACGGCGGCTGGAAGGTGCCGGTTTCGGTGAAGCTCTTCGAGACCGACGATGACCACAACTACACGAAGTACAAGCTGGTCCTGCGCGAAGCGGTCGACGGCGACGACGTGATGTCGATCCAGTCGGGCGCAGGCGGGGTCATGATCGGCGGAACGTGGGCCAGGCTCGACGCACCGGACGACGGGCTGGGGGTCGAGGGCGAGCTGAAGCTGGGCGGCGCGCTGAACCACGACGGGGCGACCGCCGGTTTCTTCGCCACGGCTCCCGCGGCGCAACCGGCGAAGGCGAGCTACAACAACTGGGAGGCCCCGAGCGACCTCGCGGATGCGCTGGCGGCGCTGGGGCTGGTGGACGCTGGCGGCGGGGCGGCGAAGGCGAGCCGGCAACTGGCGCAGAGCGGGACGCTGGGCGGCAACCAAACCAACATCGACATCACGAGCCTGGACATCAACACGGACGGGCGGTACCTGCTCGAGCTGCAACTGGAGCACGCCGGCGGGGCCATCGGCGACGCCAACCTGGGCGTCTACTTCGAGGCGGACTACACGGCGACGAACTACGACGCCTGCATGACCTCGTCGGACAACGGCGGGGTGGCGTCGGCGGCGTCGAACGACTCGAACTGGGGCTACCTCGAGGACGGGGCGCAGGTCACGGCGGTGCTCGAGATCTGGCGCGACATCAAGGGCAACCCGGTGGTTGCGGCGCGGGCCTTCGGCTTCGAGGGGTCGAGCAACCTGCAAGACACCCGCACCTTCGTGCGCAAGCAGGGGGCCGAGACCAACATCACCTCGGTGCGGATCGCCAGCGACGTGGCGAGCGCGCTGAAGACCGGCAGCAAGTGGTTCCTCTGGAAGGTGGCCGCGTAACTCTGACTACGAGAAGGAGCAGGGCATGGAAACGCTGGCAGTAGACAAGCAAGTAACGCCGCCCAAGGTGGACCGGTGGGAGGTCGAGGAGGTCTGCTTCCGCCCGAGCCTGGCGGAGGTGTTCATCAGCATCCGGAAGGGCCACGGCAAGGGCGGCAAACTGGTGGCAACGACGCGCGACAACCTGACGCTTCGGGGCAAGGCCGCGACGGCCTACGAGGCGGCGTTCCGGGCCAAGGGGATGAAGGCGGCAACGAAAGCAGCACTCAAGAAGGCTAAGCGGGTATGACCCCAGAACAGGCACTAGCGAACGTGCAACGCGTGTGCGAGTCGTTCCAAGGCTACGACCTAGCCGGGGCGCGGGCGGTCGAGCAGTCGTTGCAGGTGATCGCGACGGCGCTCCACAAAGGCGCGTCGCCGGAACCGGCAGAAGAAGAAACGGAAGGGGCCGAGGAATGAAACGAATCGTTGGTTGCATCCTGTTCGCGTTGTTGTGCGTCCTGGCTGGGTGCGGGCTGCACCGCGCCCTATCGGGCCGCTTGCCCGCCAGCGGTGCGGCGATTGACAAGCTGGCCTTGCCGACGGCAGGCCTCGCCGCTCCGGCCCCCGCGGCGCAGACGGTGAAGCTGGCCGCGGCCGAGATCGGCGAGGCCGCCGCGAGCGCCCGGCGGCTGGCTGTCGAGGGCGGCGAGCAGGCCCGTCACGTCGATGTAACCGCGTCGGGTAGGCTGGGCTACTATTGCATCGGTCTGACCGTGCAAGACGGCAAGTCGCCCAACCTGATCACCTTCAAGCCGGAGGAGCTTACAACCGTCGAGGCCATAGACGCCGTATGGCAAGAACTGGTCGCCAAGGAAGCCGCCCATCCCTTCTACGCAAACCGCCAACTCGCCGAGGTGCCAGTATGACCGCCGCGACCGAAGCCAAGCCGAAGCCGAAAGTCATCTGTGACAACGCCGAGTGCGGGCGCGAGTGCACCGAGCAGTTCGACCATCGCATCTTTCATCATATCAAGGACGGCAAGAAGCATAAGCGCTACTACTGCTGTTCGTGCCTGGACGCCATGCAGCGGGTCCAGCAGTGGCACCCGCGCAAGCTGAAGCCCGTCGCCGTGCTGAACCTGGCGCAGGCCGAGGAACGCATCGAAGAGCTGGCCGTGCCGGGGCAGAAGATTCCGGCGAAGGTCGGCGAGGCGCTGGCCAAGGGCAAGTCCATCAAGGCCGGCGCGTTCACGTTCTGCAAGCCCGGCGCGCATGGCAAGCCGCTGCCGAAGGCGAAGGAGGTGGCGCCATGAACTATCGACCAGCCGCTTTGATCGAACACAAAGACCTTCCCATTCGAGGCATCCCCGCCGATTGCCTTCGACACAAAACGCGATTCCGGGCAGATGATCTTGGGAGATTGTTTCTGCGCTTCGACGGCTGGACCGAGGCGCACTATCTGTGCGTGTCGGAAGACGGCCAGGCGCTCGAATCGCTTGGCGTGTATGCGGTCAACTCAGAGCTTGTCGGCTGGCGCTGGGATGCGAACGACGCGGGGCCGAAGGATACGATGCTTGACCAGCTTCGCGCCGCGCTCCGGGCCTGCGGCAAGGGCGTCACCTATCCGCCAGCGGAGGCCCCCGCATAATGGTAGCTCTCCCGACAAAGCGCTGGACGCCGATGAACCTGCATCCGAAGCAGCTTGCCATGATGCAGACTCGGGCGCGCTTCAACGTCGTGGCCGCCGGACGGCGCTCTGGCAAGACCGAGCTAATCGGCAAGCGCGGGGCGCTGCTCAAGCTCGGCGAGTACTTTCGCAGCCGGCCCGGCGCGCGCGTCGCGGTCACGGCCCCGACCCGGCAGCAGGCGAAGGACATTTTCTGGCTGGATCTGATCGCCTTAATACCTTCCCGGCAAGTTGTCAAGCGTAGCGATAGCGAGTTGTCGTTCAGACTCATTAACGAATGCGAGCTGCACGTCATCGGTCTTGATAAGGCGCAGCGCTTTGAGGGCCAACCGTGGGACGGCGCGGTGGTAACGGAGGCCGCCGACGTTAAGCCCGATGTCTGGCAGAGCAACATCCGTCCGGCGCTATCAGACCGCCAGGGCTGGGCCTGGATCGAAGGCGTGCCCGAGGGGCGAAACTGGTTCTACGATCTGGGGAAGCTAGCGCAAGCCGACACGACCGGCGAGTGGGCTTACTGGCACTGGACAGCCGCCGAGACTATGCCGCTATATCTTGGCGCTAAGGTAGCCGAGGCCGAACTTGCAAGCGCCCGCGGCATGATGGACGCGCAAGTCTACGCCCAGGAGTACGACGCCAGCTTCATAGCCTTCTCCGGGCGCGCCTACTATTGCTTCACGGAGGCCGATAACGTCAGGCCATGCGAGTACGTCGAGGGAGCACCGCTGGCTTTCTGCTTTGACTTCAACGTTGATCCCGGCGTGGCCGCGATATTGCAAGAGCAGGCAGACGGAACGTGCGTTATCGGCGAGGTCTGGATACCGCACAACAGCAACACGCCGGCTGTCTGCCGTCGGCTTATCCAGGATTGGCAACACCACAAAGGGCCTATCCGGCTGTACGGCGATGCGACCGGCGGCGCGCGCGGCTCTGCTAAGGTAGCCGGGAGCGACTGGGATCTTGTCCGCGACTGCATCGGCAATGCTTTCACGGATGTCTCTGAGCGTGTGCCGAAGGCGAACCCGAGCGAGCGCGCGCGTATCAACGCCATGAACTCGCGCGCCAAGAACAGCGCCGGCCAGTGTCGGCTATTCGTGGACCCGGCCAAGGCACCGCACGTCGTGCGAGACCTTGAAGGCGTACAGCTATTGGAAGGCGGCAGCGGCGAGCTTGACAAGAGGCGCACGCGCGACCTGACGCATATCAGCGACGCGCTCGGCTACTATGTCGCATACGAGCACGCCGTCCGGAAGATCACGATTGCGCCTGTCGGCGGTCACGTCATCATGGCCGGGCCGACAGTGCATTAAAGGAGTAGCATCATGGGCGAAAACGCGAAGCAAGAGCCGCCGGAGATAGGCGAGCCGAAGACGAAAATACAAGCGCCCCCGGCAGGCCACGGCGTTGTCGTCGGCCAGGCGGCGCAGCTCAAGCCCGTTCCGAAGGGCACGTATGCCATCTATCGCAAGATGCGTGAGAACCCGACGATAGCGCTGGCGCGCGTTGTGGCGACGCTGCCGCAGCGCATGGCCAAGGTCGCCTTCGAGCCGAGAGATGAAGACGTACCGCCTGAGCGCGTCGAGTTCATTCGCTCTGTCATGGAGCCGCTTTGGCCGCAGTACATCAACGACGCCGTGCGCGCGCTCGACTTTGGCTGGACGAGCTGGGAGAAGATATTCGAGGTCAACGCCGAATCGCGGCTGGTGCTCAAGCGCCTGAAGTACCTCGTACCCGAGAAGACGACAGTCCAGGTTGACGAGCACGGCGGCTTCAGCGGCTTGAAGCAAGGCAATGTGGTTCTACTACCGCCGAACGCGCTCGTGTACTCATTCGACCGCGAAGGGGGGAACTACTATGGGCGCTCTCAACATGAGAATATCCGCGCCTCGGCATGGTGGCCGTGGGAGCAAATGAGCAAGAAACAGCTTCAGTATATGACGAAAGTGGCTGGCGTCATTCCGATGGTGCACTACCCGCAAGGCGAGAGCCACGACGCGAACGGCAAGCTCGTTGACAACCACGTGATTGCCGGCGCGCTGCTCGCGAGCCTTGGCCGCGCCGAGGGGCTGGCCGTGCCGAATATCTTCGCGTCGAATGCGGACGAACGCTTCGACGCGGCGTTGCTCGCCGACATCAACAAGCTGCGTACCTGGCACTTCGATTTCCTCGAGGCAACCGGCCAGCACGGCAGCGAGTTCGATCAAGCTTTACGCCATCGCGAGAGCCTAATGCTTCGCGGCTGGCTGGTGCCCGAGCGCGCGGTCAGCGAGGGGCAGCACGGAACCAAAGCCGAGGCGTCAGAGCACGGGGCAATAGCCGCGTCTGCCGCCGCGCTGAATCTCCAGGAGATCATCGACACGGCAAACCGCTGGATTGTCAACCAGCTCTTGACGCTCAACTACGGGCCGGACGCGAAGAACTCTGTGAACATCGTCCGGGAAGGATTCGACCCTGCGACAAAGCAGTTCTTCCGGGATCTGGTTGTAGCGATCTTCGGCAACCCGATGAATACGGACATGTTCACGACGATGGCGGCGGTTGATGTTGTGCTTGAGGCAGCCGGCGTCCCCGCGAATACCGACGGCGGCGAGCCGATGGAACGCCCGGACAAGCCGGTCCAAGACGTTGACGATATCAAGGCCGCTGTTGCGGCGGCCAACGCGCAAGCGAACGAAGAGGCGTAGACGTGGCAACGGCAGCAATACAAAAGCGAGCACAGCGCTTCGACGTGGCTCAGCGGCGAATTGAAATGCTTGGCGTGAAGGATGCCGTAAGGCAGTCGCGCGCGCTCCGGCAGGCTGTCATCAACCCGGTGTCGTGGCGCAATGAGCGGCAACGCGCCTTGAAGGCTTACGCTGAGCTGCTGTCGGAAGGCATGGTCGCGGCGTATCTGCTCGGCATAGTGCAGGTTGTACAGCAGGCGCGCGAAGACACGGGCGAGCGGCTGGCCATGTCATTGCTTGATGATGAACTTTCCCGGCTGGCCGTCGAGAGTCAGGCTTTCACGCCCGCCTTCATTGAGGGTCAGCGCAGGCGGTTTGGCAAGGTTGGCGCGCAACTGACGGCGCAGATAGACGGACGCCTGACGCAACACGTTGACCTGGCCTTGAAGCGCCTGCGAGCGGAAGGCATCTCAACCGTCTCGGCGGAAGGCCAGACACAGGTTCGCGCGGCATTCGCCAAGGCCGGCGTCGGGCCGGAGGCGCTGGGCAAGCCGTACTTGTTGGAGACGATGTTCAGGACGCAAACGCAAGTCGGCTATGCCGTCGGGCGCGAGGCGGCTGTCCAGAATCCGCTTATCGACGAACAGCTTTGGGGCTACGAGTATGTCACGATGGGCGATGATCGCGTGCGTGCCGAGCACGCCGCAATGGAAGGCGTCACGCTGCCAAAGGCCGATCCGTACTGGACTACGAACACGCCGCCAAACGGCTGGAATTGTCGCTGCCAGAAGTTGCTTGTCTTCAAGGATGAAGCGCCCGCTACGCCAACCGAGCCGGAGGTCAAGAAAATTGATGGCAAGCCAACAGAGCCGGTCCCGGATAAGGGCTGGGCGTTCGATCCTGGGAAGGCGTTCGGCGATGTCTTGGCCGCGCGTCCGCCACTGTTTGCCGGCGAAGTCCTCAAGACGACCCCCATTCCCCGCCGACGGCGCGTCGCGTCCACGGCGAGACAACAGATAGCGAGGCCATGATATGGCGATCAAGCATACCAGCATGACGATGGCGCAAGAGCCGGCCTGGACCGACGTTGATAAGGACGCGTTGCCGCCCGAGGCGTTTGCACTTGGCACGGCATACCCGCATCACTTTCTCAAGGACGGTCGGTTGCTGCTGCATCGCGGCGCGCTGGCGTCAGCTCGCTCCTTGGGCGACACGCTGAATGATGACGCGGCAAAGCACCTCGAAACGCATCCCGACGGCGAGACGCTACGCAAGCGCGCGGCCCTGTCGATGCTTGACTACGTGCCGCCGGTTGGTGTGCGCGTCACTATGGCGCGTGGCCTACAGTTGGCCGCTGACGGCTTTGCCGGCCCTGCTCTGTCGCCGTATACGATCAAGCGTGCGAAGCAACTGGTGAAGGGCGTTGCCACGTCGCAGCGGCACTTCAAGCGCATGGCCGCCTGGTTCGCTTCGCATGCCTCTTTCGCGCTCGCCGCGCCGAACAGTCCGGCTGGTGTCGCGTGGCTTCTGTGGGGCGGACGCGCCGGCAAACATTGGGCGTCGCGGCAGGCGCATACGATCAAGCAGACTTTGAGCAGCACAGCCCCTGGACGCTACGCTCTGAACGCCGACCCCGATACGTTCGTTCCCGAGGGCGCGGCTGTCAAGGACTCCGATGAGCCGCTGAAACAGACGTTCCGCAAAGAATTGATCCGTGAAGGATTGTACGTACATCCGAAAACAGGGCAAGTCATCCCGGTCACGAACGACCGCATGGAGCACTGGCTGAAGAACCACAACAAGCGGCTGGCCAAGGGCATCGACACAGAGGTCGTGATTGACCATGAAGACGGGGCTGAGGCTATCCGCGGCTACCTGACCGGCATGGAGATCGAAGACGGCAAGCTCTACGGGCTCCACGAAATGCGCGGCCAGAAAGCAATTGACCTGGTGCAGACGTGCAAGAATACATCTATCCAGGTAGAAGACTTCATCGACTCCGATGAGGAAGTATATGGCGAGACCATCGTTCACAATGCCATCGTGCAACGGCCAGTCGTGCCGGGGCAGGAAGACTTTGTGCCGGTCTCATTGAGTGGAGGGCAAGGCGCAAACGGCGCACCTGTCCCAGTATACCGTAAACCTGTAGAGAAAGAGGTGAACATGTCAATCCTCTTGGCGTTGCAGGAAGCGATGGGCGCAGACGGTGATGATTTCACCGAAGAGCTTGCGCTGTCAACGGTTGGCGAACTGGTAGCAGGTAAAGCTGCCAGCGCCAAGCAAATCGAAGGGCTTGAGGCAGACTTGACCGAAGTCAAGGCCAAGGCCGAAAAGCTACAACTGAGCGTGAAGGGTGCCAAAGAGCCGGACGCCGATGTCTTGGCGGAACGGCGCGAGGTCATCACGGAGCGGCTGTCGTTGCTCGTTGAAGGCGGGAAGATTACGCCTGCTGCGAGCAAGGCGTTGGCCGGCCTGTGCGACGCGCCCCTCATGCTGTCGTCGAAGATCAAGAGCAAGGACGGCAAAGTATCAGTGACGGTTATGCGCAAGGTGCTCGACATCTTCGCTGCGAACGAGCCGGTGTCGCTGTCGCAGAAATCGGGCACGCAAGACCTCAAGCCGCCCGCGAACGACGACATCCCGGAAACCCAAACCCCCGAAGCAAAGGCGGACCAAAAGGAGCGCGGCGAAGCAATGCTCAAGACCATTCGCTGAGCACGGTCCACAGAACGTAGTACATGCGCAGCAGCAAACGCGCAAACTGAAACAGGAGTATCACTATGGCAAGACCTCCGACCCCCGCGGTGCCGGGCATCGGTACTTCACGTACCGCTACCGCTCGACGCCTCGTTTGGTCAGCCCCGGAGCACAGCCGATTCATTCCTGGCGGAAAGGTCATCGACGGCGCATTGTCGCGTGACCCGACCAACACGGGTGACCTGGATGTTCTTCGAGCAGGCATGGTCATGGGCCGCGTTACAACCGGCACCAAATACGCGCCGAGTATCATTGGCGTGTTGACCGCTGCCTACGACCAGAGCGCCAGTGTCAATACGACGCTGACCGTTGCAGCGGCTACCGCAGTCGAAATCGTGCGCAGGATTGGCGCGACGGGAACGTTCAAGTTGACGGGTCCACCGACAGCGGGAGGCACGGTAGCAGTTCAAGCCGTGACCTACAGCGCAGTCAATACCACCACGGGCGTTATCACCATTACCGCCGTGGCGGCGGACGCTATCTCGGGCAGCTTCATTCAGCCCGACGACGGCTCCGAGACCATGCTGTGTCTGATCCCGGACACGTTTGGCATCACCGTGACCGACCAGGATTTGAACGACATTGACGTGCCGTTCGATGAGCCCCTGATCGGCGCATTCGTGGACTCTTCGCAGATCATCAATTGGCCCAGCAACACCGTCCTTCGGACGTATGTTCGGACCCAGCTGCGGAATTCCACCAACCTGATGTTCGACGACCTGTTCGTCTAACCCGAGGAAAGGAGTTTGCATCATGCCTTCATTGGAATCAATCCTCGGGGCGGAAACGTTCCTGGGCGTCATCAACACCGTGAAGAACGGAACCCCGTCCGACATTGTCGATCCGGGTTTCTACACGGTTCACGAGGTGGCCGAGCTTGGCAACACGGGCACCTACACCAAAGTCGAGGGCACCCGGCAGACGGCAAGAGCCGTTCGCTATGGCAGTCCCTCAAAGCGTCGCGAGCAAGACAATGTGACCGAGGTTCCCGTAACCTTGATCCATACATTCGAGCATATCGTGCACAAGCCGATTGTCCTTCGGCGACTGCGCATGTTCGACTCGCCTCAGCAGCAGGCGCGTGGGACGAAGGAGATAGATCGTCAGACCAAGACGTTCTTGCAGCTCTTCATCAACCTGCGCCGTGCAGGCGTGCACTCGGCGCTAACCCAAGGCGTAATCTGGATCGATGGCGAGGGCAACTTGCTCGCTTCGGCCAGCGGGGCTCAAATCACCATTGACTTTGAAGTCCCGGCCGCGAACAAGAACCAGCTCGACGGTATCATTTCCGCTTCGTGGGCTACGGCAGGGACCGACATCCTCGGCCAACTGAACGCCATCAATGTGAAGGCGGTTCAGACGAGCGGCTACGAGCTGACCACGGCGTACTACGGGGGAAGCATCCCTGGGTACTTCGCCGGCAACACCGCGCTTCAGAAGATTCTGAAGACCGACTCCGGCCTGGCCAAAGGTCTGAAGGAACACGCGGAGTTCAACGTTGGCGGTCTGCGATGGGTGCCTGCTTCCAAGGCGTTCTTCGTGGACAACGACGGCACAGCGCGGCAATGGTGGGACGACGACGCTGTCGTTTTCTCGCCGGACCCGTCCGACGAATGGTTTCAGATGATTGACGGAACGTTCCAAGTCCCCACGGACCTGGGCGCTGTCACACCTGACGCCATCATGGCAGCGGGCTCGTTCCAAGACGTGGAAGGCATGTTCTCTTATGCCCGCATCATGGACGATCCGGCAACCATCAAGCACCTGGCAGGCGATACCTTCCTCCCGGTCCTGGCCGTTCCGGCTGCGATCTATCAGGCGGTTGTCGCAGGCTTCTAAGCAACTCGTTTGGTGTGGCCCCCGGCGATTAATAGATCGGGGGCCGCGCCGGACGCTTAACACAGGCGCGACTCATGGCCGACTACATAGCACTAAGCAACATCAACAATCGTTGGGGCACAAGCAATGTTGCGACGTGGTCGGACCTCGATTCTAACGAGACGCCGGACACGGCAGACGCAACGCGCGTTGCCGCCGCCATTGCTTACGCCGAGGCAGTCATAAACGACAAGCTGCGCAACAAGCAATACGCCCTGCCGCTCGTTACCGCGGCTGGCGCAGTCCCGCCTGTGATCGTGGACATCGCCTCGACACTGGCCGGTGCGTGGTTGTACGGCGGGCGCGGCATTGGCGAGGACGAACAAGGCGACCGCATGGGCGCCGCGAAAGATGAAGCACTCGGCGAGCTTGAGCAGTACGCCTCCGGCCAGCGGGTGCTCGATGCCAACCGACAACTTTCAGAACCGGATACGCCATTCCTGGTCTAATGAAAATCGCGGATTACAAGAACAAGTTCCCCGGCTCGCACTGGACGGTAGTCGGCAAGGGCCGCACGCGCTTCGACTATCCCAATCTTCGGCACGCGCCAGGCCCGGTCATCTTCATTAACGACGCGGTCCAGCTAGAGAAACACCTAGACGGACAGCCGGCGTTCTTTTTTGCGCACGATATTGGGCAGGCGTATTGGCTTGGTCGCATCAAGGCTTTGCCGGTCCTGCCGGCGACAGGCGCGATTGACAGCCTTGGCGTGCCGCTCATAGGCGCAGGCCGACGGCGGCGCGTAGTCAAGTACGAATGGGATGAGACGTACCGCGACAGCCCTATTAACGTCATCAACTACACCCGTGAAGATATAGCCGCGGCTGGCAATCTGTTCATCGGTTGCGGCACGATCCATTCGGCAATCCATTTTGCGTGGGTAGCCGGCGCAGATCGGATTACGTTTATCGGTTGCGACGGGCGGGACAACAGCGACGACAACACCGCGACGTATGACCGGCGGCTCGGCATCGACTCGCGTTGCCAGGCGCGCGCCTGCTTTGGCAAGATACGCGACCAGCAAGACTGGCTCTTACGAAAGCTGGGAATCGAGGCAAGCTACATCTACGAGGCGGACTACGGTTATTATATCCCGGCGCGCGCTCACTTTGTTTGGCTGGGCGACGGCGCGTTGCCATCGTGGGTAACGGACAATGTATCGCGGTTTGCCGAACTGCATCCTGGATGGGATCTGCATTTATGGCGCGACCTACCGCGCGACTTGCCCGATGATCTGGCGCGCGCGCTGGCGCGTACTACGATGCTGTGCCAGCAAGCGGACATAGTTCGGTACTGGCGGCTCTTTCAGTATGGCGGTTTGTACTTCGACTGTGACATGATTTTCCTGCGCTCGTGCGATGCGCTGCGCAAGGTTGGCACATTCTGGGCTGCGCCTCAACCGACCGACGGGCGTATCAACAACGCGGCGCTCGGCGCGGCTGTACACTCCGATGGCTTGCGGCGACTCTTGATGGCTGTCCCGGAAGCGTCCATGTGCTGGAAGCGCGCCAAGCTCGGCCCGAACCTGCTGACTGCCAATCAAGACAGCCTGACGGTATTGCCGTCGCATTATTTCTACTCGGCGCTGGACCATACGGAAGCGCACGCAATTTGGCGCGGCGACAAGGACTTGTCCGTAATAGCCCATCGCTGGGCGGGCTACGCGGAAGAACCATTCACGATCCACCTGTGGGGCGTCAACGGCTCCGGCCAGACGCCTATATCCGACGCCGCCCAGGTCGCGGCTGAAACGCAACGCGCATACGAGGCGTCGTCATAATGGGAACTGGCCGCATAAACGAACCCGATCTGCTCAAGCTTATGTTAGAAGTTGCCGGCGTCCCTGGTGACTTCGCCGAGATTGGCGCGTGGCAGGGTGTCACTACCCGGATGATGTTGCCCGAGGCCGTGCGGCAGGACAAGCTCGTCCACGTCTTCGACTCGTTTCATGGGCTCGCGCCGCCAGGCCCGCACGACAACGATTATTTCACGGATTTCAATGTCGGCGGGGTTAGGGTGTTTGCCGAACTAATGTCGAGGCACGGCGCAGACGCGCGCGGCTATCGGCTTTGGCCGGGCTGGATTCCGGCTTGCTTCGATGACGCCTTTGAGATGGACGCGCTGTCGTTCGTGTACCTGGACGTTGACCACTACCAGCCGACGTTCGACGCGCTGGTCTGGCTGTGGCCGCGGCTTAGTCCTGGCGCGCTGCTGCTGCTGGACGATGTCTGCTTCGGCAACAAGGGCGTATCGCTGGCGCTTACGACCTTCCTGGCAGAGGCGCAGGATATTCTGTGGACGCGGCAAGACATCGCGAACGACCAGACCGTTCTTCGCATCGGAGGCCGCTAATGCTGAAAGGCTTCCCACCTAACTGGGCGACGAAAAGCGGGGCGATCGCGCGTGCCGGCCAACTGTTGACGCTGCTCGAAAGGATGCCTGGCAAGATCGTCTTGGCTGAGGTCGGCGTCCTTGATGGGCGGCTGTCGCAGGTGCTGCTCAACTATCGCGCCGACCTGTATCTCTATATGGTCGATATGTGGGACGTGCCGTATGCGCGCTACGCCGAGAGCGAGAGCCAGGCCGCGGTTATGACTGCCGACAGCACCCGTAAGACAAGACGCCATGCCGAGCTGGCAACCTGTTTCGCTCTGGACCGCCGCGCTATCCGGCAGGGGCTATCCGTCGAGGTTGCTAAGACCCTTGAGGATGGGAGCCTGGACGCGGTCTTTATCGACGCCGATCACACAGACGCGGGCGTGACCGAAGACCTGGAGGCGTGGGTTCCCAAGGTGAAGCGCGGCGGGTTGATAGCCGGCCACGACTACGGCGATGGGCAGTGGGGCGTGACGGCGGCTGTGGATCGATACTTTCCTGAACGCGTCGAGACCGGCGCGGATCGTGTATGGTGGACCTGGAAATGATAGTTCTGCGCGAAAACAAAATCGTCTTTGTTAGCACGCCGAAGGCCGGCACGCACACGCTCTATGCTATCTTCAAGGAGCTTGGCGGCGAGCGTCAGCCAGGCGGGTATCATCGGAAGCACCTGCTGCCCGAGTGCAAGGCCGACGGCTGGCGTATCCTGACGACCGTGCGTAGCCCGTACACGCGCGCAATCTCGGCATGGTGGCAACTCACGGGACGCGAGGTCTACCGCGACCTGTGGCCGGCAGCGCTCGGCGGCTCCGACTTCGATACGTTCTGCGATTACCTGGTGTCCGACAGGCCGCTGGAACTATCGAGCTATCACGTCTGCATCCCCCAGCATGAGTGGCTGGCGGACGTTGACGTGTGGCGCGCAATGCGTATCGAGGAAATCGACGCCGAGCTACAGGCGCTTGACCTTTGGCATACGCCTGTCCCGGTGATGTACCATGAGCCATACGAGCCGCCGCTGCTGACACCCGCGCGCCGCCGCAAGATCGAACAGTGGGCCGGCGATGACTTCGAGCGCTACGGCTACGACAAGGTGACGCCATGACAATCCTCTTGTTCCTATCCACCATCGCAATCGTCGGCCTGTTCGTGGCGTACCTGGCATGGCCAGACAAGCCGAGCGACGACCCGTCCGAGCCGACTTCACCTGACGATTGGTGCTATGTCTGCAACGTTGCCTTGAAGGAAGAAACCGAGCGCGTCGATAGCGATGGCTTTTTCTACTGCCCGGCCTGTTACGCGAAGGCCCAAACCGAGGATTCGCCATGACGCCGCATGTGACTATCATAGGCAACGGCCCGAGCGCGCATCTGTTCGGCAAGACGGCTGACCGCGACAGTACGATTATTGCTGTGAACTGGGCCGCCGAACAGGTAGCCGCCGATGTCTGGTGTTTCGTGGATTGGGATACGTTCGCTACTAAGACGCCGGGGCTGCTCGGCAAGCCCGACATTTTCTGCGGCTGCGAGGTTGTGCCGAAGCTACGCGAGCAAGCACCGGAGCTACTGCCGCGCTTCTTTTCGCACAACGTCGGCATCTATTGCTCGCGCCCCTGCGATGGTTGCGTGCCGTACTGGGGGCACAAGTCCGGGCTGGTAGCGCTCGCGTATGTCCTGCGCCACGCCGAGGTCGAGAGCATCGACTTGTACGGTTACGATATGTGCGGCAAGCTGGACTGCCGCGGCGATACGAACAAGTTCTTCAGAGACGAATCCCGGTGGGTAGTCGAGCGCGAGGTGTTTGCGCGGCTGGCCGGCGAGGCGAAACGAGCAGGCATAGCAATCACAAGGTACTGCGAAGATGGCGAAACCCGGCATGAACTCCAAGCCGTGGAAACAGTTTGTGGCTGATATCAACCGGCCCGGCCCGGAGATGAATCAATTCTTCGAGGCTATCGGTGGCTTCTATCTTGCCCAGCTACAGCGTGAGTTCAAAGCCAATTCGCGCGGCGGCGGCGCGTGGAAGGCGGTCAAGGGTGCCACGGCCAAGGCGCAGTTCCGGCGAAAGAAGGCGCGCAAAGGCCACAAGGGGCCGCGAAAGAAAGCGATCTTGATAGACGATGGCACACTTGAAGGCGCGCTTACGCCAGGCGCTAAGGGCAATGAGTTTCGCTTGATCCCGCACGGTATCCGCGTGGGCTTTTCGCAGGCGATCCACAGCACAAAGTCAGGCATTACCATGAACGAGCTGGCGCAGATTCACGATCAAGGCAAAGGCGACATGCCGAAGCGGCAGATACTGAACGAGCCAACACAGCCCACGATCAAGCGAATGGAAGGCGCTGTACGGGATGCCCTATCCGCGCTTGGACGCAAGGCCGAAAGGTTACGCAATGGCTGACATATCACCAGACCCGTTCCTCCAGGCATACGCCGCGATATGGAAGGCGCTTGCTGCTAACGCCAAGTGGCTCGCGCTTGTCAAGATTGGCAACCGGATTCGCCTTGATGAGACTTTCCCGCCGGGGCAAAAGGGGCTGCGCTCGCGTGCCGATTGGCCGCAAGCTGCTCTCATTCCCGGCGAAGGCCAGTGGACTTTGACCCGCACGAATCCCACGTCGCAGTGCACGCGCATGTACCAGCTCGTACTTGCCAGCGGAGTGAAGCAATATTCCCAGGCGCACTCGCAGGCGGAGTGGCAGACGTACCGTGCCCTGGCGAAAGCAAGCCTGACGCTGGATCTGTCGTTCGTGGTTGAGTTCACGTATGGAACATTCACCTTCACTAATGACCCTGTGCCAGAGCTGGCAGGCTCGGCGGGGTACATGACAGCGATGCCGTTGCGCGTGGTATTCAGCATTCCCACTACGGCGCTGACGGTGGACTAACACAGGAGAAGCATCATGGCAGTTGTAAGCGGCAAAGGAGGCAGCGTCACCTACGGGAGTAACGACCTCGAGGTGCGCGGATTTGATCTGGACGAAACTCCGAACCTCATCAAGTATGCGTCAAGCCAGACGGCGAGCCACAAGCGGAACACTGACGGCGTCCACGACTGGACGGCGCGCGTGCGGCTGTATGCAGCAGACTTTGCGGCAGCCGGTATCGCTGGCGGCAGCTCGGTCGCGTTGACGCTGACGATGGCGTCCGGCAAAACCAAGACGGGCACAGGCATCACCGGCCCGGTCAAGACCGGCGTGGACGTTGAAGACGGCGCGCTCGCCGAGATCGAACTCACCATCGAGGCCGGTAGCGCATTGACGTAAGCTCGCCACCAACAACAACCAGGTAAGGGATGAAGACATGGCACTTGAAGACGCAGTTGGCTCGCCATTCGAGGACGGCGGGGTGATGTACTACCCGCTCAAGCTCGAGCAACTGGGCACGGCGCTCCGCAAGGCCAAGGCGATTCTCACCGAGGAACGCGGGATCGCCTTGGCCGCCATGCCGTGGCTGACAGACGAACAGCGGACCGAGATGATGTTTGCCTATCAAGACAAGCTTGACTTGGAATCCGACGTTATGAAGCCGAGCGGGCAGGCGCTGCTGTTGCAGTTCGTCGGGTCGCTCGACGGCCTTGTTTGCATCCTGGATATGTGCTCGCGCGGGCAGCAGCCGTTCATCCCGTTGACCGACCAGGAAGCCTTCAAGAACATCATCGAGCGCGTCTTCAAGATTTCCGGGCTATCCCCCGGAAAAAAAGAGGTGCCGCCGAATCGGGCGGCGCGGCGAGCGAGAAAGTAATAAGCGCGGACGAACTATGCTGCTTGCTGGCCAGGCGCTATGGCTGGACGCCCGCTGAAATTGGAGCGCTGACGTTGCCGATGCTGACGATCTACACGAAGCAGTACGGCAAGGCGAGCGGTATAGATCATGGCATGGACTATGAAGCGGCTCGCAGGCAAATAGTGGCAGACCAGGAAGGCGGTGCATGATGGGATTCACAGCGGCAGAAGGGGTCGTTTTTCTAAAGCTCGGCGGACTCGGCGGGTTCAATGCCGGCATGAGCGGCGTACAGCGGACGCTTTCTTCGGTTGGCCGCGGCCTGTCAACGGTAAGCCGTACCGCGCGTAACGTCTTCATCGGGCTTGCAGCCAGTGTTGGTGGACTCGTTGCGTTAGCCGGCCAACAGGAGCTGGCCGAGGCAAAGGTTTCAGGCGCTGTGCGAGCTACCGGCAAGGCCGCCGGCTTCACAACAGAACAACTGAAGGCGCTTGCGACCGCGCTCCAGGATGTAACAACGTTCGGCGATGAGGCGATCATGTCGGCAATGGCAATCTTGCTGACATTCAAGCAGATCAAGGGCGACGAGTTCAAGCAGGTTACCGAGGCTGTCCTTGACATGGCTACCCTACTTGGCTCGAAACCACAACAGGCCGCGATCCAGTTCGGAAAAGCGCTCAACGATCCAATCCTTGGCGTCTCCGCGCTTAACGAGGCGGGCATCCAGTTTACTGAGACGCAGAAGAGGATCATCAAGAACTTTGTCGAGACGAACCAGCTTGCCAAAGCGCAGCGGCTTATCCTGGATGAGATCAAGGGGCAGATGGGCGGCATAGCACGCGCGGCGGCAGACACGCCGACTGGAGCTATACTCCAATTCAAAAACAATCTTAGCGATCTGGCGCAGACGCTTGGCGGCGTCTTGCTCCCAGAACTCGGGCGGCTCGCTAAGGGGTTTAGCGGATTTCGCGTACCGATCAAGGCGTGGATCCTAGCGAATGCTGAACTGATTAAGTCGATCACACTATGGACGGCCGCCCTTTCGGCGAGCATCTTTGTCCTGGCCGGGGTGGCCGCTGCCGCGATTACCGCCGCTGCTAGCCTCTTGCTAGTTTCAGCCGCGGGCGTGACGGTGTCTGGTGTCGGCGCAGGGATAGTTGCTGTTGGTGCGATAATCGTCTTCACGTTAGGCGCCATAGTCGCGGCGATAGGTGCGGTATCCATCTCGTCGCAACTCGAGGCAAAGTTCGACTTGTCGGGATTGCTTATACGCGTACCTGTTTTCTTCCAGGCGCTAAGAGACTCGTTCTTACTTGGCCTGTCTACTATAGGAAACGCCATCGTTGCCGCTGGAAAGCTCTATGTTAATGCGTGGAAGACTACGTTCACATTGATCTTCGACGCGGTCAAGATTGGCATAGGCGCTATCGTCGAGGCGATAAAGACTCGCAGTACCGAGCCGATCAAAAAGGCTTTCAAGGATATCGGCGAAGTCTCGGCAGAGACGTTGTCGGAATCGCTCAAGCGCGGCTTCAAGGATGCCGGGGAACTTGGCGCGGGTTTCGTCAACAGCGCCGCCGTTATCAAGGGGCGACTGGAGCGCAACTTGGCGACACTCCCAAAGGTTAGCGGCGAGCTTGGGGCAGAGTCGGGCGATACCTTTGCAGAGTCACTGACAAAGGCACTAGCACAAGGGTTACTCAAGGGAAAGAATGCGCTGGCTGCTTTGAAGGCGCTGTTCCCGAAGCTCGAACTACCCGACGAGATCCCGATACCCAAGGGCGCGGGCGGCGTGTTGGGTGTGGACATTGAGGCGAACCTACGCCCGAGCCTTGTGGGCCTTGAAGCGGTATCGCGCAACCTGCAAACGGCTGGTACAAAGCGCGTCAACGTAGCCGAGCAGCAGCTTACCGAACAGCAGAAGACAACAGCCGCGACCGGGCGCGTTGAGCAGGCTGTCA
>Ga0222637_1000341_pt1 | contig 22169 bp, 45 predicted proteins | sample AntAcemetagen143_FD_181149 | JGI IMG/M metagenome (GOLD analysis project Ga0222637, IMG submission 181149) | Saline water microbial communities from Ace Lake, Antarctica - #143 | ecosystem: Environmental > Aquatic > Non-marine Saline and Alkaline > Saline | place: Antarctica: Ace Lake...
CTTGCAGGGAAATATTATTTAAAGGCGATTTTTGTAATCAAGATTGTAAAGATGAGTTTATGAATTTTAAAGGTGAGGCAGAGTAAATGAGAACTTGTGGTAATTATGAATGTAAGAATTATGGTAGAACTTGGGATTTAAAACATCATAGTATGTGTCCTTATTGTCCTAAAGGTGAGAGAAAAAAATGAAAATGATATGTCCTAATTGTAGTTCAAACAATACAAGAACTGAGTGTAGTCATGAAAGACATTATACTTATAAATGTTTAGCGTGTAGGTATATTTGGAATGTTGATTATAATGATTGTGACCCTGAAGGTGATAAAGAATGAGTAAAATAAAGACTAAGAAGGAAATTATTGATGAAATTAACTATTTTATTAATAAGAATGCTGAAGATTGTGATGAAGTGAGGATTAGTATTGAGATTGAAGATGGTAGTGTTAGTTTAAATACTATTAAGAAAGGCACTTTTTATAGTGTGGTATCAGAATGAGTATGAAGGATTTGTTTAAACGACAAAAATGCAAGGCTTTAACTGTTAAAGGTAAACCTTGCCTTCATGATGCTAGTATTGGCGGTTATTGTGTTGTTCATTATAATATGATGTTAGGCAAAATTCCTGTGAAGTGCGTGAAATGTCCTGATAAATTATTTTGTGAGTTATTAAAGCGTGGTGATACTTTTGGATGCAAAAAAAATTAATAAAGTTATTAAGAACCAGATTGTTTACTTAAAAAAAAGTAATTATATTAAGTGTCCTGAGTGTGGTAATCGTATGTATCCTAGTCTTATTTTGTTTGATGGTAATATTATTGTTAATAAAAAGTTTGATGGTATGTATTTTTGTAGTGGTAAATCTTGTTGTTTGGTGGTTGACATGAAATTAAAGGAGGGTGTTGTTTGGTAGTTGATTTAAGTAATTATAAGGTGTTGTGTGGTGGTTGTAAACGTTTTTTTCATGTTGGTTTGTGTCGTTTTAATGGTGTTGGTGCTAGTGGTTATTTTTGTCGTGATAGGAAGTCTTGTAATGCTCGTGCTTTAAGGAGTGCTAAGATTGTGAATGGGAGGTTAAGAAAATGAATGATAAATTATTTAATATTTTGTTTGTGGTACTGGCTTGTGTTGGTGTTGCTTGGGGTGATTTAAAATGAATGAAGAAATAGTTATTGATGGTGTTACTTACATTAAAAAACAAAGTGGTGCTAGAGAAATGATTAAAAGGTATATTCGTGAGAATCCATTAAGGGGAACTTATATATTATTGGATGAGTCACATATAAAACTTCTCCAATATTTGCCTAGTGCGAATAATAGGTGTTGGACTTATGAGGTTTGTGATTGGGTTAAAGTTTTTTGTAAAGAATTTGATGGTAGTTATCCCATGCACGAGCATGATGATTGTATGGGCTACCAATATATTAGTATTGATAAGGTGAAATAAAATGAAAAGAGAAAATGCTAATTTAATGATAGAAATTGCTATTTTATGTCTATTAATTATTGTATGTTTTACAAATGTAATTAAATCATGTCTGGATTGTAGTTTAACAGAAAAAGAGTGTCCGAGTTTTGATTGTCCGGATTGTAATGTGTCGTGTCCTGCTTGTCAGGATTGTGATTTCCAGTCATTAATAAATGTGACTCAAGGGATAGAATCCCCTCCTGAATTTGATTCTTCCTTTGGGTCTTTCATTTTTGATAGTAAATGTAGTGGAACTCTTGTTAAGAATTTAATGTATAGTGTTGATAGGGGTTTGTGTAGGCGTGACCAGTTTGATGGTGTTAGGAGTGGTTATAGTCCGGAGCGTTGTTGTTTGAATGTTGGTGGTATGACTTTTGTTGGTTGTGTTACTGCTGGTGATAGTACTTTCGTGGATAGTAATAATGAGTGGGTTAAGTTGGGGTGTTATAAGTGATGTTTAATAAGGGTCAATGGTTGGTGTCTAGTTTAATTTTTTATATTTTATTTTTTGATGGTTTGGTGACTGAAGTGTTTGGTTGGTTTAGTGTTATTCCTTATTTCGTGTTTGGTTGGTTTGTTATGCCTCGTTTAGTGTGGGTTGAAAGTAAGAAAGGTGGTAAAAAATGAGTGAGAAGAAGTGGAAAGATAAGTGTCATCCGGTTAATAAGCCTAAAGATTGGGAGCGTGGTTGGTGTCAAGATTGTAGGATGCATTTTAGGCCTACTCTTCCTTGTTGTCCTATTTGTTATCTTGAGACTATTATGAGTAAAGGTAAGGTTAAGGAAACGATAAGTCGTTATGAGGTTAAGCATTCTAGTGAGGTTGTTAAAAGTGAGTAATGAAAAGAGTTTTGTTAAACTTGAAGACCCTGTTAAATTAGATAATGAAACTTTGCAGGTGTTACAATCTTATTTTAATATTCGTTTTAATGGTTTGAGGCATCAGCTTGATAGTTTTGGTGTGAGTTTAAGTCGGGTTAGGGAGTTGTTGGAGAAGATTGAATTGAATACTAGGGATTCTAGTAGGGTTGTAGTGGATGATGGTGTTTCGGGTGGTGTTGTTAATAATTTTGAGGGTGTTAATCTACATAAAGTGAAGGAGGATAAAAAATGAGTTTTGAAACAGAATTTCCTAATTTTAAAGGAAAAATGGTTGATGATGAAGGATTAGCTTGGGATGTAGAAAATGAACTTAGTGATTTTCATAAAAAAATGTTGCAGGAGTATTGTTTGGATAAGAAAAAGGTGTTGGATGCTTTTAAGAAGCATTGTGTTATTGCTGAAGATATTAATACTGGAACTATGAGGCTGGATGTAAAAAATCCGAGAGAATTTTTAAAAGAGTTAAAAATTGGGTGATACGAATGGGTAGGAATGAGATGTTAAGTTTTTTGAAAAAGAACGAGGGCGATAATTTTAGTGTGAGAGAATTGAGTGGTTTGTTTGACTTGAATTATAAGAGTGCTTTTACTGTATTAAAGAAATTAAAGGATGTTAGGGGCATTCATTATAAGGAGGTTAGGAAGGGTAGTAATATGGTTGGCTTGTACTCTTTTGAGAGTGAGGATGAGTTTGATACTATTTTTGCTGGTATTGATAGGTTGCGTAAGCGTTTTCCTGATTTTCAGCATCGTACTGATTATTGTTTGTTATTGTTGATTTTGAAGGAATTAAAAAAAAGTAATGGTGTTAAAAGTGAATAAGGTTACTGCGGAGGAGGTTATTAGTAATCAGTTGCCGTATATTGGTGTGGTTACTAAAAGATTGTCTGCTGATGGCCATGAACTTGAATTTAAGGAAGTGAGTGTTCGTGGTAAGAATTTAAGTGAGTGCAAGAAAGTATTTGATGAGGTACAAAAAAATGAAAAGAAAGTGTGAAGTTAAAGTAGTAAATGATAACGTGGTGGTGGTTGAATCTAATGAAAGTAGTGACAGTTTTAAGAGTGCTTTTAAGAAATTGCAGGGAATTAATAAGAGTATTAGTGAGGGTGAACAGTCTAAGAGTCAGACCGTTGCCGCGATTGATGGTAAAATGTTGGAGAAGCAGTTGGAGGGTGTTAATGAGAATTTAGAGTATATGAATGAGTTGCGTGATGGTTTAGTGAAGGTTTTAAAACCGTTTATTAGTGAGCAGGTTGGTTTGATTAGGACTAAAGTGGGTTTTTTGAAGAAAAAGAATGGTTTTGATAGGATGGGTGCTGGTGATAAACGGGTTGTTTGTGAGGCTGGTATTATGGCTGATGTTGCGGTTGAGTTCGGTTTTGACGTGAATCATGAGATTATGCGTGAGGTTAGGAGTGCAGAATTTAAGAAGGTGAAAAAGTGAGTGGTTGGTTAAAAGACGTGTTTGCTCATGCGTTTTTATTGTTGGGTTTAAGTTTTATGATAATGGCTACTGTGGAGTTTGGTGGTCAACCAATATTTTTAGTTTATTTTTTACCTAGTGGATTATGTTTTTTGGTGGGTTTAAAATTGTTTATTGAGTGTATAGTGGAGGGTATAAAATGACGTTTGAAGAAGACTTTATAAAGAAATTTCCAAGCTTAGTTGAAGAAAATGAAGTCCCTTACAATCCTATGAAACACAATTATTGGAGTGAATTTATTATTATGAAGCATTGTTTGGATAAGCGGAAGGTTATTGATGCGATTCATTTAATGACTGCTTTTTTTGTTGATTACACTGGAAAAGAGTGGGAGATTATTTTTCCGGATGATTTGTTTGATGAATTAGGAATTAAAAGGGGGAGGGTAGATTCTCTTGTGAAAGTGGATAGAAAATCTGATTTGCCTAAGGATAGGGTGTTGTATGCGGTAAATAAGCGTTTGAATCATTTTATTGAATGGCGGAATCTTGGTAGGTGTGGGGGTAATGAGTTTGAATTGGCTAAAGTTCAGGCAATTATTAGTGTACTTAATGAGTTAAAGGTGGAGTTGAATTTAAAGTGAGTAAATTAAGTGAAAAAGAAAGATTGGTTTACAGGATGTATAAGACTCCTAATCAAACTAACATTTATAAAAGAAAAGTTAATGGTTTTCATTTTAGTGCTGCTAATACTTTTGAGCATGAACTTAAAAAATTCGAGTTAGGATTTGAATTATTAAAGACTGGTTGTAAGTTTTTGATGGAGGCTGAAAGAACTAAGAAGGATGGGAATGGTAAACGGCGTATAGTGGATTTAGTTCAGTTATGTCCTCATATTGAATGGGAAGTTGAAACAGATTGGAGAAGGGCTTTACGTTTTAAGGGTGATGGTTTAGTGAGGGTAGTAAAAGTGGGTTGGAGTGAGTCTGATTTAAAGAAGTATTTGGGGAAGGTGAAAGGTTGATTATTAGTGTACTTAATGAGTTAAAGGTGGAGTTGGGATTATGATTGTTGTTATGAAAGGTACTGGTGGTTTAAAACATTATAAATTGAATGCTAAGAAGCATCCTAGGGAACAGTTGGATAAGATTAAGGCGAGTATTAAGGAGTTTGGTTTTCGTGTGCCTGTTTTGATTGACCAAGATAGTAATATTATTGCTGGTCATGGTAGGGTTTTGGCTGCGAGGGAGTTAGGATTGAGTGAGGTTCCTTGTATTAAAGTGGGTGATTTAACTCCTGAACAAGTTAGGGCTTTTAGGATTGCTGATAATAAGGTTACGGAAAGTGAATGGTTGGATGAGTTTCTTGTAGAAGATTTTAAGTGGTTGGAGGAAAAAGGTTATGATGTATCTCTTACTGGGTTTGATGATAAGGAAATTAGTGCTTTAATGGATGAAGGGGGTGTTGGTATTGGTGAGGATGATTTTAATGCTGAGAAGGCTTTAGAATCGGTTAAGTACGTTGTTAAAGTGGGTGATGTGTTCAAGTTAGGAAGTCATAGGTTAGTGTGTGGTGATAGTACTAATGAAACTGATGTTAAGTTATTAATGGGTGGTGAGAAGGCTGACATGGTATTTACAGACCCACCATATAATTTAGGATATGAATACCATAATTACAAAGATAATAAACCAATAGTAGAATATAAAGGGTGGTGTAATAAATGGCTTAACTTACTTAATTGTAATAAAATAATAATAACAACAGGAAAACAAAACTTACAAATGTGGTATGAACTAATAAAAATAACAGATGTAGCTGTATGGATTTCTAAGAATAAGATGAGTGGAGGCAAAATAAGTAATTTATCACTTTGGGAACCAATAATATTTATTGGAGAATTTGATAGAAATAATAGAAGTAATGATTTATTTGAGTTTAATAAGACATTTCAAAAAGATGTAGGAAAAAATCACACTTGTCCTAAACAATTAACTTTAATAGGAGATATAGTGAAATCTTATTCAAACGAAAAAGATAATATTTTAGATGTTTTCGGTGGTAGTGGAACTACTCTTATTGCTTGTGAACAATTAAAGCGTAAGTGTTTTATGATGGAGTTAGACCCTAAGTATTGTAGTGTTATTCTAGAAAGGTGGGAGAAGTTTACTGGTTTAAAGCATGAGGTAGTGGATGGTGGTGTAGTGGAATGATTGGGGAATTGGGTGATTTGTATTTTAGGGTTGAACTTTTACGTAGTTATACTGGTTGGACTAGTGAGATGGTTTGTTGTTTTAGGGAGAAGTTAAGGGATGATATTGGTGAGTATTATTTGAATAAAATGATGAAGGAAATGAAAGGAAAGGGGTTATAATTATAATATCCAACACGTAATATTATAATATATTAAAAGGGAGGAAATGATATAATATGGTAAAAAACAAGAAAGGAAGACCCAAAAACAGCACTAGACACGCTAGAATACAAGAAATAGCAAAACTAATCGAGAATGTAGGCTTATGGAACGTTCACCAGCAAACCCTGGCAGACAAGTATAACGTGAGTCAGAGCATGATTGCTGAAGATATTAAAAAGATTAAGGAGAGTATGAAGCCTACTGACTTGAAGGATATTACTTTGAATATTAAGTTAGGGTATCGTAAGGCTTTGAATGACGTGTTTAAGGAAATGGCGGTTAGTAGTGGTAGTGATCGTTTGAGTGCTATTCAAGCGTTTAATAAGATAGGGGAAGGGTTTACTAAATTTCTTGAATCGTATGGTTTGAAGGATAAGGTGGCTGATAAGCTTGAAGTGAGTGGTTTTATTGAGGAACAAAAGAGGGTTAGTGAGTTAATTAAGGGTATGAATGCGGAAAAAGTGGTTAAATAATCCTCTTATGTAGCATTGTAGTGTATTGTTTTTAATGGTTAATCTGACTCATGGGCGAGTAAAAAACTAATTATAGAATGTTTATAAACTAAAAGGTGATAAAAAATGAAAAAGTATGATTGCACACTAAAAAGTATTCCTGCATTTAAAGGAATTTGGGATACTAAAGAGGTTTATCTTGATTTGCATGAGGGAAGGCTTGGTGTTTTTAGAAGAATGACTCCAATGGATAAGGCGTGGCATACTACGGCTAGGATTACTTTATGGAATGATAATAAACTTAAAGTGGATAATTTATGGATTGAATTACAAACTTTTAATAAGACTTTGGGTATTATAGATTTTAGGCAGTTGGAAGTGTTGTATTTGAAGTGTAAGTTGTTAATGAAAATTAAGAAAAAGGATTGGAAGGTGAAAGAATGAGTTTTTGGACTTTAAAACAGATTAGAGAATCCCTGCTTGAGATTGAAAAAGAGGAGGGTATTCCTTATAGGTATGTTACTCAAGATGATATAAAGAGGATGGGAAAATGATGTTTGCTCCTTACAGTAAAGGTAACGCTTACTGTGGAATATGCAAAAAACAAATTAAATCAGGGGCTTTAATATACTTTTATACCACTGAATCTGGTAATTTAAGAATGGCGTGTAGAGATTGTGAGGAACAAAAATGAGGGAACATAAATATAGGGCTAGATGGAAAGATACTGGAAATGTTATTGAAGATTTCCAAGAAGAATATACTATAGATGCATTGAATGATGGCATATTTATTGTTGAAGAATTCACTGGTTTGTTTGATAAGAATGGAGTGGAAATCTTTGAAGGAGATATTGTTAAACACAAAAACGGAATTAAAGTGGTTGAGTATGTTGATGAAATTGCTTCTTTTCAAATGTGTTTATCTAATCATGTTCACGATCAAGAAGAAGAATATGAGTTTGATGATATTGAGGTTGTTGGTAATAAGTTTGAAAATCCTGAATTATTGGAGGCTAAAAAATGAAAGTGATTGGTTACTCGTGTGGTGATTGCAAGTGTGCTTACTCGGGGTGTGATGATCCCGTGTGTAATGTTCGTAAGTGTCAAGCTTGTAATAGTTCAAACGTGTGGAGAAACGATTTAATACTGGGGAAAAACAAATGAGATTTATTTTTAGTAATCCGAGTATTACTTGTGATTCAACAATGGAAGAAGCAGCAGCAACATATTATCTTCATAGAAGAGATTTAAAAAAGTTGATTGATACTCTTCCAGTTGAAAAAAATTTAGGTGGTGAAGAGTATGTGACAAAAAAAGATTTAATTAATGCAATTCATAAGAGTATTGCAAACCATTATAAAAAAGAATTTCCAGAAATGTATAAGCAGGAGGCTAAAGGATGAAAAAGATTAAGACAGTAAACGATTTCAAGAAAACAATTAATTTTATGGAATTGGGTAAAGTCAATGATAGTAGTAAGTTTATGGGTAAGAGTTACTTGAGTGTTTTATTAGCTGGTGGTAAACTTAGGGAACAGTGTCGTATGTATGCTGTAAGACGTTATATGTTGCCCCCTGAATCTTCCCCTGCTGTTAATACACTCATTATTGAAAAGGAAATGAAAATGTGCGTTTTAGATATGGTTGAATCATTTAAAATATTAAAAAAGAAGAAAGAATGGAAAATATCAAGCACTTTAATTAATGAGTATGACCAGTATGGTAATGAATTTTATGGTGAGGGTGTTATTTCTCGTCGTGAAGAAATCACTACTATAAATACTTATTTTATGGATGAGCCTATTGATATTGAGAAGTTGAAGAAATAATGACTGTTTGCTTAAGGTGTGGACTTTGTTGTTGGAGTCATAACAAGAAATGCAAGTATCTTAGATACTTTAAAACCAGTAATAAAAGTTATTGCAGTGTTTTTAAGACTCGTTTAGGTCGTGATACAGGAATACGAGATAAAGAAGGAAGAATAATAAGGTGTACTATGAGAGTTAATAGTCCAGTGCAGTATGAGGGTTGTCCTTACAATAAAGAGGTAAAAGATGGTATTTTATGAATTATTTAATATACCTTTATGTGCTTATATTAATTTAGGATTTGGAATTATGATGGGTTTAATAGTTAGTTGGTTAGTTAGAGGCTAAAAAATGAGGTTTATTATTAGTAATCCAAGTCTTACTTGTGATTCAACTATGGAGAATGGGAGTTCAACAACTTATCTTCATATAGAAGATTTAAAAGAATTAATAGATAAGATTCCCTGTATAGTCAAGAATGGCGGGGTTTATATTGAAGAAGAAGATTTACGAAAAGCAATATTAAATAATATTTCCTGAACTAATAAAATAAAGAGGATTATATGTTCACTAAATTAATTCAAGAAAAAAACGTGAAAGACCTAGTAAAAATACATTTTAACATAGACTTAAGACCTTCTCAAATAGAAATAGTACGAATCATAGCATTTAGTGAACACCGAAAATTATGCGTGAACGCCATGACAAGGTACGGGAAAACCATGAGTTGCGCAATAGGAATATGCCTTTATATCTGGTTTAATAATAACAAGAAAATCTTTATTATCGCACCACAAGAAGAACAAGCTGGCATACTACGAAATTTCATAGCAGGATTCATTATTAAAAGCAGATGGTTAAGAGAACTAGTAGATATAGAACGTGATTCTAGCATAGAACGATTAAAAAAAGAAGCAAGTCGTAAACGATGGACTTTCAAGAACGGGTGCGAACTAAGAACTATATCAGCTCATGGTGAAAGCAATCGGTTAATGGGGATGGGAGGTAACATGATTGTAATTGATGAAGCCGCACTTATAAGCCGTGATTCTTACGCTAGAATTACTAGGATGCTCGGAGACGACCCAGAAAATAGTGTGTTAATAGAATTAAGTAATCCTTGGACTATGGATTGTAAGTATTATGATCATTACGTTAGTGGCGAATTTCATACTATTCACGTGGGTTATGAGAAGGCAATAGAAGAAAACGCCACTACTTTGGATTTTATTAATAGTGAAAGATTAGAGCATGATAAACTGTATTTTACTGTGTTTTATGAGAGTAATTTTCCTACTGAATCTGAGAATCAATTGATTAGTTTTAAGCATATTCAAGTTGCTGAAAATCAAGCGTGGAATTTAAGTAAAGGTAAAAAGATTATTAGTGTTGACGTGGCTGATTCCGGTAATGATTTCACTGTTATTTATTGGGGTCTTGAATATAACGGTTTTTATGAGGTTAAGTATGTGTATTATGAGGGTAAAAGTGAGAATATGCGTGTTGCTGAGCGAGTGTATAATTTGTTTTTAGATAAGGGTGCTGACGTGATTAACGTTGATGGTAATGGTGTGGGCGTTGGCGTGGTGAGTCGTTTAAAGGACTTGTGCAAGGATAAGAAAGTGAGTGTGGTGGGTTGCATGAGTGGGGGTCGTGCTGGTCTCGAAAATTCTAGTAAGGATGGTAAAAAGCGTATGAGTGAAAAGAAATTGTACGTTAATAAGAAGGCTGAAACTTATTTTAAGTTGAAGCACTTGTTTGAATCGTCTAGTGTTCGTATTCCTAAGTTTGATAGGATTAGGAGTGATTTAATTAGTTTGCAGTGGGAGCGTAGTGAAAGCACGAGTAAGGTTAAGATTTTAAAGCCTGAAAACAAGAAAAGCCCTGATTTTGCGGATGCTTTAATGTTTTTCGTGTGGAAAAGTGATACTCCTAGTTTCTTTTTTGCTTGAACCATAAACCGAAATGGTTATAAAAGAGAAAATGTAATACTAGTATTAAAGAGGTTTTAGTGAAACTAACAAAAGGGATACTAGATTAACGTTTTGGTATTGCATTCTAAAGTGATTAGATGCTTTTCTATTACACCCCCCTGTAATCTTTGTTTTAGTGCCTCCTTATTAAACCAAAGGATGTTATCGGTTGTTTCACTGTTATTTCATTAAAACCTTCTTTTTTTTCATGTTCAATGATACCTAGTGTTTATGAAATGAGTGACTTGAATAAGGTCATAAACGATAAATTAAGTAAAAGCGTTAGAGTGTTTAATGCAAGTAATTCTAGTCCAGAGGCTCAAATGCCTTTTCAGCAGGGTTTCATGTGGGTTAGTCCTTTTGGTATTCCAAGACGTATTAATCCTTTAGAGGTGCGACAGTTTGCTAAGAGTGCGTGGGTTCAAATGGTAGTGAATGCTATATTGAAGCAAGTGCGTAATACCAAGTATGATGTTGTGAACGTGGATGATGATGATAATACTGTTTACGAGAAGGAGACTAGTGACGTTTTTGAAGTGTTGGATTGTCCTAACCGTAATAATCAGACGTTCTGGGACGTGTGGCTTCCGTACTTGCGTGATATTCTAGAATTAGATTCGGGAGTTGTATTTAAGGGTTTCAATGGGGATGGTAAATTGGTTGAATTGTTTGCTCATGATGGCAGTAAATTCTTGATTAGTACTGACGAGCATGGTATATTAAATAAGTATTACCAGTACAGTTATGCTTTCCCTACTAGCCGGCCTAAAGAGTTTGAGAAAAGTCAAATCATTTATGGCATGATGAATTTAAGTACTGAGAATTACCCTTACGGCTTTTGTTTGGATTATGGTAGTTTAATTGAGACTAATGAGGGTTTGTTAAAGATTGGTGATGTTGTTACTAACAAAAAAGAAGTTTTGATTAAAACATTTAATCAAAAAAAGGAGTGTTTTGAGTACAAACCAATTCTTAATTATTTTAGCAGAAAAGTAAGTGAGTACTTATACAGTATAAAATTAAGTAATGGACAAAGAGGTTATGGTATACACTGCACTAATAATCATCCTATTCTCACACCTAATGGGTACGTTAACGCAGAAGACCTTAAAACATTCGATAAAATTCTAGTGAAAGGAAAAACTTTAACTAAAGAACAAAAAGAATACATTTATGGTACTATGCTTGGAGACGGAAACTTATATTGTAAAAGAAGAAAGGGGTATCCAAGCATTAGACTAGCTCAAAGCATTAAACATGAAGAATATATTGATTGGATGCAAGAATCATTATATAATCTTGATTTATGGAAGCAAGAAACATACGCGCCAAGCCCACACTATCCAGAACGATTATACAAGCATATTAAACTTAATAGTAAAGTTGACCCGTGCTTGGATGAAATAAGATGGAATTGTTATCCTAACTATAAAAAGACAGTTACTAAAGAATGGGTTAGTAAATTAACTCCTTTAAGTATTAGTGCTTGGATGATGGATGATGGAAGCTGGACTTTTTACAGGCATAATAAAGAATTAATTGAAGGTTTCATTTTTTGTACTGATGATTTTAGTAAAGAAGAATGTGGTTTGTTAGTAGATAAATTAAAAGGATGGGATATTGAAAGTAAAATCATGTGCCCTCCTAGTACTGGTAAAAATAGGTTATGGGTTAATAAGAAGAATACTATTAAATTAATGGATTTAACTAAAGATTATATAAATGTTAATGTTGAAACTCATGAGAAAAAGTGGATAGCAAAACCTTTAAAAGTTGTTGAAAGTGAAACAAGTGTTGAAGTGCCTATTACTAGTATTTCTCGTTTAAAAGTTAAAACTGGCACTGTTTATGATATTGAAGTGAAGGATAACCATAATTTTATTACTAATCGTATGATTGTTCATAATAGTCCGTTGCAATCCATTCAGCAAGTAGTAGAGGTTTTAATTCAATCTGACCGGTATAATAAAGAGTTTTTTAAGAGTAATGGCGTTCCTGCTGGTATAGTAAACGTGAACATGGATGAGCCTGAACTGCAAAGGTTTAAGACTTACTGGCAGAATGAAATTAAAGGTAAGCCTCATGCTTTAGCGTTCATGAATAGTCCTGACGTTGGATTTAATGATTTGAGTAAGAGTAATCGTGATATGGAATGGTTGGATGGTCAAAAATGGTATTTTCATTTAGTATTTGGTGCTTATGGTCTTTCACCGCAAGAAGTGGGTTTTTACGAGAATAGTAATCGTAGTACGGGAGAAAGCCAAGAGAGGATTACTGTTAAGAACGCTATTAAACCGTACCTTAGTCATATTGCAGAAAAAATTAATAACGAGGTTTTACCATTGATTTTATTGGATGATAAGCCTAAGATTAAGTTTAAATGGTTTCCGGAAGATGATGTGGCTGAAAGGATTAAGGATGAACAATTGCAGTGGAAGCTTAAAGAAGGAGTTTATAGTATTAATGAAGTGAGGAGTATGGAAGGAAAAGATAGTGTTGAGGGTGGTGATGAGCATAAGGGTAAAAATAGTGGTAGTATGCAGTTTGAGGGTGATAGTCCTTTCGGTAATCAACCTGTGAAACCTAATGATACTAAAGGGGAGAAAGATGGTGAAAAGAAAAAAAGTGTGTTAATTAAAGAGGCTGAAATGGTTGAGGAAAGTCGTGAGTATGATGTTTTCTTAACCAGTATTTTTAAGGGTTGGGAAAAGAAAGTGTTAGGTTACGTGGATTCTAGTTTAACTACTGAATTAAATAAAATGGTTAAAGTGGATAAGAGTTTGGGGGAGTTCATGAGTGGCTTATTTAATACTGTTAATACGAGCAAGTTTTTTACTGGTTTAAAAAGGGTTATTGGTTTTAAAATGCGTGATGGCTTGGATGAGGCAGAGGAAGAACTTGACTTGAATATTAGTGTTGATTGGGAGAATAAAAAGAATGAGGAGACTAGTAGGCAACTTGATGGTTTCACGCTTGATAATGGTGAGTACTGGCCTGGACTCAAGGGAGTGAGCAGGGATTTAAGCACTAAAGTATTGGATATTGTAAGGGATAGCATGAAGGAAGGAAGTAGTGTGGTTGATGTTAAGAAAGAGATTAAGGAAACTTTCAAACAATATACTGGTAGTGAGGCTAGTGAGGGTCGTGCTGACATGATTGCTCGTACTGAGACTACGCGATTGTTTAATAAGTATAAGTTGGAGGGTTATAAGAGTAGTGGTTTGAAGGGTTTTAAAGTTTGGGATAGTTTCATTGATGATAGTACTAGTAGTGAGTGTCGGGAATTGAATGGTCAAAAGCGTGGTTTAACTGAAGTGTTTAGTTTAAAGGATGGTCGTGAGTTCATGCATCCTCCGTCACACGTTTCGTGCAGGAGTCGTGTATTGTTCGAGTTGGAAGAATAAAAACCGAAATGGTTATAAAACCGTAAAATCATTATAATATTAAATAAAATGGTTAAAACTGATAAGATGATTAAGGCTTGGATGCCGATTAACAAGGATTCTAACGGTAATTTCATTGGTATTTTAAGCGATGATAGTCTTGACCGTGATGATGAGTTCATGACTGAAGAATTACTTAGGGATTGGAGTCAGACTCCTGAAAACTTGCCTATGTTGGCGAATCACGAGAATAAGATGGAAAAGTTCGTTGGTGGTTGGAAGAACAAGAAATTGATTAGTAAAGGGAAAAGCACGGCTTTAACTGCTGAACCCTTCTTTTTTAGTAAGGAAGCTAATCCTCTTGCTCAACAAATTCAGAAGCAAGTTGAGGAAGCGTTAGATAACGGATTAAACGTTGGCATTAGTATAGGTGCTATAGTTCATGAGGAAATAGAAAAAGAGATTGATGGAATTAAACGGGTTGGTTATAGTAAGGCTGAAATTGTTGAAGCTACTATCGTTCCTATTCAATCTAATCGTAATGCTAGTTTTACTGCTATCGCTAAAAGTTTTGGTTATGGCAAAAATAATAAAAAGTTAGAAGGTGAAATTATGGGTGATGAATTAAAATATAGTCAAAAAGATTATGATGTTGCTGTTAATAAAGTTAGTAAGGAAGCTGACGAGAAAGTGGCAGAAGCAGAAGTTAAAGTAACGGAAGCGGAAGCTAAAGTTACTGAAGCAGAAAGTAAAGTTGAAACTGCTGAAACTGCAACAACAGAAGCAAAAACTGAAAGTGAAGAAGCTAAAGTTGAAGCAGAAAAAGTTTTGGAAGAACAAAAAAAGTCTAATGCTGGTTTAATTAAGGAAGTTGAAAAACTTAAAAAGTTTAGTGAAGGAAGTAAACTCCCTAATACTGACTTGCCTACTGGTGATTACAGTAGTAAAGGCTTAGAAAACAAGGATGCCCCAATTACTTTCGAGGGTATGCTTAGTAAACAGTATAAAATTAAAGAAGGTGATGAATGATGTTTAAAGGAATGGATGGAATGGGTGAAAGCGAAGCTAACTTTCATTTTGATAATATGTTTGGTAAAGCTGGTATAGTTGACAGACAACTTTATTATCCTGGTATGCAAAGAGTGTATAATGGAAGTAAGGAAGCTTGTGATACTGGACTACAAAATATTGGTAAGATGCTTAATAAAGCTCCTAGTATCAATACTACAAGTGGCGGAACTTATACAGCTTACGGGCTTCAACCGGCTTTCGTTGACCCTACAATAGTTGATAGGACAATTAGGGAAACGCCATTAGTGAAATTATTACCTAGAAGGGCTAGTAGAAGTTTAAAGTACGTTTACAATATTATTAGTGCTAAAGCTGGTGCTAAATTCTTGTTAGATGATGCAAGTCTTAGTGAAAACGTTGATACAAGAAGCACAAGTTACGTGGACATGAAGTACCTCTATGGAGTTGGTCGAATCACAAACCCAGCTTTAGCTGGTGCTAACGCATCTTACATTAACTTGTTTGGTGAAGATGTCCGTGTTAAAATGGCAAGTATGAATGAGGCTTTAGAAAACGAAATTATAAACGGTGATACTGATACTAACGCTGCTGGTTTTAATGGTCTTATTGATAGCATAACAACTAATACAGAAGATAATAGTGGTGATGAAATAACGTTGGACTTGTTAAGAACTGATTTTAACACGTCATTCGAGGCTAACGGGCTTATTGATTTGGTTGTTACGGATGGAAGAACACTGAATTACATTAAAGGACTAATGCAGGATTACTTAAGATTTAATGGTCAAATCCCTGCAAACATGGATTTTGGAATCCCTGACGCGTTCTATTTTGATGGCGCATTATTTATTAAAGACAGATACGCTCCAACAACTGCTGCAAGTAGAAGGATTTTTTACGTGGATACAAGATACATTTTCTTAGCTGTCTTACAAGATATGACTTATCAGGAAATGGGTATCAACAATGATTCAAGAAAGTATTTCATTAAATGGTATGGCTCACTAGTTATTAATTTTGAGAGTGCTATGGTTATGAGATACGGTCTAGCTTAATTGAGGTGAATGAAAAATGACTGCAACAAGTATATTAAAGTATTGGGAAGAACTTCCTAATGCTGAATTAAAGCGTGTTTTATTTCAGACTCCTAATACGGCTGATGCGGCTGACACGTTAGAAATTACCTTAAGCGATTATGGTATTAGTGCTACTGGTTTATTGAGTGTTGAAAGTTGGGTGCATACTGCTAGTGGTAGTGTGATTACGACTGAACTTAATACGTGTGCTGTAAGTGCTGGTGTGCTTACTGTAACGATAGCTGCTGGAACTGATAATGATGTTAGAGTGGTTGAGATAGTTGGAAGGTCAACGCCTGGGGCGTTTGAGTAAAAATGACCGCAACTAGTATTCTTAAGAGTTGGCAAGAAGTACCTAATGCTGAACTTAAAAAGGTAGTTTTTCAAACACCGAATACTGCTAACGAAAACGACACTTTTACTGTAACCCTTGGTTCGTATGGGATTAGTCCTACTGGATTACTTACTATTCGTAGTTGGGTGCATACTACAAGCGGTAGTATTATCGTGACTGATATTGCAACGTGTAGCGTGACTGCTGGTGTAGTTACTGTTACAGTTCAATCCGCTAACTCTAATAGTGTTAGAGTTGTTGAATTAGTTGGCAGATGCGATGCTGGTGTGTTTGAGTAAAAACACTTTTATTTTTTTTTATTATTTTATTTTTACCCTATTAAGGAAAGAAAAAAAACGGAGATGATATTTATGGCTCATGGAGTACCAACTTTAGAAAATAGAAACTGGCTTTTTAAAAAGAAAGCGCAAATAATAGGACATTTTATTAGGGAACCGAGTAGGTATGTGTTAGATGAATACTTTGCTCAAAAACCTGCATTAAATACTGACGTGGGTGTTGCTTACAATCTTGATTTTGAAACGTTAGGAACTAGTATGACTACTGCGGATGTTACTTTTCCTGGAACAATCGCTGGAATCCAATTAGACACGCATGGTGCGGATAATGACCAAGCTTATATTTGCCCTCACTTAAACACTGATCAGACTGCGTGGGCTAGTGTATTGTGGGGAACTGAAAACCAGGTTGTTTGGGAGACGGCAATTAAAACGAATAGTGCAATCGCTACTACTCTTATTTGGGCTGGTCTTAAATTAACTGCTGACCCTACTGTTGCTACGGATAATGACCAAGTATTTTTCAGGTATAGTACTGATGATAGTGATACTAATTGGGAGATAGTAAGTAGTATTGGTGGTACTGGTACAACTACTGATAGTGGGATTGCTGTTGCTGCTAGTACAACGTACCAGTTAAGGATTGAAATAGATAGTGACCGTAAAGCACATTTTTATATTGATAATGTTTTACTTTATTCTACTGCTGCTTTAACTAATGATATTGATTTTATTCCTTATATTGGAATACAAGCTTTGGATACGGGTAAATTTAGTTTGTTTGTTGCTTACGAGAAGATTAGTAGGTTTATTTACGAGTAAACACATTTTTTATTATTTTTTATTATTATATTAAAATTAATGGAGTTGATAAAATGAGAATATTAAAGAGTCCTAAAGTGTTGAGTGTTAAAAAACTTCATGCTGATGGTGTGGGTTGTGATTGGTTTACTTTGCGTGAAGGTAAGGTAGTGGGTGATGACTTGATTGAATTAGTTGAAAAGAAGGGTGGTGTTCTTCAGGAAATTAAAGGAGAAGAACTTGAAGGAGAAGATATTAAAAAACCTAAGAAAGGTAAGGGCAGACCAAAAAAGGAAAAGGTTAGTAAGCCTGTTCTTCAAGAAGCTGCTGAAATAGTTAAGGGCGTTGTTGATGACTTAGCTGATGATGGCGTATTAAATGCCAGTGTTTAATTAAGTAATTAGTTTGCCTTGATAACCACTTTTAATTGTGGTGGAGGAAAAAGAAGATGGCTAATGTTAATGCGTATAATAATAAAACTTTAGGTACGGGCGTTGCTCAAGGTAACGGTAGTACTGATTACGTTTTTAGTATGGACTCGTACAATTTCTGGACTGTTCAAATTGAGGATACTAGTGGTGGTGCTGGCACTAATACTTATAAAGTGTATGGTAGCTTGGATGGTACAAGTTATCAGGATGTTGCGAGTAGCTTGTTTGGTGTTGCTAGTTTTACTGGTGATAATATGCTTATTGTGGATACTTCTTGTGCGTTCCGTTATGTTAAAGTGAATGTTACTAGAACTAGTGATGGTGGTGCTAAAGATGGTGCTTGGACTATTTTTGTTAAACGGAGTGCTTGAAAATGGGTGTTTATCGTAGTAGTGCTAGGGGTAACACTAGCGGTTTGAGTTTGTTTGATGATGGTACTGATTATTGTTTTAGGCATGGTAGTACTGACTTATTTAAAATTAGAAAATCTGATAATCAACTGTTGTTAGATAATGGCGTTGATACTGATGCTTTTTAGAGGTTTAATAAAATGAAAAAAATAATGATATATATATTCATGATATTAGCTATTTGCGGAGGAGTATTTGCATTATCAGATTCTAATTTAGGTAATATTAATGCTGCAGGAAATCTAACTGTTGATGGATATGCGGTTTTCAATGATGGTGCTAAATATGCTGGAGGAGGACAAGGAAGTTTCTCAGGATTAGGAGCTATGGTTGAGTTCAATCAAACTTCTGGTAATTGGTTACAAGTATTTTATGATGAATCAAATTCATCAGCATGGTCTGCTAATTATATTAGTAGTGCTGGTGATTTTACATGGCATAGTTTTTCTGATTTTACTGCTTTATTACTATTAGGAGAGGGTGATACTGGAATTATGTTACGACCTAATGCAGGTGGTATTACAAGAATTGGTGATGCAGGTACAGAAGCTACAACTCATGGTCTTGTTAATAATGATGATTTGTTAGTGACAGGAAAATTAGAAGTTGATGGTTTTTCATATTTTGATAATAACATTTTTGTTCATTCAAACACTACAAATACTGATGAATGGGGAAGTTTTCATCAAAATGAAACTGATTTTATTATAGATGTTGGTGTTGGAGATATTGATTTTTCTGATAACAATATTACTGGTGTAGGATTAGCATGGGATAGTCTTCATAGTTATCCAAGTGCTTGCCCAGCTGGTACTTATGTTACACAATTAGATGATAGTGTAACTTGTACAGCTTTAACAAATGCAACTGGAGATTTTAATGTTGTAGGTAATTTAACAGTTGAAGGAAATGCTGGTTTTGGAGAAGATGACCCTGATTCTGTTGTTACTATTAATGATAATTTAGTATTAAGTAATGGTGTTTCTCAAGACGCTATTGACAGTGCTCATTTTGCTAACAGCAGAACTGAAACTGTTGGTGGAGATATTATGGCTTCAGTTCAACAATTAATAGTTAATTTGTCAGCTCCTAAAGGAACTTGGGCTTATACAGACCAAGTTTTTGCTGAAACACTACCAACTAATTCACAGAATATAATGAAATTGATACCAACTGCTTCTTATGTGTTTCATTATGGTGCTGGAACTTTAAGTTATGCTAGTGGAACTCAAGTTGGTATTTATGCTGATGGTCAAGGAACTACTGAACATGCATGGGGAGTAGAAGTTGCTGTTTTAGCATCCGATAATGCCACTATTGAAGACGCAAAAGTTGTTAAAGCTACTCTTATGACATACACTAACACACCTACAATTAATACAGGTCATTTATTTTACGGTGATTCAGTTAATTATGCTGGAGAGATGGGTTCTGTATCAGGTTTGACACTTAATGAATTGGCTGAAGCAACGAACAATACTTATATATTATTAGGTACTGAAACAATTCCTGAAGGAAATTATAGTATTTATTCAAACACAACTTCATCTTCATATTTCGGAGGTAACATTTTGTTAGATAATGATGCTAATGTAACATGGAAAAATGGAGCTTCAATATCGGTTAATAGCACTTGTATTATTTTGAGTAGTCCAGCAGGAACGGGAACTCATGCGGTGTGTGATTAAATGAAGAAAACAATATTTTTTTTGTTTTGTTTATTAACATACTGTTCGCAAGTTATTGCTACAGATTGTAATAGTTGTGATTCTTGTGAAACAGCTTTAAATGTTGTAGGCGCTGATACGGTAGTATTAACAACTGATATTTTATTTAATGGTACTAATGATTTTAGTGGTTGCAGTGGTTCTGCCTTTTCAGGTGGGAATAGTATAGTTAATGATAATTTAATAATAAGTGGGTGAATGAAATGGTTGAAAAAACAACGATAGGAATAAACGCATTAATAACACTATTAATAGTGGGTGCTGGAATGATAGTACCGGGTTTCTTTGATGAACCAAAATATTATTGTGAAGCTAGACCAGAAGTAGGTTTAATGGAATGTGATGGATTTTCTAAATATGTTGCTGAAAATGGAAAATGTTTAAATCCTGACGGAAATAAAATATGTCGTGAAGGATGGCTTTTAGTGACTAATGATTTTGTGCCTGATGATGTTCCTAAAGAAGAAGCAGAACAATACGGTTCAAGTAAAGGTGACTATGAATGTTTACCTAATAATGGTGGTTGTGTAAAAATAGAATGAATAAAACTTATTTAATTGGATTGTGTATTTTACTTTTGTTAGTTGCGGGAGTGTTTGGTGTTACTACACAAACAGGTAATGATGTTAATATTTCAGGTAGTTTAAGTGTTGATGGGAATTAAAAAATGAGTAAGACAATGGACTTAAAAAAAATGATAGAACAATGCATTGATGAAGATGCTAGTTACGCGATTCCTCTTCCAAGACGAGAGAATACCATGTATTGTGGAATATCAAATTTTAGTAACGTGAATTATTGTCCTTTCGCTGAAAAGTATGGAGCTTACGATATTGGATCTGGTAATCAGGAAATCCTTAAAATGGTTTACTTGTGCGATTTTAATAAAGAGGTCTTAGAATGAAGACGGCGGAGAGGATTGCTAAAGTGGAAACGGAAGTTAAAAACCTTAAAGAATATAATAGTAAGGAACACGCTGAAATTAAGGATATGATTAAAGGTTTTATTGAAAGTGCGGATAGTAAGTATGCTGGTAAATGGATTGAAAAACTTAATTATGCTACTATAATACTTTTTTTGAGTGCGATTATTACTAAGATTGTGGGGTTCTGGTAAAATGACTTCATACGCTACTAATGAGGAATTTAGTGAAAGGAGCGGTCTTGGTCTTCGTGTTATTGACGAGAATGTTGCTACAGGCGATGAGACTGAAACCAGTTTTGATTTAAAAAATGATAATATTATTACTGGCACTTACGTTTTAAGTTATGCTGCGAGTGGAAGTAATGATTTTACTAGTTTAACTGATGTTACTCATTATGCTTTGGATAAGGAGAGTGGGCGTGTTCTTTTAACTACTAGTGGTAAGACTGCTTTAGCTAAGAACGTTTTGTATGCTAGTTACTGGTACACTGACGTGTTTAGTGATAATGTTATTACTGACTTATTGAGTGTGGCAACAAGTGAAGTGGATAAATTAACGGGTAAGAGTTGGAGTGGAAGCAATAATAAAATTGAATACTTTGATGGAAGACGTAATCCTACTGTTTATTATCCTACTACTGACAGGCCGTTCATGAGTGATTATGATAAGCCTGACCAGTTTATTACTAGTTATTACCCGATTATTAAAGTATCTAACTTGTTTTTCTTGAATGCTCAACAAGATATTAGTTCGTTCTTTAATTATGATAATGGAACAACTACTTTTACTGATTATACTAGTAACGTGAATGATACTACAGGGGATTTGATTACTTTATTTAATGCTATTCCTGTCGCTGGTGATATTGTTTATATTGGAAGTAATAGTATGTTTTTGGGTTTAAGGGTTGACTTGAGTACGTTGGGTACTGGCAGTCCAGTTATTGATTGGGAGTATTATAATGGTACGGGTTGGACTGACTTGACTGAGACCGAAACTGATACGGGAAGTAGTACTTTTAGTGGGAATGGGGAGTTTACTTGGAGTTTTCCTTATGGTTGGGAGAAAAACAGTGTGAATAGTGAGAGTTATTATTGGGTTAGGGGAAAAATTGGTACTGCTTATACTGTTGCTCCTGTGTGTGCGAGTCTTACTATCTTGGATAGTGTATGTAGTGTATTGGAACCTAGGCAAGTGAGTTTTAGGAGTATGGGCGAAATTAATATTTTGGGTACTAGGGTGCGTGATGGTGTTGAGAACGTGCGTGTGGATTACGTTTATGGTATGGGTACTACGCCTTCTTATATTACTGAATTAACTATTTTATTGGC
>Ga0222637_1000349_pt1 | contig 21998 bp, 20 predicted proteins | sample AntAcemetagen143_FD_181149 | JGI IMG/M metagenome (GOLD analysis project Ga0222637, IMG submission 181149) | Saline water microbial communities from Ace Lake, Antarctica - #143 | ecosystem: Environmental > Aquatic > Non-marine Saline and Alkaline > Saline | place: Antarctica: Ace Lake...
CTCCAAACATGATAGCTACAATGCATAGTATTATAACATATCTCATGTGAGACACTCCTTTTTTATAAAACTTATTATAATACTATATATATATATTGTCAATTGCAAAAAGAAAAGCCCCCGAAAAAATCGGGGGCTTTTCTTTTGTTGCAACTTATCTTCTAATAAATTAGAAGTCGATTGTTGTAGCTGCTACTATCTGTGCCGCTGTCTTATCCTGTGTATCACTACCCTTTGTGTAATAATCACCTGGCCAGAATACTCCGCCACATACTGTAAACGCTACATCTTCAGTATAGTCGTATGCTACCTTAGCATCAAGTTCCATACCGATTTCATCATCGCCGTTAGATGTGACAGGTACTTCGTTAAACCAGAAATATGTATATCTTAGGTTAACATTTATATCAGTCATAGGATCTGCTGATACAAAACCAGCTAATGAACTCTGGTTGGTTATACCATTGTTATTGCTATCGGTGCTTGTACCATTTGCTACATCATAAGCAGCAAGCTTTGTTACGTTCCTAAAATCGCCTATGTAATTATCAAACTTACCGCGATATAAAGGATCCCATGCTTCCCACTTACTAGTACCTGTTGTATCTGCGTTGTTGCCGGAAAGATATAGAAACTCTCCACCAACTACTGGTGTCCACTTAACATCAGCGAATGTATAATCACCACCAACGTTTAGTGCATATGCTTCACGATTTTTAGCTGCTGCAGGCTCATTTCTGTATTCACCAAACTGCGCAGCACCTTCTGCAAAAAGGTTCATAGACTCAAAAGGAACTAAGCTGCCCCTTAAGCCGACAGTGTGAACCTCATCAACAGACTTTGGAGTGGTAGTACCCACTCTATCATGCTTATAGACATAGTATGCTTCTGCTTCAGCATCATACTTTGTAAAATCATAACCAACGTTTGCTACATATAAATCTGTATCATCATTATTATTTAAATTGGCTGCATTGATGTCGGCATCTATCTTTGAATAGATTAAATCGATGGTCCATGGATCATAATCAAGAGTAGCCCTGATAGCATCAAATGCTGTCATGTCACTCATCTCACTTACTGTCGTTGGTAGACCACCTTCATCCCAAACATTGACACCTGCATTACCAATAACAAGGCCTTTACCAAGCCACATGTTCTGGCGACCGATTTGCAATGTTAAAGGAGCGTATAACATCTCCTTTAATGTAATGTAAGCCTCATCAAGTTGAATCTCAAATTTCTCAGATCCTGTACCAGCGGTTTCTTCTGCATCCCAATCTCTCTCATTGATAAGACGGATGTATGTTGATACGTTATCTGTTAGATCTGCTTCTACATTCAAACCAACCTGATTCATAAAGAAATTCTGGTTATCGCTATCGTTGCTCTGATAATCTACATTGTTCTGATATACATATGCGACTTTGATATCACCAGAAACCTTTATGTTCTGTGTTTCAGCGAAGGCTGGAACTGCAAAAGCAACTAACAACGCTGCTACGCATATTCCTGTTAATAATCTCATTATTTATTCTCCTTTTAATACGTTTTATCTAATTTAATAGCATTACACACTCTCGCGCAATGCCTCTTGCTTTCTATGATACTCACCATATCTTGATAATTCGCGGCTCTATTTTTTTCACCTCCTAGCTTTGCCTTATTTGAATCATCTATGGTGTTTAAATACATATGATATAGTAAAATAGTATCAAATTAACTATGCTATGTCAATAAAAATGTACGAAAAAAGAACTTTTTAATCTTCTCTCGCAACTGATTTATAAGTTGTTGCCCTGCCTGACTTTGGGGCAACGGTTATTGTAACAAAAGTACTCATCCCTTGGGGCTCAATCACTATAATACAATTCTGGTCTTCTCTCTCAAAATTTAATATCCTTCTGCCATATTCGAGCATATTTGTAAAGCGCCAATTATATAATGGCATCTGGTTCTTGAAAAAGTTGACTACCTGATCCCCGCTTGACCTTCCTTTGTATTTTAATATGCCTACACGCAAAACATCATTTTCAAATGTAAATGACTGCGCTGTAATCATCTTAAATCCTGATGGCACCGGTACGTCAACGAATTTTAGCGCTGTTGAAACATCCAATGCTTTTTGAGTCTTAATATCATCATCTGTAACAGTTCCAGATGTCGCACAACCAGCTAATAATAATGAACTTATTAATATAATAAATAATTTTCTAAAATACATATTTACCTCCTTTTTATATATAATAGTAAAGAACAGCACAGACGTCAAGATAATACCACAGTTTAATAAACTTTTCGTATAAGAGCTTCTGAGTTTTTATATGCCTGAACTATATCATTATCAGAGAGACCTGCTAAACGCGCCACATTCCTAAAGAGCGTGTCTGATGGAAAGTTATCAGGCGAATGAAAATCAGAGTCTATTGTAATCTTTGCTGAATATTTTTTTGCCATACTCGCGACATGCGCATTTGTCTTAGAATGGCCTTTTCGCGTTGTAATCTCAAGACAGGTTCCTTTTTTAACAGCTAACAAAACATCGTCCTTTGTAATCTTTCCGGGGTGCGCCAAAATATCAACACCTGCTTTTATCGCGGCTCTGTTTGTACCCTTTATAACCGGTTCAACAGGTGACTCGCCATGCGCCACCACAAGCCTTGCGCCATTTTTTCTCGCATGCTTTGTCAGGGATGAAAACTGCTGCAATGGAATATGCGTAAGCTCTACACCCGGAATCGTTTTAATCTTCCAATATTTGTTTAGCTGTTTTGAAACCCTAGCAAGAGACTCTGTTATAAAATCGATATTTGATGAATCCGCATGATCGGTTATCGCGACCGCTTTAAAGCCGGCGACCTCATATCTTCTTACGAGCTCACTGGGTAAAAGACACCCGTCACTTAACAAACTGTGTGTGTGCAGGTCTATCAAGGGTTTATTTGCTTTCATCACCTTTTCGATCTTTTAGCTCAACAAATTTAGCATATGATAGTATCTGATAGAATCCACCTAACCCTGCCATCATAAAGCCTAAGAAGCCGTCACGAAATCCCTGCTTCAATATAAAAGCCTTCAAGAATCTATCTATGGTTTTTCTTATAGCGCGTGCAAGTGACATCTTTCTCTTATCGCGGAACCATTTCCGCGCTTCAAAATTCGTCTGGTGATTCAGCTTACTAACCATATCTGCTATGTCTCTATAAGCAAGGTGAATTATCTCCGCGCTTAAAGTTAGGCGGTCCCCTTCCATTATCGCAGGGGGGTGGTACTCCTCTTCCGCGTATTTAAACTCGCTCTTCTTAAAGAGTTTGAGCTTAGCGTTAGGATACCATCCGCCATACTGAATCCAACGTGTGCCCATATAGTTGCGATGAGGTATATTATATCCATTATATGTAAAACCTGCCTCAATAAGCGCTATAATCTCATCCCTTAATTCCGGAGTGACTCTTTCATCACTATCTAAACTCAATATATATTCATTCTTAGCTTTTGAATACGCGAAATTTCGTTGGATACCTTCATTCTCCCATTTTCTCTGATGAATATTATTTGTGTAATTACGTACAAGCTCCAGTGTGTTGTCCTTACTTAGATCGTCAACTATGACAATATCATCACACCACTTAACGCTTTCAATGCAATCTATGATCTTTTCAGATGAGTTTTTTGTCATCGTTACAACTGATAAAGGGTATCTTTTTTCTTCCATATTATTTATTATCATCCTCAAGTTTTTTCTATTGTCTACCATGAACCCGAATAAGATGAATGGTTCATGAGCTTGCCATGTACATGAACAACGCAAATGGTTTATGGTGCCCCTACCGCGACTCGAACACGGCCACATGGTTTAGGAAACCACTGCTCTATCCATCTGAGCTATAGGGGCACACTATTTTAATCAGTACAAAACATCATATCAATAAACAATCTGCGAAAATATCTCATAGCCTTTTAACTTATCCCGGCCATTCAAAAACGTCAATTCAATCATTAGCGCAATTTCAACTATCTTGCCCTTCTGCTGTTTAACTAATTCGCACATAGCCTCTGCTGTGCCGCCTGTTGCCAATAAATCATCCACTATTAAAACTGACTCGTTCTCATGTATAGCGTCTTCATGCATATATAATGTATCGCTTCCATATTCCAACTCATATGAAGCCTCTATTGTCTTATACGGGAGTTTACCTTTTTTTCGAACAGGAACAAACCCGGCGGCAAGCTTATAAGCAAGCACGCTTCCAAGAATGAAACCACGCGCGTCAGCCGCGACAATCTTATCTATATGCTTATCACGATACCGCTTGACAAAAACATCAATAACCTCCTGGAACGCTTGCTTGTCCCCTAAAAGAGTAGTGATGTCCTTAAAAACAATACCCTTTTTTGGAAAATCCTGAATATCCCTTATATGGTCTTTTAGATTTATACTCATAAAATATCCCCCGCTTTCATGCCTTCTTTTATGCCCTGGTCAACCACAAGCTTTTTCAGCTTATCTATGGCTCTTTTTTCTATCTGCCTAACGCGCTCCTTTGTTATCTTGAGCTTCTTTGCGATCTCCTGAAGAGTAAGGGTCTTCTTTTCATCTAACCCGAATCGAAACATAAGCACCTTCTTGTCTCTTGGGTCCAGCTCATCCAATAACTTCCTGATGCTCTCATCCCTAAGAGCATCTGACATCCTCTCGTCAGGTAATTGCGCGGATTCATCCTCAATCAACTCGAGAAATTTACCTCCCTGTTCCTCGCCAATAGGCGTCTCCATAGATGTTGGTTGCGACTGAGCTGCCTGCGCTATCTGGCCGATTTTTCTAGCGGAAAGTTTCATTCTTTTCGCAATCTCGCTTGCAGCAGGGTCTCTCTTGTACTTATGCTTAAGCTCCTCGATAACCTTCTTATACCTTATAATTGTTTCAACCATATAAACAGGCACCCTTATGGTTTTGCCCTGATTCGCGATAGCTCGCATAATGTATTGGCGTATCCACCATGCGGCATAGGTTGAAAATCTGTAGCCTCTGCCGGGATCGTATTTTTTAACGGCTTTCATAAGGCCGATATTTCCCTCTTCGATTATATCAAGCATGGGAAGACCGGTATAAGCATATCTCTTGGCTATATTGACTACCAACCTAAGATTTGATTGCACCATGATCTTGGACGCACGCGAGTCCTTCCTCTTTATCCGTCCAGCCAGTTTGATCTCTTCTTCATGACTTAAAAGCGGGAAAGCCTCGATATCCTTAAAATAGAGCATCAGAACATTCTTATTAAACATAGCTGCTGTCTACTCCTTTTTGAGTATCGAAGCTGCTTCTTAAATAACGTTAATGTAATTCAATGTATTTAAGAAGCAGCTTCGATGGCTTAAATCTTATTTCTTAATTGCCGCATGTGCTGCCGCGAGCCTGGCTATTGGAACCCTAAATGGTGAGCAGCTTACATAGTCGAGCCCGGCCTTATGACAAAACTTGACGCTTTCAGGATCACCACCATGCTCTCCGCATATCCCTATCTTCAGATCAGGCTTTACACTACGCCCTTTTTCAACGCCCATCTGAATAAGCTGGCCTATACCATCCTGATCTATAGTAGCAAATGGATCGTTCTCAAGGATACCATCCTCGATATATGAAGGAAGAAACTTTCCTATATCGTCTCTGGAAAATCCAAATCCAAGCTGAGTAAGATCATTAGTACCAAAACTGAAGAATTCTGCTTCAGCTGCTATCTTGTCTGCTGTAAGCGCTGCACGCGGGATCTCGATCATAGTGCCGATGAGATACTTCATGCGCACCTTGTACTTCTTAAGCACCTCTTCACAAACCTCAACAGCATGATTTTTAGTAAAGACAAGCTCATTTATATGACCTACTAAAGGTATCATTATCTCAGGTATTATCTTTTGGCCTTTCTTGGCAAGTTCACAAGCCGCGCTCATAATCGCTTTGACCTGCATCCTGTATATCTCAGGATACGTAATGCCAAGCCTGCAACCGCGATGTCCTAGCATGGGATTTAATTCATGCAGATTCTGGCAAAGGCCTGAAATCTTCTTTCTATCAACCTTCATCATCTTGGCCATCTCCTGCTTTTCTTTATCAGTATGAGGTAAGAACTCATGCAAAGGCGGGTCAAGCAACCTTATTGTAACTGGTTTACCCTTCATAACTTTAAATATGCCCTTGAAATCCTTCTTCTGGAGAGGAAGTAATTTAGCAAGTGCTTTTTCACGCGTAGCGGTATTCTCGGCAAGTATCATTGTTCTTACAAGAGGCAGGCGGTCTTTACCAAAAAACATATGCTCTGTTCGGCATAAGCCTATGCCTTCAGCGCCAAAGCCTATTGCCACATTCGCGTCATGAGGAGTATCCGCATTCGTTCTAACCTTAAGCTTTCTTGCCTTATCAGCCCAATTCATCAAGATTCTGAAACTTCCGGTTACTTCAGGTTTAATAAGATCGACCTCTCCAAGTATTACTTCTCCGGTATTTCCATTTAAGGTAATGATATCCCCTTCTTTAATTTTCTTTCCCTTTACAACGAAGTTTTTATCATTTGCGTTTACGGTTATTCCACTGCAGCCTACAACACAACATTTTCCCATTCCGCGTCCAACTACCGCAGCATGTGAAGTCATACCACCAAACGCTGTTAGGATGCCCTGAGCAGCTGCCATACCGCCTATATCCTCCGGTGATGTCTCAAGTCTTACAAGGATGACCTTCTCGCCCTTTTCAGCCATAGCCTCAGCCTTATCCGCTGTAAAGACCACTTTTCCTACTGCAGCACCCGGTGAGGCAGGTAACCCTTTGGCAACTGCAGATAACTTTGCTTTTGTATTTATCATGGGGTGCAACAACTGATCCAGCTGATCCGGCTCAACCCTTAAAATTGCTTCTTCTGTACTAATAAGGCCTTCGTCTGCCATATCTACCGCGATCTTAATAGCGGCTTGCGCGGTACGTTTTCCTGTCCTGGTCTGAAGAAGGTAGAGCTTCTTATCCTGTATAGTAAACTCGAGATCCTGCATATCCCTGTAATGCTTCTCGAGTCTCTTATATATTGAAACAAGTTCAAGGTAAACTCTCGGCATATTATCTTTTAGGTCACTGATAGGTAAGGGCGTCCTTATACCCGCAACAACATCTTCACCCTGCGCGTTCATAAGGTACTCACCATAAAATTTCTTCTCACCTGTACCGGGGTCTCTGGTAAAAGCAACTCCGGTTCCTGACTCTTCGCCGAGATTGCCAAATACCATGGCTTGAATATTCACAGCTGTACCCCAATCATGTGGGATAGAATTTAAGTTCCTATACTTTCTCGCGCGCTCGTTATTCCATGAACTAAATACCGCGTCAATCGCCATCTTAAGCTGCTTCATAGGATCCTGAGGAAAAGAAAAGCCCTTCTTCTTCTTTATAAGCTTTTTATATTCTTCTACAATTTTTTTCAGGTCCTCTGTATCTAATTCAGTATCAAGCTTTACCTTTTTTTGCTGTTTTTTCTGATTAAGTATATGTTCAAAATCGGCATGCTCAACACCTAATACTACATCACCAAACATCTGACAAAATCTGCGATATGCATCATAAGCAAAACGTTCATTGCCTGATTTTTCAGCAAGCCCTTTTACCGATACATCATTTAAGCCAAGGTTAAGCACCGTGTCCATCATGCCCGGCATAGAAACCCTTGCACCGGAACGAACGGATACTAGCAGAGGGTCTAAATTATCACCCAACTTCTTACCCATTACAGCCTCTAGCTTCTTAAGATTGATCTCAATCTGCTCCATCATGGACTGAGGGTACTTTTTATTATTCTCGTAAAACTTGATGCAAGCCTCTGTTGTTATAGTAAATCCGGCAGGTACAGGTATGCCTAGCTTTGCCATCTCCGCAAGATTAGAACCTTTACCCCCGAGAAGATTTTTCATTTTTGTATTTCCTTCGCTCTTACCTCCTCCAAAGAAATATACATATTTCAATTTATCTTTCTTTACTGTTTTACCCTTTAACTTCTTCTTCGTCACTGCAACTGCCATATTGCTACTCCTCCTTTTAAGTTTTGCCCTTAAATACAATTTTTGATAAATTCGCTATATTATCTATATATAGCCTGTTTATATATGAAAGTAGACCTAATCGATTGCTCCTCAAATCCTTCTTATCAACATTGACCATTACCTTATCGAAGAAATCATGCAGTAGGCCTGAAAGTGATTCACTGAAAAGTTTAGTCGCTTCAGCATACTCCCTATCAACGCAGTACTGCTTAAAAATAGGCTCCAGCTGTTTTAACGCTTTGTAGAGAGCTTTTTCTTCCGGCTCCTGCAACAAACCCGGTGTAAGGTTATGGACCTTCTCCTTTGAGGCCTTTATTATATTAAATGTCCTTTCAACTATAGAACATGATTGCTGAAAATAATGTTCATCAATTATACTATTTAACACCTCTAATTTCAAGAACGAATTGCATATATCATCAATGCCTAAGTCAGTCACAGCCTCTATAATATCATGGCGATAACCAAACCTTATCTTGCAAAAATAAACAAATCTATCCCTGAAAAAATCTAAAAAGATATTCTTAAGATCTCCACCATTAAAATCGCCTGGGCAAATTGGATACACAAAATCAAATAGGGCTGATAGCGATATTCGCAGGTTCTTTTTATGCAGTATCGACATGATAGCGATAGCCTGGCGTCTGAGCGCATATACATCACGGCCACCTTTTGGAAATTTACCTATTTTAAAATAACATATTATGTTATCTATCTTATCGGCTAATGAAGTCAACACTCCTATGCCGGTAACCGGTAAATTGTCATCCGCGAACCTTGGAAGATAATGTTCACCGATAGCAGATGCAACCGGCTCAGGCTCATTGGAGTCGAGCGCGTAATATCTGCCGATAACCCCTTGTAAACTTGGAAACTCTCCTACCATCTGCGTCAGGAGGTCTGCCTTACAAAGAGATATGGCACGCATGAGATGGCTATTATCACAATCAAGATTACACGCCTTTGATAGAAACTGCGCTATTTTTTTAAGGCGATCAACTTTCTCGGCTACCATACCTAACCTCTTATGAAAAACTACACCATTTAAGCCCTCAGCCCAAAGTTGCAATGACTTTTTTGTATCTGCTTCATAAAAGAAAAGCGCGTCTTTAAGCCGCGCGTCAAGCACATTCTCAAAATTCTTTATAATCTGCTTCCTGTTTCCGTAATTCCCATTTATCACGCCGATAAATCTGTTTGAAAGCTCTTTTGACTTGCCTTCTAGGCAAAAAACCCTTTGGTGCTTAGACATGCTTGCCAAAAGAACCTCACTTGGTATTGACAGATACTCTTCTTTAAATGTGCCTTCTATAAAGACCGGGAATTCTACCAGATTATTTACCTCTCTCAAAAGATATTTATTCTGACGCCATTTTCTTTTCTCGAGATAAGATAGTATTTTTGACTTTCGCGCTTCGTTGTCCCATGCTACATAATTCTTATCAAGTAACTTAAAATAAGATTCCGGATTCTTCGCTTTAATCTTTTTGTATCCTAAAAATCTATGTCCATAAGTAATCGATGATGAGCGCAGACCGCCAAATTCGAAATCCACAATCTTCTCACCAAAAAGTGCCAGGATCCACCTTATTGGGCGAGCGAACGCGATACCGGAGTCATCCCAGCGCATGGTCTTTGGAAAATCCATTAACCTGATAACTTCAGGCAATACAGCGGATAATATCTTAGAGTTAGGCACATCTCTTTTTCTTAACATAACTCTTGGTTCTGAACCGCTCTCATCAGTAACCAGGTCTCTTAGATTAGCTTTGTTGTTATTCAAAAAAGCCGAGAGCGCCTTTGTTGGCTTTTTGTGTTCATCATATGCTATCCTTGAAGGCGGCCCCAATACAGAAACATCCTGCGTGAGTGGTATATCTTTAATATAGAGTATAAGCCTGCGTGGAGTGCTATAAGACAATACTTGCTGTAAGCTTATGTTTTTAGCTTCGAACAAACCCCTGATACTGCTTTTTTCACTACAGGATAAAAGCTCCAGAATATGGTCAAAATATCCTGACGGGATTTCTTCGGTGCCAATCTCCAGTAATAAATCTTGTGTACTCATATTTTCGGTTTTCGGTTATCAGTTATCGGTTTTTAAGCGATAAGCATATTTTACGCTTAAATCCTTTACACTACTCTTTAATTAGCCCCTGTCTCTTCATGTAGACCTTTGCACAGTTCTTTGCGAGGTCTCGCACTCTGCCAATATAGGTAGCGCGCTCTGTAGCACTTATAACTCCTCGCGCGTCAAGCATGTTAAAAACGTGCGAGGACTTGAGCATATATTCATACGCTGGTAAAAGAAGTGCGTCTTTTATCAAACGCTGCGACTCCTTTTCATACATATCAAACAAGGCGATCGCCATTGTCGGATCAAGAGCTTCAAAATTATATTCTGAAGACTCTTTTTCTCCCTCTGTATGCATCTGCCCATAAGTTGTATTCTTATTCCATTGAAGCTCAAACGCGCTATCTTTGTCTTGCAAAAACATAGCTATGCGCTCCAGGCCATAGGTTATTTCGCATGGAATAGTTTTAAGCTCAAAGCCTCCTAGTTGCTGGAAATATGTGAATTGAGTAATCTCAAGACTATCAAGCCACACCTCCCAACCCAAACCACTCGCGCCAAGTGTAGGAGATTCCCAGTCATCTTCTACAAAACGTATATCATGGGCCTTGGGGTTTATGCCTATTGACTTTAGGCTCCTTATATAAAGATCCTGTATGTCACTCGGTGCGGGCTTAACAATAACCTGATACTGATAATATCGCTGCATCCTGAGAGGGTTATCCGCGTACCTTCCATCCGCTGGTCTACGCGAAGGCTGAACATATCCGACCTTCCATGGTTTGTTATCAAGGCACTTAAAAAAAGTTAAGGGGTGAAACGTTCCCGCACCAACCTCAATATCATAGCTTAAAGCGATAACAGCGCCTTCGGAGTTCCAGAATTTATTCAGCCTCTCTATAATATCCTGAAAATATATCATACTGTAATCTGCCTTATAAAATCGGTTGTCTTTAAATGCTCACCAAGGTGATACGCAATAAGCTTCCCAAGCAAGCTACTTAGCTCTGTTGAAATTGAATTTGCTATCATAAGACTATGCAACCTTTCTCTCTTCTGTCTTATTATCATATTTACCGAAGAGATCGCTCCTCTTGATATAGGGCTTGCCTGCATATCAACGCTACGACATCTCTCACATAAAAGCCCTGAAAGCCTTAAGCTAAAACAAGCGTCTTTTACTATCTTGCCAGAGCAATTAAGGCAAGTTTCGAAATGCGGCAATAAGCCTGAACTCTCAAGCAATTTTAATTGAAATATAATTATAGCCCTGTCGATAAACCGTTCATTGGAGAAAAAATCCAATATCCACTCGAGCAACTGATACAATTCAATGGATTTATCAGCAAGAGGCGTAAACTTATCAACCAACTCGACTACATAGAAGGCCTTTACTCTTTTATCCAAGTCCTCCGCGATCGCTAAATAAGGATTAATAAGATCGCACTGGGTTATCATAAATAGATCTGACTTACGCTTATCATAAAAGACTATGTCAAATTTAGCGAATTCGTGTAAGTATGATCCCATCCTTGCCTGAGGCCCACGTACGCCCTTTATAACTCCTTTGATCTTACCAAAATCCTTCGCATAAAACTGCACTATAGAGCTTGTCTCTCTCAGCTCTCTCTTTGAAAGCAGTATCGCCTCAGATTTCTGTATTGCCACTATTCTGTGCTCTCTTTTATTTCTGGATTTGACGGCGGGGTAATAGAACCTGCTGATATTACCACCTTGAACGCATCCTCCACACTTAATGATAAAGGCTTTACTTCATTTTTATTCAAGAGTACAAATAATCCGCTAGTAGGGTTAGGCGTTGTCGGTATATATACGCTTATCAGATCCTGGTTTCCCGCGGAATCCTGCAAGCTACCCTTTGCCTCTGATGTAATAAAACCTATCGTGTAAATACCTTTGCTCGGATACTCTGCCAGTATAACCTTCTTAAAGCTTGTCTTTCTTTTGGAAAAAAGTGCGTTGCTAATCTCTTTTAAGGCGCCATATACCTTATTGACCATAGGGAGCTTATATAAAAAACTCTCAAAAAACGAAAATGTTCTTCTTACGATAATAACTCTAGTCATTAGGCCTATCAATATAATAATTATCATAGCTGCCGCAAAAACAACTACCTTAGCAAAAAATAGTCTTTGCTGTTCCTGCAATAAATATGGTTTTAAACGTAAGGCCAGCGGATTAAGCATTATGCTGTTTAAACTGACGACTAAGAAACGGATTATAAATACTGTAATAGTTATCGGCAATATAACCACAATACCCGCTAAAAAATTATCTCTTAAAAACTTCGCTGTCTTTTTAATCATCGTCTTCCTACCTTTTTTTTAATCCTAGTTTTGCTAATTATTTATTCATTCCAAGCTAACCTGCGATCAAGCGATATATAGCCAAAGTCATCAAACAGCCAAGAACAGAACCCGCTATTACTTCCCATACCGTATGATAATGGCGGCTTATTCTACTCTGCGCAATCATGAAAGCCAAAACAAAGACCGCGCATATAACAAGTAAATTATGTGTAAACAAAGCGACTAACATCCAAATAGAAAAAGCGATCGCGGAATGTCCACTAGGCATGCCGCCTCTTAGGGGCTTGCCTCTGTGGAATACCGCCTTCGACATAATAACAACTCCAAGCAGTATAATTAATATGAGAAACGATATGTGCCAATCAGATTGGCTTAATTTAAAAAACTCACGTCGAAATACTATGGAAAATATATTATCCCTGAAAAATAGAAAGTAGCCCACAATAACAGCGTTAATAGATGCCACAAGTACGGCACCTGCCGTAACATCCTTTACTACCTTAACCCATTTTGAATGCGAGCTCTCAACATAATCCATGACAAGCTCCATAGCAGTGTTTATCATCTCTATTATCAGCACACTACTACAGGTAAGCAAAAGCATAATAAGTTCTGTCCTTGTAAAATCAAGGTATATACCAAAGATCAGAACAAATAAAGCGAGTAAAAAATGTATGCGCATATTGCGCTGCGTCTTAATGACATACAAAAAACCCTCAATCGCGGCATTAAAACTGTCTACTAGATTATGTCTATTCTTTACCCGCATATTCTTTTCAATATCTCCTGCTCTTTTTTTCGCATCTTAATCTCAGCTTTGGAAGACGTATCATCATAGCCTAATAAATGCAATATACCATGTATAATATAAAGTGACAACTCGGTAAAAAAAGTATTTCCATAAAGCCTGGCGTTAATATTCGCGACAGAAGGGCAAATTAAGATATCGCCAAGATAGCCCTCATGTATGTTGCTGGCCATAGAATCATCATAGCTTAAGGCTATTACATCCGTTACACGATCCTTACAAAAATATTTGCTGTTTGCTTTTTTGATTCTATATCTTGTAACAAAACTTAAGGCTACCTGCGTCTCTTCAGGCTGAGCAAGAGCCTGAAGTGTCTTAAACGCGATGAGCTTGATCTTTTTCTTATTAAGCTTTATCTTTTTTTGGGTGTTTGTTATTATTATTCTCATATTTCTTAAGCTTACTATCAGGGTATTCTATGCGCGAATGGTAAGTAGCCGTAAGAACCCTTACAAAGCTTTCAGCTATTTTATCGATATCTCTAAGTGTAAGATTACATTCATCGAGCTGGCGATCGATAAATTTGTTATTAACGATTTTCCGCACTAACTCTTTGAAATGTTGGGGTGTTGGATTCTGCAAAACGCGTGACGCGGCTTCTACAGAATCTGCCAGCATGACTATTGCCGATTCTTTAGTCTGTGGCTTAGGCCCAGCGTATCTAAACGCCTCCTTGCTGATCGATTCATCCTGCCGCTTCTTTTCCAGAGCCTGATGATAAAAGTATGTTACAACGCTTCCACCATGATGCTGTTGTATAATATCCTTTATAGAATTCCCAAGCTTATGTCTCTCCGCGAGTTCAACGCCATCTTTAACATGATTGGTTATAACCAGTGAACTCATTGACGGAGAAAGGCCTTTATGCATATCCTTAAGCTCTTTCTTGTTCTCAGCAAAATATTCCCCTTTTTCGATCTTTCCAATATCATGATAATACGAACTGATACGGCAAAGAAGCGAGTTCGCGCCGATGGCATTTGCCGCGGTTTCAGCAAGGTTTCCTACAATTATACTATGATGATATGTACCGGGAGCATTTGTTACCATTTCTCTTAATAAGGGATGATTCAGGTCGGCAAGCTCGAGTAATTTAATATCCGTAGTGAGCTTAAATAGATATTCAAATACAGGGAGAAAGATCATTACAATGGCGGCGGAAACGATACCGTTGGCTATACCCCACAGGCCTTGCTTTAGAAATATATTTGGTTCAAAATTTGATACCATACCTATCGCGGAGATAGCTATGAAATTAATCAGCCCAACATAGAGCCCTGACCTTATAATATGACTACGTGACCTCGCGTTATATATAGTGCATATCGCAAAGATACCGCCAATCATGGAGACGAAAAATATGTTAAATTTTATGCCTGCAATTAAGGTCACTGTAACAGCGGCGATAACCACAACAATCGCGGCTACCCTTCCGTTTATAAGCAATGTAATCAACATCGAGACTACGGCAACAGGTATGAAATAACTGGGTAATGGGGAAGAGACAATGAGACGCGCGGATAAGGCTACAAATATAATAAGCAAACTCATCAGCAGCAAAAGTTTATCCTGAGAGAATATGCCAAGCTCAAATTTCTTCAAATAAATATAAAGTATAAACACCAATAAGCATATAAGCGTAACCATGCCCCAAAATTGTGAAAAACTATTACTCACTGCGGTCATAGCGCTAACTACGTCAAACTGGGCAATGTGCTCCTTTGCGATCCTTTGGCCTCTTCTTATAACTACCTCGCCTTTTGATCTGGATTCTGTAACATAGATTGGCATAACCGCTGAAACAGCTTCTCGTTTCGCGAGATTTGTCTCATCCTGGCTAATAGCAAGGTTAGGCTTTACCAAACTTGAAATAAACCCGTACAAAGCATTTACCTGCTTCTTATCTTCTATGTTATAACTTGATAAAAGTGGTTTTATTTTTCTAAGAATAGATTCATCTGTATTAATATCGGCTACTTTTTCTTCACTCTTCTTTTTGGTGAGCTTATTATATATAATCAGGTCCTCGCTACCCTCTACACGCAAGGACTTCTTTATCTTTTGTGCAATAATAGGATATGAATATATTGTCTGCAATGTTTCCAATGTATACGGTTGAAGCGCTGGCAGGTTGCCTGCTTCTATAAAAATACCGGCCTCGTCTTTACCAACCTTATCTTCGATCTTTTTACGTACCTGCCCCAAGTTATCTGCGTCACGCTCCTCTACCAGGACAGCTGCCAGTTGAATATAAGAATCTAGGAGGGCAAAAAAATCTTTCGCTTCTGCCTCCACGGCCCTATACTCTTTATCATTGATGCTGTAAATAGGCGCTATTCTAGCCTCAGCCTTGTCCTGATACACCTTTGTCTTCTCTTCGTCAACCCCTGATCTGTACTGAAAATCAAACGGCGCATAGATATCTTCAACTGCGATATCGCCCTCGTTAAGAGACATCCTTATGGGAAGTTTCGCTGAATAAATTATACCTATCACGATAAAGACCATAAAAACTGCAATCAGCACTCTCTTGACAGTCTTTGCGGCCATCTGATGTTTTTGTTGCTGTCCAGTATTGAGTGAATTGCCTAAATTCCTAATCCTGAATAGTGCTTTCTTTATAAGAGGGCTCATCTTCTTAAATCCATTTCTTCGTATGCCTTTATGATCCTTTGGACCCAGCATATTCCTTTTACCCTATACAGAGTTTGCTTCCCGCCGTAGGCGGGCAGGCGCTACGGTACAGGGTAACTTACGCGCTCATTTATTTAATATATTTAGATTCAGCTTCCTCAAGATTTGGTATAATAAGAACTGTTCCGGGCAATACAGTACTAGGGTCTTTAAGCTTATCCGCGTTTGCCTCATATATAACCGTCCACTTAGATGCTTTATTGTAAAATGCTTTGGCAATATGCGAAAGAGTATCGCCACTCTTAACAGTATATTCCTGATAAACAGGGCGTATAGCTTCTTCCTCATATAGGATTACTTCATCGTCAGTAACGATCTCCACGTCAACCTCTTCATACTCATAGACCGTCTCCACGTCATTATCTATATTTTTATAAACAGGCAGATCTTCCTCAACTCCACCGGCGCTGGTCAGATAGCCTTGATTTCCTGTCACAGCAGTATCATTATTGATTTTTTTACGAGGTGCCGGCTTTAGCTTCTTGTCCTGTTTTGCGGGCCTTGCATTCATCTCTTGCCAGGTAGGCAATTCGATCTTTATATCAAAATACTCTCTTTTGGCAGGCCTAGATTCTGTCACAGCAATGTCGCTACTACCTGTCAGATAACCCTGATTACCGGCTACATCCTGATCAACCCTCTCCCTAACAACTTTCTTTACAGTAACACAACCTGTAAGCGATATTGAAGCTACCACTGCTAACAATACGACAAGATACCTCTTCATCTACGACCTCCTATTTCTGTTGTTCTCATTCTTTTATTTTTAATCCTAATTCGTCCAGTTGCCTCTCCGAAATAACAGACGGCGCCTGGGTCAAAGGAGATATAGCTCTTTGTGTTTTAGGAAAAGCTATTACTTCTCTGATAGAATTGCATCCACAAAGTATCGCCACAAGCCTATCCAGGCCAGCCGCAAAACCGCCATGTGGCGGAGCGCCATAACCAAGCGCCTTTGTTAAAAAACCGAATCTCTCCTCAGCTTCATCCTTATCAATACCGATCACATCAAATACCTTAGCTTGCATATCTTTATTATGTATTCTTATGCTTCCGCTTCCAAGCTCAACACCATTGAGAGCGAGGTCATAAGAACGCGACTTTATCTTACCCGGATCTGTTGAAAAATACTGCGTGTCCTCATCACACGGAGCTGTAAAAGGGTGGTGCTCAGAGTCCCATCTTTTCTCTTCCTCATTATATTTAAACAGCGGAAAATCATTCACCCATAAAAAATCCATTTTTTTATTATCTATTAAATCTTCGTCCTGGCCAAGTTTAGTACGCAATCTTGACAACGCGTCATTGCATAAAATCTTATCTGATGCCGCAAAAAATATGTAATCACCCTCCGATGCGTCAGCCTTTTTTACAATAATCGCTTGTTCCTGAGTAGAAAAAAACTTTGATACAGGCCCTTCCGGTCCTTCTGCGCCCATCTTAATATATGCAAGCCCTTTAAGCCCTGCTGATTTCGCGAATTCTGTCAGCGCGTCTATCCTGCTGCGTGGCATCTCTTTGGGCTTCTTTAAATTAATAGCCTTTACTATGCCATTATTGGCAATTACATCGCTAAAAACCTTAAATTCGCATTTTCTTAGTTCATCTGTCAAATCTACAAGTTCCAGGCCATACCTTCTGTCGGGCTTATCGCAGCCAAACCTTGCCATAGCGTCATCATGACTTAAAACATCAAAAGGTATCTTTATATCAAGATTGAGAGTCTCCTTAAGTATTCTTCGCATAACCTCTTCTATTAATCTAAATATATCGTGTTCATCTACAAATGATAGCTCAATATCCAACTGCGTAAATTCTGGCTGACGATCCGCACGCAGATCTTCATCTCTAAAGCACTTTGCTATCTGAAAATACTTATCAAGGCCGCTGATCATTAGTATCTGCTTAAAAAGCTGTGGCGATTGTGGAAGAGCGAAAAATTTACCTATATTTACGCGGCTTGGCACAAGATAGTCACGCGCGCCTTCAGGCGTTGACTTTGTGAGGATAGGGGTCTCAACCTCAATGAAACCTTTTTCATCAAAATAATCTCTCATGATCTTGCATACCCTGTGACGCAATAAAAGATTCTTCTGCATCCTGGGTCGTCTTAGATCAAGATAACGATAAGTATAACGCACATCCTCTGAGAGATCAGCATCATCCGCGATCTCAAAAACAGGGGGCTGTGAGGTGTTTAAAATAACGAGCTCTGAAGCAACAACCTCGATCTCACCGGTTGATATTTTCTTATTTATCGTACCTTCAGGCCGCATCCGGACCCTACCCTTTACCTGGACAACATATTCATCTCTTAGCGCTTCTGCCTCTTTATGCAAAGCGCTATCATCCTCTGGGTTGAATACCACCTGAGTTATGCCTTCTCTGTCCCTCATATCGATAAAGATAAGATTTCCATGATCTCTGCGCGTTGCTACCCAACCAGCCAAAACAATATCTTTATCAATATCCTTACTATTAAGTTCGCCGCATGTATGCGTCCTAAGCATTATACTTTATCCTTTATCCTTTTTACATCTTCAACAATACTATCCAACCCAATCTCTAGCTGAGAGCCATCCTTCATATTCTTCAAAATCGCTTGTCCACTCTTAAGCTCATCGTCACCAAGCATAAGTACATACCCCGCTTTAATCTTATCAGCGTAACGCATTTGAGCTTTTAAGGATTTTTGCTGATAATCAATATCAGATGAAATATCTGCGCATCTAAGCTTATATAATATATCAAACCCGGCTTGGTACGCCTGCTCACCCATGGTAACAACAAAGACCGACACGCCTTCGTTAACCACGGCCAAGGTTTTTGTATTTAATAATAGCTGTATTACTCTTTCTAATCCGAGCGCGAAACCTATTGCGCCCTGTTTTGGCCCCCCAAGATCAGAAACAAGATTGTCATATCTTCCGCCAGCCGCAATCGCATCTTGGGCACCAAGTAAACCTGCTGAAACCTCAAAGACCAGACCCGTATAATAGTCTAGCCCCCTAACCAGCGTGGGCATTACAGTGAATTCAACACCATTAGACTTCAGTATCTCCTGAAGAGATAAAAAGCCTTCCTCACAGCTCTGACACAATACGCCTTTGATTGAAATAGACTTAACCGCTTTTTTGCAGTCATCACGCTTACAATCAAGTATACGCAATACATTGGTATCGTATCGCACCTTACAGTCATCGCACAACTCAGATATACTATCTTGTAATTCTTTTTTTAAAATATTAATTATATTGGATTTATCCTTCTTACAACCTAATGAATTAATATTAAAACTATATCCGCTTAACCCCAACTCTTTTAGGAGATTATCGAGTAATATTATAATCTCAGCGTCAAGATAAGCTGAGCATGAGCCTATCGCTTCAACTCCAATCTGGTTAAACTGTCTGTATCTACCAGCCTGAGGCCTCTCGCTTCGAAACATGGGACCCATATAATAAAGCTTAACAAATCCTTCTGTATTATCGAGCCTATTTTCAATATAAGCCCGTACTACAGAGGCGGTCTCCTCAGGCCGAAGAGATATATCACGATTGCCCTGATCCAGAAACGAATACATCTGCTTCTTTACGATATCTGTCTCTTTTCCTACGCTGCGTGTAAAAAGGCGTGTCTCTTCTATGATAGGGGTACGTATCTCCTTGTAACCATATGAGGAAAAGACCTTGCTTGATATCCGCTCCACGAATTGCCACAAACCCGCTTCCGCGGGCAATATGTCCTGTGTGCCTTTTAATCTTTTAATATTCATGTAATACGATACCCTGTTATTGGGATCCCTGCCTGCCGGCAGGCAGGCTTCGAATACTTCGTATTCTCAGGATAAATTCGGCCATACAGTTTATCTCGTGCTTACGCATTCAATAAACTGTGGCCTTATTTATTTTACGCTCTGCTTCATTACAAGACCCGGCTTAAACGTAACGACTTTCTTAGGTGGCACTGAAACAGTCTCGCCTGTTCTAGGATTTCTCCCGGTACGCGCCTTACGTTCTTTTACCTTGAAAACTCCGAAATTTCTAAGCTCAAGGGTCTCTCCCCTTGACAGTGATTCTATCATCGCGTCAATAGTCTTCTGCACAACCTCTTTTACAACAATCTGCTTAATACCTGTCTCATCAGCGATTTTTATTGCAATCTCTTTTTTTGTCATATATTCTCCTATCTCTTAGCTGTTCTAATATAGATTTTTTGTAATGGTTTCTATGTGCGGAGTATTCAATTATACATTTATTATAATATGCCTAATATGCGGGCAAGAAAGTAAATAACTAAAACAAAAACAAGAATAACAACAAAATAGGCTACAAATCTGCCTATTGAAACGCACCCTTCCTTCATAGCTACTGCTCCATTATGCACATCGGAATCCTTTTGCGCTTCAAGGTGTCCAAGGAGCCTGTTAAGGGATATGTACGTCTGATGCCAATCATTGCTTATTCTTCGCAAGGCCTCCTCTGAAAGCGTAGATATGGATTTTAAGGATATAATCTTATTAATTATATCAAAAGCGCGATCCACTATTGACCTTTCCACTGGTAAGGAATCCACCAATATCTGAAATTTTCGAGCAACAATGGATTTTGTCTCCAAAAAAAGATCTTCCTCTTCCTCTGTAACAGAGGTTTTCTTCATGGCATCCTTGTATATATGGTCAAACTTCTTCCAGAGCTCTAAAAATTCCTTTGTCTTTATTATGGCTTCTTTTCTGTCCTGCACGCTTTTTGCCTCGCCTTTATATCATAGCGATTTAAATATTGCTATGCGTAAATAAAATAACTAAGCTATACCCTTTTTTACATAACTTGTTTTTATACTGTAACATATAAGAATTTTCATGTCAATATATATCTACACGCTAACGCTTACTACTCCTTCACCAATAAGACTTTCTATCTCTGCTATCAGCTCGTCTGTCGGGGAGACAGAAAGATTCTTTCCCGCTGCCATCTGAACCTTCTTTTTTTCGGGAGTCATAAAATTAATATAGACAGGGGTGCCACCTTTATGCTTTTTAAGTATTTCACTTAATTTTGCCAGTATATTCTTTTCAAGCCCTGTTGTAATAAGCTCTACTGAAAGCGCTTGCGTATACTTATTACGCGCGTCCTCAAGGGGCAAGATCTCTTCCGCAATTATCTTTGGGGTATCTTCACGAAGGTTTGCCCTACCCTTGACAAAGACCATAGCATCTTCCGCTATATTCTTTTCAGCGGTCTTAAAGCTTCTTGGAAAAACAAGCACGTCAATAGTGCCGTTTAAGTCTTCCAGCCTCAAAATGGCCATCTTCTCACCTGTCTTTTTTGTAAATGTATACCTAACCTTTGTGATTATTCCACCCAAGGAAACCTCGTTTCCATCATTAACCTGGTTTAGGGTCTTGGTTGTGGATGTAGTATAAAGCTTTAATGATTTCTCGTATCTGGCAAGCGGGTGAGAGGAGATATAAAACCCCAGAAGTTCCTTTTCAAACGCTAAGAGTTGTGGTTCAGGCCACTCTTTTATATCCGGGACCTTCTGAAAATGTGACTTAAACTTATCGTCAGCCTTAAAATCATCGAATAGAGAATATTGACCGCTTAATCTATCTTTCTGCAAAACGCTTGCGACATCCAAGGCATGGTCTAGCATAGTCATCATCTGTGAACGCTTGAGCTTAAAACTATCCATAGCGCCACATTTAATAAGGCTTTCAACGACCTTTCTATTTACTAACCGCAAGTCAACGTGTTCTGTAAAATCATAAATGCTATTAAAATTGCCGTGCTCTTTTCTCACCCTAACAATAGAATCTATAGCTCCCGCACCTATATTCTTTACCGCAGCTAATCCAAACCGGATGGAGTTTTTAACAACAGTGAAATTAGCGAAACTTTCGTTCGCATCCGGCGGCAATATATCAATACCCATGCGGTGACATTCCTCTATGTACTGCGCGACCTTATCCGTATTGTCGCGCTCACTGGTAAGAAGCGCTGCCATAAAT
>Ga0222637_1000364_pt1 | contig 21392 bp, 38 predicted proteins | sample AntAcemetagen143_FD_181149 | JGI IMG/M metagenome (GOLD analysis project Ga0222637, IMG submission 181149) | Saline water microbial communities from Ace Lake, Antarctica - #143 | ecosystem: Environmental > Aquatic > Non-marine Saline and Alkaline > Saline | place: Antarctica: Ace Lake...
AACTAGATCAAGCAAGAGCCAATCTCACCAAAACACAAGCGGAAGTAGCTCAAATCGGGAAAACAGACCCCACTACCTCACAACAAGACTTCGGTTTTTATCAACAACTCCAAGCAAGTGATCCAGCAATGGCTGAACAGTTTGCCAAGATGAAGGGGTTTGGGGCGGAGGCACCATTAAGCTCAATAGAGCAACAAATAAAAGAAGCCGATCTCGCATACAAGAACGCTCAAACAGCTGTCCAACGAGCGAATGCACGAAAGACCCTCGACGGATTAACAGACTACAAAGCGTATTCTGAAACAAATGCTGATGTTGTTGGCACATTGAGCAATCTAGGAGATTCGATGCACACAGACGAACTATACGCCGCTGCGGGGATCTCACGGACAGGAGGACAAGAGTTCTACGGACAATGCGCTGCATTCGTGAATGATACATTAGGATCTGCGAGTAAATACGGATCAAATCTTACTGATAAAACTCGCAACATCAATAGCGACACTCCAACTCCAGGCAGTGTGTTCGTATCCAATATCGGAGCGGCTGGAATTGGTCATTGTGGATTTGTCGAATCGGTAGATTATGAAAATCAAACAGCTACCATTTATGATGTAAACCGACACGGAGGAGGTCAAGGAAGCCGCAGAAATATCTCGTTTAATGATTTAGCCTCTCCAACAGGCGAGGGCGTGATCGGTTATGAGAACCTGTCTTTGACCTCGAAGGAGAATGCAGGTGCAGCAGGAACTGCAACCGAAGCTGATAGATTCGTAAGCAGATATGAATTAGCCTCAACTCCATCCGCTAAAGATGCAATTCTCGCCGAGGCTGAAAAAGCTAATTTAGGTGAACAAGTAGCTGAAAGATTAGCAGACTCAGTAGTGCAAGACCCAACTAGCCAAAATATTCTTGCTGCCACTGGGTTAAGTCAAAACGCTTTCATGGCGGCTACAGGTCAGTTATCAAAGCTTCCAAGAGATGCCGCTACTCGTAATAGAGCCAATAAGGAATTTGAAACATGGGCTAAAACAAATGATGTAGATACTTCTTTGATTGGAGCGCAATATGATGCTTATCAAAAGACTGTGACTGCTAATGTTTTAAGAAACAATCAATCTCAAGTAGCAGAAAGTGAGGTAGGAGCGACGCTAGGTAATCTCAAGGAGGCTGCTGACGAGGCTTCTTTCGGAGATATTAAGTTAAAAAATGTTGTGAAGATGTTCGCCGGAGAACAATTCAATGACCCTAATTTGTCTAAGTACAGTTTCCATCTTAGCCAGTTGAGGGAGGAGTTCGCGCTATATAATGCTGCTCTTTCTGGTCAAATTGACGATAATGGTAATATCAGAAAAATCAATGATTCAGATCATGATAGAGCAGAGCAAATTATCTTCGACGGATTTGCGGAGGGTGGCATCGAAGGATTTGAGAACGCGTTAGAGGCTTCTATTAGTAAAATGGGAGTGATATTGGAATCCAGTATCTCGGCACAGCAAGATCGAGTTTGGGATATATTTGGTGTTCAAAAACCACAAGGAGGAGAAGTAGACTTAATAACATTCGACCTAGAAGATGAAGGCGAACAGGCGAGCTATACTGAAACGAAAAATACGATTCAAGGGCTTATAGACGCAGGAGAAAACGACGAGGATATTGAACAATATTTAATTGAACTCAAAATAGACCCTAACCAATTTTTATAATGTTATCAGAAGAATCAAAAGCGGCACTTGATGCAGTAATTGCTCCAATACAACGCAGGAAAAAGAGCAAGTTTTTGACAAGCACTAAATTTACGCAACCAGCTCCACCAAAGGGAATACCGACAGTCACAGAGGCTCTTGGTGATCTTCCAATAGTAGGAGGGACAATCAGGCGCGGAGCAGAGGCGATAGAAAAAGGCTCTCAAAATGTTCAAGAGACTGTAAGAGGTTTTATGCACGGAAACGAAAAACAGCAAATGGACTATGTTAATAAAAGACTTGCTGAGAAAGGTCTCACTGTCGAAGATATACCAGAAGACCAAAGAGAGCAAACCATCGCCAACATAGCTAAACAAATGCCCGCTGGACAAGGATTAAATCCAGGAGTAGCTGCGTTTAAGATTGGTGGTGATGCCATAGGAGCTACAGCTAATGCAGTCCAAGCACCATTAGAGCCAGCAGCAGAGTTGATGGTAAATACAGTAAAGAATTATTATGGCAATAAAATTAGAGAAGTCAACATTGAGGCTGGAAGAGATCCAGATGAGGCTATCGAAAATATCCAAAACTATTTTGGAGAAAAAGCCGCTGGATTAGCAGAAGGCTGGCAGTCGTTCAAAGAAAACAATCCCAACATTGCTGCAACAGCAGAGGGTTCAGCTGGATATGTTAATGCCTTTCTCACTTTTGGAATCGGTGGAAAAACAGTAAAAGAGACAGCCAATATTACTAAAAAAACACTACCAGAATTAAAAGAATTAGCGACAGCACCAATCAAGAAAGGCAAAGGTCTTATTAGCGAGGCGACAGGAACTGCTAGTAAAGCAAGAAGCGCGCAAGTTATTGAAGAAACTAGACCAACGTTCAAAGGTGCAGAAGCAGCGGTAGAAAAAAATATAGAAGCAACTGCTAGAAGGAAGGCTACAAAAGAAGGTTTAATGTCAGACTATAAAGTAGCTGAAAAAACAACTGGTGAAAAAGTAGTTCCAAAATTCACTGGTGAGTCAACTAAATTTGCAAAAGAAGGTGCGCACAAACGAGTTGTAGCAGAGTTTTGGGATAATCCAAAAGCAATATTAGATAAAGGTGATTTAGCAGATTATGCTATAAAGATTTCTGATATGTCTCCATCAGGAGGAACGAGCTATCGAGCAGTTGCTGATTTAAGAAAATATGTAGTAGAAAATACAAGCAAGAAGTTTGCTCAATTAAGTGATTCTTATTCAACAGCTAAAAAGGCACTTTTTGAATCTGCAACACCAGAAGCAAAGAATGCTGCTAAGGCACAGATAGACAAGATAGGCAAAGCTATGGACGCAGAAATTAAGAATTTGAGTGGCAATACTGTTGATGGACAAGTATTTAGAGATGGGCTAGAGAGTGTTTTATTAGAACAAAAAGTTCCACTTGTGCGTTCACCAATAACAGAAATAACAAAAAAAGATTTAGACAGAATATTAAAAGAAAATCCTAATGACCCACGGGTTCAACAATATCTTGATGACTTAAAAACTGAATCTGCATTCAAGGCTGAAAAAACTAGTAGAGACACTGTGCTAAAACTAAAAAGAAAGATAATGGATGGAGGGACAGTAAAAGAGCCATCAGTAAGAAAAATGTTACTTGAAGACGGAATAAGCAACGACTTTACAGCAGAAGGTGATTTATTGAGATCTGTTTTACCAGAAGCTTTAGTTAAGGATATTGTAAAAAGTAGAGTAATTACTGAAAAAAATATGAAAGCAATAGCAATAAAACTTGCCGAAGCATATGGAATTGGAAAAGTAGTAGAGTTTGCATCTGGTTCAGATGTCCCTTTTTTCTAAAAAATCAAAGCTACTACCAACAAAATACCAAAGAATAACATTTTTACCACCAACCACCCAAAACAACAAAAACCAATAAAAGCAAGGAGACTTAGACCATCCTTACTTAAAAGAAGCACAGCTAGTATGACGATTACCCAGAACGGTATAAACATACTCCCACACTCTACTCTTTACTGTAAGAGATGTCAAGAGAGACTGGTAGGCTAGGATGGAATCGAACCATCTGCCAGTCCCTTATGAGAGGATTGCTCTAACCAATGAGCTACTAGCCTTTTATGACCGCCAATGGAGTTAGTTCCACTAAAATATCAACTAGCTCTTTTTGATTTTCCATAACAACATCAATATCTTTGTACGAACCACTCGCTTCGTCTAAATCTTTTTCAGTTCGGATTCCGTGGATAATTCCTTGATCGTTGAGTATTTTTATTTCTTCCTCCAGATTAAGCTCTCTTTGAGCTTGTTTTCGACCCATACAGCGACCAGCTCCGTGCGAGCAAGACTCAAAAGATTCTTTGCAGCCTTTTCCTTTTACGATGTAGGATTTCGTGCCTTGGCTCCCCGGGATAATACCAACCGTCCCCTCTCGCGCCAGTGTCGCCCCCTTTCGGTGAACCATCACATTTGAACCGAAATGACTCTCCAAAGATGCGTAGTTGTGAGCTATGTTTATCACATCATCATAATCGAATACTCCAATAGTATTACCGAATGAGTTTAAACATTGAGCCATCATCTGTTTTCTGTTTGCCAAAGCAAACTCAACACAATAATTCATCTCTCTCAAATATGCTTGTCCCTCTTCGCTGTCGAGTGGCAGAAAAGCTAACTCGTGTTCTTTTGGAACAGACGAGTGCCACTTTTCATTTAATTCAATAGCTAATTTATTGTAATGTTCGGCGACTTTAAAGCCAAGATTCCGCGATCCCGAATGAATCATAATCCAAATATGACCATCTGAACCTTTTTGAATTTCGATAAAATGATTGCCTCCTCCTAGCGTCCCGATAGATTTAAGGGCATTGTTTTTTTCTTTATATGTAATTTCATCTTCCCATAACTCATAGTTCGGCAGCAAAGTCTTGTCTTGCGCTTCTTGATGTTTTGAAAATCCAACAGGAACAACCTTACGAATTTCACCCATTATTTTTTTAAGAGTCTCAATATCAATGTCTGTTAAAGAAGTTCTAACTGCGCACATCCCACACCCAATATCGACACCAACTGCGTTTGGGATAACAACTCCTTTGGTCGCCATAACTCCTCCGATGGGCATTCCATAGCCGAGATGCGCGTCTGGCATCAAAGCAATGTGCTTGAAAACAAATGGCAAATTAGCCAAGTTTTTAGCCTGTTCAACTGCTCCATCCTCAATATCTTCAAGCCACATCTTGATCGGTATTTTTTCTGATGAGATAACTTTCATAAAACAAGCTTATCAAAATACTCCCACCAAGTCAAACAAAACAATGAGAAACTAATAAGACTACTGCATACATACAGTTTTAATTCTCTTTGCAGAGCGTAATGCAAAGTCAATTGACAAACCTCCCAAAGAGAATAGAATAAGCTAAATGAAAACCAAAGTCTGTATCCACCACAGCGTACTCCCTCTCTCCACTCCCAACCAGTGGGACATAATCCTCCACAGCCACAAAAAAAGAGGATTCGGAGACAACACGGCGTACCACTTCTTCGTCGAGGCTGATGGAAAGATCAGAGAAGGGCGACCACTCACAGAATCGTCGTCAGGCACACAGAACGCCGCTGTGAACGCCTCACACATCCATATCTGTTTAGCGGGCAACTTTGAGACAGAACACCCCACAGAGGCTCAAATCAACGTTTTGAAACGAATGCTGGCAGCGAGAAACATAACCGAAGTAATCGGACACCGCGACGCTGCGGCTTCGCTCTGCCCCGGGCGCAACTTATATTCTCTAATTTCCACGCTTTTGAATGACAACATCACCCTAGCTAAACGAATCTGGGTAGCAGCAGACACACTCAAAAAACAGGTCGGAGCATTCCAAGAAGAAATGGAAGAGATACAGGAATCAGCTCACCAAATTGCGAATAACGAACGAAACTAATCACCCATAACAAAAGGATGCTTTGGTGGGAAGAAGAACTTCGAAGGTTTTGAATTAGTATTCAGACTAGTCGTGGCATTTTTGAGACTCATCTTGTGTTTGTCTTTAGCCCAATCAAAGTCGTGCTTGAATGAACCGGGCTGTTTTCCTTTGGTTTCCTTTCTTGCGACATTTTCGTGTCCTATCTTGGTCATACAAATATTATATTATCACCTAAACGATAATCAGGATATAGCTTGAGGTTTGGGTGAGCTTTGACATAAATCTTATCACTACCTTTATTCATCTCAACACACTGCTGACGATGTAGATTACGATAAGTAGCCTCAAGGGAAACTTCGGGACACTCTCTCATATGAAGCCGTAGTTCTTTAATTCGTGAGTTTATTTGTTCGAGTGTCATTGGTTGAGGATTATTTGAGTGATATTACACATACCGTAGTCGTAGGCTATCTCCCACGCTATCTTAATCAAGACATAAAATATAAGTAGATGGAGCAGGATGAGTGCGGAAAATTTTAGGAGTTTATTCAATTGTTAATGGTCTATCAATTGCTTTTTCAGTAGTAGCCCCACAGAGAGGGCATCGAAGGAATCTTTTGTAGTCTTGGGTGACAAACGCCTCTTTCATCTCACCTTCGCAATCAGTCACAGGACACTTCATTTATTGTGAAGGAAGCCGAACAGCTCATCGGTTTTCTCGCTTGACAATTCTTGAAGGCTTTTTCTTATCCCGTATTTTTTCCATAAATTAACAAGTTTTTGTGTGTTTACATTAGGTCGAAGTTCAATTATTCTGTCGAGTAAAATCGGGTGTCCGAGGATTTTTTGAATCGTAAAATCACCAACCCACCCCGCGGTTTTGTCTCCGTCGCCAAAAATAATTATTCCGTCGCCATCTTTTCGCAAAACTTTCGAGGTAAATGAATGTTTTGTTTTTCTGCAATTTTCAAGAATAGGCAGTCGAACTTTGCACCCAAAACTCAAAGTTTTGTCCGCAAAATAGTCGATAACTTCCTGCGCGATTTCGGGAGTGATTTGCTTCATTTTGATAAATTTAAAATTTCAAATACGGCGTCCACGACTTTTGGTTTCTGATCTCGGAGGAGGTTGTGAGATAACTTCCAAGCATCGACAAGTTCTAAAATATCAAACTCTGCTGCTTCCATAAAAGCCCTCTTGTTGCCCTGATCGAAAACTTTTTCCATCGCCGCCAGCACATCGGAAAGAGTTAAATTAAATTTAGATTTCGGAGTAAAGGAGCTGTCGCCTTCTCTTCCATATTTTTCAGTCAAGAATGCGAGCTTTTCTTCGGTGGTGATTTTAGTGGTCATTGTGTAGAATTAATATAAGTCTTCGCTGTAAAGTTCGCCGTTCGCCCAGTAGCCATTTGGAGCTAAGTTCCCCTCAGTGCAAACAGATTTTATTCCTGCGCTGATTTGTAAAGCATATCCTTCTGGTCGATCGACATAGCGATTTTTTGAGGTGATGAATCCTTGGGCGCATGGCTTTGAGCTCGGCTTGACTTCTCGTAATCGCATCGCGTTGAAGCAGTCCGAATGACGATGTCCTCTGAAGATTCTTCCGTCTTCAGACTTGACTGCCGCGCAGATGCAGACTTCATTCATCGTTTTGGGGGTTAATTTCACTTAATTTAATCAATCTACAAACACCGTAGACATTATGAGCAATCTTCATCCGGCTCAAAATACAATCTGGGTAAAGTGGACAATCTTCGGGATCTTCGGGACAAAGATTCTTCCGCATCGTTTGGAGCGTCCTTTGGGACTCATCTGATTCCATCTCCTCTCCCGATCTGAGTTTTATGATATTCATAATTTAGAAGTCTAATTTCTTATGCTGGCTCAATGCTCTATTTTAAATCCAAGTGCTTCTAGGAATACTGGCACTTGTGTTTTTGTGAGAATTTTCGGGCTGGATGTTTTTCCATAAAATTTGCAATTCATGAGGTCGGCACCGCAGAGGTCGGCACCGCAGAGGTTGGCACCGCGGAGGTTGGCACCGCGGAGGTTGGCACCGCGGAGGTTGGCATCGCAGAGGTCGGCACCGCAGAGGTCGGCACCGCAGAGGTCGGCACCGCGGAGGTTGGCATCGCGGAGGTTGGCATCGCTGAGGTTGGCATTGTTTTCAACTGCTTCAACTATTGCCTCTTTTATTGTTTCTCTATCAGACTGAAAAAGAATTGATCCGGTAAGTCTGTTTTTTATTTCTATTTTCCAACTCTTTTTTACCTCTTGTTTCTGGTCGCACTCGGAAACAAAACTTTGTAGCTCATCAATTTTTTTGAGAGCTTCTTCTTTTGTGATTTTCATGATAATTGGGGGTTAATTGTTTTTTACTATTTAGAAGTCTAATTTCTTATGCTGGGTCAATGCTCTCCGACCTTTATTTTGGGGGTAGTCATAATTAGTAATTTAATTTTACATTTTTCAACCAGTCAACCGAGTCATCACAAGTTTCTGCATTTCCTCCACAGACCCATTTCCACGCTAATTCTTTGTCGGGGAATCTTCCGTAGCTTTTATTCCAAATGTATTTGAATGCTGCGAATGATTCTGCTGTTGAGTTGAATCTTTTTAATTGTCTCTCTCTGCTCGCCCAAGTCATTATCCCGTGGCAATTGTTTAGTGTGAGTGCAGCGTGGCTAGTACAGCCACTAGATTCGGCTATTGAGACGGCGTAGGCAAGTCTGTTGAGGTCGAGGGGACTGTTACGCTCTTCAGGAACTCCTGCTCCGGCTGATGGGCTAAATCCTGCATCGCCTTGACCACTATCGCTAACTCCGCTCTCGCTGCCGTCAACTGAAACTCCTGCTGTGCGATAATCACGGACGAGGAGGAGATCTGCTCCAGCAACTCTACTTGGCGATTCGACTGCTCTTGTAAGGGCGATACTGCCTGGGGTGAATCGGAAGCATCCGAGGATGATAACAAAGCTACAAAGAGAAACACCAAGACCAAAACGGTCGAACCAATTACGAGAGTACGAGGGTTTACCGGTTTTTCGAGATTTAAAGTTTGGTTGTTCATTTTTCATGGGATTAAATTATTTGTATTTTGTATCGCACTCACTTTCGTGTGGTGCGTTGTTTGTTTTAAATGTATAAATTTGCCAATGTTTTACCAAGTGCTTTTGCTAACTTCTCGACCGTCCCAACTCCCGGATTCTGAATGTCTCCGTTCTCTATTCTTTTGATGTGAGAATGAGCTACACGACCATCAGGAGCTGTCATGTTGCTTAGTTCGTTTTTAGTCCACCCTTTAGCCTCTCGGAGAGCTTTAAGCTTTGAGCCGATATTTATTGAACTGGTCATCATAATCATCTTAGTTCATCGACTACATAAAGTCAAGTTTATTTACAGATTAATCTCACACTCTGCATATTCCTCCAACTCCGCTTCTCTAACGCTCTTCCTCGGGTGAATAGCACAAAACTCAACCCATCTTTTAATTGGAATGTAAAGACATCTTTTCTTTTTCCGTGGAACATAGAAGCAGATCACCACATAAGCCGGAGTGTTCTTGAGAAACACGAAGTCGAAAGGCTTCTTGCTTGTAAATCTCATGTGTTTGTTTCCGCCAAAAACTGGCAATGAGTCTGTTATCTTGTGATACAGCCCGCTCTCTGAACTAGCAGCCAGTAAAGCCTCGACTTGATGATCTTTCACGCTATCTAGGCGAATGGCTTTGGTCTTGCACAATTTCAACTCGAAACATCCGTGCATTGTGTGCTTCTTGGAAAGTGCGGTCTGAATGTCTTTCTCTTTCAAAATCTAAATGCTTCAAGAAATAAAGCTCTATTCTCCTCGTCAGCGTACTTCTCAATAAAAGCCTTATCTGCCTCTGTCGGCTCATATCCCATCTCGGAAAGGTAGTGAATAGTATGTTTTAAGTACGCTTGTTGATTTTCGGTTGTGAGGTGAGTTAAGTGCTGTCCGTCTTTCTCATCTCTGTTGATGTGGCAAGTGAAGTTGCTCATTGGAGCGGCATTGAATGGCGAATTACTTACCCTCCGAAAGATGTGATGTAAACAATCTGCGTGAAACCAATCGCACACCCAACAGGTTGTGACTGGGTGATAATCAAAAAACAAAGCTTGAGTCTTCTCGGTAAACTTTGCTTTGGGTGGTTTCGCTCTGAATGGAGTGCGTTTCATTTAAATATTAAATTTTTTGTAGCAATTATCAATGTCTTTTTCTTTATTTTTCTCAGCCGTATTCCAAATATTAGTCTGAGCTGTAACCCCCCCCTCGTCGTATCTTTTACCTTTTCCGTTTAACTCGACATAAGACCAGTAATCATAATCAGCAAGGTCGATGCACTTTTCAAGTTCTCTCTTTTTGGTGATTTCTTCGCCCCTAGCGTTGGCTTCCTCAATCAGAACTCTTTCTCGTTCGTTTTCAAGAATGAGATTCTCTTGGCTTATTTTCATTTCCAACTGCCTCTCGATTGAGTTCTGCTTCATCTTTTGAGAAGTTAGAACCGAGCCTCCGATGACAACGCAGATTATCGTTGCCGAGATGATGATTTCTTTTTTCATGGTTATTGGGTTAAATGCTCATAATCTTTTTTTGCGTGTAAAGCTGTTCTCTAACTGCCGAAAGCTGATTCGCCTTAATTGTTCGCTCGGTCTTGGCTCGTTCATAATCCACCATCTCGTCGAATGTTTGATCCTTTAGTAGCTCTCTGAAGTAGGCTTGGCTAATCTCCTTTGAAGCCATTGCTTGAAAGTGAACTTTTCTCACATCGGACTCCTTTTGTAAGAGGAGAAACTTAGCGTCCCTCTCGTCTTTCAGAAGTCCATCAAGTTCTACTGACAGTCTTGAATGCTGCTCGGTGGTTGAAACGAGATCAGAGTAGTCTGCTTTCATTGTTAAAATAACATCAAAATGGGAGATCGTCAATAACTACTTTCTCGTCTGTCGGTGATACTGCCGCAGCCACTTTAGCTTTTGCCTCTGGTGTTCCTGCGTTTTTGAGGTCGTTGACGGTGAGAGTTTTATCTTCCTCGACCTTTGGCTCAAAATACGGAATCTCAAGCTTTTCTACTTCGGAGATTAAGAACTTTTTAACTTTGATGAAAAAGGTTTTCCAGTCGTCCTTGTCGTACTTAACTCCTGACTCGGTCGTTGGCATTCCGTTGATGGCTTCTTTTTTCTCTCCGTCGTAAAAGTGGTTGGCGAGCTTGTCGTTACCCTGTCGCATTGTGATTCCGACGATCTTTTTACTATCATCACCCTCGAAGTCGTAAGGGGCGAATGAGATTGATTTTGAGAGGTCAGCCGAGAAGATTTTTTTAGCGAAGTCGGGGAAGAAACGAGCCTCTGTGTTGAGAGAGACAACAGCGTCTTCAAGCTCTACATCGCAGGATTTTCCGAAGTCAGAATCTTTAAACTTGATCGAGACAATACGACCCTCCCATTCTTTAAAGATAAACTCCCATTTTTCTCCGCTTGCTCCATTGGGGATTTCCCACTTGCGACAAGTCGCTCCGGGAGTTCCTTCCTTTACTTTTTGAGAGAAGTTTCCGCCCACGATTGAGAGGAATGGTTTCCCTGATGTTATTGGTGTGCCAGGCATTATAATTTGGTTAAATAATTTGTGAGAAGCTCATCCGAGCTAACAATATGGGCTAATTCTACTTTAAATATAGCTAAAAATCAAGTTTAATTATTTCCATATCTACTTTTTTCCACTGGTCTTCGTAGATGTAGGCAGTTAATCCTTCTACTCTCCATCCGCTCAATTCTAACAAGCGGGCATAAAAGCTCATTTGTAATCTGTATTTAGAAAGCTTGTTGGCTGGTAGCTCTGCCATCTGTCCTAAAAACTTATCGCCTTTCTTTTCTGCTCCGACATTGATTTTGTAGTCCTCGACTCGGCAAATCTTTTTCTCTGAATCGATAACCTTCAATCGGTCTATCATCCCGCATAATCCTCTCTCGACATTCGTGACCACAATCTCGGTTTCAACCTCGTGATCTCCGAACTTATCAATAAACTCTGAAACGATTTTCCTCAAAGCAGGATGAGTTGGGAGAGCTTTGTTAAATTCTAATTCTTTTTTGTCCTGAATAATCTTTCCTAGTTTTTTAAATTTCTCGTAGTGTTCGAGAGCATTGTGAACCGAAGTTCCAAAGTCAGCCGAGACTTTCCCTGCGCCATTCCAAAAATCTAAAACCTCTGACTGTTTGCATCCTAGCTTTTTGGCGTAGTGAAAAGAAATTGTTTCTTTGTCGAACTCTTTCACCCATCTCTTGATGTAGTTCGTCGCAGATATTAGCTCTGCGCCGTTGTAGGTGTATCTGTGGCTCTTCGGATCGAACTTGAGCACTATTTCTTCGTTGAATGATTTAGTGCCTGATTTAGCGTCTGACGACATAGGAAACTCAACTTCTAAATGAGTAATCTCACCGACTTTAAATTTGGCGAACTCTTCGCCATCGGAAAGTTTTGCAATCGTGTGAACCTTCGCTTTTAACGGAAGGCTGTTAAATATCTCTTCGTGTTTTTCGTTGGCTTTCTCTCCAATATGCCCGAGTCTTGTATCACCGAACATAACAGCAATAGCCCTTGAAGAAAACTTATTATCTCGGTCGTGGATAATATTGACATCAGAGCCAGTCTTGATTGAGTCGTCATTTACAGGATTAAAAGAAATCCCTACTATTGTTTGAATCATTTTAAGTGGTGTTATTGTTCTGTTTCGTAATCTGCTGGGTCGTATCCTCCATTTTGTGCTCGGATAGACCAGTCCGTTGGTTCATTCATTTGGCAAAGATTAAAGTCTCCAGCTCTTTTAGCTCGTTTTCAACAGCCTCACTGTCTTGTGAGAACTTTGCTGCCGCGACCATCAGGTCTTCTAGTGATTTTTCAAAGTTAGTCATTTTTTAGAATTAAATAATTTCTTTCTCTCTTTAACTAGCTTCTTGTTCACCTCGATCTCCTTTCTAAACTCTTCGAAAGCTTTTTGGAGGTCTTCGTGTGTGACATAGCTTTTAGGCAATTGAAGGGTCTTTAATTTGCTTTTTAAGGGCGTAGAAGATCGTATCTGACATGTAGACCTTTCTATCCTGCCCTGCCTGTGTGAGGGCTGTAGCCTCCTCTAGGAGCTTCCTAGTGGCAAGGTCGATCGAGAGTGGCTTTCGTTTTGGTTGAGTCATTTGGTTTGGTTATGTGAATAGTCTAGCAAACGGAATCCACCCTGTCAATCTTTTAAATATAAAACGAGTATACAAAAGATGGGTTGATTTATAATCTTGACCTCTCTCCTCTCTCGTGATAATCTGTCGTCCTTGTATCTCAACAGAATTATCAGAACGATTGAAGCGAAAGGCAAAAAGCCATTCTATTTAGCAAAGAAGAAAAAGGGAACTGTCCGCCACGAATACAGACTGAAATTCCCGGGACTGACAAGGATGGTTGAAAAGTCTCTAAAAGGAGTGTAGTATTAAGGTATGAAAAAAAAGTGGATAGTAGATGAGTTTCTCGAAGAGGGCTTTTGGCTCATTTGGGACTGCTCTCCAAAGGAAGCAACTGACTTTGTGAATACTAGATTTAGTAATAATCCGTTTGAAGAGTCTCGTGGCGATGCTAATGGAAGAGCTTTTACATTCGTAACTAGCAAAACAACTTGGGCTACGATCGCCCTGTTCATCAAAAACAAGAAGGAGGCTCTCAACGACTTTGTGCTAGACCACGAGCTAGTCCATGTAGTGATGCACGGCTTCAACAATCGAGGAGTGCCAATCAGCCTAGACAATACTGAAACCTTTGCGTATTATCTTACATATCTGAAACGAAAGATAATGGCAGAACTGAAAAAGAAATAGTTGACTCTCTATATTCCCCTGGACTCTGTTCAGCCCCCCACAAAATCTCGGTGTTTGTGGGAATGTAGAGATTGACTTTCTCCCCACAACTGATATACTGAACCTACATTTTCCGGGTGTTGCATGCAATCCACTTTCATCGGTGGATTTTTTGCGTATTGACATAAAGAGAGTGGTTTGATAGAATTAGTACATATAAAATAATAAATAAATTTAATATATGGAGAGGTGAAGCGTCACGGCGAACGCACCCCACGGAGATCACACTCAACGCGTCAATAAGTGTGTGTAGCAGGTTCGACTCCTGCCCTTCTCCCCACTCAAAATGAACAAGGAACTCCACAGGGCGAAATACACAAGAGACATAAAAGCAGCCCTAATGTCCCTCTGGTACTTCGTGGACGGAGAAGAGCAGAAGACAGTCGATAAGATGCTTAAACAGATAGACTCACTGACCGTAAAGACGGATATTGCTTCTTGAGCAAAAAAGGTGTACAATCGAGTAAATGACCTCTTGCAAAATTATTTCGGAAGCTCACATCACCTTTCTCTCGCAAGGGGTTTTTAGTGGTGTGAGCCTTTGAGATAATTTAAACCCCCTGCGACATGAAGAATCAGAACTATAAAAAACTCGCGAAAAATTTGCACGCTGCAAACTTCAGAATGTATGGAGTTGGAAATTTTGATATTAACCAAGAAGAGGTTTCTGAAATATTAGAATCTATTTTTAATAATCCTAAAAATTTACAAAGTATTTATGAACGACTGGAAAAAAAGAGGATGGGTTAGGCTTTACAGGAGCATTGAAGATAACAGCTTATACTTCCTCGAACCATTCACGAAAGCGCAAGCATGGATTGATTTATTTCTTAATGCCAACCACGCAAAGGGATTTATCAGCATCCGCGGAAACATAATAAATATTGAGAGGGGACAGATCGGATGGAGTGAATTGACAATGAGCAAGAGATGGAAGTGGAGCAAGAACAAGGTAAGACGCTTCCTAAAACTACTTGAAACTGAACAGCAGATAGAACAGCAGAAAGACCGATACCTAACAACAATAATCACCATTCTAAACTATGAGAAGTTCCAAAACGATACAGCAGACGATACAGCAGAAAGACAGCAGAAAGACAGCAGACGATACATAAACAAGAATGATAAGAATGAAAAGAATGAAAAGAAACCACCCTCGGCTTCGCCTCGGTTTGTGATTCCTAAAATCGAAGAGTGTATTGTCGTATTCGATGAAAAGGGATTCAACGAAGCCGAGGCGCAAAAATTTTGGAACTTCTACGAATCGAAAGGCTGGATGGTCGGCAAAAACAAAATGAAAAGCTGGCGCGCCGCAGTAGGAGGCTGGTGTAGCGGCAAAGAACCCAAAATTAAAAAAGCAGATAAAACTACCCGCTATTTATGAACACAGAATTAGACATCATCGCCGGAATCTGGGAACGCAAAGATGTTCGATCAGAATTGATGTGCCTCGACTCAAAACTTTTTACAAATCACCGAGATTTTTTTGAGAAATCGGTCAAATTTCATAATGGAGAATATGTCAAATTCGGAGAAGACTGGAAACATATTCAGGAATTCAAAGAATTTTGGTGTCCGCCAATCACTGACAAAATAATAAATCAGCTGAAAAAGGAATATATTGAATTTAAAATAAAAAGCAATCCGCTCAACACAAAGGAAGATTTAGAGAAAATTTTGGCAGAGGTTTATCATATGCAGGATTTTGACTCAAAAACGATTGATGACTGCCTAAACGAAATATTGATCGAGCGAAGTGAAGGCAAAACAAACGGAGTCCAAACAGGAATAGATTTTCTCGACAGAAACACAATCGGGCTGAAAGGCTGTCATTTTTGGATCGTGGGAGGATATACGAATGTTGGTAAAACTCAATTTGCACTTGAAATGATAAAGAATGTCGCGAAAAATGATTTAGTTTTTTTCTATTCGCTGGAAATGTCAAAGAAAGATATTATCGAAAGATTTTTAAGAATGTTTGAAATACGATTTAGAGAAAAAGGAGTAGATGATTTGAGAAAATTAAAACTAAAAATATTCAACGATAAAAATAGGATTGAGCAAATTGAGTCTCATTTAATTTCGACACAGGAAAAACCAAAAGTAGTTTTCATTGATTTCATCCAAAATATAAAATCAGATGAAAAAAGCGAATATGAAAGACTAACAAACATCTCAATCAATCTTCAATCGCTCGCATTAAAAAATAATATATGCATCGTTGGACTTTCGCAAGTTTCAAACGAATCAGCCAACAACGATAAGAAAACAATGGGGTTCAAAGGCAGTGGAGCAATAGCAGCGGCTTGTGATGTTGGAATCGAGTTAGTCCGCGGAAAAAACGAACAGGGTTTAGAAATTGTTCCGTTTACCTGTAGAATAAGAAAGAATAGGCACGGAAAAACTGCTGAAACAGATTTAGAGTTTAATAAAGAAAATGGTCAAATAATGTTCTAATATGCAAAGCCACTGCTGTTTAGCGAAAATCGAATACGACGACGACGGAAACGCAATCTGCTCGTCGTGTAAACAAGAATGCGACACGAGCAATACAACTAGCAAGACTCAACTCGTACCTAGAATCTAAATGCTAAAGCTAAACGAAATCACGAACTGGGAACAGTCTATAAATCAGGTGGTAAACGCAGACTGTTTGGATTTTATGAAGCTGCTACCCGACAACTCGATTGATTTAGTTCTGACCGATCCGCCGTACGGAATAAATGTTCAAAACAGGAACTGTACTGCTAGTAGAGAAGACAAGCGAAGTGTAGATAAAGTTTTTTGGGACAAAAATAAACCAAATGACGATGTTTTTTTCTTTATGCGCCTCGTCAGCAAGAGACAGATAATTTGGGGCGCAAATTATTTTAACTGCTTTAGTGAAGGTGGTTCAATAGTTTGGGATAAGCTTCAGCCTTTGCCGGACAGTAGCCAATGCGAGATAGCAAGTATTTCTGGATATAAAAAAGTTTTCAAATATACACAGCGATGGACAAACTTTGTGAACACAAAAACAAGCATTCACCCGACTGAAAAACCAGTAGAACTTATGAGGTGGATAATTGAAAAATTCACTGAAGAAAATGATTTAATCCTCGACCCATTTCTCGGCAGCGGAACAACAGCACGAGCTTGTAAAGACCTCAATCGTCGCTTCATCGGTGTCGAGCTAGAAGAAAAATACTGCGAGATCGCAGAATCACGCCTCCAACAACAAGTAATGCAACTACTATGAACTACCAAACAATCCTAACAAAGCTCGAACACTGGAAACAAAAGGACGATGAACGCATCAGCGCAGTTCGACCAGATGGCAACTTTTATTATGGTAATAATTTAAGACTAGTCGCTGCGTATCTCGACAACTTCGACGACATTCTCCAAGAATGGCTCAATTTCTACATCTACGAAGTCCCCACAATCAAAGGAAGAGCACCAGTAAGTGGAAAAAACGGCATACAATACGACGCAAAAGACAGAAATCAATTCATCGAATTTCTAGAATCACTGGACAAAAAGAAAGCAAAAGAGTAGACTTAAGCTATGAACAAAGTCCTAACAAATTACGAAAAAGCAGCAGATGGACTAGCCGTTGCCTTTCTAAAAGAGCTGTACCCCGACGAAAACCCCCGAGAATGGTACTGGGTCGGAGCCAAAATCGGAGAAATAATGAACTGGGGGGACTGGTTCGTTGACACAACAATAATGGCAGACTTTTTCAGATACAAATTAACATCAGACGAGTTTTTCGAATGGTACGACCAGCGAATAGACGGAGAAAATTTAAATATAATGCACTTCAAGCTCAAGAAGAACGAGAAACTATTAAAAGATTTTTAATGAAGAATAAAACCCCACAATGATCGACATAAAATGCGGAGAATGCGGCAGTTCGATGCAGAAGACCGAATCAAAACCCGGATTCCAAAAGTTTATTTGTCAATGCGGAGAAACACTTCAATTTAAATCACAAAACAAAGTAACCACTTCAAAATGAACAACGAACTAGCAAAAGAGGCGATAATCGGGCTGAACAAGGAAAAGGAAATGCTAACTCCGTTTGTGGCTTGTTTAAACACATACGAAGCAACTCAATCAAACAGACGGATAGAAAAAATAGATCTTCAAATTTTGAGTATTATAAACGCCGCACAAATCCGCTCTAACGATCAAGAATGAGCCAGTAGCTAATTGTATTCATTCTCACAGTAGAACGCAACAGGAGCAAAACAAATAGGCAATACGCCCACGAGGAGAGTAGTAACCAACAACAGATGAAAAAGATAAACGAACTTTCCGACTTCGCCGAACTCAAACCATCTGAACAGAAAAAAATAATGAAGAAAGTAATCAAAGGAGCGTGCGAACTTCAAAGAAAAATCATCCAACAAGCGAAGACCAAAGCACCATCACCGGAATAATTAAAACCAAGATAACGAGAGAACGCGCAGTGGAGAGGGAAAGGTCATTCATCTAAAAATATTGTGTTAAGAGTTAGCATAATCAAGCAAAAAACAGGCAGGAAAGTAGACATCCAGCCGCTTGAATACCCGCTGGCAAGGAGAATCGTAGCGACAATCGTCAAGGTGGCGAAAAAGATAATTGTTTTCATAATTTATAAATAATATAAGTAAATAAAGAAAGTGGAAGAGTGTAGCGAATCAAACACCTTCGAAGCTCAATCCAAGCCAAAGCGGTAATTTCTTCTAGTTCAGTCATTAAGATTGACATAATTTAATTATTTCTAAAAGTTTTTTATAGTTTTCTTTTTCTTCTAATTCAGAAATAAAATCTGAAATATCTTCGAATAAATTGCATTCGTGCTTGTTGTCATACCCTAAAAATTCTTTTGAAATATTCTCAAGTGGAATTTGAGTTGCGACCATTGCATTTTGCGCCCGCTTTGATAAAGCTGTAATTGTTTCTTTTTCGTCAGTTATCCCGAAAGCAAAAGGATCGCAAAACCTATTTACTGGAGAAAATTCTTTATAAATTTCAGGATAATCTTTTTCTATTTCATCAATTTTTTCTTGATTAAGGTCGTAAAGGCTTATTTTGATGTGCTGTTTCATAATATTAAGAATTAAGTGATTGAATTAACGCTTTTCTACATATTTCAGAGCGTGTAGTTCCTTTAGCTTCAGCCCGCACTTTACTTTTCTCCCAAATTGAAGGCTCGCACCTGAATCGTTGAATCTTTTTAACTTCTCTCATGTTTTTTTTTAAATAATTTAATAACATTTCTTATTGTTTCTAAGTCTATTTTTATTTCAACATCTGAATCACGGGTTTGCGAAATTACAAAATCTTTTTCAAGATTTTCAAGGTATGCTAGCGTGATGATTAGACCTTTTTCTTTGATATACATAATATAATTGATTAAAGATAATGATCGTATTTCTTTTTTCCGCACCAGTCGCATTTCCACCACATAAATTTTTTAGTCATTGTCCACGAGTGAAGACCGAGAAAGCAAAGTAATTTTTTCATTCTGATTAATCAAAGTATTTTCTATATTTCTTGTAAACCACATCCCAAGCCTCGTCTAAGTCTTTTTTGCTTCGCGCTTGAAGCGAGAATATAGAAATGCTGTTATTGAAAGTTTTATCTTCACCACTTTTAACTAATGCTATCGTTATAAAATCAAAGAATGGAATATAACCAAAATCTTTTTCGACTAGTTCTTTTTTCATTCCACATTCTTTTTCTTTTTCGGAAACAAAATCTATTATTATCATAAAATATTTGATTAATTAAGTATTTTAACCATGTGATAGTCTTGCCTTCCATTCGTTGCTGATCTCTGTTTTTGCATAATCTAAAACAAATTCGATGTTGTGTTCAATGGCGTCCTCTTCGGTTATATTGAATTTGCAGCTGAATGCTTTAAATAAGTCTTTTTTTGCTTCTTTCTTTCCACCGCTGCTAAAATCTTCTGTTAATTCTTGCAGTAATTTAGCAAAAGCGATAATTTCTTTGTTATTCATATTTTAAAATGCTGGGTTTAAAATAAATGTTTTTAACATTTCATCGTCAACTTTAACCTCGTCTTGAACATAGAGTAATTTTTGATAAACTTTTGTCAAAAGCTCTTCTGAAATTGTTGGTTCGAGATTTAGAATCCGTTGCTTTGGGGTAATAATTTTCATTTTGTAGTGGGTTAAGTAGCTCCATCTTATAGGAGCGTAGCCACGGAAGTCAAGCCTTACTTTTATTCCGCCTTGACAAAGCGAGCAGACATAACACGAAGCTCTCTTTTCTTGCTCCGGCAGTCATTAGAACGCACTGAACGCTCTAAAATAGCAACTGGAGGCGGTAGGTAGGGGTGTTTTTTCATAAAATAAAAGTTAGATTCCGTAGCTGATTACATATTCTTTTGCTTCTTTTTTTGAGACATCTTTACCATCCCAATCTAAATAAATAGTATCTCCATCGCACAAATCAATAAGCTCGCAAATTATTTCTTTTTGCCTTGGCGTGTCTTTTTGCATAATTGCACTTATTGAGCTGCCAATTTTTGAATATTCTTTAAGCAGCTTTACTCCATTTTCCGAGCTGTCGAAGTCCCAGCGTTTTAGCGTTCCCCATTTTAGGGTTAGGTAGGATTGTTTACTCATTTTTAGGGGGTTAAATTTAATTAAAGGGAGGGCAGAACCTTGCGACCGATTCCCGAATCGCCGAGTCCCATTAGTCGCGCCCTCCGACGCGATTCAAGCTTGACTCCGAGAATGTATTTAGCTACAATGATTTAGATTTTGCTTCAGCGTTTAAATCATCATAACCTTCAGTAATACTCTCGTGTTGAGTCAATCGAGAAATCAAATGTTTATGTAGGTTCACCTATTTCTTCTTTTACCTTTATGTATAGCTCATTCGGTTCGATATGGTATAATTTAAAATAATAATCATAGAATTTTTTATAATGTTCTATATCGTGTTTTAGACTTTTGATTTTAGAATTATGATCTTTTAGCAATTCTTTATCTGTTCCTTTTATTTCAGCAATAGCATTTCTCAATTCACTTCCCCATCTCCAACCGCTTGTATCCCAGATGCTGATATGTCCGTCGCCCTTTAGGTGCATAGTTACAGATCCAATAACTTGATCTGCAGTAAACGAGTTTAATATCTCGTTTTTTGTTTCACTGTCTAGCTGCTCGAAATAGTCAATAACATCTTCTTTCGTAGTTTCAATGTTCAGTTGCATTTTAAAGGGGGTTAATTAGAGTGGTTAATCACTCACGCAAGCTCTCGGAGTGAGAGCAAGCGTGAAAGGTTAAGCTTCAGATAGAATAAATCAATGCTTGTTTTGTAATATGAGTTGGCAAGTTTAGATTTTTGATATTATTAACAATGGTTTCGTTAGAGAACTTATTCTTTTTCCATCGTTTTATATTAGCGGCGAGAAGCTCTATTATTTTAGTTTCTGCTTCGACTGGCGATATGTTTAGTGTTTTCATCTTTTGGGGGTTAAATTGAGTGTTAATCACTCACGCAAGCCCCGGAGTCGAGGCAAGCGTGAAAGGTTAAGCTAGTTTTTTGGATAGTCGGGATATTTCTTTTGAATTATTTTAGGCGGTCTGTTATCTTTTGTGTCATATTTAATGCAATCTTCATTCATGCAACTGTAAGTTGTCGCGAATCCGTTAAATCCTTTTGCACGTTTCCGACCGCAAACTATGCATTTCTCCTCCTCCCTGCAATCTGTAAGGTTCTCGAATGTTTTTAGTAGGTCTTTTGGTTGAAGTTTAGACATTTTAAAGGGGGTTAATTTTGAGTGTTAATCACTCACGCAAGCCCTCGAAGTAAGGGCAAGCGTGAAGGGTTAAGCGGTGATTGATTCGGTGTTGTGTTTTCGGTTGCATTCGCT